>Ga0209231_1000350_pt1 | contig 27941 bp, 21 predicted proteins | sample Deesub45470m_DNA_FD_188086 | JGI IMG/M metagenome (GOLD analysis project Ga0209231, IMG submission 188086) | Deep subsurface microbial communities from North Pacific Ocean - 450_OLKR46/470m Metagenome (SPAdes) (version 2) | ecosystem: Environmental > Terrestrial > Deep subsurface > Unclassified ... | reverse complement strand
ATTACACAATGGTTTTTCCAACATACATTAATATATTTCCTTTTTCAAATTTATCATCATTCAATAAAGTCGCAATAATATGAATTTCACCTTTTGGATCTTTAATAAATACTGGTATTGAGCGTTTTTCAAAATTAATTTGTCCCAATAATTTTTTATAATGTTCTTTTGACGTTATTTCAATCTCATTTATTATTGGATAATCACGAGCAACTTCACTTAAATTAATATAATCATCATTATGAGTAAATAAATTTATATCGGGTTTATGATTGCCTTCCAACACTTCTTCAGTTGAAATTAATCTAAAGGCCCCATGCTCCCCATACATAGAAGAAAATCTTTCCAAAATAAACCTGTTAACAGATGCACTTGAAGTTAAAGCTAATAAATAGCCAACATCATTTAACTCTATATTATCAATTAATTCATCCGAATACACATTACTTTCAATAGCTTCTAGCCCAAGTTCTTTTGCTTTTTCAATACTCTTCGGATTACTATCAATTAATACTACTCGTCTATTATTATTTTTTAAATAAGTAGCTATTAACCTAGAAAAACTAGAAGCACCAATAACTAAAATACCATCAGATGATTTTAAGAAAACCCCAAATAGTTTTGCAAATAACCTTGCTGTAGTTGCATTTAAAAGCACTGTGCCTAACACTATCATAAAAACTAAAGGTGTAATATATTCAGCTCCAGGCTCACCTTGCATTGTTAATTTTAATCCGAATAATGAAGCAATACCTGCAGCAACAATTCCTCTTGGGCCTACCCAGCTTATAAATATTTTTTCGTTAAACTTTAGTCCAGATTTATAGGTGCTTATAAAAACTCCTAAGGGTCTTAACACAAATATTACAATAGCAAAAAGTATTAAAGTTTCCTTTCTGTTTAGTAAAATTAAATCGCTAATATTAATATTTGCTGCCAATAAAATGAATAAAATAGATATTAATAATACACTTATTGACTCTTTAAAGTATAAAATATCTTTTAAGGCTTTTGCCTTTTTATTCCCTAAAACCATCCCCATAATTACCACAGAAAGTAATCCTGATTCATGTGCAAAAAAATCAGATAAAACAAAGACAAACAAAACGCTAGCAAGTGTGGCAACATTCAATAAATAATGAGGGATTAAACTATTTTTTATGGCATAATACAAACCATAAGCAGAAGTGAAACCAATTGAAATTCCAATAATTACAATTTTAAGGAATTCAACAAATGCTTCTTTTGTGTATTCATATCCTTCACCAATACTTATGAATTCGAAAACCAAAACAGCAACAAGAGCTCCTATTGGATCTATAAGAATACTTTCCCATTTTAAAACTGCTGAAATATCTTTTTTTAGTGGAATATTTCTGAGAATTGGCGCTATAACAGTAGGGCCTGTAACGATAATTAGCGCTGAAAACAAAAGTGAAATTGCCCAACTTAAATCAAAAATATAGTGCGCTGCAATTCCTGCTCCAAAAAATGTAATTAAGGAACCTAATGTTATTAATTTTAAAATAACAGGCCCAACATTTAATATTTCCTCTTTTTTTAATGTTAATCCACCTTCAAAAAGAATTATTCCAATTGCTAATGAAACGAAATTAAATAATCGCTCTCCAGGAAATAAACCTTCTGTTCCGTTCCATACAGGTTCTAACCATTTTGTGCCATCATGAGAAATTAATGTAGAAAATGGTCCAACAATAAGACCTATTAAAATTAAAGGTAATATGGCTGGAATTTTAAATCTCCAAGCAAACCATTGAGCAATAATACCTAAAATAATAATTCCAGCTAATTCTAACATGTTAAAATCTTAAAATGAAGTCGAATATACTTAAATTTTACCAATTTTCATAAGGCTTACTCGCCAGCATTGAATTATAATATTTCAATTGACCAGTAACTTCATTTCCAAGCCAAATAGGTTTTACAAATTTGAAATCTTCGGATGGTAACTCTATTTCAGCAATTAGCAATCCTTTATTTGCTCCTAAAAATTCATCAACTTCAAAAAATAAATTGTTATTGGATGGAATTATATATCTTATTTTTTCTATGATGGTAGGTTCACAAATTGCTAATAAATTTTCTGCATCTTTAAGTTCAATTTCTTTTTCCCATTCAAAACGAGTAGTCCCAGAAAAGTTACCTATTCCTTTTACCGTTATGTACCCCTTTTCTCCTTTTATTCTAATTCGTACAGTTCTTTCGGGTACTGTAGAAAGAAACCCTTGTACTATTTTATAATGTTTAATTGCAAATTTTTTAAAATCGCCTTGTACTAAATATTTTCTTTCAATTTCTAAACTCATTTGGACTATTAATTGAAAACTATTTAAATTTTACATTGTAAGAAACTCCTAAAGAATAAATTAAATAATAGTTACCTAAGGAGAAACTTTTTTCCTCATTTGTTAAACTAAATTTTGTTCCCCAAACATGTTGTTTATTTGATGATGTAAAATAATACCCAACATTAACCTTTTGAGATTTCAAGTCAAAAATAGCTACTTCATTTTCATTTAAGGGAAATGGGTCTAGTTCTGGTGAAAATCCCATACCTGCAGAAATGCTAAAATAATTATCGGCATCGCTTCTATATTTTCTATAGTTAAGTGTACCCGATTTACTTGAACCAGAATCTCCTGGCGTTATATAGGTACGAAATGACCAATAACTGTTTCCTGTATACCAACTCACAGAACCTGTATAAATTGTAGTTGTTTCTGTGTATTTTAATCCTCTAAACCCAAGAGACATTTCTAATCCTTTAGGTAATGATTTAAATAATTCTCCTCCATATCTTACACTTGGAAACAAATCTGTATTTGAAACTCCAAAACTAACATAAGCATATAATCCTTTTACAATTTTTGGATACATATCAACTTCATATTGTATTCCGTTTTTTTGAAATCTTCTGTTAATATTCACATTCACAGTAACACTTCCTAATTTGGTTAGCCTAGTGTATTTCAACGTATGATACTGCATAGGATCTCTTTCATTTTTTGAATATAATTCAACAGAAGAAATGATACCTATTGAATTAAATCGAAGGGATTGATTTAAACTTTTTTGATAATCAATAGCTTCTTTATTATTTGGGTTAATTTTTAAAATATCTTCTACTGTATTTAAAGCATCCTCAGGGTTTTGAGAATTTGCTTCTGCTTTGGCTTTTACCAATAAGATTTCTTCACTGTTAGGAAAGTGTTTTAACGCTTCGTTCGACATTTCAAGAGCGCTAAAAGGTGCCTCAGACCAAAGTTCATTATTGATTGCTGCAATCCATGTGCTTTGCATGTCGGGATCTTTTTCTAAAACGTATAAAAATTCTTTTTTAGCTAACTTATAATTACCATCCCAAGAATAAGTGCTCGCTAAAAAGGAGCGAATATCATGGTAATTTGGGTATTTTGTTAGAATAAACAAAAGTGAATCTTGTGCTTGTTTTCTGTTACCATCAAATGCCAATTTTCGAGCATTTTCAAACGCTGTGTCTGGATTCCCATTAAACACCTTTTGTTGAGAATAAGTTGTGGCAGTACTAATAATACTAAGTATCAAAAATATTTTGAGTGCTGGTTTTAACATATTAGTTTAAGGTTTTTTTAAACGTTTTATAATCAACATTATCTGGATTTATTTTAAGTAGACTGTCCATTATTTTGTTGGCTTCAGTAGATTTATTTAACCGTTGATATGCTTTTGCAAGTTTAAAACTAACATCGCTATTTTCAATATCATTTTCAAAAGCTTTTTTCGCAATCTCAATTGATTTTTCATCTTGATTAGACCACCAATATAAGTCCAAAAGCGCTAAATAACAATCATAATAATGAGGTACCCTTTTTATGACATTTAAAAGTTCTATCTCAGCTTCTTGATATTTACCTTCCCAAGCCAAAGTTCTTCCTTTTAATGTGCGAGCATCAGCGTGATTAGGATATTCGTTTAAAATATAATCACACAATAATCTTGCTTTTTTATAATTTTTACTAAATGCCGTTTTACGAGCCAATTGAAAAGTCTGATCAAAAGTTAATCCTTTTGTTGCAGAGCTAATTATTTTAAGTTCTTCTTCAGAAAATTCAATTCCAGGATTCATATATATATTAGTAGATTCTGGAAATATTTTATTTTTAAGAGTAGTGTAGGCGTTTAACATTTTAAATTCTTTAAGAGAATCTGAAATAATCTTCAGCAAATCTGTTTCTACAACTTTATAGGTGCCAAAATTTTCTTTTATTTTAAATAATTCTCCATCAGAATATAAATAATCATCATAAATAAAGTCGTTAATTTTTCCTTTATACCGCATTAAAGGTATTTTATGAATATTTCTAAATTGTTTTGCCGTGTCTAGTCCTTGACTTATCCAAGAAACTTGATCTAATTTTATAAAGTTGTAATTGTTCATTAATAAGGCTAAAACACTTGGAGTTACATCAAAATGAGAAGAGATTGATTTCATTTTTTTATGCGTATTCAATAAAGGGCTATAAATTAAAAATGGCACATGAAACCTACACAGTTTGTCTTTTTGGGTAATAGGTATTAATCTATGATCACCCGTAATAATTAATATGGTATTTGCAAAATCAGGCCGTTTTTTATACTCATTCATAAATCCTTTAATAGCGTTATCTGTATACAATAAACTTGCAAATATATTGGAATACGATTTAATCTCATCAGCCAAATCTGAAGTCCTATTTGTACTATTTAAAATACTATCAACTTTCGCTAAATAAATTTCTTTTGAAGGAAATTCAAAGGGTTCATGATTTGTAAGAGTCATAATAATATCTAACCTCGGTGCAACTTTTGAGTCCAAAACCGAAAGTGTTTTTCTGAAAATTTCAGCATCAGGGTATCCCCAGGAAAAACCTCCTGCATTCCCTTGTGTTTTTGTGTAATCTTCTCCAAATTTATCTTCATCAATAACAAAATCGATTCCATTAAATTCCAAAAAATTAATTTTTCTGTCGAAGCTAGATTTGTCTCCTGTATAAAATGATGTTGTATATCCGTTTGCTTTTAATAAGCTAATTAATGAAATATGTGAAGGGATTTTTTGCAATTCTAAAAACCCTTGTTCACCAAATGGTAAAGATCCTAGTAATGCAGGTAAAACACCAAAAGTTCTACCGGATGAGCTTACAAAATTTTCCCAATACAAGGATTCAGAAATTAAGGAATCTAAATATGGTGTGAAACCTCCATACTCGTTATTTCCTACAAATTCAGCTCCAAGACCTTCAACAATAACAAATACGATGTTTGGTTTTTGCTCCGTTAAATTAAAAAATGGGGCTAAAACATTTTTAGTTTCTGAAGTGGGTTTTAAAAATGGGTAATCTTCTCTTTCATCTAAATTATACGAATTCATTTCACGTTTTTCACTTTGATATTTTAAAATATCTGTTACTAAAAAACTTAATTTATTTTGAAATGCACTTTCTAAAGATTTAGAAAAAACCAATTTCATGCTTCCAAAAAGCAATAATAATATTATTGAAACTGCAATTAATGATTGTTCTAAGAAAACCTTTTTAGCCAACTTTAGCACTGCAAAAAACAAGCCTATAAATACGATATAAGGCACAAAATAACCAACTGACATTTTTTCAGAAGAAGATACTGTAGTTGTAATATCATTATATGAATATCCTAATAAATCAGCTCCTAAATTTAGCAGCGTAGTAAGGCTATATTTGACTAACGAAAACTGAATTATGATTAGCATAACAACTAAAACTTGAATACTGATAATTCCGATTTTTTTATTAAAATAAGTGATTAAAAAATAGATGGGAAAGAGTAAAATTCCTATTATTAAACCTGCCCAAAAATCATTTAACATTTTATAGGCAATAGTTAATCCAATTTCTGGAATTTTAATACCTTTTGCAATTGTTGCATAAATTTCAAAAAAACTAATGAACCAAAAGGTAGCTATTAATGCTATTAAAATATAGGCATATTTATAAATTTCTTTTGCTTGATAGTTTATTTTCATTTAGTATATTTTTATTTATTCGACAATCCTTTTCTTGTCATTTCACCCCATTTTAATTTTTTATTAAAATAATAATCAATGTTTCCTTTAATGGCTGCATACAAAATAAATGGATGTAAAACAAAAGGTTCAAATAGGGTAACTAGCAGTAATTTAAAACCAATTCCTTTCTTTTTATATTGATGAAAGGTTAATTCTTCAGATAAAATAGCAATAATTGTAAACAGTACAGAAAATAAATATGCCAATAAAAAAAAGGCTATCGCATAATCCCATTTCACATTTTCAAGAGCTATTAAAATTACAAAATAAAGTATTCCTATAACTTCAATAATGGGCGCTAATCTTTCATAAAAAAACCAATACGGATAACTTAACATTCCTAATACTTTGTATTTTGGGTTGAAGCCAATTTTTCTGTGTTTCTTTAGCGTTTCAATGGTGCCTCTTGTCCATCTATTTCTTTGGGAAACTAATATTTTATAGTTGTCTGGAGCTTCGGTCCAACATAAAGGATCAGGAATATAAGCGACTTTATATTTTTCTTTAAGTTCTTCCATATGGCGCCTCATTCTCACCACAATTTCCATGTCTTCACCAACAGTATTGGTGTCGTAACCACCAACTTCAATAGCTAATTTTTTTTCAAACATTCCAAATGCTCCTGAAATTACAAGTAAACCATTTAATCTGCTCCAAGCCATTCTTCCTAACAAAAAAGATCTTAAATACTCCAATATTTGAGCAACCTCAATCATTTTATAAGGCAAATTAACATCTAATAATTTTCCCTCTTTAATAGTACAAGAATTGGCAATTCTTATAACTCCCCCGGAAGCAATTACTCTCACATCTGTTAATTCTAAAAAAGGTTTAATCATTTTTTGCAGTGAATCTTCCAATAATAAACAATCCACATCAATACAGGCAACATATTTACTTTGGCTAATATTTAAACCAAAATTTAGCGCATCTGCTTTACCTCCGTTTTCTTTGTCTACAACAATCAACTTTTCAAAAGCTGGGTTTGTAGATTTAAAAACTCCTTGTCGAAGTGGTTTCGTTTTTACTTGTTCATTCAATAAGTAATTTACTTTAACCAAGTCATAAGCTTCAATTAATAATTCTAAACTATTGTCTTTACTTCCATCATTTACAATAATAACATCATAATTAACGTAATGACTTGAAAGCAATGAACGAACGTTTTCAATAATATTTAAACTTTCATTATAGGCAGGTGCAATAATTGAAATGGAAGGTGATACCGTTGAAGAAAGAATTTCAGTAAAATTAACAAAACTGTTCTTTTTCATATATTGATTAGATTCAATAGCAGAAATAACAGCTAAAATAATATAGGATGCTATTACCGAAAATGCATATAGAAAAAATAAATAATGTATTGTTAAAAGTATAATTCTTACAGTACTACTATCCATAATTTAATTATTTTTCAAGTAATTAAAAATTCTTGTACTTTCTTCATCAATTAATGAATTTTGCAGTTCATCTAATTTCTCACTATGAATGCTTTTTAAAAGTTTCAGAGCTGTTACTTTAATTTCAAAATTGTTATGAAATATGTTTTCTAGTATAAAATCTTCATCGTTTTTATCAACTGTGTCTTTTAGCAATTCAAAAAAGGCAATTTGCTCATCTTCACTTCTATTTTCAAAATTGGTTTTCAAAATTGGTTTAGCATCACTTACCTGAAAATAGCCTAAAACTTTGATTACGTTAACTCTAATTTCTTTTGTTTTATGAGACAATAAATCTAATAAAATATCTATTACTTGAAACTGATTGTAAATTTTAGCCAATTTCAATGCAAAAATAACTACCGAATCATTTTCTGATTTTAACCAAGGAGAAATATCTGTAATTTGTTGGTCATCAAATTTTTGAAGTATTTCTAGCAGTTGAATTTGATTCCATTCAGAAATAGAAGTTTTTAGATTATTTAAAAAATCCAATCCTTTAAATTGAAATAAATTCACAAGATATAGTTGAACTTCATTTCTAACCTCTTGTTTTGGATGGTTTTCATGTTTAATAATTTCTTCATAAACATTGGTTATTTCAAATTGGGTAAGTTCTTTAATTCCTGAAGCTATAATGTCCCATTTTCGACTTTTTAGTTTGGTAAGGGAATAATTTATTAGGCCGGTATTTATATATAAATTTTGAATTGAATCTGCTAATTCACCAGAAATCTCATTTTTTAATTTTGAAAGAACTTTAATAAATATTTTTCTTTTAAATTTGTTTTCAACGCAAATTTTCATTAGATCATTAATCTCTAGTTGTGAATTACTTAATACATTTTCTTCCTCGCCAGCATATAAGTAGTTAATTAAATTAGCTTCATATTCCGATTCATATATTTCAAAAAGTTGTTCTTTTTTTCTTAAATAACCTCTTAAGTATTTGAGATACACTATTAATGCTATAATACATAAAAATAAAAACCCAGTTAGCGCCCATACACCTTTAACAAGCGTTGGTAATTCCTTAAAATAATCTATTACATACTGAATTTCAATCATATAACATTATAAAATCTATAAATGATTAAGTTAAAAGTCGTTTTACTCTAATGACCAATTCATTAGGACTAAACGGTTTTCCCATAAAATCATTAGCACCTAAATTAAAAGCTTTTAATACCATTTCTTCTTGACCCGCAGCTGAGAAAACCACAATAGGTGTTTGAACTTTTAATTTATTTCTAACATGACTTATGACTTCTAAACCGCTTATAAATGGCATCATAATATCGGTTAAAATGAGTTCTGGGTTGTGTTTTTCTATTAGTTCAATAGCTTTTTTACCGTCTTCAGCCATTAAAAGTTCATATCCTTCCTTTTCCAATCTGAACTTCAACAATAATGAAAGTGTAGAATTATCTTCGGCTAAAACAATTTTCTTTTTATCATTCATTATCTAATAATTTTAGTTCGGTTAATAATTCGTTTTTAACCTGTATAAATATTTCTTTGCAAGAATTAATCAATAATCCAACATCTTCTAATTGTTCCCTTTCTCTAAATCTGTTAATTAAAGTATGAATTATGGTGTCTAATTCAGAAATTCCAAACATACTGATACTTGGCTTAATTTTATGTGTAGCTTTGTGCAATGCCTCCCAGTTTTTCCCTTTAAAATCTTTATCAAGATCTTTTAAGAACTCTTCAATATCATTTAGAAATGATTCTATTAACAATTTTAATAACGAGCTTTCATTTTGTGTTTCTTCTTTAAGAAATTCTAAATCAATATACTGTTTAATTTTTTTATTTACAGGCTCATTTTCAATATCTTTAAACTGCTCATTAATTTTTCCATATTTTTCTAATATTCGATAAAGCTCTTTTGGTTTAAAGGGTTTAAAAACATAATCGTCCATTCCAGCGTCTAAAGCTCTTTTAATATCAGACTTTGAAGTATAAGCACTCATTGCAATTATAGGTGTTTTTGCTGCCTGATCAGAAATGTCATTTTTAATAATCTTGGTTGCTTCATAGCCATCCATAATTGGCATTTGAATATCCATTAGAATAACATCGTACTTTTTTTGTTGGGCTTTCTTAACACCTTCTATACCATTATTTGCAATATCAACTTCACATTCCCATCGCTCTAATCTTGTTTTTCCTAATAACTGATTGGTTTTATTATCATCAACTAATAAAATACTTAACCCCAATGGTTGATCAATAGAAATTTCATGTTCTTGTTTTTCAGAAATACTTTTATCAGAAATTTTTAAGGGTAGAGTCATTTTAAAAACACTTCCTTTACCAAATTGACTGTCAACTTTAATTGTTCCATTTAATAAATGAACCAGCTTTTTAACAATGGCGAGTCCTAATCCTGTACCACCATAGATTCTTGATGTATCACTCTTTGCTTGGGTAAATGCTCCAAACACCGTATTTATTTTATTTGAAACAATACCTATACCTGTATCTTTAATTTCAAAAATTACATTTGAAATTCCTTCTGCTTCATTTTGTTGCTTAACATGAACTATTACGGAACCTTCGTTGGTAAATTTAACTGCATTTCCAATTAAGTTTAATAATATTTGTCCGAGTCGAGTTGGATCACCTATTACTTCTATTGGTGTATTGGGTTCAATAACTATGTCTAAAGATATCTTTTTTTCATCAGCTTTAATTTTCATTATTCGAACAATTTCATTCATGTTTTTGTGTAAGTTGAATGAAATTTCTTCAATTTCTAATTTTTCAGAATCTAATTTAGAAAGATCCAGAACATTGTTAATAAGTGAAAGCAAAATTTCACCAGAATTTCGCATGGTTTCTAAGTGTGTTCTTTGCTCTTGTGATAATTTTGATTCTAAAAGCAAATCTGTAAATCCAATTACCGCATTTAGTGGTGTTCTAATTTCATGACTCATATTCGCTAAAAATTCATTTTTCACTTTTAACGATTTTTCAGCAGATTCTTTGGCTTCCTTTAGTTCAATTTCAGCTAATATTCTATCTGTAATTTCAGTTCCAATTGAAATGATAGTTTCATTAGCGCCTTTAGACATTTGCCATTCAATCCATTTATATTTTCCATTTTTAGTTCTAATTTTTCGTTTAGAAATATCTATAAGACTTTTTTGATTAAAAAACACATTGTAATAAATGGCGTTTTTCACTTTTAATGCTTCATCTGGATCATCATAGGTAACTTTCCACCATTTGTCGCCCAATATTTCTTCTGAAGCATATCCAATCATTTTTTCAACAGAAGGTGAAGCGAACAAAATATCTCCGTCACTTTTACTTACTAATACCATAGAGTCCATTTTCTCTAAAATAGCATCTGACAGTATTTTTATTTCTTCTTTCTTTTTCCAATCATCAATATCTACCCCAACTGATATATAAGTTTTATCTGCTCCTAAAGTATCTCTCCATTCTATCCATTTATGACTGCCATCTTTACACCGTAATTTTCTTTCATAAGGTTTCTTGTCAATTTCTGTTTTCCCTGAAATTAAATCACTTACCTTTTTTCTAAAATACTGTCCTTCTTCTTTAGAAAAAAAGGTCAAATTCCACCAATTATTACCAAGAAGATTGTGCGTTTTATGCCCAATAATTTTTTCAGTTGCAGGAGAAACATAAGTAATTTCGCCATTTTTGGCACTGGATACAACTATTAAGTCAATCGTATTTAATACTAATTCTGAAAATTTTAATTTTTCAATTTCTTTATTATCTTTCACCACTATACTTTCTTTAAAGATATTCTTTAAACCCATTTAAAAAATTCAATATATTTTTCTTAAGATAGCTATAATTTTTTATTGTATAAATTTGATGAGAAAAAATATCCCGTTAACTAAAAGGACTTTTCTTTTTTCATTTATCAAATACTTGTAAATATAATTAATTTATCAAATTATAACACCAATTGTATTCTTATTTTGAAGTTGATTTTAAAAAAAAGCATAAAAAAAAAGCCACTTAAAAAGTGACTCTTAATTGGGGTAAAATGTAGCGAATTATTATATTCTCTCAAGAACTAACTTGCTTTCTTCGATTCCAGAGTGGCTTAAGTCATTCACTTCAACTCTGGTATTTTTAATATCAACCGCTTTCCAATCTTCATTAAATTCATCAAAAGGAATTATTTCACCAAAATTTAAATTTAGTTTTAATTTTCCGCTATCATAAATTACTGACCATGTTCCGTTAACAACATCATTTCCTTTCGTAGCCGTAACAATAAAGTCTTCTTTAAAATCTAAAATAAAATCGTTGTAATTGTTTGTTTCATTAACACTTTTGTTAATGAAGTTTGCAACAATCCAGGTGCCTTCATTTAAAATATTAACCAATTCTATTTTATCTTCAATACAAGTTTTTTCAAATTTAAGTCTACTATCTTCTCCAAATCTTAAATCTATCTCGTTGTTATGCATAATTTCATGCAGTCTCCAATTAAATGAGAAATCAGCGAAATTTTCGAAATTTAACTTAACTAAAATACCCTGATCCGTTTTGTCTACAACCCAAGTTCCAACAATTTCATTTCCTCCAGATTCTGCTATTACAGTACCATTTTCTTTAAATGTAAATATGAAGGTTGTGTACTGTTCTGTATGATCTACACCATTATTTTTAATTTTATCAACGGTCCACGTACAAGATATTAACAACTCCTTTAGTTGGCTTTCTGTACAATGAATACAATCATCATCATTATAATCATTATCATCGTCTTCATCACACATATCTTTAACTTCATTTATAACATTTTCGAGCATTTCCATATTGGTGATAATTTTTTCGGTGCCATCATAAAGAACAACTGTAATAGGAAAGTTTACTTGAACTATATGATAATCTTCAATATCATCAATAAATTTATAAAAATGTTTATCGTCTTCAACAGTAACAGTTTCTGTTAATTGATTGGCCGAATCAAAAATTGAAAAGGTTATTGGATATACAAAATCCAAGCATTCAATATCGTCATCCACTTCATTTTCACCTTTACAGTCTTGTATGTAATTTTCTAGTTCGTCATTGTTTTGAATTGTAATTTCAGTAAAATCATTTAAAATAATAACAATTGGAAATATAATATCAAGGTCATCAATATCATCATCGAATTCATCAAAAATAGCTTCTATTACTTCAAGATCTTCATTTGAATCAACTATTATTTCTATACCATTTACAATAACAGTAACAGGGAGTTGAATACTTAAACAACTGGCATTGTCTATAATATTATCTTTTGAACCATCGTTTGTTGCTGTTCTTTGAACCAGTGCAGCTACGTTTGTGTTAGCTTTTAAAAGATTGTCCTGAGAAGGTTGTATAATCTCAACAATTTCATTTTGACAACCCATAAAAACAACTAAAAACATACTTAAAAAAAGAACTGTAATTTTTGTTTTCATAATTTTATAATTTAGGGTTTAGTACTATAACAGTTTCATTTATAAATACCCTACCCTTTTCTTAAAAAAAATTATATTTGTAAATCATTTTAATTGCGATTTTTTAAAAATAATGAATATTAAAGATAAAATTGGGTTTTGTGATGAGGAAAATTTCAGTAATTTTTTTCGAAGCAACTCTAAATTACTTCACAACTATATTTTTTATAAATGCGGTAATATTGAGTTAGCTAACGATATTGTACAAGATGCATTTTTAAAATTTTGGATTAATTGTGAAAAAATAATAACTGAAAAAGCAACATCTTATTTATTTACAATTGCTACTAATTTATTTTTAAACGAATATTCCAAAAGCAAAACAAGCTCAAATTTTAAAAATACACTCAGTGTAAATTACACCAATGAAACTCCAGAATTCTTATTGGAAGAAAAGCAATTTCATGCCAAATTAACAAATGCTATTTCTAGCCTTTCTGAAGCACAAAGAACAGCATTTTTAATGCATAGAATTGATGGGAAAAAATACAAAGAAATTGCAGAGAATTTAGGGATATCTGTTAAGGCTGTTGAAAAAAGAATTCATAATGCGTTGCTTAATCTTAGAAAAGAAATTGAAAATATTTAACATAGGGTAGGGTAAATTCTTATGAATCTGTTATTAAGGTATATATAACTATATGGAAGAAAAATACTTTTTAGCCAAATGGCTTAACAACGAAATTACTGAAGAAGAGCTTAAAAAACATGTAAGCGAAGAAGAAATACGTTTGTATAAAAAAATTATTTCAGCTTCTGATATGCTTGAAACTCCTGAATTTGATTTAGAAGAAGCTCTTAGTGAGATTAAAAAATTACACGAAAAGACGAATGTTAAAAAACTTACTACTATAAAATATTTTTATAAAGTTGCAGCTGTTTTGGCTTTAATTGTAACATCCTATTATTTTATTTCCAATAAAAATACAAATTACACTACTCAATTAGCTGAGAAAATAAGTTTTGAATTGCCTGATAATTCTAGTGTTAATTTAAATGCCGATTCTGAAATTAAATTTAAACCTAATAAATGGGAAAATAAAAGAGAATTACATTTGAAAGGAGAAGCTTTTTTTAGCGTTAAGAAAGGATCTAAATTTACGGTAAAAACAAATTTAGGAGATGTTAGCGTTTTAGGAACCAAATTTAATGTAGTTGCCCGAGATCATTTTTTTGAAGTTTTTTGTTATGAAGGTGTTGTGAGTGCAACCTATCAAAATAAAACCATTAAAATACCTGCAGGAACTTCATTTAAAGCATTAAATTCTTCTTCAGCGTTTAACCCTTCCATTGAAGAAAAAATTCCTTCTTGGCTTCAAAACAAAAGTTCATTTAAAAGTTTGCCTTTTAAGTATGTTATTAAAGAATTTGAAAGACAATATAATATTAAAATAACCTATGATAAGGAATTTGACACCATTTTATTTACAGGTAATTTTACACATAAAGGTTTAGAAATAGCCTTGCAAGCAATTAGTGTACCCCTTAATTTAAATTATACGATTATTAATGAAGGAAATGTAAGTTTACATCCATAATAAATGAATGAATACAAACAAACTAAAGTACATTTTATACTTAGCTGTTTTTCTTTTTACAATTTTGGGTTTCTCTCAAAAAATTGTTAAGGAAAAAACAGCTCTTTTTAAACTATTAGCTGTTGCTGAAAAACAATATCAAGTCACTTTTACATATGCTAACCAAACCATAGATAGTATTCAGGTAAAGCCCTACAATAAAAGGTTGACTTTAAATGAAACCATACAGTATTTAAAAAGCAACACGCCATTATCTTTTACCTTTTTAACCTCAACCAATATTCTAATAAGCAAAAAATTATCTAACTTATCTATTTGTGGTAATTTAATTGATATTGCTATAAATAAACCTATAGAAGGTGCTCATATCACCGTTTTAAATACGAATATTCATGCCATTTCCAATGCTAAAGGAAATTTTAGTATAAATGGAATAAATGAAAATCAAGTATTGGAAATAACACATATATCATTTCCAACCATTTACCTAAATTCTACCGATTTTTTAGTGAATGGAGCTTGCATTACTATTTCACTTAATCAAAATATAGAAATACTGAATGAAGTTGTTTTAAGAAATTATTTAACCTCTGGTATTACCATTAAAACAAATGGAACTACGACTATTGATGTTTTAAACTCGGGTATTTTACCCGGTTTAATTGAACCTGATATTTTACAAAAAACACAAGCATTACCTGGGATTAGCAGTGTTAATGAAACTGTTTCAAACATTAATATTAGAGGAGGTACCAATGATCAAAATTTATTGCTTTGGGATGGGATTAAAATGTATCACTCGGGTCATTTTTTTGGTTTAATATCGGCTTTTAATCCTTATTTAGTTGACAATGTTACCATTATTAAAAATGGAACCAACCCACAATATAACGATGGTGTTTCTGGTACTGTTATCATAGAGACTATTGATAAAATAAGTGACAAACCTTCTGGTGGAGGTGGCTTTAATTTATTAAGTGCCGATCTTTTTGCCCAAATACCCATTTCAAAAAAAATAGGTTTTCAGTTTTCTGCACGTCGTTCAATTACTGATTTAGTTAGCACGCCAACTTTTGAACAATATTTTAAAAAGGCTTTTCAAAATTCAAAAATTACAACATTATCAGTAGTTGAAAATTCAAAATCCAGTTACGATTTTCATTTTAACGATTACAGTTTTAAAATTTTATATGATTTTAATAAAAATCATAAATTAAGGCTTAGTTTTTTAAATGTTGATAACAAATTTTATTTTAATGAATTCTTGTTATCAGAAACTATTACAGACTCTAAGACAAGTGAGTTAGAGCAAAGTAATATAGCTACTGGAGTACACATTAATAGTAAATGGAGTGAAAAATTTAAAACAATGTTTCAAACATACTACACAAGATATAATGTTTATGCCGAAAATTTTTCATTATTAAACGATCAACGATTAATACAAGTTAATGAAGTTTTAGAAACAGGTATTAAATTAAATGCCAACTATAAATACAATAAGAATATTAATTTATTAAGTGGATATCATTTTTATGAATTAGGAATAACAAATAAAGAAGATGTTAATTTGCCTTTATTTATTAGAACCATTAAAAAAGTGATTAGGAATCATTCCTTTTATGGTGAATTAAACTACATCTCAAACAATAATAGAACTTTTATAAATGGTGGTTTTAGACTTAATTATATAGAAAAATTTGGAACTTTTATTGCTGAACCACGCATACAAGCTATGCATAAAATAAATGCTAGTTTTTCCGTGAAAACAGCTGGCGAATTTAAAAGTCAAAATGCTACACAAATTATAGATTTACAAGAAGATTTTTTGGGTGTTGAAAAAAGTAGGTGGATATTGGCGGACAATTCTTCAATTCCTATCATACAAAGTAAGCAAGCTTCCTTAGGATTTCACTATAAAAAGAATAATTTATTTATTGATTTAGAAGGTTTTTATAAATTTGTAAATGGCGTAACTACAGCTAATCAGGGGTTTCAAAACCAATATCAATTTATAAAAACTTCGGGAAGTTATACTGTTAAGGGAATTGAGTTTTTAATTAACAAAAAAACATCAACATTTAGTACATGGTTCAGTTACGCCTTTAATAAAAACGATTATCATTTTAAAGAATTAAGTCCCTCAATTTTTCCTAATAATTTAGATATTAGACATCGTATTTCATTTGGTAACACTTATAATTATAAAAAAATGGAATTTGCTTTAGGACTGCTTTGGCGAACAGGAAAGCCACATACTTCACCTATAGAAAATAATCCCATAAATTTTAATAGTATCCGAAATTCTATTAATTATAACTCGCCAAATAGTGAACGTTTAGCTAGTTATTTTAGAGCAGATTTCTCATCTACCTATAAATTTAATTTTAACGAAAAAATTAAAGGAATGGTTGGTGTTTCAGTGTTGAACTTTTTAAACACTAAGAATATTTTAAATACCCACTACAAAATAAATACTGAAAATTTAATTGATGTTATTAATAACACTTCAATAAGTGCAACTCCAAATATTACTTTAAGAGCTTCCTTTTAATAACTTTTAAAAGTATTCTTGTATTTTAAATTATCGATTCGAAAAAAATATTACGCCTTCTCCCCAAACAATTTTATAATTTGTTCTTTGTTAAAATAGGCACTAATTCCAATCATTTTATTTTTTAAATTATTGTGGTTAATTTTTAGCCAAACAACACCTCTTACCTTATTATATTCAAATTTCACAACAGTATCTTTATCTGTTAAAACAAATACTTGATGACTATTGTGATTATTAAAACCATTCATTATAATTGAATATAAAGTCTCTTTGTTAGGAAAATTAAATGATTTTTCATCATTATAAGCTTTCGAATTAATATCAGAATAAACAAACTTAAATAAATTATTAGATTTCAATAATTTTATGGAATGATTCCCACTTTTTGCCTGACCTATTTCTTGGCCAAATATTGAAGATGAGATTAAAAGGAAATAAATTAGGGTTTTTATTTGCATTAAATTTTATATTAAATAGGTCTGAGTTGATTTATTGTATTACTAAAACAATTTAAAATGAAATTACCCTACCTTATATAATCAAATTTTAAAACTTCAATTTGTTAGGTTGAAGGTTTTGTAGCTCCACCAGGACTCCCTTCGACTCAGCTCAGGGTAAACTTCTCGCCCAAACGAACATCCATAAACTCCTTTAATAAACTTAATGTGCTTTCTTTTTTGTAGCTCCACCAGGACTCGAACCTGAATCTAAAGTTTAGGAAACTTTTATTCTATCCCTTGAACTATGGAGCCGAAAAAATCATGCAAATATACAGCTTTTGTATTGTTTCATTTCTCATTCCAAAAAATTATCCAACTTCTTTTTTACAAAAATATTTAACTAAGGGATGTTTAAAATTAATTCAATTTCATAATTACCATTCTCTATAAAAAACACTAAAAACTCAACTATTATTTTAGTCTAAATATGGTATTTAAAAGTAATAATTAGAACATAGTATTTCAATTTTTATTAATAAATTTGTTGTTGAAAAAGCTTAATCAACCTTGCCTCTCCTATTGAATATTTTGCTGATGAAAGAGGAAAAGTAAATAGAATGAGGGTGCAAAAAATGGAGTTAGGAGAACCAGACGCTTCCGGAAGACGACGACCAGTTGCAATTGAAGGTTCTGAATATGATATTGATGTTGATAGTGTAGTTATCGCAGTTGGCGTTTCTCCAAATCCAATTGTGCAACAAAGTATGCCAGAACTTGAAACAACCAAATGGAACACTATTAAAGTAGATGAAAATATGATGACTTCAATTCCAGGTCTTTTTGCCGGAGGCGATATTGTAAGAGGGGGCGCTACAGTTATTCTTGCTATTGGTGACGGGAGAAAAGCCGGCCAAGGAATGCATGCATATGCGCAAGCGGAAATTTTGATTGAATCTTAAATTGTATGAGGTTAAAATTTTAATAGCCAATTATTTCTGATAGATTAACTTCTATAAAACTTTTATCTTGAATATCATATAATTTGTTCCCAATGACAACTGAATCATATGATGTATAAAGTTCTGCAATTTTTTGATTTTTATCATCAAAGATTACGGTTTGATCTCCTTTGGAAAAAAATTTATGTTTCTTTGTAGTCTTATATAAAAAATACAAGTCTTCAAAATTAAATTGATTTACAGTTTCAAGTTTATTGTTTAGCATCAGTATTTTTCCTTTACTCATCCTAACATAACAATTCGCTGTATCTGATACTGCAACATTTATAAAAAGTGAATTTTTTTTTAAATAAATGCTATTCCCAATAAAAAAACTTAACGCTCCAAATTCATCTATATCAAAAGATTTTGAAATTAATTCTGAACCATTCTTCAAAGAATATTTAACAAGTTTATCTTTAAAGATTAGTAAAACTGTGTCTTTTTGAATTTTAAAATCCAGCATTGGATTCTTATTTTCATGAAGCGTTGTAACATAAAGCTCCTTTCCTGTTTCATTATTAAATGCTGCAATAAATGGTTTTCCAAAATCAATTTTTTTATTTCCCCAATTTGCATATCCCAAGTTTAATAGACACACTATGCTATCCTTTATAAAAATAGATGATTTGCTCGTTAGTTCTTCAGGCAAAGGATGTGACCAAATTATATTTCCACTAAACTTATCAATTCTTGCTATTTTTTCTTTTGAAGCCATATAAATAGAAGAACTATCAATTAGTACATTCGACACGATATCCCTTACTAAATTTGGCCCTGAAGATGTTATAAATGTCCCTGTTAAAACGCCTAAAGCAACTCCTACTGCATTTTTTGCGACAGTTTTTGTATAGTCCTTTTTACCCGTAATCATGTTAAAATCCCACCCCAAACCATCTTTTATATTAATTGTATGTAAACCTCCTGAAACAATTAATAATGTTGAATCATTCAAATTTAACTTCCTGTTCCAACCATATTCTCTATTCAATTCTTTTTCCCAAAGAATATTTCCGTTATTTAGATTCACACCTTCAAGCGTATGAATATTTCCTGCTAACCCTTTATATTTATACCCAATTCCAATTTTAATAGCCGGATTCATATAATAAAAATCGGTTTTTAACTCCCAGATATCTTCGCCAGTCTCTATATTAAGGCAATTACTTTTATTCCCTTTTGATAGAATCATTACATCATTTACCTGATCTAAGTAGCTAGTTGTAAATTCCATATTTTTGGTCCATTTTACATTTTTATTATTCAAGCCAAGTACTAACAATGTTCCTGAAGGATTGAGCACTTTTCCATTCTTACTTAATTTTCTTAATTGTAAAGTAATGTTGTTTGAAGTAGAATCAATATATGATTTATGAATCCTTTTAGGGAAAATGTATTCTTTTGCAATAATCTCTTTTCCCAAAATAAAATTTTTCCCAATTGTCTTTTCATTTTGAGAAACAACAATTTTAGAAGATTGAGGGACTGCTTTTAATGCTATTAAAAGCAAAATCCATAAGAATATTTTACTTTTCATATTTATAATAATTTGATTTTTTAAACCCTTCCTTTTTAAAATGCCTAAAGACAAACCTTTTCAGAACACCCTTATAACATAAGTTTTTAAGATTATAGAATTAAAACAACCTTCTAATTTCGTTTAATAAAACTAAAAAAACAATGACTTACATCAATACTTTTAGTGATATTAATTCAACTAATATTAAATGAGATTTAGATTAATTTACTTCATTTAATCAATTTGTGAAGTTGATTTTTCAACCTATTAATTCTTTGTTTTTTGCATTATAAAAAATAAAAATTTAAAATGTTCTTCATATCTTGTGCTTGCACAGTAATTTGTTAAATTAACTAACACAGCATACATAAATTATGATTTTATTTAACCCAAATAAGCATGATCGCTATTATCCAGATGAAGAGTCCAAAGAAATCATGCAAAAGACCATTCAGTTTTTTGAAAATAAAGGATTAAAAAGCCTTAAAAAAGATGATCAAGAAAGAACTTGGTACAGAGAGTTTTTAAATTTTATTGCTGAAGAAAAAATATTCTACAAACTCTTAACGCCATCAAAAGAAAGTGGCGGAAAAACACGTTGGGATATGTGGAGAATTCAGCAATTTAACGAAATTCTTGGCTTTTATGGCCTACCTTATTGGTATACTTGGCAAGTTTCAATTTTAGGTTTAGGACCAATTTGGATGTCAAGCAATAAAGCAGCGAAAGAAAAAGCGGTGAAATTGTTAGAAAAAGGTGCCATTTTTGCTTTCGGATTGTCTGAAAAAGAACACGGAGCCGATGTATATTCATCAAGTATGACATTAACTCCGCAAAAAGATGGAACGTACCTTGCTAACGGATCTAAATATTACATAGGAAATGCCAACGAAGCCGAAATGATTTCCACCTTTGGAAAAATTGAAGGAACAACTGACTATGTTTTTTTTGTAGCAAATTGCAATCATTCTAATTATGAATTGGTAAAAAATACAGTTAACAGTCAAAATTATGTAGCAGAATTTAAATTAAATAATTACCCAATTACCGAAGTTGATATTTTAGAACAAGGGCAAAAAGCTTGGGACAATGCATTAAATACCGTAAATGTTGGTAAATACAATTTAGGTTGGGCTTCTGTTGGAATTGCAACGCACGCTTTTTATGAAGCAATTAATCATGCTTCAAAACGTAATTTATACGGAATATTTGTTACAGATTTCCCGCATGTAAAACGAATGTTTGTTGATGCATATACACGATTAATTGCAATGAAATTGTATGCAAGTAGAACTGCAGATTATATGCGTTCTGCTACTTTAGAAGATAGAAGATATTTGCTCTTTGATCCAATTATGAAAATGAAAGTAACTACACAGGGTGAAGAAGTTATAAATTTACTTTGGGATGTTATTGCAGCAAAAGGTTTTGAAAAAGACACGTTTTTTGAAATGGCAGCACGAGATATAAGAGCGTTGCCAAAACTGGAAGGAACTGTACATGTTAACATTGCATTAATTATTAAATTTTTACAAAACTACTTGTTCAACCCAGCTAAATATGATGAAATTCCACAAAGGAATGATGCTACTGATGATGAGTTTTTATTTGACCAAGGACCTACAAGAAAATTAGGAGAAATTCAATTTCACGATTACAATAAAGCGTTTGATTTATACGATTTACCTAATTTAACCATTTTTAAAGAGCAAATTAAAACGTTTAAAGAATCGTTAGTTATGGCTCCAGCTAGCAAAGAACAAATGAAAAATATTGATGTAATGCTTACCATAGGAGAAATGTTTACGCTAGTTCCTTATGCGCAATTACTTCTAGAAAATGCTAAAATTTATGGAACTGATGAGTTAGTATTGGATCAAATTTTCGACTTTATTGTCGGTGATTTCTCAAAATTTGCGCTTGAACTTCATAACAAACCAAGCAGTACTGATAAGCAAATGGAATATTGCCGAAAATTAATGCGTAAACCAAATGTTGATGCCAACCGTTATGAAACTGTTTGGACAAAATATGTTTATCCACTAAATGGTGAATACACTATGAAGTCCTAATATAAAACTTAAAAAATTATTTTTACAGCCAAAATGTAATTATTACCTTGTCAAACAACGATTGTTATTAAAATTTTTATAAATTTATAAACCAAATTGGAGACCAGAAACCATCATAAAAAACGGGGCTTAACTTGATAGCCAAAAATCAAGGAAATAATATTATATTCATTCCAATTATGTCAAATCAAAAAGTTTTTGTAGCAAGTGATGAAAGTAAGGCAAAAGCAAAACAATTACGCCTATTTGCTTTATTAGCTTGGATTGTAGCAATTGCAGCTCAAGTCTTTGCCATTTTTAAATTAATCAGCAATGAAACATTGGTGTGGTTAATTGTTGTTATTGTAATTATACTAGCATTGGCTATTACAGGTTCAATGCTTTGGAAAAAAGCAAATCGCTTAGACCCTGCCTCAGAAAAAGATAAAGTTCGGTTCTTTTTTCAAAATCAGTTTGGAGCCATCATGGGCGTATTGGCATTTTTACCTTTGGTGATTCTTATTTTAATGAATAAAAATATTGATGGAAAAACAAAAGGTATTGCAGGTTCTATTGCTGTTGTTGCCATGCTTATTGCTGGTATTTCTGGGGTAGATTTTAATCCTCCTTCTGTAGAAAAATATACTGAAGAAATTAATGCCCAAACTGAACAACTTAAAAAAATAAACTTAGATAACGACCACGTTTATTGGACCAGTCAAGGAAATAAATATCATGTATTTGAAGATTGTCAACATATCAAAGGAAGAGACCTAATAAGTAGTGGAACTATTAAAGAATCATTTGAAAAAAAGGGATTATCAGAATTATGTAAAACCTGTGAAAAAAGAGCTTTAAAAGAAAATACTATTTCTGAACAAGGAGTTGACGCCATCTTTGAAAGTGAAACCGATACCGTTAATAGTAGCAATTAATCTTGCAAGTTTTGATAAGATTTAAGTGTTCACAAAAATACCTGCAAGAAATTGCAGGTACTTTGTTATTCCCCCTTATTAGCCTCTAACCAAATACTAAAAACTTAATAAAATTAATACTTTATTGCAGTTGGTTTTTTTAATTAGAAGCACTTAGTATCTTGTTTCAAATTAATTAATACAGTCTCTGCTGAACTTTCAGTTACTTCTTGACAGTATAAATTATTTTTTAATACCCCTGTTTGGAAAACCATTTGAACATAGTAAGTTTTTCCAGCCTGAGTATTTATTTTAATGGGTTCAGCTCTCTTTTTTGGATTCTTTCCTGCAAATTGAACTGTAAAAATGTGTTCTCCACTCTCAACTTCATGAATTGAATATCTTTTATTATTCAAATTACAAACAAACTCTTCGTCTATGAAAGCTTTAAAAGCACTTGCACTTCCTGCAAATCCTGTTGAACGCATAAAATACACTTGTGCTTTACCTGAGGTTATTTCTGGTGTAGTATCTTTTTTGATATGTACATTTAAGTTGGAATCCATTTGATTAAAAGATTCTATTTCTCCATTTTCAAAAACAATTACCTTTATTTCTTCTCTGCTTATTTCGTAATCTGGGCCATTCAAATTTGTGAATTTTTTGTATTTAACATGAGATGAGCCAATTTCTGTTACTTTTGCAATTACCTTTTCTCCATTTCCTTTCACAATTGTATCTTGTGCATTAACACAAAGAATAGAAATCAAGAAGAAAATAGGTAGTATTAATTTTTTTATGGTCATAATTTTATTAGTTTTTAAGCTTATTATTTAACATTCGTATTCTCTAGTTATTCTTTTAATATATAAATAAATTTGATTCTCTACTCTTATAGATTTTCAAATTCCGTCCTGTTTACATAGGAGTGTACCTGTCTCCACTATCTAAATTTTGATTCTACTATTAACACTATTTCACAAAGTAAAAAGCATTTAATAATAGAATAACCCAACAAAAATATCACAGAGATTAACTCTTTATGTTTTAATTAAAAAAATAAAAGGAATTGTAGCAATTTTTTCATAGGGTTTTATAACAACTTTAAAAGTACTTATTTTTTTTATAAAATATAATGATTTTTATCATAGACTCACCTTTACCATCAATTCATAATTTTACATTAGTGAAACCACATGGCTTAATGAAATCTTCATGGATTTCCAAACAGCGTAGAAATTTGTTCCTTATTATAAAAAGTACTGGAGCCAAAAGTGTTAACTGCCAAATTATTTTGCCTAATCTTTAGCATTTGTTCACCATTAATTTTTTGATATTCAAATTTAATAATGGTATCATTATTAGCATAAACAATCACTTGATGACTATTGTGATTCTTAAATCCATCCATCATTATGGTATAAACACTTTCTTTAATAGAAAATTGAATGGTGTTTTCCAATAGTTTATTCTCGTGAGAATTAATATCAGAATATATTATTAAAAACTTATTGTTGTTTTTTAAAAGTTTAATTGAATGGTTACCACTTTTAACATTTCCAATTTCTTGACCGAAACTAGCTATGGTAAGTAATAAGAAGTATATGAATATTTTATACCGCATAACATTAATACTTTAAAAATTAATAGGGTTATGAGGTTGTGCTATTGGGGCAAAAAAGAGTTACAATTACTTGTAACTCTTCACTTTTGCTCCCCCTCTTGACAGAAGCTGCAGCTGGAATTCAATAATTCAATTCACAATTATAAGAAAATTAAGGAGTTAGCTTTTTGTTATTCTAAAAGATAACCATGCTTTCGTAAATTTACTATTTAAGGAGGTCTTTGTTTAAATTTAAATTAATGTAAAAAAACGTTGTTTTTTAATCAGTTCTTTGTTAGTGGTAGGCTTTATCTATTTATTTCTAAGTGTTTGGTCTTGCGTGTATTTTAAATTAAGTTTCAGTGCTATTTCAGCCTTTGAAAGTTCAGCGCCAAGATAACCAGCGTGACTCATTTGGGAAATAAGCTCTTTTTTAAGGATAGCAAGCAATATAGATTCGGATGAATGTCCTTTAATTATAAATCCTGGTTGATTGTCTTTGTAATAATGTTTTACCGTGATTTTATTTTTAACATTGTCGGCTGTAATGACAAAAAATCCATTTTTATCATAATCTAACGGGACTCTTTTCCCTCCTGTTTTCAGTTCATTGAAATTTTCTTCCTCTGGCAGATTATCTTCTTTTATTTTTGGTGTATGGAAAGGATGTGTATTCAACTTTATTTCACTAATTTTTTGTTGAATAATTTCTATTTTTTTTTCTTCTTTTATAGAAATGAGTTCTATTTGATTCTTAAAATGGTCTATTTTTTCTTGGTTCAGGTTTTTTAAAACAGGAAAATGTCCGACAGCATTAATAATTCTTTTTTCTTTATCAACGCCATATTTAAATAGACATTCCATGGCTTGTCCTGCTTTAAAAATTGGTGAGTCTTTTCCACAAAGTATCAAATGGCGGATATTAGGATTGGAAATAGAGTTAAGAATAATTCTTTCAATTCCTAAATTGGGTGTAATGACCGTTCCTACTATGGCTATATTTTTAGAAAGTGCTTCCTTTGGAATTAGATTATTGGAAGATAACGTACAAATCGCTATTTGTCCTTTAGGATTTATAATTTGATAATTTCCTGAATAATGAGGCCATTGACTTACTGAATGTTTTTTTAGTTTTCTGAAAAATTCCTTCACAGAAGTCATTATGTAAAATATTTTCACAGGAAAAGGGTTTTCACCCGTCGCAGAAGCTGGAAAAAGTTTTGTCAGGAAATGCATTAGTTTTTTCATCCTTTTTTTAAAATTTATAATCTTCTCCATGCATACCGCGAAAGTTTGGTATATGGAAAAATACGTGTTTGAGTGCGAGGATTTTCCGAAAGGAAATCGGATGCAACCAACCAACATTGGCTAAGCTAAAAATAGTAATTTTTTATATAAAATGTTGTGTGCTGGCTTTTTTTAATCATTTGGTTCAATATGAATGAGTACGTGTCCTAAATTTGGTATTTCGGCTCTCAAATGGTCCTTTAAACTATGAGCAATTTCGTGTCCTTCTTTTACTGTGATTTCCCCGTCAACTATTGCATGTAAATCAATATGATAAATCATTCCTGCTTTTCTAATAAAACACTTTTCTGTTCCTAAAACACCTTGGACTTCAATGGATTTCTTCCTAATTTCAATTATAAGATCATCATAGAGGTGTTCATCCATTATTTCACCTAAAGCAGGCCTAAATATTAAATAACTATTGTATATAATAAAGAAAGACGCTAATAATGCTGCCCAATCATCCGCAGTTTCGTATCCTTTTCCAAGTATTATTGCAATTGAAATTCCAATAAAAGCCATTACAGAAGTTATTGCGTCACTTCTATGATGCCAAGCATCAGCTTTAAGTGAAGAGCTATTTGTTTCTTTACTCCTTTTTATAACAATTCGAAATGATATTTCTTTCCATAATATGATGCATCCCAAAATAATTAATGTCCAAGATTTAGGTGTTTTATGAGGTGTTTGAATATTTTCAATGCTTTCGTGAGCAATTATTGCAGCGGAAGTTACTAGAAAAGCTACAACCATAAATGTAATTAATGGTTCAATTTTTCCGTGTCCATATGGGTGGTTTTTGTCAGCTGGTCTATTTGCGTATTTAAGTCCAAACAAAACCAAAAGTGAAGAAAAAATATCGGTTGTTGATTCAATTGCATCTGCAATCAAAGCGTATGAATTTCCGAAAAAACCAGCAATTCCTTTTATTAGAGCTAAACTGGTATTTCCAATAATACTGAAATAAATGGTTCTAATTGCAGTTTGTTGGTTATTCATTATTTATTTTTAAATTTCATCTAACTTTTTTATCATTTCATCTATTGTTTAAACCCATTAAAATTTTTGTGCAAAATCAAATGCTACTTATTTTAATCAGATTTATAAAATTTCATTAACTTAAAATTTATCAATTTTTCACATGTTAAGCAATCAAATATAAATGTATTTTTTAATTAAAAATGAATAAACCATTGTACTAATTATTAATAATCAAAATTAATTGGATGACAGGTAAAAATACAATCTTTTATTAAAACAGGCTAAGATGGATTATTTAGTTCAATAAAATATTTAGTAAAACTTCCTTTAATATTATATGAGGTGTCTATTGTGAAATTCATCCAATGTAGTTTTGAATAATCTTATTGTAAATTAGATTTTAAGAAGTGAATCGGAGAAGAGAATCATTGATTTTTAAATCAAAACCTTGCTCAAACCTTGCGCATAAAAAAAGGTTTTAAGAAAAACCTTCGTGCTTTTTTATATATGGTTGTTTTAATGAAGTCATCAAGGATTTCCAAACAGCGTAGAAATTTGTTCCTTATTATAAAAAGTACTGGAGCCAAAAGTATTAATTGCCAAATTATTTTGCCTAATCTTTAGCATTTGCTCACCATTAATTTTTTGATATTCAAATTTAACAATGGTGTCATTATCTGTATAAACAATCACTTGATGACTATTGTGATTCTTAAATCCATCCATCATTATAGTATAAACACTTTCTTTAATAGAAAATTGAATGGTGTTTTCCAATAGTTTATTCTCGTGAGAATTAATATCAGAATATATTATTAAAAACTTATTGTTGTTCTTTAAAAGTTTAATTGAATGGTTACCACTTTTAACATTTCCAATTTCTTGACCGAAACTAGCTATAGTGAGTAATAAGAAGTAAATGAATATTTTATACCGCATAACATTAATACTTTAAAAATTAATAGGGTTATGAGGTTGTGCTATTGGGGCAAAAAAGAGTTACAATTGCTTGTAACTCTTCACTTATTGCTCCCCCT
>Ga0209231_1000349_pt1 | contig 28137 bp, 30 predicted proteins | sample Deesub45470m_DNA_FD_188086 | JGI IMG/M metagenome (GOLD analysis project Ga0209231, IMG submission 188086) | Deep subsurface microbial communities from North Pacific Ocean - 450_OLKR46/470m Metagenome (SPAdes) (version 2) | ecosystem: Environmental > Terrestrial > Deep subsurface > Unclassified ... | reverse complement strand
GCGTGAACTGTTGAGCCAGTGGCGCGGCAGGGCAATGTCCGAATTGAATGCGGATGAAATTGCGCGCGTGACCACCGAGCAGGCACTGATCTCAGCACTCCGCCATCTGTTTGGCGTGATTATCTGGTTCTTCCTGTTCAGCCTGCTGGGACTGGGGGGCGCAGCAGGTGCCTTGCTCTATCGACTCGGTCTTGGATTGCGCACGCAGAAGGCGGATGAATTCAATGACGAGGAATTGGGCGAGGGGAAATACAATGGCTACGCGCGAAAAATGTTTTATCTGCTGGAATGGTTGCCGATCCGCCTGACTGCGGCCACTTTTGCCATCGTCGGTAATTTCGAGGATACCGCTTATTGCTGGCGCTCCCAGGCGGCAAGTTGGCCTGATGGCGAGACAGGCATCCTGCTGGCCAGCGGAGCGGGTGCATTGGGCGTGCGTTTAGGTATGCCAATACGGCAGGATGGCGCGTTGCTGAACAGGCCGGAGCTGGGGGTCGGCAACAACAAGGCCGATGTCGCTTCCATGCAAAGTACCATCGGACTGGTGTGGCGCTCGCTGGTGGTCTGGCTGGTTATATTATTCATGCTGACGCTGGCGAGTTTGCTGGGGTAGAAGTAATTCATGAATTGCCCGCGCCTGCTTACCGTACAATGCCGCCCATGCATACTCACCACCCCTTTAGTTCGCTCACACCGGATTCCGTACTGGATGCGCTGGACAGCATAGCGCTTCGTGGCGATGGACGCCTGCTGGCGCTGAACAGTTATGAAAACCGCGTCTATCAGGCTGGTATGGAAGAAGGACCTGCGCTGGTTGCAAAATTCTACCGTCCCGAGCGCTGGAGTGATGAAGCTATTCTGGAAGAGCATGCCTTTGTCGCGACATTGACCGGGCGGGAAATTCCGGTCGTGCCTGCGTTGCGAATCAACGGTAATACGTTGCACAAGTTCAACGGTTTCCGCTTCTCGGTTTTCAGCAAGCATGGCGGTCGCGCGCCGGAGCTGGATCGCCGCGACACGCTGGAGTGGATGGGACGTTTTATCGGGCGCATTCATGCGCTAGGCAGCCTGGAGTCGTATCAGCATCGTCCTACGCTGGACATTCAGAGCTTCGGCGTGGAACCGAGCGAGTATTTGCTGGCACACGACTTTATCCCGGCAGAACTGCTTGAAGTCTATCGTGGTGTGGTCGCATTGGCGCTGGACGGCGTGCGCCGCTGTTATGACCGTGCTGGGGATGTCAAAATCCTGCGCCTGCACGGCGACTGCCATGTCGGCAATGTGCTGTGGACCGATGACGGCCCGCATTTCGTAGATTTCGACGACAGTCGCATGGGGCCGGCGATACAGGATTTGTGGATGCTGCTGTCGGGTGAGCGCGCCGAACAAACTAGGCAATTCGCAGACCTGCTGGCGGGCTACGAGGCTTTTTATGATTTCCATCCCCGCGAGCTGCATCTGCTCGAAGCGTTGCGCACCTTGAGGCTGATTCATTATTCGGCGTGGATTGCGCGGCGCTGGGACGATGCGGCGTTTCCGGTGGCCTTCCCCTGGTTCAATACCCAGCGCTACTGGCAGGATAGAATCCTGGAGTTGCGCGAACAGATTGCGCTGATGGATGAACCGCCATTACATTGTTGAAGTGGCTACCTAGGGTAGTGTTGTCCCGCGTGCGGGGCTGATTAATCAACTGGATTCCCGCCTTCGCGGGAATGACGAATCGGGAAAGAACAAATGACTAACGAAGCTATCATCGCCGCTACTCAGGACTGGCTGGAAAAAGCGGTCATCGGGCTGAATCTGTGCCCGTTTGCCAAGGCAGTACACGTCAAAAAACAGATACGCTACGTGGTTAGTACGGCCACGACAGAGGAGGCGCTGCTGGAAACGTTGCTGGTCGAGTTGCGCCATTTGCAGAAGACGAACCCAGAGGAACTGGATACGACGCTGTTAATCCACCCCTATGTGCTGGCTGATTTCCTCGACTATAACGATTTTCTGGATATAGTAGATATCGCTACGGCCGAAGCGGAGTTCGGCGATGCCTTCCAGGTTGCCAGTTTGCATCCGCTGTATCAATTCGCCGGAACGGCGTTGGACGACATTGAAAATTATACCAATCGTTCGCCTTATCCAACATTGCATCTGCTGCGCGAAGACAGCGTGGATCGTGCCGTGGATGCCTTTCCGGATGCGGACCGGATAGCGGATAACAATATCGAGACGCTGAACAGGCTGGGGCATGCGGGCTGGGTTAAGTTGGGCCTGCCTGAGTAGTGCCCGTCATGCTGTTAAAGTCGCCGGTTGCATATTTATCCCAGATTATTCATTAGCCCTAAAACTCGTCATTCCCGCTTTTGCGGGAATGACGATACAAATGAACTATTTGGGTTTATCGGTTTGTGCGCCTGATACGTCCCGATAAAATTTATAGTTGTTCTTCCCGCTGGTTTTTGCCAGATACATGGCCTCATCGGCTTGCTTGATGAGCATGTCTGTCTCTTGTGCGTCATCTGGGTAGAGGGCAATGCCGATACTGGCGCCTATCTGGCAAGTCTGTCCTTTTAGCTCCAACGGCTGTGACAGGGCAACAATGATTTTATTGGCGATCAAGGCCGCGTTTTCGTCTGAACCCACCTCATTCAATATAAAGGTAAATTCATCCCCGCCCACGCGTGCCACCGTATCCGAGGCGCGAATGATTTCCTTCAGTACTCTTGAGACGGCCTGGAGCAACAGGTCGCCCGCATCGTGACCCAGCGTGTCATTCACTTGCTTGAAGCCATCCAGATCAAGAAACATCACGGCGAGTTTGCATTTATTGCGTTTGGCCAGTTGCAGCGAATGTGCAAGGTAATCCAGAAACAGGGCGCGGTTAGGCAGGTCGGTCAGGTAATCGTAGTGAGCCAGATGCGCTATTTTTTGCTCGGCCAGCTTGCGCTCGGTAATGTCGCGGACGATGCCGATGAAGTAGCGTAAACCGCCCAGAGTCATTTCTGATGCGGACAGTTCTACGGGGAACAGTTCGCCATTATTACGGATGGCCATTACCTCAAAGCCACGCAAGCTTATTGTCTTGTCACGAGAGTCATGCAGATGCTGGCTGAAAGACGCGTCATATTCGTTACGTCCCGCTTCCGGTATCAGCATTCTGACACTTTTCCCCAGCATTTCCTGTTGGGTGTAGCCAAAAATCTGCTCTGCAGCCGGGTTGAATCCCAGAATTTCACCGGATTCATTGATGGTAATGATGCCATCCATCACATTGTGGATAACGGCTTGCAACTGCCCCTGGCTTTTTTCGAGTTCACCCTTGGTCTGTTTCAGATTCATTATCATCTGCCAGAACAATTTCACCTCTGGGCCGCTTGCCACCCTTTTGTCGCCAAAAACACGGCTTACCTCGCCAGCCACGGTTTCATCGTGGGACAGGTTATATACGATACACTCGGGATAATCCTTGCAGGCGCGTATGGCTTCCGCTGTGTCGGTATAGACGGGAATGCCATGTTTTTTTGCCAGTACCAGACCGGCTGCATTGGGGTTGGTGTCTGTTATGGCGATTACCTGAACCAGGTTATCTTCAATGAACATTTCCAGCAGAGCATGACCGCCGCGCCCTGCGCCGATAATCATGACTGGATGTCCCTGGATTCTTTGTGCTGCCATATTGACTCCTTGCCGGTCGGCGCATGAATAAATCTTGTGCAATTCTGGCATATTTTATGCTCATCGTCGAATGCGTTGTAATCACTCGTTGTAAAAGGCTGCTAGGCCTTGTTGGCGGCGATCTGCTGGAATAACTCCAGCCTTCGCGCATTAATTTTTCCTGCCGCGACAGCAGCCAGCAGCGCGCAGCCCGGTTCGTGCAGATGGTGGCAGTCGCGAAAACGGCACTGACCGAGGTACTGCGCGAATTCGATGAATCCCTGCTCTATCTCGCCCAGGCTCAGGTGGTGCAGGCCGAATGCCTGCACGCCCGGACAGTCGATCAGGCTGCTGGTCGCGTCCAGACTGTATAGCTTGGCGTGGGTGGTGGTGTGTTTTCCCGAGTCCAGCACGGTAGAAATTTCGCGCGTGGCAGCCTGTGCGTCCGGCAGCAGCGCATTGATCAGCGTGGACTTGCCCATGCCAGACTGGCCGACCAGCACGCTGGTATGGTTCTGTAACAGGGGGCGTAAGGCGGATACGTCCTGTAATGCACTGAGCTCCAGCACCTTGTAGCCGATGGCGCGATAGGCGGCAAGTTGCAACCGCGCAGCCGCAGCAGGAACAGGCAGGTCGCATTTGTTCAGCACGATAAGCACGTCCAGATTCTGGTCGAAAGCGGCGATCAGGCAACGCGTTATAACTTCATCGCTGAATGAGGGCTCGCTCGCAACGACGATGATGATCTGGCTGACGTTCGCGGCGATGAGTTTTTCGCGGTAGGCATCCGAGCGGTGCAGCAGGGAAGTGCGCGAGGCGATGCGTTCGATCACGCCCTGGTTGTCACCGCTGCGCAGTATCTCAACCCCATCCCCGCATACCACGTTGCTTTTTTTGCCGCGTGTCAGGCAGGGCAGCAGGCTGCCATCGGCAAGCCGTACCAGATACTGGCGACCGAATGCTGCGACGATGCGCCCTGGCAGAGTGGCGCTCAAGGAATGAACAGCGCGTCTACTTTCGCGGCGCAGATGAAATCGTTAGCCGACAGGCCGTTAATTGCGTGTGTGGTGTAGGTCACGCGGCAACTGTTGTAACTGACGGTCAGATCGGGATGGTGATCCTCGCGGTGTGTCATCCACGCCGCGGCATTTACGAACGCGATTGTCTGATAATAGTTCTCAAAAGAGTAAGTTTTGCTGATGATCTGGTCGTGTTGCAACCAGCCCGGTGTCAGCAAGCGCCTGATTTCAGGTGGCGACAGGGCGGAAACCTTGTTATCCGGGTCGCGCAAGGATTTCATAAGTTGCTTATTTTAGTTTGTAATAACGGTTGAGATAGGCGCCGAGATGCTGCTCGTCCTGCGCCGTCAGGCTTGCGCCGATATTTCCGCTGCACAGCTTGAGCTGCTCCACCAGATCGGCGGGGCTGCGTACCTTGCGTGCTTCACGGGTGAACATCGTGTTGCCATCGCCTCCCAGCATCGCTGCATGACAACTGTTGCAATTGTATTTATCAAACAGGGCTTTGCCAGTTTGTGCGTTGCCGGTGGGAAATGGATTGGCCAGAGCGGAGCTTGTGGCACAAAGTAAAAATAGAGCGGTTAACAGCTTCATTACATTCTCCTCAAAGGGCTTGCAGGTTGGCGATGCGTACCGCTGCCGGCGGATGCGAATCGTAAAATCTGGAATACAGGGGGTCGGGTGTGAGCGTCGCCGCGTTGTCCTGATACAGCTTGACCAGCGCGTTCACCAGATCACTTGCTGCCGTTTGGCGGGCGGCGTAGGCATCCGCCTCGAATTCGTGTTTGCGTGAGTAGGCAGACAGGATAGGGCTGAGCAGGAAGCTGAATACCGGCATCACCATGAAAAACAGCAGCAGTGCCAGCGCGGTACTGGGGGTGGTGACGCCCAGGCCCTGATAGAACCAGCTGGTTTGCATCAGCGCGGCCAGCAGCCACAGGAAAAGCAGACTCATCGCAAAGGTCATGGCGATGCGTTTCATGACGTGACGATGCTTGAAATGACCAAGTTCGTGCGCCAATACCGCTTCGATCTCGTTGCCGCTCAGGCGCGCCAGCAGGGTGTCGAAAAATACGATACGTTTTGTCTTGCCGAAACCCGTGAAATAGGCGTTGCCGTGCGCGCTGCGTTTGCTGCCGTCCATGACGAATAATCCGCTGCTGGTGAAACCGCAACGGGTGAGCAGGGCCGCGATACGCGCCTTCATCGCATCATCCTGCAACGGAGTGAACTTGTTGAATAGCGGTGCGATGTAGGATGGATAGATGAATAATATCAATAGGTTGAATGTGACCCATGCGCCCCACACATATAACCACCAGTAGTCGCCCATGCTTTCCATCAGCCACAACACGCCGAACAAAAGCGGCAGGCCGAGCACGGCGCCGATCAGCATGCCTTTGAGGGCGTCCACCAGATACAGCTTGAAAGTCATGTTGTTAAAGCCGAAGCGGGCTTCGATGCGGAAAGTGCGGTACAGATTGAACGGAGCCTCCAGCAATGACGATAGCATCAGCACCGCCACCAGTGTGGCGCCGCCCTGAATGAGCGGTGAGCTGAACCAGGCTTGCGCCACGTCGGCAATCCACTGTATGCCGCCGGCAACGGTGAAAGCCAGCAATAACGCGGCATCAAACAGAAAACCCAACATCGCGAAACGTGTCTTGGCGCTGGTGTAATCGGCTGCTTTCTGGTGGTTGCTCAGCAGTATTTGTTCGCGGAATACTTCGGGCACGGCGCTGCGATGTGCGGCGATATGCGCCAGATGGCGGCGCGCCAGCCACAGCCGGGCGAGGGTGGTGAAGGCGAGTGTCGCGATAAAAATGAGAGAAAATTGCGTAGCCGTCATGGGATTGTATGTTTCAGTGGTGGCAGGAAGCATGCTTGTGACACAATACGTGCCTTACCGTTCAACTCAAGCATGCGAATTATGGCACAAAATCAAAACTACCTTGTCTGGATAGACTTGGAAATGACCGGGCTGAACCCGGATACCGACCGTATTATCGAAGTGGCCATTGTCGTGACCGACAATAATCTGGAAACCATAGCCGAAGCCCCGGTGCTGGTTGTGCATCAAGCTGACAGCATCTTGGACGGCATGGATAACTGGAATAAATCTACTCATGGCAAGTCCGGACTGATCGAAAAAGTGAAGGCCTCTACGCTGGATGAAGCGGCTGTCGAAGCTGCGATGGTCGAATTCCTCAAGGAATACGTGCCCGCCCGCACTTCGCCGATGTGCGGCAATTCGATTTGCCAGGACAGGCGTTTCATGGCGCGCTGGATGCCCGCGTTCGAAGATTACTTCCATTACCGCAATCTGGATGTCAGCACGCTCAAGGAACTCGCGAAACGCTGGAAGCCGGACATGGCGAAAGGCGTGAAGAAGCACGGAAAGCATGAAGCCCTGGCTGATATTTACGAGTCCATTGAAGAGTTGAGGCATTATCGTGAGCATTTCATCAAGCTGTGAGCCGTTAATTGCGGGCGAGGGTGCCGAATGGGGTCTGTTTTAAAACGTAGCTGGGGCGGCTTGGGGGTGCAGGAAAAACTGCACATTCTGATACAGGGTTCGCTGATCGTCCTGTTCGTCATTTCGATGAACTGGGTAATAGAGCGTTTTGAGCAGCAGATTCTCAGTCACGCCACGCAACGCGCAGAAGAAGCGGCAGACGGTTTGATCAACGGCATGAACATGCTGATGTTGACCGGCGCCATTTCGGACCCGGCTAATCGCACCCTGCTGTTGAATAAGATGCGTCAATCAGAAGGTATGCGTGAATTGCGTATCGTACGCGGAGACTCCGTGATTGCGCAGTTCGGGCCGGGATTGACGGAAGAGCGGGCGCAGGATGAGATGGATCGCAGCGTGCTAGCCACAGGCAAAGCTGTTTCCAGACATATCCGGGAGCCGGGTAAGCCGCCGATGTTGCGGGTGGTTGTCCCCTTTGTCGCACAACGTGATTTTCGTGGTACCAATTGTTTGTCATGCCATGAGGGCGCGGAGGGGAGTGTCAATGGCGCGGCCAGCATCGTCATTGATCTGAGTAAAGATCAGGCCGGACTCGATACGCTGAAAAAGAATCTGTGGCTGGGCCATATTGCGATTCAGCTCATTCTGTCGGTGCTCATCTGGCTGTTCGTGCGCAATCTTATCGTGCGTAATATCGCCCAACCGGTCAGGAAGTTGCAGTTGGCGATGTCCGAAATTCAGCGCAATAACGATTTGTCCAGACGTGCTGATGTCGATGTGCGCAATCCCGATATCGGTGACATGGCGCAGTCCTTTAATACCTTGTTGTCCAGTCTTGAACATGCCCACGAACGACTGGAATTGTTCGCAAAGATGTTTGACAACAGCAGCGAGGCGATCATCATTACCGATGCCGAACAGCGTATTCTCACCGTCAACCCGGCGTTTGAACGGATCACGCAATACAGCTCCGCCGAGGTTGTCGGCAACACGCCAAAATTATTGAGTTCAGGTAAGCAGACGCCGGAATTTTATCAGCAGATGTGGATTTCCCTGGAGTCGCTAGGTCAGTGGGCGGGTGAAATCTGGAACCGGCGCAAGAATGGCGAAATCTTTCCTGAATGGCTGTCTATCGGTGCGGTCAAGAATGGCAATGGACAGGTTATCAATTATATTGCCCTGTTTTCGGACATCACCCGGCGTAAGGAAGCGGAGCGGCGCATCGAATTTTTGGCGCACTACGATGCACTGACCAAGCTGCCTAATCGCGCCTTGTTTTCCGATCGCCTGAAACACGCATTACTGGTTGCGAATCGTGCCGGCAAGAAAGTCGGCCTGATGTTCCTGGACCTGGATAAATTCAAGCTCATCAACGATACGCTGGGGCATCTGGCGGGCGATCAGTTGCTGCAATCGGTCGCTGAACGGCTGAAATCCTCCGTGCGCCAATCTGATATGGTGTGTCGGCAAGGAGGGGATGAATTCATGATCCTGCTTGAGGATATCAACTCGACTGAGGATATTGAACGGATAGCACAGAAAATCATGGTCGAAATGTCCGTCGCGCATCGCATGGGCGCACAGGAACGCATTGTCAGCTTCAGTATGGGGGCAGCCATCTATCCGGATAATGCGGCTGATCAGGAGAAACTGACGCAGTGCGCCGATCAGGCTATGTATTTGGCCAAGGAAAGCGGCAGGAATAACTTCAAGCTCTATCAGGGTGGGCTATAGCAGGTCTATGCTTTGCGGGTGGGGCACTGATTAAACGTTGAACGAGGAGATGAGCATGTATAAACGCATTCTGGTTCCGATTGACGGCAGCAGCACATCCGACAGGGCGCTGCAAGAGGCCATCAGGCTGATTGATACGCAGCATGCACAGCTAAGACTGGTGCATGTGATTGATGATTTGCAATTTCTTGATGCAGAAGGCTATGTTGATTATGCGGAGTTGCGTGAGTTGACCCGCAAGATCGGGCAGCGCGCCTTGACCAAGGCAGAAGAAATCGCCAGACAGGCCGATATAACAGTCGAGAGTGCGCTGCTCGAAGCGAATGGTGAGCGCATTGCGCAAGTCATCAATACCGAAGCGGAAAGCTGGTCCGCCGATTTGATTGTGATCGGCACACACGGTCGTTCCGGATTCAACCATCTGTTGTTCGGCAGCGTAGCCGAAGGCGTGGTGCGCGGGGCATCGGTGCCGGTGCTGCTGGTGCGCAGCGAATAGCGTTCTGCTGTCGTAGCAATGTTACATAAGCTCGGTCAACAAACCCGTAAGAAAAAATATCCATGAACACGAAGAATGCCGACCCGGCAGATGACGTCATGTGCCATTGCAGCGGCACCCGGCGGAGCTATATCAAAAGCCTGTTCGAGCAGGGTTTGGACATAGACGCCATTTCCAGATGGACGGGCGCGCTCTCTGGCTGCGGTGGTTGCGAATGGGATATTGCCCAGTTCCTGAAGGAACTCGCCGAACAACAGAACAATAGTTAATCGGTATGTCCATATTGGGCTTTTAATGCGAGCCTGACCCTATTTCTTTCCATGAAATATCAATTTTTCTATGGCTTGATACACAGTCTCGCAGATAAAGATTTATGAGGCTCTGATAAGGGACACCCTTTTCATCAGCCATTTGTTTGAAATAGCCAATAACATCTTCACTCAACCGCATCGTGACGGATTTTTTGAGTTTGGCCGCATAAGGATTTTTGCGGGATTTCATTTTTGACAGATCGTATTCAATTTTCATGGCTTAACTCCTTGATAATAGTTGCTCTCGTTTTTTGTGGCTTTTCTTGCCGAGATGATACGAACAATGTTGCCTTGGTCGCGTTCGCAATGACAGACGATCAGAAGGTGTGCTTTATCACTGAAACCAAGCATCAAAAATCTTTCTTCTGACACGGAATTATCCTCATCAAAGAATTGCACAGCGAACTCATCGTAAAAGACAGATTGAGCCTCATCAAACGAAACGCCGTGCTTCTTTTTGTTTGAGGTCGCTTTGGCACGATAGTTTAATACTTACCGTCTGCCACCAGCGTAGCCGGGTTTTCTGTGCTGATGGCGCACGATCAGGATTCGAATATTGCTTTCAAGATTTCGATATACGATCAAGTACGGAAAAACCTTCAGCGGGAATGTTCTTCGCCCCCTCGTCGTTGGCGTTCCGAGTCCGGGATGTGTAATCAAGAGTTTTGCGACTCGTTCAAACTCTTCGAGAAAGCGCTCAGCAACCACGGGGCCAGCTTGCTCGCTGTAAAAATCCAGAGCGTTGGCAATATCATGCTCCGCTCCGGGGTGGAGCGCGTAGGTCATCGCGTAAGTCTTGCGCGAAGTCGGGCGACGGCTTCCTGACCTGAAATTTCCGAGATCAAACCAGATTCCAGTTCGGCTTCCCTGCGGTCTGCTTCTCGCTCCCAAGCTTCCTCGACTTCGGGGTCTGAATCAAGGCTGGCGATCAGCCGCTCAAGCAGGTGAGATCGTTCAACAGGGGCTAACTGCAGGACTTCGGCTTCTAGGACTTCCAAGTTCGTGTTCACGCTGCCCTCCAATGCGGTAGATGCTGACAGTGCATAGTTTATCACAGCGAATTGCGGTCACAGTGGTGCGACCGCCGCGTCTGGGTTTTGCGATGCCCAACGTGGAGCTAAGGGGCTGCGCGCTTTTGCGCAGACCCGCTTGAGCGTAGAGGTTCTGCATATGTCTCAACATAAGTATCAATAAGTTTACGGATCATGCGTTGATATTGCGTGTGATGTTTTGAAGCTTCTGATTTGAAAAAATCAACGCTCTTTTTACTCAGCGCAATGGTAACTTTAACTCCCTCTTCGCGGAATGCGAGTTCCTCGGGTGGAGGGAGAAAGTCCATAATCACCTTGGCCTCAATAGGTTCGTTGGTATATTTAATTTTATTTTTCATAAATCGTTTTTCCTTTTCGCCAGTAGCCAGCCCCAAAGATTCGAATCACTCCGCCGCGATAAGTAAAGCGCACGGTGAGTATGCCGCCGTCAGTCTGACCAAAACAAAAGAAGCGCTTCTCTGTTTTGCTGTGGGCAAGATCTTCGGCAATGACACGCTTTGGATCAGCGAAAGCATACTGCGCCAAGGAAAATGACACGCCGTGCTTTTCCTGATTCTCAGCATCCTTGTCTGCATCCCATTCGAACCGTGTTTTGCTCATGAAGCAAGCCTAGCATACATTGGTAATATTGGCCATATAAACGTATGGCAAACAATATGGTGAAATTGCGACCTCTAACGTTCAAATTGAGGGGCTGGCCGCCACGAAACGTGAACAGAGCCCCGAAAGTTCAAAAACCCGCAGGCCGTGAAAGAACGCTTATCGGCCAGTCCCTCTCGAATGTAGGGTTAGGCCGGAGAATGGGCGCACAGGCGAAACAGCGACCAACCCCAGCGCCACTTTACACCGCGAAACGTGAAGCCGCCACGGACAAAAAACCCTGCCGAAGCCGCCCCGCTTGGCCGTCACCGCCGACAACGCCGCCCGGAAAAACAGCGGCGGCTGCAAAAAGCCGCCACATAAAACGAAGCCGGAAAGCCAGACGCCGCGCCCGACAAGCAGCCCCTGAAAAAAACCGCCTGGAGAGCCGCGTGGATATTGGCTCTCCGCCGACGATGACCAGCCTCCACACCTCAAAATAAATTTTTGAGGCGACAACCAGTCTGACACGGGGGGGTTATTACCTCATATTTTGTTTATTTTCCAACTTTGCTTCATTCAAATTGATTCGTGCCTGGTGTCCATGCTTTTCCAGCAGCCACAAAAGTTGAGAACCGTTTATAAGTGTCAAAGGCTTGTTGCTTGCAAATTCATATGCATCAGGGCCGTAGTCTGATGTTGTGACAAGGATTCCTTTATTTGCTCCTTCATGGGTAACAGTGCCGTACAAGTCCCGTACAGCGGAAACGCCCACTGTATTTGCGTAACGCTTGGCTTGAATGACCGTTTTTCCACCTTTGATGGGATCAGGATCGAATGCTACGGCGTCAACACCACCATCGCGGCTGGCCTGAGTAACCTTTACCTCTCCACCCCCGGTTGCAAATTCCTGTTCAAAAACCTCCCTGATCAGATGTTCAAAATCTTCCCAGTCCATTATTGCCAAGTTGGTTTTTGAATCAATTGTTTCGGCTACAGCATAACCGTCTACGAAGCGACGATCAGACTTGTCAATTGTCAAAATAGGGGCAACCGGGGCAAGTCCGGCCAAGCTTGCAGCAGCTACACCTTTGAGGCTTTTAAAACAAGCCTTTGGTTCTACGCTTGCTAGGTTTATCTGCATGAAAGCCTCTTTTCGTGCCAGTACGGAAAGAATGCAGGCGGTTACGTGATGCCCTGTGGTCTTGTCCAGCGCAGTTACTATTCCGGCAAAGGCAACGACGTCCAAGGCTTCAGCGGTATCAGCTTCAAACAATTCGTGAACCGTTCTCAACGCCATCTGATAAAGAAGACTGTCATACAGGGTGTCTCGTTCTTTTTCGGAAAGATATGTTTCTTTGTAATCATCCTTGCTTATCTGGTACAGCACTTCTTTCAGGGTTGGAAGCGACTCTGGCGCTGGTAATGCATATTCAACAACAAGTGTTCGGGTCTCGGCGTTGTAATCCATATCCCACTGTTTCGGAAAATAGTCGGGATACGTCGAATTAGAAAGTACGCTGTCACAATAATCAGCAATGGCACCTTGATCCTTTGCTATGTAGTTTCCCCGACATAAATCAACTGCTGCATTGGTTTCTTTTTGTGATTCCAGAAACGCTGTTTTCCGGTCTTCCCACTGTTTTGTTAAAAAGCTATGTTTTGCCCTGACTTCATCGCAAGACTTTTCCCAGTAGCTCTTTTTACCGATATTCTCGGTTTTTATCCGCGCAACAGTGCGCTCCCATTCTGCATTCCGCGAGACATTACTGCTTTCAATAATAGCTTTTCTGGCTTCCCAATTTTTCAATTCACAAGCATCATGATCGTCAAGTTTTTTGCATTCTGCGGCCCATTCAGCATAGTCGTTATTGAACAATTGAGTTGCTGCCTCAATTTTTTTAGACTTCCACGAAGAGATGAAATTATCCATAAGCCCGAAAACGGGCTGATATTTTGCGGAATTTTTTGACGGTGGGTTCGACTTGGAAGAAACAGAGGGTTGCATTGTCGCCACTTCTGAAACCGGAGTTGGTGGCAATGGCTGATCTTTGGGTGGCGGAGGTAGCTTAAGTTTGGGAGCTGGTTCTTTGAATGGCGTAGTATCTTTGAGTTGATCCCAATTGATGGCATCATTGATCTTTAAAGTATGATTCAATATGTTACGCAGCTTTTCAAGTTCAACTTTGGCGCTTGTGTCGCGTTCGATACCTTCTTGCCGACGATCTTCTTTGCGCTGCTGTTCTTGCTCCTTCTGTCTGGCCTTTTCCTGAGCGGTCTGCTCTTTCAGCCGCGCGTTTTGTCTAATTTCCTGATCGCGTTCAGCCGCCTTTCTGGAAGATTCCTGTGCCTTACGGTCTTTTTCCAGTTTGCTTTCCCACTGTTGATCCCACTGCGCGGCCTGATACGCCGCCTTCTGTTCTACAACGTGTCTATCTGAACCACGGATATGACGATATTTGCCAAGGCCTTCGTGTCTAATCTCTAATTCCCACATACTCTTGCTTGCCATACCCACCCCCAAAAGAATTGAAAATAGTGGGGTGGTGAGCCCCCGCTTAAATCAGGCATTCACGATTTGCTCAAAACGAAAGAACCGCTTTCCTGATACCATTTTTGCAAGGCTAGCCGAGCAGATCAATCCAGAGCACCCACCGATCTTCCAAATTCATCCCGCGATCCTGAATGCCTAACGTAGAGCTAACCGGCGGTCAAAATGCGCAGCATTTTGGCCGTCCGAGTTGAGCGCCATGTTAGCTGTTTGCATGTTTCACTAAGAGCAATATTCGTTTTTGTGCATTCTTAACTCTCAGTTCCCAGCGTATTTTTTTGCTGTCTTTAGAAAGTGGATATTTTGTTTTTATATCCTTTATCTTGTCGTAAATATTGGATACCAATTTTTCTGTTTCTTTCCCTTGCCAGGAAGATAGGTCAGTACCCTCTAAAGAAGCATACTTTCCAATTTTCTTCCTTTTCAAGGAATTGAAATCAAAGCCTTCCTTTAACAGGCGATCATATTCGCTGGTGGAAAGATTTGATACCACATTATCAAGAGGCACCCTTTCTTCAATAACCAACCAAAAATACCGTGAGTTTTCTTTCAGTTCTTCAATAATAGAGCGCGCATTGCCTTTTGTTTTTGACTTCCAGCCCGTAAAAGCTTTTAAGGCCCCTGCGGCCGATTCAAATGCTTTTAACAGCACTGGAATATTCTCAAACATATTACTCCGGTATCTTTACAACCGTTCCAAAACAGAATATTTCTAGAACTTGTTTCCCCATAGCATCGTTAGCCAGCCTTATTTCAAAATCACACCCTATGACACCATTTCCACCTCGGTCACGCGCTATTTTTGCAAGTGCAGCCTTTGCATCATTAAATGCACTTTCAATATCTATACCACCTGAACCCAAGAAGCCTCCGGCCTTTGCACTATGCAAATGGAAAATCGCATCAATGATTTCATGGTCTTTGTTTATGCTTGTGGTTGTAATAAACATCATTCGTTCCTCGCTAGTAGTGAATGGGAGTCTTTAGACTTGAGATTTAAGGAATACCGAATAGCATTGAGCATTTGATTGGCTTCTTCTTGGCTCAAATCTATCGCTGACTCATGGATTAAGAATTTAAACTTGGTCGTTTCAGCAATTTTTCGCAAATCATTCCAAGATACTTCGTAGTACCTGATATTGCCATCGGTGAATATCGTGCTTTCAGCAGTTAGGTATAAGTCAGCAATCTTGTCGTTATCTTTGTCAATAATTGGGAGTTTATGGACAATTGGATTGTTTGAAAAATCAATGCGAAAGAATATCTTTGGTACTTTTAGCCCTCCATGTGATCCAAGCGCAAAAGAAAATGCTCCGTCCGTAAAATAAGAGAGAGTATTCGTTGAGAAATCAATTTTCTTTTTATTAAAGTATTGTTCGACCTCCTCAGGTACATTCAGGACATTACGAATATTTCGAATTCTGGAATCATTATTGCTCTTGCTATCATTAAATGATTTTTCTAGCTGTTTTATTGCTCCTTTCCTAGAGTTGTAATAAAAGGCATAAATGATAATCCCAATAATTGCGATAATAAAGGCGATGCCAAGCGCATTGCTGCTTACCGGAAACCAAAGCCCTGTTCTCATCTTACTGTATGCCCCTCATTTGCCAATTGTGACAGCTAACGTAGAGCTAACCGGCGCTGCGCGGCTTTATCGCGCAGCGTCCAGCGACCGAAGGGAGCGAGGTTGAGCGCCATGTTAGGTTTTGGCCCGCCGCTTTTGAAAGCGCTCCCACTTTGCGTTTAGAACAAAAACATATTCGCATATGGCAACACTGAAATCGAGGAGGTCGCGGGCATCATCTTTGGAGACTTTTTCGGTAGTGGCATGGGCGCCTAAATTCCGATTTTCTCGAAGAGCTTCACCCCACCCGTAGATTCGATCGTCAATGACGCCATCCTCCCGCAATTTCTTGAGCCCGCCGGCAAGTGTTTTTGTCTTTGGGTCGTGGTGCTTGCAGACACCTTCGATAGAACGGCCACACATGACTGCGCAAGCACTGAATGCCTTGGCCTTGAAACAAACTTTTGCTTCGATGAGCGAGTTTCGAGCAATTTCTGGAATATCCCAGTCAATCTCTGTCTCTGGGGATGGCCACAATCTTGATGCGGAGTCCCATTCCCAATCATCTTCGCCTGTTTGAATCAGCTCAGAGATGCCAAGCAAGGCGCTATGGCAGACCTTGCACTCAAGCAGTACGTATTTCGTCGGAATATGCGTGTGTTCGATGTCAATCTCGACGAATCCTTTTTCCTCGCAGTCGACCTTTGATTCGCAGTGTGGACATTCAGTAATCATGATGACCTTCCCAAAAACCTAACGTAATGTATGCACCGAAGTCGGTGTATATCTTGTGCTTAAAAAAAGTAGAATTCGGTTCAGCTTCAAGTTTAACTCATTGTTTGTTTTTGACTACTTTGCACAATAAGGCGATGTTATGAACAATGAAATTGCACCTGAAACAACTCCACCCAAGCTGCTGGATCAAGTCCGCGACAAGATCAGGGTGAGACACTACAGCATCCGCACAGAAACGCAATATGTGCAGTGGATCAAGCGCTTCATCTTGTTTCATGGCAAGCGGCACCCACGGGATTTGGGTGCGGTTGAGGTTGAGGCGTTTTTAACGAATTTGGCGGTTGAGGGGAATGTGTCGGCTTCCACTCAGAATCAGGCTTTGTCGGCGCTGTTGTTTCTTTATCGCGAGGTGTTAGGGGTCAAGTTGCCTTGGCTGGATAACGTGGTGCGCGCGAAGAAGCCGCAACGTTTGCCTTCGGTGCTGAATCGCGTCGAAGTGGCGCTGGTTTTGGAGCGGATGGACGGCGTTTACGGCCTGATGGCGCGGCTGTTGTATGGCACGGGAATGCGGCTGATGGAATGCTGCCGTTTGCGGGTGAAAGATATTGATTTTGGTCAGCGCGAGATTTTGATCCGCGATGGCAAGGGCGGTAAGGATAGGGTGACGATGTTGCCGGATACGCTGGTTCAGACCTTGCAGGGGTATCTGGTGAAACGTCGCCTGTTGTATCAGGATGATTTGGAAATAGGCATGGCAGAGGTGTTTTTGCCGGACGCACTGGCGCGCAAATATCCATCTGCCGCGAGTGAGTGGGCTTGGCAATATGTGTTTCCGTCGGGGAGCTATTCGCTTGATCCGCGCAGTGGACGGGAGCGCCGCCACCATATTGATGAAAAGCTGTTGCAGCGCGCAGTGAAAAAAGCCGTGGCATTGTCAGGCATTACCAAGCTGGCAACGCCGCACACTTTTCGTCACTCCTTCGCCACTCATCTGCTGGAGAGCGGCTACGACATCCGCACCGTGCAGGAACTGCTCGGCCATTCCGACGTTTCCACCACGATGATTTACACTCACGTCCTGAACAAGGGTGGGCGAGGCGTGGTCAGTCCGCTGGATAGATAAACTGAATATCAGCCCGGCGCTCAACGACTCTCTGCGGGTTGCAAACCGCGTGGAATAACAGGCTGTTGATTTATTGCTTTGCGCCCATCGCCAGCGCCCGCAGTCGGCCTTGTTCCAGTTCGGCAAAATCCGGTTCCGCAAGCCAGCCTTGCAGGTTGTCCAGCACCAGATCCGTTAGCGCGTGTATCCAGTCGTTGCGGTCGTTAAGGCAGGGGATGTAGTGGTATTCGCCGCCGCCGGCATGCTGGAAATCCTCTTTCCCTTCCATGGCGATTTCTTCCAGAGTTTCCAGACAGTCCGCGACAAAGCCGGGGCAGACCACATCCACGCGGCTGACTTTTTGCTTGCCCAGTTCTTTGAGTGTGGCGGTGGTGTAGGGCTTGATCCATTCCGCCTTGCCGAAACGCGACTGGAAACTGACGACATATTGCTCGGGTTTCAGGCCAAGCGCTTGCGCCAGCAGGCGTCCGGTCTTGTGGCATTCGCAGTGGTAAGGGTCGCCCTTGTCCAGCGTGTATTGCGGCACGCCGTGAAAGCTCATCAGCAGTTTTTCAGGGCGGCCATGCTGTACCCAGTAATCGTTGATATTGGCCGCGAGCGCCCGGATATAGGCCGGGTGATCGTGGAAATGCTTGATGGTACGGATGGCGGGCAAGTTGCGCATCTGTTGCAGGGCGCTGAATACCTGGTCGAACACCGGGGCGGTCGAGCTGGCGGCGTATTGCGGAAACAGAGGGACTATCAGGATGCGCTGGCAATTCTGTTGCTTGAGCCGGCGCAGGGCATCGGCAATGGACGGATTGCCGTAGGTCATCGCGAAATCCACGACAAGCGGAGACTGAGTGCGCGTGCCCAGATAGCCTTTTAACAAGACCGCCTGTTTTTCGGTATAGACGCGCAGCGGAGAACCTTCAGCTAACCAGATACTGGCATATTTTGCTGCGGATTTTTTCGGGCGCACGTTGAGGATAATGCCGTTGAGTATCAGCCACCAGATTGCCTTGGGGATTTCCACTACGCGCGGATCACCCAGGAACTGCTTGAGATAGGGGCGCACCGCTTGTGCGGTAGGCGCGTCCGGCGTGCCCAGGTTGACCAGCAAAATGCCGGTTTTTTGGGTCGTGCCGTGGATGTGGGCGGGTTCAGTCTGATAGGCCATAGTTGTTATGTGTTTTATGTTAACCAACAATCGTTCATTAACCCGGAGCTCGTCATTCGCGCGCAGCGGGTCAATATCAAAGTTTTATCCGCTTTGCGGGCAGTACATTTTGCTGGATTCCCGCCAGTGCGGGATAAACAGAATCTCGGCTGGCGCCTTTTGCCAGCTTAGATAATGTTTAGCAGTTTCATCAATGACGGCTCTAATGAATTTTTCGGGTTACAGTTTCTTTTCGGCTTTTTTGATGCCTTCCAGTATATCTGCACGGCGACCGGCATCCGCATCTTCACGGCCCGGGCGCGCGGGCGCGTTCAATGCTTTTCTGAAGTATTCGAGTGATTTTGCATATTCGCCGCGCTCCAGCAGAAAATCCGCGTAGAAATAGTTCTGGTCTATGCCGTTAGGGCTGACTTTGAGTGCGCGTTCGAGATATTCGCGTGCCTTGTCGAAATCGCCGAAAGAACCGAAACGCGGTACTTTGTAATACAGGCTGCCGAGCGAAGTCAGCGCGGAACCATCCAGCGCATTTGCATCAATTTTTTCCGCAGCCAGCAGCAAATCACGCGCCGCTTTGGCTGTGCCGCCAGCGGACAGGAAACTCTGGTACTTGGCCAGGGTGCTGGTGATGATGCCTTCCCAGATCAGCGCTTCGGCGCGTCCAGGGTTGCTGGCGCTTACCTGATGTGCCTGTTTAACCAGCTTTTCCAGTGCGTCTTCCCGGCTTTTTTCAGGCAACTGGTAGTTGGCCGTCGCCCATTCGTGTTGCAATTGGGTGATGGAGGCTTCCAATCCGGTGGCGGCATAGGCGGTGTTGATGCTGAAAGTCAGTGCGAATAAGAAGGCGAATTTCTTCATTGATGCGTTCCTTGTGTGGGTTGAGGGACTATTTTTTAAGCTGTGCGTACTTGCGGGCAATACGTGTGTTTTTAAGCAATCCGCCGTCCACCAGACGCGGGAATACGCCATTTAGCCGGGCAAAGAAGGATTCAGGCTGGCCGATGAAATATTCTTTCGCTTCCTGCTCTATGGCCTGTACGATTTGTGCGGCGACATAGTCGGGTTCATCCAGATTGGTTCTGGTTTCGAGATGCATCTGGCTGGTCAGAGTGTCGTTCAGCGGCGTCTTGGTGGCGCGCGGCGAAACGTAGCTTACGCCCACCCGGCTATCCGCCAGTTCGCGCCCTAACGCCTCGGAAAAACCGCGTATCGCAAATTTACTGGCGCAATAGCTGGCAAAATGAGGAAAGCCGATAGAGCCGAAGGTCGAGCCGATGTTGACGATGCGGCCGCTGTTTTGCGCCAATAAAGTCGGCAGGGCGGCGCGCACCAGCAGCATAGGTGCCAGCACATTGACGTTGATGATTTGGGCGATGCGTTCGGGAGCCTGATTTTCATACAGCGTGAAATCCAGCAGTCCTGCGTTGTTGATGACGATGTCAAAGCCACCCATCGCCTGCGATGCCGTTTCGATAACCTGTGCTGCCGCGCCTTCGGAGGTCAGATCAAGTGCGATCGCTGTCGCGCTTCCGCCATTGTGATTGATCTCGGCGCAGATTTCCTCCAGACGCGTGGCGTTGCGCTCTACCAGTGCCAGATGCGCGCCCCTGGCGGCGAGTAACACGGCCAGATGATATCCGATGCCACCGGCTGCTCCGGTCAGGATGATGCGTTTCATGGCCAGATTCATGCTGCTTCCTTAATTACCCCTTCGCCCGCTTGCGGGAGAGGGTGGGGGTGAGGGAACCGGCGGCCCAGATCGCGGAAAATGTCGCCATACAGTTTGTAGAACATGCGTGCGCAGTGGATCAGGCAGTCCTGGTCGGCGGGGTCGCTAATCTGGTTGATCAGCGACTCGTAGAAATCCACATGGCCTACATCCAGCGAGCCGTGTGAAGTCAGGTAGGAAAAGGCATCCGGCCCTAGGCCCAGGCTTTGTTGTATGGCTTTTCCGGCGTGAGTCGCCAGCGCGACGCTGGTGCCTTCCAGTACCAGCACCATGCCGAAGAAGCCGACCGGGTTGACGCGGGCGATGGTGTCGTAGGCGTAAGCTACCATCAGTTCGGTGGCGGGGCGGGGCGTGCCGCAGCGCACGGCCTCGGCATCGCCGCCGCAGGCCTTGATGTCGCCCAGTATCCATTCCTGATGGCCGACTTCCTCCTCGATGTATTCGGCCACGGCCGTCCTGAGCCACTCGTACTTGCCCGGCAATCGTCCGCCGCAAGACATCAGCAGCGGGGTAGTGTGTTTGACGTGGTGATAGGCCTCGGTCAGGAAGGCGATATAGGCTTCAAGGCTGACTTCGCCCATCGCGGCGGCCTGGATGATAGGCAGGCTCTGCAATTCATTGCGTTCGGTTTCGGTTGCTGCCAGTAATTGTTGATACGGTTTCATAAATAGTTAATCCCGCTGTTAATTATCTGAATTGTCGTGATAAAGCTGTCCGATAGCCGTCTGGTATTGCGCCCAGATCGCATCGCGTTTCAACCGGCCGTTTGCGGTCAGCTGGCCGTTCTGCGGCAGAAAGGGCGTGCTGGCTGGCAGCCAGTATTTTACCTGAGCATAGTCCGGCAGCACATGGTTGGCGTCTGCTATGGCCTGATTGATGGCTGCGACGATCTCGGGTGAGTTGCCGCGCGGTACGATCACGGCCACATTCCACGGGCGGGCTTCGCCGAACACTGCGGCCTGGGCAATGGCCGGGTGCAGGGTCAGTTCACGTTCCACCCATTCCGGCGACACGTTGCGTCCGAACGAGGTGATGAAGATGTTTTTCTTGCGTCCGGTCAGGTGCAGAAAACCCTCGTGATCCAGATGCCCGATGTCGCCAGTCGGCCAATAGCTGTCCGCCGGTACAGGTTCGCTGCCGATATAGCTCAGCAGCGTGGCACCCGCAACGAGAATTTCGCCATCACCGGCAATCTTCACGCTGACGTGCGGCAGGGGTTTTCCCACGCTGCCGGGCAGGTGATCTGATTCGGTATTGAGCGAGACCACTGACGCGCATTCGGATAGGCCATAGCCTTCAAATACCGGGATGCCAAGCGCCTGTGCGCGTTGCAGCAGACGCTCCGAAACGCTCGCGCCGCCTATCGCAACAAAGCGCAACTGCGCAGGCCGGGCATGGCCCGCTTCAATCGCTGCTACCGCTGCGTGCAGCAATTGCGGGGTCAGTATCGTGGTCGTGGCCTGATACCTGATCAGGGTGTCGAGCATCTTCTGCACATTCAATCCGCTGGACCCGCTCAATCCCACGGTTGCCAGAGGCAGCAAATGACAGCTCGCACCCGCCAGCAGCGGCACATACAGTCCGGCCAGATTTTCCAGCAGGGTGGACAGCGGCAGCAGGCTGACATGGCGGTCTGCCGGCTTGCCCCGCGTAGCGGTCAGCAATGAGGTTGCGACCTGATACAGGGCTGCTGCGGAGAGGCAGACGCCTTTGGGGTGTCCGGTGGTGCCTGATGTATAGGTGACTTTTACCGTGCCGGCAGGCAAGGTCTTCACAGGGATGCTGCTCAGGCGAATCTCGGTGAGTTCCTGACCGCTGATGATGTGCGTGTAAGAGGTGTCCGCTTCAATGTCGCAGTCGGCCAGAATTTTCTGGTACTGATCGGGCTGGTCGGTGAGGATGCAGCTGATGCCCGCATCACGAACGCTGTGGACGATTTGTTCTGCCGAGAAAAAAAACGGCAGTGGAATGATGACTTTGCCGTTGGCCAGTCCGGCCAGATCGAGCACCGCCCATAACGGCGAATTATCGACCGCCAGCCCTAATGTTCTGGCCGGGATGGTGCGCAGCAGCGCGCCGATTTGTTCGATGGCGTCGCTGAGGTCCTGATAGCTGAGAATATGCTGTTCGCCGATCAGGGCAGGCGCATCAGGCTGTTTTTCACACTGCCGTATGAGGGCCGTGATGAGGGATGGCTGCACATTCTTCTCCTTAGGTTTCGGGTTGGTTTTCCCGGCGCCGTTCCATACGCCGCACTGCCATGACTTGCGGATGCTGTTGGTAATAACTGCCCCACCCGGATTGCTCTTCGGGAGGTAATCGTGTTACCTCTGCATCGCACAATATTTTAGGGAAAATATTTTGTTTGATGAGCGAGTTGTGCAGCAATTGTACGATGGTGAATACCGCCCATTGCTTGGAAGTGGCGTGCAACTGGTCAAAAATGGCGGTAATCAGCAGACGGGCCATGCCCATCTCGGCGACGGAAAAATTGCCTATTTCGACAATATCGTTGCGCCGAACGGACATGCCAGTCCGTTCGGCGAGCAGTTGTTCGACCGGTTTGTCCATGTATTTTTCCAGGAACAGACATTCGGTCGCCGCACTACGCAGCCCGCAGGCTGCAATCAGTTTTCCGTCCGGATTACGCAGACTCATCAGAAATGGCATGAAATGATTGATTCGCGCATTGTAAGCCTGATGGAAAATATCAGCGATGAATTGCTCTATTTCGGCTCTGTCTTCTGCATCCGGGCCGGAAAAATGTACGGTATTAGCGAGATGATTCATGCGGATACCCGAATCGGTGATGTTTTAGAATCATGGATAAAAGTGTGATGTTGTTCGTTACGGTCTGGTGCAAACACAGCCGATTCTGCCCCGCAATAACTATGCTTGCATCGGCGGCTGTTCTCAGGGTGCGTGTAAGCAGAAAAGTTCAATTGGAATTATTTTGACAAACAGGCGTTTGAAAACTACATTGCACAACTCATTAAGCAAATCCTGATACATGATGAAATCCCTATTCGTATTAATTGCACTCGCAGCTACCCTAACTGCTTGCAGCAAGGAAACCGCGCCGCCCGTCAAGACCGAACGGCCCGCACTGACCCAGGTGGTGGGCGCGCTGGCAGGAGAGAACGGCAATTGGTATAGCGGCGAGATACGCGCGCGCCATGAAGTCACCCTGGGCTTCCGTTTGAGTGGCAAGATCATCGAGCGCAGGGTGGAGGCGGGCAACTCGGTGCAGGCCGGGCAGGTGCTGGCGCGTCTGGATCCGACTGATGCGGGATTGCAGTCGAGTGCATCGCAGTCACAATACCGGCTGGCCGAGTCTGAAGCGGTGCGTTACCGCGAATTGCGCAGCAAGGGTTTTGTCAGTCAGTCTGCGCTGGACGTCAAGGAAACTGCGCTCCAGGCTGCCGCCGCCCAGGCCGGGCTGGCGCGCAATCAGTCGGCCTATACCACCTTGCGCGCCGAACAGGCTGGCGTGATTGCTGCAACCTGGGTGGAAGCAGGTCAGGTAGTCAGTGCCGGGCAGCCAGTGATGCGGCTGGCACAGGATGGCGAGCGCGAAGTGGCGATTGCGATACCGGAAGCGCAGTTGGCCGGGCGCAAAGTGGGCGAGGCGGCTGAGGTCGTGTTGCTGAGCGGTGACGGCGCGCCTTTGGCCGGGCGTTTGCGGGAATTGTCGGCGGTTGCCGACCCGGCCAGCCGAACCTATCCGGCGCGGGTGTCGTTTAGTGTTGTGCCCGGACAGGTGGCGCTGGGCATGACCGCACGCGTGCGTTTCGCCGCTCCGAAACACACGACTAGAGACTGGTTGATTCCACATTCGGCCATTTATCAGCAGGGTAATCAGACGGCGGTATGGGTCGTGGCGCAGGACCGCAGTGTCAGTTTGCGGCAGGTGAAAATCGCAGCCTACCGCGATGAAGGCGCCGTGATTGCTGGCGGGCTGGTGGCGGGTGAGCGCATCGTCAGTGCGGGTGTGCACAGGTTGACTGCCGGTGAAAAAATCCGCTTGATCGACACCGGCAGCACACCATGAAAGGGCCTGACGAGCATGCCCATGATATTGCACCTGATGATGGAACTGGCCATGCTCGTTCCCCTCACCTCAATCCTCTCCCGCACACAATGAAGGGTACAAGAGCGGGCGAGGAGGCAAACGAGTTGAAAAGCCACTTCAAGATTAACCTTTCTGCCTGGGCGCTGAATCACCAGCAGATGATGCTGTATCTGATCATCGTGCTCACTGCGGCGGGCATCATTTCCTATTTCAATCTGGGGCGAGCCGAAGACCCGGATTTTACCTTCAAGGTGATGGCGGTGCGCACGCTGTGGCCGGGCGCGACGGCGCTGGAGGTTGAACGCGAACTGACGGAACGGGTAGAAAAGAAGTTGCAGGAAACGCCGTGGGTGGACGTGCTGCGTTCTGCCTCCAAGCCGGGCGAGTCCATGGTGTTCGTAATGCTGAAGGATTACACCCCGAAAAAAGAGGTGCCGGAGGCTTGGCGGCAGGTACGCAAGAAACTGGATGATATTCGCCATACCCTGCCGTCCGGCGTGCAGGGGCCGTTCCCGAATGAAGAATTCGGCGATGTGCAAATCAATATTTTTGCGCTGACCGGTGATGGGTTTGAACTGGCAGCCTTGCGCCGTTATGCGGATCAGATAGCACTGGAATTGGCGCTAGTCCCGGATGTCAGGCGCGTCGAATTGATCGGCGTGCAGGATGAAAAAATCTATCTGGATGCGTCTCCTGCCCGGCTGGCGAGTTTCGGCATTACACCCGCGCAGATAGGCGCGGCATTGCAACAGCAGAACGGGGTTGCGCCCGGCGGCTTCGTCGATACGGACAGCGATCGCATCTGGCTGCGTGTGACCGGGGGTTACGACAGCGTAGAACGGATACGCAATACCGATTTGCTGGTGAACGGCCAGCATTTGCGTCTGGGCGATATCGTCAAGGTGTCGCGCGGCCTGAGCGATCCGCCGCGTCCGGCGATGCGGGTCGGCGGGCAACCCGCCATCGGCATGGGCGTTGTCATGGACAAGGGCGGCAATGTCGTCAAGCTGGGCGAAAATCTGGACATCGCAATGAAAACCATCTCGGCATCCCTGCCGGTGGGCGTTACGGTGCATGTCGTGGCCAATCAGCCCGAAGTCGTCAAAGAATCCATTTCCCTGTTCCAGACTTCGCTGGCGGAAGCGATTCTGATCGTGCTGGCGGTCTCCTTTATCAGTCTGGGCTGGCGGACCGGCACGGTAGTGGCGCTGTCCATCCCGCTGGTGCTGGCGATTACCTTTTTCATGATGAAGCTGTTCGGCATTGATTTGCAGCGCATCTCGCTGGGTGCGCTGGTAATCGCACTCGGTTTACTGGTGGACGATGCCATCATCGCCGTCGAAATGATGGTGGTGAAAATGGAGCAGGGCTGGGATCGCGTCAAGGCGGCCACCTTTGCCTATACCTCGACGGCTTTCCCCATGCTGACCGGTACGCTGATTACCGCAGCCGCCTTCACGCCTGTGGGCTTTTCCAAGTCGGCCGCCAGCGAATACACTTTCTCGATTTTTGCCGTGGTGACCATTGCCTTGTTGGTTTCATGGCTGGTTGCGGTGCTGTTCACGCCCTATCTCGGCTATAAGTTGCTGGACCCGAAAAAACTCATCGCAAAAGCCCAAAAACATGGCGAAGATATTTACGACACGCCCTTTTATCGTCGTTTTCGCGCACTGGTGGAATGGTGTTTGCGCAACCGCTGGAAGGTGATAGCGGCGACGCTGTTGTTGTTTGTCCTGTCCATCGTGGCCTTCGGCAAGGGTGTGCAAAAGCAGTTTTTCCCGTCTTCCAGCCGTCTGGAGCTGATGGTGGATGTGTGGCTGCCGCAAGGCGCATCGCTCAATGCCACCCGGCATGAAGTCGAACGCATCGAACACCTGTTCAAGGGTGATTCCGATGTGCACACTTACTCGTGCTACATCGGCAACAGCGCGCCGCGCTTCTTTTTGTCGCTGGATGTCAAATTGTTCAGCGACAACTACGCGCAGTGCGTGATTCTGACCAAAGATATCGCGGCACGCGAGGCGCTCAAACACAGGCTGGAACAAATATTCACTTCTGCCGAGGGTGGTTTTACCCATATCCATCCGCATGTGGTGAGGCTGGAGAATGGCCCGCCGGTCGGCTATCCGGTGCAGTTCCGCGTCAGCGGTAACGATGTCGAACAGGTGCGCGGCATCGCCGATCAGGTGTCCCTGTTGATGCGTGCCAACCCGCATTTACAGGATGTCAGCTTCGACTGGAATGAAAAGGTGAAAAGCGTGCGCATCGTCGTGGATCAGGACAAGGCGCGCATACTCGGCGCCTCCAGCCTCGACATTGCACGGGCCTTGCAAGGCTGGATGAATGGCATTGCGCTGACCCAGTACCGCGAGGGCGACCAGTTGATCGATGTGGTGTTCAGAGGCGAGCGCACCTCGGGCGAGGTGCAGCGTACGCTGGATCGTTTGCCCGATCTGGATATTCCGCTGGCAAATGGCGCTCATGTGCCGCTGGCGCAACTCGCCCGTCTGGTTCCCGTGCTGGAAGAGGGCATTATCTGGCGGCGTCACCGCGTGCCGACCATGACGGTGCTGGCCGATATGAGTGATAAGACACAGCCCGCAACGGTGTCCACACAATTGAATGCACAACTGGAAACGCTGCGCACCACTCTGCCGGCAGGCTATCGCATCGAAATGGGCGGCAGCATAGAGGAATCCGCCAAGGGCGAAACGGCGATCAAGGCGGTGGTGCCGATGATGCTGGTGGGCGTGATTACCTTGCTGATGATACAACTGCAAAGCATCAGCCGCACCCTCATCGTGCTGCTCACCGCGCCGCTGGGCTTGATAGGCGTGACCGCAGCACTGCTGATTTTTCAGGTGCCGTTCGGCTTCGTCGCTAATCTCGGCTTCATCGCGCTGGCAGGCATGATTATGCGCAACTCGGTCATCCTGGTGGATCAAATCCGTCAGGATGAGGAAGAGGGTAAATCTCGCTGGGAATCTATCGTCAGTTCGACCGTGCGCCGTTTCCGCCCGATCACCTTGACCGCGGCCGCCGCCATACTGGCGATGATCCCGCTCACCCGTCAGGTGTTCTGGGGCCCGATGGCGGTCACTATCATGGGCGGGTTGGTGGTCGCCACCCTGCTCACCTGTTTGTTCCTGCCCGCGCTGTACGCGGCGTGGTTCAGGGTGAAGGAGGAGTGAAAAGCAGGCAGGCAGTCACCGCCGTGAAAGCGGGCATGCATCCGCGCAATCCGCACCGGGGGCGTTATGATTTTCAGCGACTCATTGCCGCCAGTCCGGAGCTGGCGGGATTCGTATCGTCTAATGCCTATGGCGACGCGTCGATAAATTTTGCCGATCCGCTTGCGGTGAAGGCGCTCAATTGCGCCTTGCTGAAGCAGGAATACGCCATTGCAGGGTGGGATATTCCGGCGCAGTATCTTTGCCCGCCGATACCGGGCAGGGCGGATTATCTGCATTACCTTGCCGATCTGCTGGCTGACGGCGGTGTCATCCCGCGCGGCGATGCGATACGAGTGCTCGACATCGGCACGGGCGCGAACTGCATCTATCCGTTGATCGGTCATCGTGCGTACGGCTGGCAGTTTGTCGGTGCAGACATTGATCCGGTAGCGCTGGTCAACGCGCAACGCATTCTGGATGCAAACAGCGGCCTGAATGAGGTCGTCGAATTGCGTCTGCAGGCATCACCCGGCGCAGTTTTCAGCGGCATCGTTAAGCCGGATGAGCGCTTTGATCTTACCCTGTGCAACCCGCCTTTTCATGCTTCGCCTGATGAAGCCCGTGCGGGCACGCAGCGCAAATGGAAGAATCTCGGTAAACAGAACATCAGAAAACCGCTGCTGAATTTCGGCGGGCAGGGCGCGGAACTGTGGTGC
>Ga0209231_1000348_pt1 | contig 28167 bp, 30 predicted proteins | sample Deesub45470m_DNA_FD_188086 | JGI IMG/M metagenome (GOLD analysis project Ga0209231, IMG submission 188086) | Deep subsurface microbial communities from North Pacific Ocean - 450_OLKR46/470m Metagenome (SPAdes) (version 2) | ecosystem: Environmental > Terrestrial > Deep subsurface > Unclassified ... | reverse complement strand
GCCGTGTCAAACAGGCCAATTTCGACCAAGAATTCACGTCGTCGAGAGCCAAATCACGCAAAACCGCCCTCGACTTCATTAAAAACGGAAAAATAGCAAGTTGGCCCGGGCTCACCGGGAATAGCTGGGCCCGGGCCAGCTTGATGAGGCTCTTTTGAGCCGCGGGGAGGATTCTGATTTCGAACACGGGTCACTTTTCCCCGAGTCCGAGGGTCTTCCGGAATTCCTCATAGGAGACGGCCTTGTCGCGTTCCTTCAAGGCTTCCCGGACCGCCGCCAGATCGACGCGGTCCTCCAGCTCTTCCAGAAGCTCCAGGTCTTCGACAGATACCACTGCCGCCAGTTTGCGCCCGCGACGGGTGATGATGGTCCGCTCCCCGGTGTGCCGGGCCTTCTCAAGCAGGTCGGCAAAATGCTCGCGGGCATCGGATGCAGTCAAGGTGGTCATGAGGGGCTCCAACGGTTTGGGTTTGATTTCCGTCCAATTCCGGCAGGCGACAGGGGCCTGCGATTCACGGCCCGGGTAAAATACCGACCGTACGAATTGTACGTTTCGATAGTTTCGAAGTCAAGTCGGGAAAGAGGGGACCGGGACGACCCAGTCCCCCACGGCTCGATTTTGTTGTCTCGGCCGGCTTGTTTAAATGTTGAACGCGACCCCGGTGGGGGCCCCCACGGCAGGGTCGGCTCTACAGCATTCAAATTTGCAATCTGGAGATGTGGAGGAGGTTTGCTAGAGTGGCGATTTTGATGCTGGAAACAGGGCTTTAAGCTTGTCCTGGGCAGGGATTTTTATGGATTTGCCTTGGATTACAGTGGGTTGGCTTGGTCCGACCCGGCAATCGTCGGGTCAAAGGCAGAAAGGCAATCCTGGCCCCAAGATTCCCTCTATACTGCTAATGCTTTCCACAATTAGAAAAATAGCAAGGAACGTCCCCTGCACTTGGAAGCCGTCAGGCGGCGTACAGAACCTCCCCTTTGCCGGCGTAATCGACAATGGCGGAATCGCCGGCCTCCCACTCATCAGGGGTCATGGCAACCGCTTCAACCGGGGCGTAGACTGCATATATTGCCTCAGTCAGGACTTCGATGCGTTCCCAGTAACTTTTTCCGGAGAAGCTCTCCGAGATCACCACCACATCGATATCGCTGTTCTCCGTTGCCGTTCCCGCGGCCTGAGAGCCGTAGAGGATCACCGTCTTCGGCCAAACGCCGCGTGCCTGCAACTCACGGGTGAAACGCTCGACTACGGCAACAACTGCGTTCTTATCCATGCGGCCACCTCCTTTCCACGATCCAGGAGTTCCCGGACCACCTCGGCCGAATAATTCTGCTGAACTTTTGCAAGATCGTCGGGGTATCGTGTTGGTATGCTCGCTTCGCTGATTTTGACGATCACCTTGCCTAGATGTTCCGGGGGCCGGACATCCAGCCTGGTCAACAGCAGCACCAGACTGTGACTCCTGGGCGGAATCTCCCGGAGGCTCTCGTAAAGGAGGCCCTTGATGGCCTTTTCAATGGACAGATGGCACATGAAAACAGCATAGAGTTGCCGCCCGTTGTTGAACATTATCTCGGCGGTCTCAAAATCATAATCCGACTGGCGGAGCCATTCCTCGGTTCGCTTCTCCATAGTTATGAACTATAGCAGGCAACTCCCTGAAATGCCAATTGGAAATACCTCCGCCTCTGCCCAGCGGCCCCTTGTCCGCTGTCAGTTAGTTAAGGGGTCCGGTTTCAGATCTCAATCCTGTGGGGACGTGAGTGTTGGAGATTCTTAGAGTGGCGATTTTGATGCTGAAAACAGGCCTTTAAGCTTGTTCTGGGCAGGGATTTTGATGAACTTGCTTTGGATTACAGTGGGTTGGCTTGGTCCGACCCGGCAATGTTTCAGAGGAGGATCTTCGTTCCGGCGAGACCGCTCAGGCCGGTGGCGAGGAGGATGAGGGTCATGTGGAAACGGAGGAAGAAGTGTTTTTTGAAGGTCCGGAAAAAATGGGTTTTGTGGTTGACCATGAGGGGTACCTGAGGGGAAGGAGAAGGTCCGGCGCGTTGAGAATTCGGGTGGATGGTTTGGTCCGACGCCGAAGCATACAATATTAAAATTAAACAATTATAGAATGTCCCGGGAGCCCCTACTGCCGATTCGGAAATCAGGGATGCCGGATCTTGCATTGGAACGAACCGGCGGCGGAGCGCACAAACTTCTTATCGAAGGTGAAAAGCTCCGAGCAGTGACCGCAAAGCGCCAGATGCAGGGCGTCGGCGAAATCCATTCCGGAGCGATAGCCCTCGAATGCCTGAGAAATGGCGCGGGCATCGCGCAGGACGACATTAGGAAGCCCGAAAAGTCTCAGCAAACCTTCGTGAATCGTGGCCGGGGAAAGGTCATAGGCGTAACGCAACACCCATTCAGTCTCAAGAATCACGGTTTCGGGGATGAAAATCTCGGTGGCGGTAAAGATCTCCCGTGCCCGTGCCATCTGGGCCTGGTCGTCGCCCGTCAGCAACCTTACGACGATGTTGGTGTCAACGGCTATCACGATCCGACTCCCTGGCGCCTCTGCGGATCGCCTCCTCCATTTCTTCGATCGTTCGGGCTTTGCCGTGATATCCGAGAGAGGCGGCAACTTCGTCCAGGGTGGTTTCGGGGAATGGTTTTTTCGGTTTCAGAAGCACTCCGTCGCCTACATCGACCACTTCCAGCTCCTGCCCACTTATCCAATTATGCGCCGCCCGCACCTGCCGGGGGATGATCACCTGCCCTTTGCTTGAAAGCCTTGTCGTGGTTCCCATGCTGTCCTCCTCCAGAGTAAGACGAATGTAAGACAGAATACTCCACAGTGGAGGTTATGTCAATCACTCAGCCCGAACGCCCCCCACCCTGACCCCGCGGGCTGAAACGGGCGCAAGGGGTTTGTGAAAGGCGGCGCCTCAGGAGCGGTCGATTTTGGGGCGGGAGAGTTTGGGAAGGAGGTTCGGCACGGGGGAATCCGTGTCGATATCGGGAAACTCCGGCAAAGGATTGGTCAAAACCTTTCTTGTCGGGTCAGGGAAAAACCCACCCGGCGTGCGGTGACTCTTAGCAACTTGGAAGCCCGAGGCCCTCAACTAATTCCCTTTCCGACAATATCAAATTTCAACAATTAAACAACGTCCCGGGGAGATTCCCGGATTGAACCCATCAAACGCCTCTGCTATGATGACCCTACCTGCGCACGTGGAGGGATTATGAGTCAACTGGCCAAAAACGATATCCTGAACCTGAGCATTTCCGAGCGCATCCAGCTCGTCGAGGATATCTGGGACAGCATTGCCACGGTTCCCGAATCTCTTCAGCTGACCGAAGATCAGAAAGCGGAGCTGGATAGACGGCTGGACGACTATCACAAGGATCCCGAACAGGGGGCCCCCTGGGACACTGTTCGCGTGCGGCTCGTGACCCGGAAGTGAAACTCGCACTGATCGTCCGCCCCGAGGCAGAGGCAGAATTGGGCGAAGCCTTCGATTGGTACGAGATACGCCTTCCCGGTCTCGGCTCGGATTTTCTGCTGAACGTGGATGCCGCCTTTCAAGGGATTCTCCGCAACGTCCACCAATATCCGGTTGTGTACGGGAACGTGCGCCGCGCACTGATCCGACGATTTCCCTACCAGGTTTTCTTTGTCCTGGAGGAGCGCCGGGTTGTCGTTCTGGCCGTCTTCCACGCCAGACGCAGTCCGAAAAGCTGGCGGCGAAGATCCGATTAATTCCCCTAAAATATGGCGCAATTAACTCTCAAACCCTCCCCTGAACTCCACTTCGTACTTCTCCGTGGTTTCCCGTAGGAAGGCACCGAGGACAGTCACCTTTTAATGAAGCCAAAAGGAGTCAGTCCCTTGGTGACAGAAGAGTACCCTGTTACTCCCCTGAACCCGGATAATTGACCTCACGTCCCCCTGCCCTTATGAACTTATGGGCGTCCCCACTGCTTGGAACAAGCGGGCAAGGCGGAGCAACAGATAAACAGCAGTATCCAGATGTATTTTTTCATACAGGCCCCTTTTAAATTATCTATTTGCACTGCGTTGAGATGTGTCACTTTCTTCCCGGATTAAGCGGTTATAGGGCTATTTTTAGGATCAAAAATGGGCCTATAAGGGTCGAAAAGGTAGTTTTTTGTGGATAATATCGTTTAATTACAGAGGCTTGGCTTGGTCCGACCCAATAGAAGAAAGGATTAAACAACGTCCCTGGGGCCTGCCCCAAACTTTAACAACTAGTGTCCATCCGGAAACCCCGGATTTTTGATGATTGCCCCCCCTGGCGGCGGGTTAAAAACCAGGGCAGTTGGATTCAAGTCCAAAGTTTCGAGAATCTTGCCACCAATTACCTTTGAGAAGCAGATTTTTGGCGCACTGCTCCCGTTGGGGCTGTTTTTTCGAGGTACCTTTGTCGATTTAACCCTTGGCCAGCTCGATGCGAGCCAAGACCAGCAGGTTATACGAAACGACATTACTCCAGACATAGCGCCTGAACCCGCGCCACCCGCTCCAGGTGCAGCGGCTTAGACCAAAGCGGCGCTTCAATGCGGAGATGTTGGCCTCAATGCCGGCGCGGAAGTTTTTCAGCTGCTTGTAGACCCAGTTGCTTTTGGCCATATCAAGTACCCCCAGGCCACGACGCTTGGAGAACACGGCGTCCTTGACCTGATGTTCCTTGGCAAAAGCTAGGTTGTCCTTGGACGCGAAACCGCCATCGGCGCTGATCTGGCGCGGCATGCTGTCGTAAGTTTGGTGATGGCGCTCAAGAAGCTCGCTGTATTTCTCGCTGTCGGCCGGATTCCCCCGGGGGATGATGCAGTCCAGAATCATATTGGAGGCGCCGCCGGTGAAAAAGACCTTATGGCCATACTCAGTGTCCCGGCGCGACTTGACGATGATGTCGCTGTGGTTCTCGAAGAAGGAGATAATTTTCTCCGAGGCCGGAACGCTTTCCTCCTTGAAGACGCGCCGATCAGTTTGGTCGATGACCTTTTCGAGAATGCGCAGGGTACGCTCGAGTTTCTGCGCCAGAAGGTGAGCCGTGCAGCCGTCCTGAAAGCTCTCGTTCTGGTACTTTCCCAGAGCGGGGATGGCCAGGCGGGCATAGCCACAGACCTTGTGGGCCACGCTGACCAGATCGCGATAGGCGGCAACGCGGGTTTCCTTCTTGCGGGTATTGAGAATCGCCAGGGCCCGCTTTTTTGCCACCCTCCGATGGTCTGAGAACTGGTAGTCGGGCCTGGGCTTGAGTTGATGGCCTTCCGTCATCCAACGCGTCATGACCCGGATGCCGTCAAAGAGCAAAGAAGAGTCGGTCGGGGCATGGATGTTCGTTTCAATCGCGGTGGAGTCGATACGCACCTTCTTACCCGTTTCGATCTTCGCCCCGGCAGCATAGCCGAGGATGAGCTGGTGCAGACTCTCCCAAGTCGACTCAGTCAGGCTTTTGATGCTGTCCTGGAGAATCGACTTGCGGGGATAAACGCCCATATCGAGTCGCGCAAAGGCGCGAAAGGCGGCCGAATCTTCCAGATAAAACGCCAGCTCCTCATAGGTGAGCTCACGGTACTGCTTGAGAATGGCGCAACGTAGCACTTGGTCGGCATTCAAACCGAGGCGGCCGGTATCTTCTCGCCGCCCTTGGAGCAGGTCGTGGTGAACGGCATCGAGAATCTTAGGCGTCTGATCCAAGATCTGTGAAATGCAGCGCAGTTCCTTGGCAATCGCGCTGGTATGCATCAAGTCAAAAATGGACATTTGTCGATTGATTTTTTGCCGCACGAGGCCTCCTAGTCATATTGAAACCAAAGCAAATTCAACATGTTAGAGGCTAATTCTGCCATGGAAAAACTAAAAACACAACCCTAAACTCTGGGGTTTTGTCTGCAATTACAAATGGTTATGACTTTCCGGATGGAAACTAACTAATACGGGAATCTTTCGAGTCCGGTGGTTCTTTGAACCACCGGACTTTCTTTAACTCAGGCTCAATATTTTAGTTTACATAATATATCTTATCCGACGTAAAGTATGCGTGTCCTGGGGCCTCCCCCGACTGCCGCGCAGCGTCGAAGGGGGAGCCCCTGCGCGCGGATGGACCCCCCTGCTTGTTTATGGGGCCATATCTCACCACGTGGGTTTCTGTGATTGCCAGAAAATGAGACAACCTCTCGGAATGATTGAACTAATTTGTCGGACAAAATGTCGGACACGGCTACCGGGACGGGTGAAGATGGGTGAAATTGACAAACTTTGACGGACAATGTTACAACAACGGCATGCAACGTCATTCAACGTCATGCAATGTCTGACAAAGGGAGGTTCAACCATGCTGGAAAAACGGGTTACGGTTCGGTTCAACGCTGAGGAGTTCGCACTCATCGAGAGGTACGCAAAGCGCGAAGGGTTCACGGTATCGCTGTTGCTGCGGCGGTCCATGTTGCAGACCATGCGGCGGCTTGGGGTGCTCCCCCCCGCTGGCGATTACGACGGAGGACGGCATGAAGAAGACGAAACAGCGGGCGCGTGAAATCACCCAGGCACAGAAGCAAAAACGGCAGGAAAAGGCGGAGGAGGTTCTCCCTTCCCGCCCCGTTTGCCTTGATCGGAAAGTGACGGTCCGCCTCGACGTTGACCGCTTCGACCAGCTCGAAGACTACGCACGGCGCGAGGGCTTCACCGTTTCGCTGATCGTCCGGCACCTGCTCTGCCGCTTCCTGGAAGATCAACGCCGACTCGAAGGGCGCCGGTCGTGAGCGACCTTCTCTCCCGCCGCTTTGGACCTGCCGGAGCGCCTGCGAAGGCGAACGCGCAGAAGGAAAAAGGACCGCTGGCCGAGGATGTCCGCCCGGTTGTTGCGCAGGCCGACGAGATCCGCGCCCGGTTGCTCTCCGAGACGCGGCAAACGCTCCAGCGCCGCACTGCGGCGGAGGGGTTGCCCGCGGTCGATGTGGGACGGCTGGTGGGCGATATCTCCCGATCCTTCAACCCGCTGGCCCGGGAGTTCGAGCTAGACGCTCATGTCTCCCCTCTTCCCGGCGGTTATGTCCAGGTATCGGTTGCTCTGCCGAAAGGGATGACTCGGGCCTTCGTGGCGCTGCTGGAGTCGCTTTCCGGACTCGTGCGCTTCGTTGACAACAAGGCCCGGTATTCAGCGGCGGAGGTCAAGGCCATCGACCCCGAAGAGATTGCAGACCGGCGAGAAGTCCAGGAAGCCTACCGCGCCGAGGTTAGTTCCCTTTTCGACGGCTTTACGGCCGACGGCCTGGACCGAAAAGAGGCGATCAGGCGAACGTGTCAGGCGCTCAAGGCGAAAAATCACCCCTGGTCGACCCTCGACCTTGTGACCGTCATTCTGCGGGAGTGTGGGCGATTTCGTAAGGGGCACAGCTAGGCGCTCTTGCTGATCGGGCCGGAGCGTTGACAATTGACAGACAAACAGCTCAGAATGTCCGACCTACCCTGTCGGCGTCCGGGATTGGGGGAGCCATGGCCGATAACATATTGAAATTACAGAAGATATATCTTATCCGACGTTACATGTGCGCTTCACCGAACCTCAGCTTGGCCTGAATGTTCACGGACTTGCGTTTGTAGTCGGCGGCCCTTCCCGTCAGGCCCGCTTGAATCAATAATTCCAGGAACCATTACAAGGACCAGGATTGGGCTCAAGGAGTAGAGATCTCCTTCAGGGTGGCCTGGGTCGATAAAATCAACCCAGGCCACCCTCTTACCCTGACCGAGAAATCCTCCTGGAGGGCAAATCTGGAGTCGACCCTCGATTCGGAACAGAAGAATTTCTTTATCTTGAAAAGACTACCCATAACATGGGTCTTTTGTCCCATATTATGGGTAAGAGTAAAAAGCGAAAAAAAAGAGCCACGACTTTCGTCGTGGCTCTTTTTTTTCGTTGGTCGGGGCGAGAGGATTTGAACCTCCGACCCCGTGCACCCCATGCACGTGCGCTACCAGGCTGCGCTACGCCCCGTCAATCAACGAAGCCGGATTATCGTGTATCCGCGAGTGAATGTCAAGGGTAAATTGGGGAAAATTTTAGCCTATCATGTTTTTAAAATTCATAGAAATATCAATAAGTTATGATCGTTTAGCTTTGGCGGCGATCGATGACCCGCTTGGCCTTTCCTTCATATCGCGGCATGGACGACGGTTCAACCAGTTTGATTCGCGCACCGACGCCGAGAGATGACGCCAGCCTCTTTTCCAGGAGATCGACAAATGCCCGCTGCTTCTTCATCTCATCGAAGAAAATCCGTTCATTGACCTCGACCTGGACCTCGAGGGTATCCATCCCCCCTACCCTGTCGACGACCAGTTGATAATGGGGTTCGCACCCTTCCACCTGAAAAAGGACTTCTTCGATCTGGGTCGGAAACACATTGACCCCCTTGATGATCAGCATGTCGTCGGACCGCCCAGAGGTTTTGCACATGCGCACATGGGTGCGGCCGCAGAGACAGGGGGAATAGTCGAGGCGGGTGATATCCCTGGTGCGATAACGCACCATCGGAAAAGCCTCCTTTGTCAGACTCGTCAGCACCAGTTCGCCGACGGAACCGGGAGGGAGAACTTCGCCGGTGTCCGGATCGATGATTTCCGGAATGAAGTGGTCCTCGAAGATGTGCATCCCGCACTGAAAGGAGCATTCACCGGCAATCCCCGGACCCATGACCTCGGAGAGCCCGAAGTTGTCCGTCGCCACGAGACCGAGGCGGTTTTGGATTTCGCGGCGCATCTCCTCGCTCCACGGTTCGGCGCCGAACAGGCCGACCCGCAGCGCCAGATCCGCGGGATGAACGCCGAGACGCTCCATGCGGTCGGCGATGGTCAGGGCGTAGGAGGGCGTACAGACCAGGGCGGTGGAGCGATAATCCTGCATGATCATGATCTGCTTGTCGGTATTGCCGCTCGACATGGGGATGACCGAAGCCCCGATGCGCTCGGCTCCGTAATGCAGGCCGAAGGCTCCGGTAAAGAGTCCATAACCGAAGGCGACATGAACGATGTCGTCTTCGGTGACGCCTGCGGCAGTCATGAAACGAGCCGCCAGCTCCGTCCACGTCTGAAGGTCGTTACGGGTGTAGCCAACCACCGTCGGCTTCCCCGTGGTCCCCGACGAGGAATGAATCCGTACCACCTGGCGCAGCGGCACGGCGAACATTCCATAGGGGTAATTGAGGCGCAGGTCCTCCTTGGTCGTAAAGGGGAAAAGGCTCAGGTCCCCCAGGGTGTGCAGATCCTTGCTGCCGAGCCCGATCTTTGCAAATTTATTCTGGTAACACGGCACGTTATGGGAGACGCGGTCGATGGTTTCCCGCAGCCGGGCCAACTGAAGACCTTCGAGCTCCTCTCTTGCCATGCACTCATTGACCGGATCCCAGATACGATCGGCCTGACGATCAATCTTCATGTTGTTTCTAGATTCCATCATCTAAGGCACCGTTTTGGGGAGGCTTTACGTTTTTGAGCACGAAATACGCTTCCCTACATGGAGTAAACCCGTTCCCCCTGCAGGACATTGATGCCGTTGGCGGTGAGCACCCTGATGGCCTCTTCGGGGTTGTCAAAGCGGAAGATGATGACGGCATTTTCCCCGCAGCGTTCAACAAAGGCATACATGTATTCGACGTTGACCTTGCCACGGTCGAGGACCTGGAGAATCCCGTATAGGCCCATGGGACGATCGGGAACCTCGACGGCGACAACTTCGGTCTTGTTGACGGTAAACCCCTGATCTTTGAGGGCGGCCTTGGCTTCGTCGGTCTTATCGACAATCAGGCGAAGAATGCCGAAATCAGAGGTGTCCGCCAGGGAGAGTGCCCTGATGTTGATTCCCGCAGAGCCAAGCGCATGGGTTACGTCGGCGAGTCGGCCGCTCTTATTCTCGATAAAAATTGAAATCTGTTCGACTTTCATGGTCCCTCCGTCGAGCAATGATTGGCTATCTACCTACCCCTTCGGTCGATGACCCGCTGGGCCTTCCCTTCGCTGCGGGCAATGGTCTTGGGCTCCACCAATCGCACCTTACAGCTGATCCCCAGCAGATCCTTGATTTCCTTGCGGATCCGCTGGGTGAGGTCCTGCAGTACCTTGATTTCATCGGAGAAGGTTTTTTCATTGACCTCGACCTGGATTTCCAGGGTATCGAGGTTCTCTTCGCGGTCGACGAGGAGCTGATAGTGGGGCTCGACGCCCTCGATGTTGACGAGCACGCTCTCGATCTGCGAGGGGAAGATGTTGACTCCTCGAATGATGAGCATGTCGTCGGTGCGGCCGCTCATCCGTGCGAGGCGGATGTGGGTGCGGCCGCAGACGCAGGGTTCGGCGACCAGGCGGGTGATGTCCCTCGTCCGGTATCGGATCATGGGGATTCCCTCCTTGGTGATGGTGGTGATCACCAGTTCCCCCTGCTCCCCGTGAGGGAGAACCTCACCGGTGTCGGGATTGATGATTTCGGGGATGAAATGATCTTCCCAGATATGCAGACCGTGCTGGGCTTCGATACACTCGATGCCGACGCCGGGGCCGAGAATTTCCGAAAGACCATAGATGTCGATCGCCTTGATGTTGAGCTTGGCCTCGATCTCCCGACGAATCGACTCGGTCCAGGGCTCGGCGCCGAAAATGCCGACCCGCAGCTTGAGATCGCGAAAATCGACCCCCTCTTCCGCGGCGGCCTCGGCCAGATAGAGACTGTAGGAGGGAGTGCAGGTCAGCACCGTGGAACCGAAATCCTGCATGATCATGATCTGCTTTTTGGTGTTCCCTCCCGACATGGGGATGACCGAAGCGCCGAGCTTCTCGGCGCCGTAGTGAGCACCGAGTCCGCCGGTAAAGAGGCCATATCCGTAGGCATTGTGGATGACGTCGCCCTTGTGCGCGCCGGCTGCGACGAAGGAACGGGCCATCAGTTCGGCCCACATCTCGATGTCACGCCGGGTATAGCCGACGACTGTCGGTTTACCCGTCGTCCCCGAGGAGGCATGGATGCGGACGATGTCCTCGAGAGGGACGGCGAACAGGCCGTAGGGATAGTTGTCCCGCATGTCCTGCTTCAGGGTGAAAGGGAGGTGCCGCAGGTCGTCGAGGGATTTAATGTCGCCGGGGGTAATTTTGGCCCGGCGAAAGCTTTCCTGATAAAAAGGGACGGTTGCATAGACGCGTTGCAGGGTCTGCTGCAGGCGTTTGAGCTGCAGCGCCTCTATGGCCTCCCGGGGGAGCGTTTCAAATTCGGCATTCCATAACATGGCGTTCTCCAGCGAGGGGAAAAGGGCTTGGCTGCACCCCGCGACGGGTTATTTCAGGAATTTCGGCCGAGATCGAAGGCCTTGATATTTTCGTCAACAAACCGCGGCGGAACCATCCTGCTGATCGCCTCGTGCCAAAGCTTATCACCAATATCCATGGTATTGGCCAGGGCGCCGAGGAGGACGGTATTGACGGTACGGGCATTCCCGGCTTTGAGCGCCAAGTCGAGTCCGTTGACCAACCGGGTATCGGGAAAACCCGCGGCGATCTTCTTCGGGATGTCGACGGGATAGGATTCCTGTCCCAGGGCGACGGAAGGGGGAAGGACCTTGAGGTCGTTAACGACCACCTTCCCGCCCTTGCGGAGGAGCGGAAGGTAGCGGTAGGTCTCGAGGAGTTCGAAGCCGAAGAGGATATCAGCCTCCCCTTCGGGGATGATGGCCGAATAAACCTTTGCTCCGTAGCGGACATGGGAAACAACGCTGCCGCCCCGCTGGGCCATGCCGTGAACCTCGGCTTTCTTGACGTCACTCCCCGAGAGCATCAGCACTTCGGAAAGAATTTCGCTGGCCAGCAGGGTGCCCTGTCCGCCGACCCCGACAAGTAGGATATTGGTGACTTTATTCGCCATGACAGACTCCAAATGCTCCGAATTTGCATACCTGTTCGCAGACCCCGCAGCCGACGCAGAGGAGACGATTGACCTGGGCTTGACCCTTCGATCCGGCCGTGGGATTCCACTCGATGGCCGGACAGCCGAGCTTGAGACAGGCCTTGCAGGCGGTGCATTTGCCGGCATCGACGTACAACGGGGCCTTGCGCTCGATCACATCGCGCTTGATCAGCATGCACGGGCGGCGGGTAATGATGACCGAAACTTCGGGGCGGTTCATCTCCTCGCGGATCGTGTCGCGGGTCTTGTCCAGCTCGTAGGGGTCGATAACCTGGACATGTTTGACACCGGTGGCCTGCACGAGTTTTTCCAGGTCGATCTCGTAGGCCTCTTCCCCCATCAGGGTAAAACCCGAACCGGGGTTTTCCTGACGTCCGGTCATGCCGGTGATGCGGTTGTCGAGGATGATGACCGTGGCCGTCGACTTGTTGTAAACCATGTCGATCAGACCGTTGATCCCCGTATGCAAAAAGGTCGAGTCGCCAATGACCGCGACGACTTTTTTCTGATCTTCGGGGCTGAGGACCTTGCTGATCCCCGTAGCGTTGCCGATGCTGGCCCCCATGCAGACGCAGGTATCCATGGCCGACAGCGGCGGCATGAAACCGAGGGTATAACAGCCGATATCCCCGGAAACAAAGGCCTTCAGGCGGTTCAGGGCGAGAAAGACACCGCGGTGCGGACAACCGGGACACATGTTGGGGGGACGATTGGGGAGGGTCTCCTGATGGGTGAAAGACAGAGATATCTCCTCTCCCGAGAGCCCCATCTTCACCCGGCCTGGAGTCAGTTCGCCACAGATGGAGAATAATTCCTTCCCCTTGACGGCGATCCCCATGGCGAGGACCTGCTCTTCAATAAAGGGATCGAGTTCTTCGAGCACATACAGCGTCTTGAAGCGGCCTGCGAACTCGCGGATCAGGCGCTTAGGGAGGGGATAAACCATCCCGAGCTTGAGTATGCTGGCATCAGGAAGAATTTCCCTGGCATATTGATAGGACACTCCGGAGGTGATGACCCCCACTTCTCCCGTCCCCTCTTCGATGAGGTTGAATCCCTGGTCGCAGGCCCATTCCTCCATGAGGAGCAGTCGCTCCTCCACAACCCTGTGCCGCAGTCGGGCGTTCCCCGGAAGCATGACGAACTTGGGAGGATTTCTCTCCAGGGAGGGTTCGGGAAGTCCCTGGACAGGGGACCCCTGAACGACGATCGACTTGGAGTGGGAAATACGCGTCGTCGTCCGAAGAAAAACGGGGGTATCAAAGGTTTCGCTGACCTCGAAAGCCAGGCGGGTAAAGTCGAGAGCTTCCTGGCTGTCCGACGGTTCGAACATGGGAATTTTGGCGAACTTGGCGTAGTTGCGGTTATCCTGTTCGTTCTGCGACGAATGGAGTTCCGGATCGTCTGCGGTCACCAGCACAAGTCCGCCGCGGACGCCGGTGTAAGAAAGGGTGAAAAGAGGGTCGGCAGCGACGTTGACACCGACATGTTTCATGGTCACCAATGCCCGGGCCCCGCCGAAACAGGCGCCGATACCAACCTCCAGGGCCACCTTTTCGTTGGGCGCCCAGGAGGCGTTGATGACAGGGTACTTTACGATGTTTTCGAGGATTTCGGTACTCGGAGTCCCGGGATAGGCCGAGGCGACCTTGACTCCCGCCTCGTAAGCCCCGCGGGCAATGGCCTCGTTTCCCGACAAAATGGCTTTGTCCATTTGCTACCTTTCTTTTGCTGCAAATTGAGCCGGATAAGTCCGCGGCCGTCATTGAGACTTAATCGTTTGAGGGTTTTGAATATAGAGGAATTACTCAGGGGATGTCAATCGCTTCGCCCGGCTCTTTCGGCGGTGGAGAGAAGAACTCCCTCGAGAAGCCCCGAATCGATGGCAACGAGTTCGATGCGATGAAAAGCGTCGAGGATCGCCAAGACCGAAAGCAGCCCTGGGACGATCAGGTCCCCCCTCCCCTTCTCCATACCCGGCAGATCTTCCCGCTGCTGCGGGGACAGTTCTGCTAGACGATTCAGCAGGGGCAAAAGTTCCTTTCGGGGGAGATGCAGATTGTTGACCCGCTCTCGATCATATTCGGTCATCTTGAGAAGAAGAGCCGCCAGGGTGGTGACGGTGCCTGCTGTTCCGACGATACGACACCCATCGGAAAGAACCGTTTCCTCTTCTCCGGCTTCCTGGAGATCGCTTCGAAGCCGACGGAGTATCTTCTGGATGTGTTCCTTTTGCCCGGCCTCATCCGGCCATTGTTCACAGAGGGATACAATCCCGAGGGGATAGCTCTTCTGAAAGAGGATTTTCCCGCGCCGCCAGAGGATAAATTCTGTACTCCCCCCACCGAGATCGAAGATCAGGCAACAATCCGGACGGGGATCGAGGTCAGCAAGTACCCCGAGAGCGCTGAGCCGGGCTTCCTCCTCTCCGTCAATGATTTCCAGGAGGAGTCCCGTTCGGGCGCGGACCAGTTCGGCGAAGGACTCTCCGTTGGCTGCCCTGCGCAACGCCTCGGTCCCCACTGCTCGGCAACGGGTGACACCGGCCTCAGAAACAATGTCCGCCATCGTCTCCAATGCAAAAAGGGTCCGCTCGACAGCTGCCGGAGCGAGACCCTTTTCTGCCGTTGCCCCTCCTCCCAGTCGCGTGATGACCCGATGGTACCGATGGGGAACGACCCGGCCGTTTTCGAGGTGACCGAGCAATAGTCTGACGGTGTTCGAGCCGACGTCGATGGCAGCCTGCATTTACTTAAGTCCGACGAGGGCCTTGGAGACGTTGAAGGTATGGTCTCCGATCTTCTCAAAATTGTGGAGCATGTCGATATAGATGAGCCCGGGGAGAACCGCGCACTCTCCGGTGTTCAGTCGGGAGATATGATTGTCCTTCAAGGCCCCCTCCAACTGGTCGATGGCCTCTTCAAGCACCTCCGCTTTCGGGCCGACGGAAGTGTCACGGCGGTCCATGGCGCTGAGAATGAAACTGAGGAATTCTCTTGTCTTTCCGGACAATTCCTCTATTTCCACGTTGGCTATCTCGGAAAAGATCACCTTCTGGTTTTTCCTGCGCAGGCCGAGTCGCCAAAGATTTTCACAGTGGTCACCGACCCGTTCGAGGTCGTTGACCATATGCATCATCGACGCGATATCCCTGGAAGTTTCCTGAGTGATCGATTTTTGCGAAAGAGCCACCAGAAAGTCGGTGATCTCCTTCTGAAGCATGTCGACCATTTCCTCTTTTTTCTCCAAAAGAGGAATCCGCTTGTCATCCAGGTCCCGAAGAAAAAGGGACGTCTCCTCAAGCATTTCCAAAGAGATCTGCGCCATGCGCTTGGTCTCGGCACGGGCCTGCCCCAAAGCAATAGGCGGAGTATTGAGCACCCGGTTGTCGATGAACTTGAGGTGAAATTCCATTTCCGTTTCACGGCCGGGGATCAGCATCGTGGCCAACTTGGCCAGAATTCCAATAAAAGGGAGAAAAACGAGGGTGTTGATGATGTTGAACAGCGAGTGGGTATTGGCGATATGCCGGGCAATGAAAGGTTTGTCGCCGAGCGCGGCTCCATAGGTCGCCATCTGTTGCTGGGTTTGAATCACAAAATCCGGATTCCCCGGGGTGATGGACGTCACCACCTTGAGAAAGAAGGGCAGGAGAATCAGCATGTAGGCGACGCCGATGAAATTGAAGAGGAAATGGGCCAGGGCCGTCCGTCGCGCGGCGACGTTGGTGCCGATGGCGGCGAGATTGGCTGTGATCGTTGTGCCGATGTTTTCGCCGAGAATCAGAGCAACACTGGCTTCGAAACTCACCAGCCCGGAACTGGCCAGCGCCAGAGTGATGCCGATGGTGGCGCTGCTGCTTTGAACAATCACCGTCATGACGGCCCCGATAAGGACGCCGAGGAGATGATTGTCGCCGACCAGGGTGAAGAAGTTGCGAAATTCCTCACTCCCCTTCACCGGATCGAAGGCCTCTTTCATGGTCGCGAGACCGAAAAAGAGGATACCGAACCCGAGAAGAATTTCCCCGATATACATCCAGTTGCGATTTCGGGCAAATAGCTTGAACGCAGCGCCGATACCGATAGCCGGCAAGGCGTATTTGGTGATTTTGAAAGCGATCAGTTGCGCCGTGACGGTCGTTCCGATGTTGGCGCCGAGAACGACGCCGATCGATTGCACCAGGGACATCAGGCCGGCATTGACAAAGCCGACCACCATGACAGTCGTTGCGCTGGAAGACTGGATGATCGCCGTGACCGCCAGGCCGACCAGGGTGCCGATGAGGCGGTTGTTGGTCAGTGCCGCAAGGATCTTCCGCATCCGGTCGCCGGCGACCTTCTGCAACCCCTCGGACATGATCTTCATGCCGAAGAGAAAAAGTCCCAGCCCACCCATCAGACCGAAAATGAGCTTCTGGTTCAACAGAATTGTCAGCATGTTACACTCCTGCATCACCGAAACGTCTCGGTGTTATTTACCCATCACATAAGGATTAATGCCGGTGGACTATAGAGGATGGATCATTTTTTTTCAACGGAAAAGGGCAAGATAAAATCAGCCGCGCCGGAAGGAGGAGTTCCTGGACGATATATCCTTAACTGAAAACTCCTTTTCTGGCTGAGATCTACGGCAAAATAAAGAAGCCCTGAAATCCGTCCATGGGGAAGAACCGGGCCGGCGGGAAGGGTCCGGGTGAGGGTTTCAGCCGGATGGTTTTCCGCATAATAAGGGAGGGAGCTGTTGAAGGTGTTGAAGGCGCGGAATTTTTCACGGTCTTCAAGGTAGTAGAAGCCAACATACGGATAAGGAATGAGATATTCCGAATCCCTGGCGACGACTGTACCGACTTCGGCAACAGTCAGCGGGCGGTATTGGTTCCCCTGGTCGTCGACAAGGACGAACGACGAGAGGGGAAGGGAGATCTCCCTGTTGGTATCATTTTCAATGACGAGGTAAAAGGAGGTAATGTTGTCTGTCGTGCGATAGGGAGCAACCTCGAGATCCTCAACCCGGGCCGTAACGGAAAGGCCGTCCAGGGTTTCGCTGAGTGAATTGTCCGCTGAATTTATTATTGCTGTACCGGTGGCTTGGGGAATGATGGCAATGCCGCACCCGCTCAACACAATAGATGCACAAACAACAGCGAGCAGTTTAACCATTGGGTCCCTCCTTCTGCCGGTTGGCAATCGTTCAGGTGTTCTTCTCAGAAGCCCAGAGAATCATTTTGCGGTACTCGTCGTTGTTTTCCCGGATTCTCTGACTGAAGACCCGGATGATGTTACGCATGAGTTTGAGAGCGATTTTCGGGTGATTATCGCAAAGGGCATCAAAATCAGCCTTTTTGATCCCCAACAGCCGGGCATCTTCGGCGACCCGGGCTGTCGCCGAGCGGGGAGCATTGTCGAGAACAGCCATTTCGCCGAAGACATCTTCCGGTCCGAGAATTACCAGGGTTTTTTCTTCCCCTTCGGCCATCATTTTGGAGATCTGCACCGTCCCCTGCTGGACAAGATAAAGAGATTCCCCGGACATGTTCTCCAGAAAAACAGTTGTTCCTTCGGCCATCTTTCTTTCGTTGAAGATGGTCGACAAGATGGCAATTTCGCCAGGATCCATATCCCTGAACAAGGAACAGCCGGTCAAAGATTCGAGATTGACCTTGGATGCGTTGGTCATCGGTAGTCCTGGTCCAATTTAAGGGGAAGTTTTTCTGTTTCCCAGGGATTTTCGTAAAGAGCGAACTCCACTCTCCGGAGTTTCTCCACAATTTGGTTTTCGCCGGGAGCATCGCCGGCCCCGAACCCGATGAGGTAATAGTCCAATCCCATCTGATAGCGTTCCTGCAGGTAATCGGCCACTGCCTTGGCCCGCATCATGGAAATTTCAACATTGGTCTCCATATCCCCGTCCGGGCTGGCGAACCCCTCCAGGCGGACCAGGGTTGTGTAAAGGTCGACCTGGCGCAATTGCGGCACCAGGTTGTCGATGGCACTCCTTGCGGATTCTTTCAAGGCTGCGGAGCCAATATCAAAATAAACCACCCCGACAACATCGCGGCTGGCCAGAAAATTCTCTGCCTGGCCCGACATGGTCCCCGCAGGGAGTATTGACGCAGTTGTCAGAGAGAATACCACAAAAAAGATAGCGACATACTTCACGTTAAGGCTCCTCTACGGGTAGAAGGATGAGAACTTCTACCCGGCGATTGGCAATGCGCCCCTCCGGGGTGGCATTGCTGGACATGGGTTTGCGTTCCCCAAATCCCTTGACAAAGACCCTTGAGGGATCGAATCCGTTATGAACTACCAGGTAAGTTCCGAGGGAAATGGCCCGTTTCAGGGAGAGTTTCTCGTTGTAGGTATCGGAGGCAATGCTGTCCGTGTGGCCATCGATCCTGATGACAAACCATTTGTTTTCCCTGCGCAGCTGTTCGGCCACTTCGGAGATGGCACGTTTGCCCTCTTCGGAAAGACTCCACTGATCGTAGCCGTAGGTCAGTTCGGAAAGACGGAATTTGCGGTAAACAACCGTACGAATCGATTCTTCTGCCGTTTCCGGCCCGGGGCCGGCGATCTCGGCCGGTTGATGTAAGCCGTTGTCAGGAATGACTAGCCTTTCCTCCGGAGTGAGAATCACCTCGGCAACCGGGATATCGACCGGAACCTCAAGCTTGCTCATGGAAACCGGGATCAAGGGCGGCTGCGTGGCGATGAGAGGCGTCAGCGTTTTTACCCTGACCACCCTGACCGGTTCCCTGGCCTCAATTTCAGCCGTCAAGTCGACGGCCTCGACAATTTTCGGAATCGGTTTCTGATAGGTGCCGATCCCCTGGCAGGTTGAAAAACCGACGAGGACACGCCAGTCGGGACTGCCGTCGCTGAATCCCATCCCCCCACCGGCGTTGAGTGTCAGATGGGGAGAAATGAAATACTGCAATCCTGCGAGCGCTTCCCGGGCGTCAGGGGCGCCCTTGACTTTTTCTGTCAAGGCTTCCCCTTCGATGACCAATCGGAGCCGTGCGGTGGGAGAAAATTCTATCCCCCCTCCGAGAACATACTGATCTTCAAGCTGTGTCAGGCTTGCGGATGGCTGCTCGTTGAATACAACACCGCCGTTCAGGTGAATGCCGAACCGCCCCGGCTTGAGGCTGGCGATCAGTCGGGTCGAAAGAATGTTGAGCCCGTCGACGGAAGGATCGTCGGACACGGTTTTGCGGGCCTGACCGTCAACGGCGAGCTTGAAGGGAGCAGAACGCCTGCCAATAAAGCGCAATTTCATGCCGATATTGGCAAAACCGCGGCTCCCCTGATCCTCGTCGCCGTTAAAGAGAAGGTTTGGATAGGAACCGTACGCTTCAAGAAAACTGCCGAGACCAAGGGTCAGAGAAACAGGGAGGGTCGTGCTGTCGCCCGAATCGGCTGCGGCATGATCTGCCCATATGCCAAGACAAATATTTCCGGCGTTGAGCGTCTCGGCTGTTGGCTGAGTGAGGAGGCCGCTGTCACCATAGGGAGTAGGAACGGCGGAAACACCACCGGCCCAGGTCAGGACAAGCCCCCAGGCCAAAATGATTAACAGGCTCTTTTTCATGAAAGTCCTTCCTGCCGGTATCGAAGGCCTTCTCCCGCCGTGGCAGGAAAAGCGGAAATCAGCCGATTTCGTGCGACTATTAGCATCTAAGACCTGTAAAATCAATGGACTTGTTCATTCAGCGAGTGGCTATTGATCCCGGCAGAACAAAAAGAACCGAACCAACTCTGTTATTTGACTGCCTGCACAGCGTCCATTGGAGAAGATCCGGGGGAAAATCCGGGCAGGGTGTCAGGTCGCACCTTTGTTATGCGGGGCAACAGGAGCCACTCCGAGGTTTAGCTTCATATTGCAATCAATTAACGTGCCAAATAAACGAGGGTGGGGGCGAGTGAAGCTCTGGAGGGTCGGTAATTTCGGGGGTGGGCAAAAAGGCACAACTGCTTCCTTCGGTTCGCCAAATAAAACCGAAAAGGAGGGAAGGCAAACGATAGCGAAGGAATGTGTGAAGTTTAATTTTTCACATCGACCCGCTCACGCAACTCCTTGCCGACCTTGAAAAAGGGGAGTTTTTTCGGATTGACCTGAATGACTTCCCCCGTTTTCGGATTGCGGCCCATATAGGCCTTGTAATCTTTGACGACAAAACTGCCAAATCCACGGATTTCGATGCGCCCGCCCCGGATCAGTTCACTGCTCAGGGAATCGAAGATAATATTAACGATTTCCTCGGATTTCTTGAAAGTCAGGTTCTTTTCGTTGGCCAGGGCCTCTACCAGTTCCGATTTGTTCATGTGTCCTCCAGGGAAGTTTCAACTCGCTCGAAATTTCCAGACTTTGCCGCACATCCGACAACCGGGTCGCCAAGGTGTATCATTACCGACTCGGTACTAGGACTAATATACTTGGGGTGAGCGACGTGTCAATAGAGGGGCAATGAGGTTTCGGCTACTTACGAAAGTTAAACACGTCCGTGACGGTCGAGGAATCGGGACCCTTCCTCCCTGAGAATTGCATCGAGGGTGGGGTCGGCGAGCGTTTTTGTCAAAAGAGAAAGCCCTTCCTTCTTCCAACCTTTGGCCAAATAAGCCTGGGCAATGCGCAGCGCCCACCGCGGGTTTCCAGGTTCCTGGCGAAGAGCCCCCTTGAAGGACTCCAGAGCCTTGTCGATGTTAATTCCGTGACGCAAGGAGAACTCCGCCAGGTGGACATTGATCCCGGAACACCCCCCGGAGGGTAGCTTTCCCAGCAGCGCTTCGGCCTCGGCAATACGCCCCGCCTTCTCCAGGAGAGAAGCCACGGCGAGAATCGTATCCCCTTCGCCCCCATGGTTCGCACTGATCAATCCGTGCTGCAATGCTTCTTCAAGATCGCCGCGCCGGGCGCAGACAATCATCATTCGACCATGGCTGAATCCCGGTGCGATTCCCCTTTCGAGCATGGTTGCAAGTGTTTTCTCGGCCTCCTGATCCTCCCCTCCGGCCAGAAGAACCCCGACTAGCGCCTCCATGGCCAGGGTCAACTCGGGATTAAGGTCGATACTCCGTTTCAGGTCCTCACAGGCCTCTTCTCCCCTGCCGAGTCTGCCGAGGAGGGAACCGCGCTCAAAATAAAAGAGATCGTCCCTGGCCCCTGCGGGTACAAGTTCGAAAAACTCCAACGCCCTGTCATCCTCCCCTTCATGCGCCGACAGGAAGGCGTCAAGAAACGATCCAGAGAGGGTTTCGTATCGCGCCGCCAGCTCCGGAGGGTACCCGCAGAGAACCAGGTCGAGGCGGACGGAGGCATCGCTGACGACACCGCCCCCCTCCCGGGAAGAAGGTGTACAGGCCGTCGTAGAACATCCTGACGTGCAGGCATGAGCCGGAACTGCCAGGGGGAGGATGGGGGACGTTGGGGCCAGCTGCAGAGCCGCTTGGCGAATTCGCAAGCCGAGGTCGTCGCTGCAGGCCTGACGACCCGCCAGGGCAAAGTGTTCGGCGGCGCGTTCCCGGTCGCCGGCCCTGAGACAGGCTTCTCCCTCGGAGAGATTGACGGCTGCCAGTCCGTCACCGGCCTGTGCCAGAAGAAGGTCGAGTTCGGCGAGTCCTGACTCGTCGAACTCGGCGCGGTCCAGCGAGTGACCCATGGCAAGGGCATCGGCCCAACGCCTCTGATCCAGCGCCCGACGAAGGGTGGACAGAGGTTCTGTTTTTCCGAAAATTCGATTTAAGAAACTCATGGCTGCAATCTCAAATTATCGTGAAAGGGGAGAGTGTCCAGATGACCTTGGCATTCCCGTCGCCCGTATTGTCCCAACGATGGGGAAGGTGCGACTTGAATGAAAGACTGTCTCCGTTGTTGAGGATGTGAACCTCGCTGGCAATTTCCACCCGGATCTGCCCTTCTAGGACGTAGATCAGTTCGTCTCCCGGATGATACATATTTTGTTCACCGCTGGTTCCCCCCTTTTGCACGGTGCAGAAGAAGGAAGTGAACTGAGGATCCCGCAGTCCCGAAGTGAAGGACTCCGTCCGCATGTTGCGGTCATCGTCGTAAACGGTTTTGTCGCGATGCCCCGGGGAGGAAAAGACCACTTCGTGGGTGGTGCTGACTTCCTCGATGAAATAATTGATACTCTTGCCGAAAACGCCGGCCAGTTTCATGAGAATTTCTACGGACGGGATGGTCAGTCCCCGTTCGATGCGGGAGATCATATTGGAAGAGACATGGGATTTCTCCGCCAGCGACTGAATGGTCATGTCAGTCTTGAGCCGAATGCTTTTGAGCTTTTTCCCCACGATCTTTTTTATCTTCATCAATAACTCTCCGGATAGAGGCGGTCGTCCTGGATCATTGGGCTAAATCTGGGGCGGGAGAAACAACCCACATGACCGTCGTCTGTCCCTGGGCCAGGTTCCTCCAACTGTGCTTCAGCGAGGCCTTGAAGGTCAGGGAATCCCCTTCTTCAAGGAGAAAGCGCTCTCCCTCGATGACAAACTCCATTCGCCCCTTGAGGATCAATGCGAACTCCTCTCCGGTATGAACCATCCCCCCCTCCCCGCTGTCGCACCCCTCTTCCAATGTGTCATAAAAGACGGCAAAACTGGGGTCGCGGATCCCCTGGGTCAGGCTGGTGATCTGATGCTTGTCCTCAAAAAAGAAAATCGGTTCCCCCATCCCTTTGCGGGTGTGAACGACCGTTGTCCCCTTCTCCGCCTCCTCGACAAAATAGTTGATGCTCATGCCGAAAGAATCCGCAAGCTTCATAAGGATTTCGACGGACGGAATGGTCAATCCCCGTTCGATGCGGGAGATCATATTTGAGGAAACCTTTGATCTTTCGGCTAGTTCCTGAATGGTCATGTCGTTTTTAAGACGGGTGGTCTTAAGCTTTTTGCCGATCAGTTTCTTAACCATCAGACACCTGCCTTATTGCTAAAATGAGATGCCGTTTTATCATTGCCGGGGAGACCTGTCAACCCAATATGAGAATTTCCGACTCCAAATGGTAATTCATGAGACGGCCGAGTCGTCAACCTGACCGAGCATTAGGTTGACAACTCGATCATTATCCCTATAATCGGTGAGCGAATCGTCAACTTTTTCGGAGCAGACCATGAATAATCTGGCAGCAAATCTGGCCGACCGGGTTCTCGGAGGGGAAACGCCGACCCTGGAGGAGGCCCTGGCCATCCTGCAGGCCCGGGGATCCGAGCTCACCCTCTTTCTGGCCGGGGCCCATCGCATCCGCGAAAATTTCTTTGGCAACAGGATTGAACTCTGTTCCATCATTAGCGCCAAATCGGGGCGTTGTGCCGAAAATTGCGCCTTTTGCGCTCAGTCTTCCCATCACCAGACCAATGCTCCGGTTTACCCCCTGAAGTCGAGGGAAGAGATGCTCGAGGGCGCCCGACGGGCCGAGGTCGAGGGGTCCCATTGCTACGGCATTGTCACCAGCGGGACCCGGATCTCCAGTGACGAAGAAATGGCGACCATTCTGGAAGCGATTGCTGAGATCAGGTCCACCACGAGCATCGAACCGTCGGCTTCCCTGGGGATTCTCGACGAACAGACCGCCCGGGCCCTGGCCGAAGCCGGTTGCGCGACCTACCACCACAACCTCGAGACGGCACGCTCGTTCTTCCCGACCATATGTAATACCCACGACTACGAAGACGATGTCCGGACGGTCCGGCTTGCCAGGAAGGCCGGAATGAAAGTCTGCTGCGGCGGGATCTTCGGTCTCGGCGAATCGCTGGAGCAACGGGTGGAACTGGCCTTTACGGTTCGCGACCTCGATGTCGACTCGGTCCCCTTGAACTTCCTCAATCCCATCGCCGGCACTCCCCTGCAGGACATGAACGACCTTGCTCCCCTCGATTGCCTTCGCATTATCGCCCTCTTCCGCTACCTCCTCCCGGAAAAGCGGATCAGCGTCTGCGGCGGCCGAGAGAAGAACCTGCGCGATTTCCAGTCATGGATCTTCATGGCCGGAGCCAGCGGCACCATGATCGGCAATTATTTGACCACCACCGGTCGCGATCGCCAGGCCGATCTGCAGATGTTCAGTGACGGGGAGGTCGTCATCGATGCCTGCTGCTGAGCCTAAACATCCCCGGGGCGTCTTTGTCACCGGAACGGACACGGGGGTAGGCAAAACCCAGGTGTCGGCAGCCCTGACCCGCTATCTCCATGCACGGGGAGTCGATGTCGGGGTCATGAAGCCGGTGGAAAGCGGAGTCGCCGACCCCGGGGAACTCGGCGAAGACGGCCGGCTCCTGCAGTGGTCCGCCCAAAGTGATGATCCCCGGGACCTCATCTCTCCCTATCGGCTGCGGCAACCGCTGGCACCGTCCCTTGCCGCCCGTAACGAAAAGGTTCACATCGATTTCGCCCATCTGAAGCAGACCGCGGCACTCCTTTCCGACAAGCACGATTTTCTGGTCATCGAAGGCGCCGGCGGATTGATGACGCCCTTAAGCGGCGGGCTTCTGGTCGCCGACCTGGCCAGAGACCTCGGATTCCCCCTGCTGGTGGTCAGTCGCCCGGGACTCGGAACCATCAATCACACACTTCTGACCATTTTTGCCGCCCGCGCCATGGAAATTCCCCTGGCGGGATTTATCATCAACGGCATGCCGCAAAATCCCGGCGAGGCCGAAGCGGCAGCCCCCCACACCCTGGCCTCCCTTGCCTCGGCGGACCTGCTGGGGGTCCTGGGGCAAATTCCCGGAGAGGACCATGCCCGAATTGAGGGGCTTGCCGCAGAGATCGGCGCTCTCCCCACCCTCCCCTGGCTGCTGATGAACCTCGGGCTCGGCGAGCTGCTGGCCTGACATTTCCTTCCATAGCAAAAACTGCGGATCGCTCACCATGGAAATTTCCGAAATTCTACGACTTGACCGGGATCACGTCTGGCACCCCTGCTCCCAGCAGAAGGATCACGAAGCCCTCCCGCCGATTCCCATCGAACGGGGCGAAGGGGTCTATCTGATCGATGCTACGGGGAAACGCTACATCGACGGTGTTTCGTCCTGGTGGGTCAACCTCTTCGGCCACAGTCACCCGCGACTCAACCGCGCCCTCGCCGCTCAGTCGGAGAAGATCGCCCATCACATCTTCGCCGGCTTCACCCACGAACCGGCTGTTGAACTGTCCCGACGCCTTTGTGAGCTGGCACCGGGAAAGCTGAACAAGGTCTTCTTCACCGACAACGGTTCCGCGGCCGTCGAAGCGGCGATGAAGATGAGCTTTCAGTACTGGCAGCAGGTCGGCAAACCCAAAAAAACCAAATTTCTCTCCTTAACCGAAGCCTACCACGGCGAAACGGTCGGAGCCCTGTCCGTGGGCGGGTGCGACCAGTACCGCTCCATCTATCGCCCCATGCTTCTCGAGGGATTCCAGGCCCAGGGACCGGACTGTTTCCGCTGCCCCTACGGTCTGCATCGCGCCACCTGCCAGGCGCAGTGTTTCGAACATCTCGAGCGGATGTTGACTGAAGAGGCAGAGAATATTGCCGCCGTCATCATCGAACCCCTGATCCAGGGCGCAGCGGGGATGCGGATCTACCCCCCTCTGTACCTGAAGAAGTTGCGGGCTCTTTGCGACCGAAGCCAGGTTCATTACATCGCCGATGAAATTGCCGTCGGCTTCGGACGGACCGGGAAGATGTTTGCCAATGAACACGCCGGCGTCGCCCCCGATCTCATGTGCCTGAGCAAGGGGATCACCGGGGGCTACATGCCGCTGGCCGTCGTCCTGGCAACCGATGAGATCTACGACGCCTTTTACGACGATTACCAGAGCCAGAAAGCCTTTCTCCACTCCCACTCCTATTCGGGCAACCCCTTGGCCTGCGCCGTCGCTGTCGAGGTGTTGAAGATTTTCGATGACGAAAAAATCCTTCAGTCTCTTCCGGGAAAAATGACACTTTTTGACGATTACGCGCCACGATTCGAGGCCCACCCCCATGTCGGAGAATTTCGCCGTTGCGGCATGGTAGCTGCTGTGGAGATGATCCGCGAAAAGGCCGACAAAGCACCCTATCCTTGGCAAGAACGCCGAGGATATCACGCCTACCAGAAGGCCCTGGCCAAGGGAGCAGTGCTGCGCCCCCTTGGCAATGTCCTCTACTTCATGCCCCCCCTGACCACCCCTGCCGAGGTGCTCGGAGAGCTTTTAGACATTGCTTTTTCGGTCATCGACGAAGTGACCGCCTCCTGATTTTCTCCTCTGGATACCGCAGGCTTTTTATTTGTATTCCCGCCCCCAGGATGCTATTTTTCGCTGCTGGCCGTTAACTTGCATGCAATGAACTGGCTCAAAAGATCGTTCTGGCGAAAGGGATTTCGATGCACCGGGTTTTTTCCATAATCTATATTCTTATCGTCCTTACCGGCTCGGCTTCCGGTGCGCTGGCGACTCCCACTCCCTATGGAGAGACGGGACTCTTGACCCAGCCGACAGCCGAGACTCTTTCCGCCGGCAATATCTGCGTGGGAATATGGGTCAATCACGCCGAATTTAGCGATCAGGGCGCCACCATCCTTCCGACGGCCATAACCCTCGGTCTCGGTACCTTTCTTGAGGCCTACGGATCCTACCCCAATCTCCTCGCCAACGGCGAGGAGTCGGAGAGTGGTCGGGGGTTCGCCAACCTCGGACTCAAGATGAAGGTGTGGGGCGGACGATCCGCCCCCTTCAAGCTGGCCATCGACGGTCAGTTGCGCAAATCGGTTTCGGACAATCCGGCCCTGGACGGCATCAACAGTCTCAGCACCCGACTGATTGCCAGCTTCAAGTCAAGAAGGTTCGGGATTCACGCCAACGGCGGATATGTGACCAACGAAAACCCTCCGACCCTGGCTGGCGGATACAATGACCAGTACGTTTTCGGAGGAGGGGTCGAGCTTTACCCCGGCGAGAGGTTTCGCGTCATCGCCGAGTTGGAATCACAGAGCAAATTGATCGATTCCATGGATGACCGACGGGAAGCGATGCTGGGCGTACAATACTTCGTCTCCCCCCACCTGACATTCAACCTCGGAGCAGGGATCGGGCTCAGCGACGCCAGTCCCGACTATCGGGGACTGGTCGGGTTCTCCACCTGCCAGGGAATCGGAACCTATCAGAAACCGATCCCGACCATTGCACCGGTTGACGTAGAAGCGGTGGAAGAGGAAAACCAGGAGCCGGTTAAGGTGATCAAGGTCAGAACCCTGACCCCTCTGGCTACCCGGACGGCCCCGAAACCTGTCGAACCCGTCGGTCAATTTGAAATCCCTGTGGAATCCCCCGCCGAGGAGGTCGTACTTCCCCCCGGCGAGCGCCTTCTAGTCCCTGGGACAAACAAGCTCCTCGCCGCCCCGATCGTTCCGATTCAACCTCTGATGGCCGTCGCTCCTATCACTTCAGTCCCCGAGGAGTCCGCCGCGATCGCTGCCGATACACCGGAAGCGATTCTCGAGCCGACTCAACAGCCGGCGCCTGCCGTGGTAACGCTTCCTGTTGCCGAGGTGGTGCCGCCGGTTGTCGTTGCTTCTGAAAGTCCTGCTACAAGCTCATCTGTAGCTGCGGCCACGTCCCTGATCAAAATTGTTTCTGCCGCCGTCGAAACCGCTGTCGCTACAGCCGCTCCGGTCGTCTCTGCACCAGTGACCGTCGTTGCAGCACCCGGCGCGGCGGCAAATACCCCAATCGTCGCTCCGGCTGCGGTTGTCGCCGCACCGGCAGCCGTGGTCGAACCGATTGCTTCGTCCGTTCCCGTTGCCGAAGTTGCCTCTGCTGCCTCGGAGCCCATTGCTGCCGCGCCCTCGGAACCGATTGCAGCGGCACCGGAGGCAATTCTCGAGCCGACTCAACATCCCGAGCTTGCCGTAGAAGCGCTTCCCGTTGCCGAGGTGGTGCCGGCTGTAGTTGCTTCCGAAGGTCGTGTTGTCAGCTCACCAGTAGTTTCGACCACTTCCCTTGGTAAAACCGCTGTCGAAGTTTCCTCTGCTGCCTCGAAGCCGATTGCAGCGGACACCCTGGCGGCTGTCGACTTACCCGTCCCTGCAGCCGATCCTGTCGTTGATACATATTCCGCTGCCGAAGTTCCCGTTATCACCTCGCCTCTCCCTGAAACGGCGTCCACTGCCGGAGTCGAGCCCCCTCCCACCGAGCTCGCAGCCGTTCCTTCCTCGGATCCGGCTC
>Ga0209231_1000347_pt1 | contig 28173 bp, 29 predicted proteins | sample Deesub45470m_DNA_FD_188086 | JGI IMG/M metagenome (GOLD analysis project Ga0209231, IMG submission 188086) | Deep subsurface microbial communities from North Pacific Ocean - 450_OLKR46/470m Metagenome (SPAdes) (version 2) | ecosystem: Environmental > Terrestrial > Deep subsurface > Unclassified ... | reverse complement strand
GCCAACAGCCGGATGTTCCCTACAAAGTCGTCATCAACGAGGCCGTTGAGTTGGCCAAGACCTTTGGCGGAACGGATGGCCACAAGTATGTGAACGGCGTGCTGGACAAGCTCGCGCCTCAGGTTCGCGCGGTGGAGTTTGCCAACAACAGGAAGTAGTGAGTGGTAAGTGGTAAGTGGTAAGTGGTAAGTGGTAAGTGGTAAGTAGAAGGCGGGGTTTCCCACTGTCCACTGAGGCACAAAGTGCCGCTCCACTTGCTACTTGCCAGCCAAAATATGTCTGAATTCGATCTGATCAAACCCTTCAGTCGAATAGATAGTGAGGTGTTGTCTTGAGTGCGATTCACGTTACCCAGTTAACCTTTTTCACGCTTCATGCGCCGTTTGACCGCATGGAGCGCGCGCACCAGATGTGGTTGCTGGAGCATCTGCATCTGGCTTATTACGCCAAAGGCGAGAAGCTCGCCGAGCCGTCACAGGGCGTGGCGGATCGCTTTTTCATCATCAAGCAGGGACGGGTTCAGGGAGAGCGTCAGGGCAGTGCCGGCGATGCGGTGGTCGAGTTGCACGTGGGCGAGAGTTTTCCGGTCGGGGCGCTGCTGGCCAGACGTGCGGTCAGTTCAGTGTATCGCGCCGTCGAAGACGTCTTCAGTTTCGAGTTGAGCGCGGAGGATTTTCATACCCTGCTCGATATGTCGCTGGTGTTTAAGGATTTCTGTACGCGCCGCATCGCCGCGCTGTTCGATCAGTCGAATCAGGCCATACAGGCACAGTACGCCCAGGCGGCAAACGAGCATCAATCCCTTTCCAGTCCGTTATCTGACGTTATCCGGCGCACGCCCGTGAGTTGTGCGCCGGATACCTCTTTGCAGGATGCACTGACCCTGATGCGTGACGGGCATGTCGGCTCGATGGTGGTGGTGGATACGGCAAACAAACCGGTGGGGATATTCACCCTGAAGGATTTGCTGGGACGCGTGGTGCTGCCGGGATTGTCAACAGCGCGACCCATCTCCGAGGTGATGACGCCGGAGCCCTTGTCATTGCCGCCGGGCGCGCTGGCATACGAGGCCGCGATGGCGATGGCGCGTGCCGGTTTTCATCATGTGCTGGTGACAGGCAGCGACGGTGCGTTGCAGGGTATATTGTCGGAGCGCGATCTGTTTGCCTTGCAGCGTGTCGGCTTGCGTCAGATCAGTATGGCGCTGCGTCGGGCGGAAAGCGTGGATGCGCTGGCGCTGTTGGGTAAAGAGATACGCTCACTGACGCATAATATGATGGCGCAGGGCGTGGCGGCGGAGCAGCTGACTTTATTTATTTCCACGCTCAATGATTTGTTGTCGGCGCGCCTGATCGAGCTGGAGTGTCGTGCATCCGGACTGATAGGCACTGAGATATATGAAGGAATATGCTGGCTGGTGATGGGTTCGGGCGGACGCTTCGAGCAGACGCTCTATACCGATCAGGACAATGCTTTGATCTTTGCCGTGCCGGATGGGATGACGGCAGATGAGGTGCGCGCCCAATTGTTGCCGGTCGCATTGCGCGTCAATCAGGCGATGGCGCGTTGCGGCTTCCCTTTGTGCACAGGCAATATCATGGCATCCAATCCGCAATGGTGTCTGTCGCTGGAGGAGTGGCAGAACGTATTCGCCCGCTGGGTGGATCAGGGTTCTCCCGAAGCCTTGTTGCGTGCCTCGATATTCTTTGATTTTCGCGCGCTGGCAGGCCAGCGCCGCATGGCGGAATCGCTGCGCAACTGGCTGTCACAATATGCTCGCGATAACACGCGCTTCCTGCATCAGATGGCGGCGAATGCCATTCGCAATCGCCCTCCGCTGGGAATGGTGCGCGATTTTGTTCTGAACGATGCTAACCGGCTCGATCTTAAATTCAACGGGTTGACTCCCTTTGTGGATGCGGCGCGTATCTTCAGCCTGGCGGCTGGCGTGACGCATACCAGTACCATTCAACGTCTGCGATTGAGCGCGGAAAGTCTGCATATCCCCTCTGCCGAGGTGGAGGCGTGGATCAATGCGCTGCTGTTTATCCAGATGCTGCGCCTGCGCCATCACTATGAGGTGAGTGTGCATCAGGCGGATGCAGGGTCGGGGGAATTGGATAATCTGATCGAACCTGCGCTGCTCAACGAGCTGGACAGACGCATTCTGAAGGAAGCCTTTAGGCAGGCGCGAAAAGTGCAGGCCAGACTCACGCTGGATTATCAGTTGTGATCAGAATGCTGCAACGCTGGTTTGCGACCAGTCCGCAACTGGACGCCGCGCAGTCTGCGCAACTGGCGCTCTGGCAGGCCTTGCCAGAAGCCGACCGCAGCGCAGCATACGACCAGACGCGCTATGTGGTGGTGGATGTCGAGACTACCGGACTGAACCTGATGACTGATACCCTGATCTCTATCGGGGCGGTGGGTGTAGTGAATAGTCGCATTGTGATGGCGGATAGCTTCTCGGTGGTGTTGCAGCAGCGCGAGAGCAGCGGCAGGAACAATATTCTGCTGCATGGGATCTCCGGTTCTGCGCAGCGTGCAGGTGAGCAGCCTGCGGATGCCTTGCTGGCCTTCCTGGCCTTTATCGGCAAAGACCCGCTGGTTGCTTTTCATGTGACGTTTGACGAGACCATGATACGTCGCGCCATGCGTCAATATCTGGGGGTTTCATTCAGACACCCCTGGCTGGATCTGGCCTATGTCATGCCTTCCCTGTTTACCGGCCTGATGCACACTCATCGTGTGCTGGACGACTGGACTGCACATTTTGATATTGCCAACTCCGCGCGCCATAACGCCACTGCCGATGCGCTGGCGACCGCGCAGTTGTTGTTGATTGCAATGGCTGAAGCGCGTAAGAGCGATGCGGCAAATTTTGATGATCTGCGCAGTCTCGAACGAAGCTATCGCTATGCCAGCGGGAAGACGTGATGCATAGCCCTGTTGGCAGGGTGGATAGCGGAAATTTAGGCAATAAATTTTTCGCGGCCTGCTATACAATCTCAAAGTCTTAGTCGTCATGTAACGATTCTGATTACGTTTTGCCTGGACATCAATAAGGGAGAATAGCAATGGATAAAAGCGGTGGTGCTTACTGGAAAGCAACCTTGGGGCTGCTGACCAAGATATTGATAGTCTGGTTCATGGTTTCGTTCGGTGCAGGGATTTTGTTTGCCGATTGGCTCAACAACATTCATCTGGGTGGTTACCCGGTGGGATTCTGGTTTGCTCAGCAGGGCTCGATTTATGTGTTCGTGGCATTGATTTTTATCTATGCCAAGAAGATGGGTGAGATTGATCGCAAATTCGACGTTCACGAAGAATAAGGGGAAGACATGGATCTGCAAGCAACAATTTATCTGGCGGTAGGCGCGAGTTTTGCGCTCTACATCGCTATCGCCATCTGGGCGCGCGCGGGCAGCACCAGCGAGTTTTATGTCGCTGGCGGCGGTGTTGGCCCGCGCATCAACGGCATGGCTACGGCGGCGGACTGGATGTCGGCCGCGTCCTTCATCTCCATGGCGGGACTGATTTCCAACATGGGTTATGGCGGAGGCTTGTTCCTGATGGGTTGGACAGGCGGTTATGTGCTGCTGGCCTTGTTGCTGGCGCCGTATTTGCGTAAATTTGGCAAGTTCACCGTGCCGCAATTTATCGGCGATCGCTATTATTCCAAGACGGCATCCACGGTCGCCGTAGTCTGTCTGCTGACGGCTTCGCTCACTTATGTGATCGGACAGATGACAGGCGTGGGCGTCGCGTTCTCGCGTTTCCTCGGTGTATCTAACGAGACAGGTATTTACGTCGGCATGGGTATCGTGTTCGTTTATGCGGTGCTGGGCGGCATGAAGGGCATTACCTACACTCAGGTCGCTCAGTATGTGGTGCTGATCTTCGCTTACACCGTTCCTGCTATCTTCATCTCCATGCATCTGACCGGCAATCCTATCCCGCAACTGGGTCTGGGCTCTGATCTGGTGGCAGGCGATATGTCGTTATTGCAGAAGCTGGACAGTGTCGTCGTGGACCTTGGTTTTGGTCAATACACCACGACCACGGACGGCAGCACGCTGAACATGTTCGTCTATACCTTGTCGCTGATGATCGGTACGGCGGGTCTGCCGCATGTCATCATGAGATTCTTCACCGTCCCTACAGTGGCTGCCGCACGTTCGTCCGCTGGCTGGGCGCTGGTGTTTATCGCTATTCTGTACACCACTGCTCCGGCCGTGGCTGCGATGGCCAAGCTGAACCTGCATACCACGGTGAATACGGCGGTGGCGACCAGCGGTGATTTGTATGCGGTCGAATCCAGCATCAAGGCGGAAGCGCGCCCTGAGTGGATGAATCGTTGGGAAAAGACAGGCCTGTTGAAGTTCGAAGATAAGAATGGCGATGGTCGCATCCAGTATTACAACGACAAGACCGAGAATCCTGAGGTCATCGCCAAGGCTGAGGCGGCAGGCTGGAAGGGTAACGAGTTGACGGTCAATCCCGATATCATCGTACTGGCCAATCCTGAAATCGCCTTGTTGCCTAACTGGGTAATTGCACTGGTCGCAGCGGGTGGTTTGGCTGCTGCCTTGTCCACTGCGGCGGGTCTGTTGCTGGCTATTTCCTCGGCGATTTCACATGATCTGGTGAAGGGTGTATTCAATCCTAAAATCAGTGAAAAGAATGAGTTGATGGCAGGCAAGGTCGCAATGGCCTTTTCGATCCTGGTCGCTGGCTATCTGGGCTTGAATCCGCCCGGCTTCGCGGCAGGTACGGTGGCGCTGGCCTTCGGTATCGCGGCCAGTTCCTTGTTCCCCGCCATCATGATGGGCATCTTCAGCAAGAAGATGAACAAGGAAGGTGCGATCGCCGGCATGCTGGCCGGTCTGCTCATCACCCTGTTCTATGTGTTCGCGCACAAAGGCTTGTTCTTCATCAAGGGCACGGAATATCTGGACTTGATCGGCGGACCTAATCCGTTCTTCGGCATTACGCCGGAAGCGTTTGGTGCGGTGGGTGCGCTGTTCAACTTTATTGTTGCCTTCGTAGTGGATAAATTCACCAAGGAGCCGCCGGAGCATATCCAGCATCTGGTGGAAAGTGTGCGTACGCCGCGCGGTTCAAAAGCAGTGGATGGCAGTCACGCCCACTAAGGCAATTTGATCTGGGTGCAAGCCTGATCTGCATGTAACCCAGATCTGCATGTAACATAGACCCCGCCCGTCATACGGCGGGGTTTTTCTTGGAGAGTTTATGACTTTTGACATTAACGTAGCGATGACCTGGATATTGTTCATCGCCTTGTTCCCTATCTCCTTTTACTGGCTCCGCAATGCATGGCGCATCGCCATCAAGCGGGACTTGTCGGCGGTGGCGACAAAGCGCGGTGTGCCGCCGGACGATGCGCAGAAATATGCGCCTTATGCGGTCGCGATTAATCTGCTGGCCGGCGGTGTGGTGATAGCCGTGATCATCGGTGTAGTTACCGCTTATTTCGATTATGCGACCTGGAGTGCGGCGGCCGGCACGACCATCTGGCTCAAGCTGATCGCTGATTTTATCCTGAGCCGACATGCTCACCCCTTTATGGCCAAAGCGGATAGAAGGTGAATTTTGATGATAGTGAACGACTGACAAAATGTCCGAATTCGATTTGATTAAACGCTATTTCACCCGCGACACACCCGGCGCGTTGTTGGGGGTGGGAGATGATGCGGCGCTGTTGCAGCCGAGTGCAGGCCGTGTGCTGGCGGTGTCCAGCGACATGCTGGTATGCGGCACGCACTTCTACGCGGATGCCGACCCGTACCTGCTGGGGCATAAGACGCTGGCAGTCAATCTGTCCGATCTGGCCGCCATGGGTGCCGTGCCGCGCTGGGCCACGCTGGCGATAGCCATGCCGGGTGCAGATGAAGTCTGGCTGGAGAGATTTTCTGCGGGATTTTTTGCACTGGCTGGGGCGCATGGCGTGGAACTGGTGGGCGGAGATACTACGCGCGGACCGCTCAACCTTTGCGTGACGATATTTGGCGAGGTGCAGGCCGCGCAGGCATTGCGGCGCGGCGGTGCGCAAGCTGATGATGAAATATGGGTCTCGGGCGAACCGGGTAACGCCGCATTGGCGCTGGCGCATTTGCAGGGCAGGGTGGTCTTGCCTGAAGACGATTTTGCCGTCTGCGCCCCCGCGCTCTATCAGCCTCAGCCGCGCGTGGCGCTGGGGTTGGCGTTGCTTGGCCTCGCCAGCAGCGCCATTGATGTATCCGATGGTTTGCTGGGTGATCTGGGTCATATTCTTGCTGCATCCGGCGTGGGCGCAGCCGTTGATTATGCGGCCATACCTGTTTCTGACACGCTACGGCGTTATCCTCAGCTAGAAAAACAGTGTGTGCTATCTGGCGGCGATGATTATGAATTGTGTTTCACCGTGCCGGCATCGCGTCATGACGCGGTGCTGCGCATCAGCGAACAGCTGGGTTTGCCGCTGACGCGTATAGGGCGCATTGTTGCGGGGCATGGTTGTTGCATTTATGATGCGGCGGGAAATCCGATAAATCCAGAAAGCGGCGGTTATGACCACTTCCGATGAATTGAAGCTTGTACCGAACTGGAAATTTTTGTTCAGCCACCCTGCGCATTTGCTGGCGTTCGGCTTCGGCAGCGGGCTGGCGCGTCAGGCGCCGGGCACATTCGGCACGCTGGTCGCATTTCCTATCTACTGGTATCTTGCGCCGCGTCTGTCGGATGCGCTGTTCCTGTTGGTGTTGATATGGGCATTTGCCATTGGCGTGTGGGTATGCGACATCACAGGCAAAGCACTGGGCGCGGCGGATTACGGCGGGATGGTCTGGGACGAAATTGTTGCGATGTTGCTGGTGCTGTTTTTTACGCCGCCGGGTTGGGAGTGGTCGCTGCTGGCCTTTGTGCTGTTTCGCTTCTTTGACATCGTCAAACCACCGCCGATACGCCACTTTGACAGCAACTGGCATGGCGGGCTGGGTGTGATGTTCGATGATCTGCTGGCAGCGGGTTATGCCTTGCTGTGTCTGGCTATAGTTAAAAGCATCCTGCTGTGAATTTTTTTCGACTGCTGATCTGCGCCTTGCTGCTGTCAGCCGGCGGCAGAGCACTGGCCGCTGCTCCCCGGGCTGACGCGGCGCATGATTTTACGGCCAAGGTAATTGCCGTGCTGGATGGCGATACCGTGCTTATCCGGCGCGGCGGCGTGGTGAAAATCAGGCTGGCAGAAATCGACGCGCCGGAAGTGGGTCATGCGGGCATGGGCGGCCAGAGGGCCAACCCGCAAAAGGCACAGCCCTTCGGTGAAATTTCAAAGCGATCACTCACCGGGATGGTGTTGGGCAAACAGGTGAACGTGGCTACCCGGGCGGTGGATCAATATGGGCGTCTGGTAGCGAAGCTGAGTGTGGATGGACTGGATGTGAATGCTGAACAAGTCCGCCGGGGCATGGCCTGGGCGGCGGTGGGGTGGCGGCAAAGCCGCCATAGCAATCATCCCCTGCTTGCCTTGCAGGCCGACGCCAGGCAGGCCAGGCGCGGTCTGTGGGCGCTGGATAACCCTGTCCTTCCGGGAGATTGGCGCAAGCAGCATGCCGACGCGTTTACAGAAAAGCACCGGACTGCGACCCAAACGCCAGCCGGTATGCCGTCCGGCTGCGGAAAAAAACAGTATTGTTCCGAAATGCGCTCCTGCGAAGAAGCCAAGTATTATTTGACGCAATGCGGAATCAGAAGTCTGGATGGTAATGGCGATGGCCTGCCTTGCGAACAGTTATGCGTTCGGACAGAGGAATAAGCTAAAGTACGACATTCCGGCAACCCTGTGCATCGCAGCGTAGCGCGTTTGCCCTTTGGTCCCAGTCGCCCAGTACCCAGCGCTCGCAGACGTGACCTTCCAGCCGATGTTCGTGACGTTGCGGGCGGTGGGTGTGGCCGTGTATCAGGCGCGGATAGTGGTATTCGCGTAATAATTGTTCGACCGCAGCGTTGTTGACGTCCATGATCTCGCCGGCTTTTTCCTGTTTTTCCCTGTCGCTGCGTGCGCGCAATTGTTCTATGTAATGCTTGCGTTCCGCTAGCGGTCTGGAAAGAAATTGTTTTTTAAAATCAATAGTATGGACTTGCGCGCGAAAAGCCTGATAGTCGATGTCATCGGTGCACAGCGTGTCGCCGTGACAAAGCAGCGTTGGCGTGCCGTACATATCCACCAGGGCAGGGTCGGATAGCAAGGTCGCAGCGCAGGCCGCAGCCAGTGCCTCACCCATCAGCAGGTCGCGGTTGCCGTGCATCAGATAGGTTCGGGTGGAGTGGGTGGACAGGCTCAGGATTGCGTCTATCACCTGCTGGTGGAACGCATCGTGCAGGTCATCGTCGCCTGCCCAGTATTCAAACAGGTCGCCGAGAATATAGAGTGCTTCAGCCTGTGGCGCGACAGTGGCGATAAAACACTGAAACGCCGCCATGCTCTCCGGATGATCCGGACTCAGATGCAGGTCGGAGATAAATAAGGAGTGAGGATCGAGGATCGAGGATCGAGGATCGAGTGGTGTAGCGGTTTTTCTCAATCCTCAATCCTCAATCCCGTATCCTATTTTGTGACGACTTCCGCGCCGGTGATGATCACATCTTCCTGCGGTACGTCCTGGTGTCCGGACTTGTTGCCTGTCTTGACCTTGCGGATGGCATCAACGACATCCATGCCTTCGACAACCTTGCCGAATACGCAGTAGCCATAACCTTGCGAGTTGGCGGCGCTGTAATTCAGAAAAGTGTTGTTCTTGGTATTAATGAAAAATTGCGCAGTGGCAGAATGGGGGTCGTTGGTACGTGCCATGGCGATGGTGTACTTGTCGTTGCTCAGGCCATTGGCCGCCTCATTCTGTATCGGTGCGTTCACCGATTTCTGATTCATACCGGGTTCGAAGCCGCCACCCTGGATCATGAAGTCAGCAATCACGCGGTGAAAAATAGTGTTTTCGTAAAAGCCTGCATTCACGTAGTCAAGAAAATTCTGGACAGTGTGTGGGGCTTTTTCAGCATCCAGTTGTAATGTGATAGTGCCGTGATTGGTATGTAACTTGACCATTTTTTGTTTACCCTGAGTTAAAGAATTTTTAGTAGGTGCAGCATAGGAAACTTGCATCGTGCAGCACAACAGCACGAAAAATGTAATGAGAATTTTTTTCAGATTCATGCTCCGCCCTCATAAATAATTTGCCAGCGTTTGTTTTGCTTCATCCAGTACTGGCGTTTTTTCATGCGATTCGACAGATTGCTGCTGCTGTAGTCCTGTTCAAAATCGACGACTACCATGCCGGGATGTTCGGGGTAGGTGAGCAAACTGAGTTCGGAGATATTGAGCTTGATCCATGATTTTCCGGCATTGACAGACTGCTTCTGCCTGGCCCAAGAAGCGTAGTCCGTGTTATTGCTGGAAAAGTTGCGTGAGTAATGCTTCAGGTAGGCGTCGGTGTTCAGACTCGCCCAATCTTTGCGCCACTGTTCTATTTCTTGCAACAGCGCGCTGCGTTCAGTCTGATCCTGGGCGCTGCTCCAGGCAATCTGGTTGGTGATGATGACCGGGGTGATGCCGACTTGCAGGTAGGGCGCAAGTTTATCCAGATCGTCGTTGCCCAGCACTACGCAGCCGTTACTGGCGCGTGGCGGGCGGCTGTAAGTGTCGCTGGACGTGCCGTGCAGCCAGATGCCACTGCCGGTGCGACCATTTTTCTTATCCCATTCATTCGGGTAACTGAGTGGGAAAGCACCCGTGCCATACATGTCGGCCAGTTGTTTTTTGGGCAGGTTCGCCAGAACAAAGTAGACGCCTATCGGCGTGCGCTGATCGCCCGTGGCAACCTTTTCAGTGCCGAGTTTGCCTATCGTGACATAGAAATCAGTCACGTAACGCGGTACGCCGTTGACGTTTTCGTACACATACAGCGTGGAGCGACTGGTATCCACAACCAGAGCGTATTTTTGCTGTGCATTGAGCTGCCACAGGTAGCTTGGCGCACGCTGGGTTTGTGGCTGAGCTTGCGCGCGTTGTACACGCACGCGTGCCTCGTCGCGCAGATCCTGAATTTTGTCGCCCGAAGCATGCGGCGCATTGCCGAAGCTGGTAATAGCGCCCGCCTTGGCCATGAGCAAGTCACCCTTGACCAGTTGCGCCAGCTTGTAATTGGGGTTGACGCGCAACAGGCTGTCCACCTCGTTCATGGCGATGTCCAGCCGGTTGTTCTTGATGGCGAGCAGACTTTTAGCCAGCTTGATTTCCGTGGTGCGCGAGTCGGGTGCGGCCTGTGCTGTGACGGCGACCAGGCTGCATAGTAATGAGGTGAGTGTGAATAATCTCATCAACGCGTACGCTCTTCCTGTATCAGCCAATTACCGCCGGATTTCACCATTAGCAGGGTTTTTCTGCCGGAAGCCTTGAAGTTGCTGGCACGGTAGTCCTGGTGGAATTTTACGGTGGCGTGTGTGTCGTCAGTGAAATCGACGGTGCCGTTGCTTACCTTGACATCGATATATTTCGGTCTGCTGATGCGATCCTTGCGAGTCTCAGCCCATGCCTTGCGGCTTTCGCCATCAGGTGTTCTGAAGTCGTTCGCATAATGCGAAAGATATTTCTTCACGTTTTTGGAGGACCATGCGGCGGCCCATGCATCAACGGCTTCCAGCACGCCGAGCATTTTATCCGATGAGGCTGATGTTTGAACCGGCGGGGCGCTGACGGTAGCCGCCGCCACAGGCTTGGCTACAGCTACCGGTGCGACAGCAACGGGTCTGCTGGACAGGGCTGGATTGCGTGCAGCACTCGGTCTTACGCGCGGCTTGTCCGTGAACAAATCCTGGATCATCGCCAGTTTGGTCTGTGTCGTCGTATTGGTGTTATCCAGTTGCAAGGCGCGGTCATAAGCCTGACTGGCCATCTTGGCATAGATGTCGCCCAGGTTCTCATGAGCGGTCGCATAGCTGGGATGGGTGCGTATCGCCATTTCAAGCGAGGACTTTGCCTTGTCGTACTGGCTTTGGCTGGCATATAGCACGGCGAGGTTGTTGTAGGGCTCGGGCAATTCGGGATAGTCAACTGTTAAACCGGAAAAAACCTTGATGGCATCAGGTATTTTGCCTTGTTCGGTAAAAATCAGTCCCTGAAGAAAACGCCCTTGCGCATCTCTGGGTTTGCTGGATAAAAAATTGTTTACCTTGCTCAGTGCCTGACTGTGCTGACCTTGCTTGAACAATTGGGTGGCATCTTGCAATTCATTGGCATGCAAGGCAGGGCTGATAGTCAATATGCTGAATAGCAGGGCAGCAGAAAGGGGGAGGCGATTCAATATATTCATCGGTAATTCATATCCTGTGGAGGCGCGACGGCATGCGCGGGTATAACTCGCGGTGGATTCTACCAAATAACCAACGTGTTTTCACAGAGTTAATATATATCCGTATCGCCGGATGGGGATGGCGCACGTATTTTCGGGTAAAATTGCCCGCTAATTTTACAATATCCAACCTAGAGTCAAGAAAGTTCAGATGAGTAGTGCACATTCACCGGCAGTTTCGCCGGCTTCCAATTTCATCCGCAGTATTATCGACGCTGATCTGGCCAGTGGCAAACACAGCAGCATCGTTACGCGTTTCCCGCCTGAGCCTAATGGCTATCTGCATGTGGGTCATGCCAAATCCATCTGTCTGAATTTCGGGCTGGCGCAGGATTATCAGGGCGCGTGCAATTTGCGTTTCGATGATACCAATCCGGAAAAGGAAAGCGAAGAATATGCGCTGTCGATACAGGAAGATGTGCGCTGGCTGGGTTTTCAGTGGGAAGGCGAGGTGCACTGGGCGTCGGATTATTTCGAGCAGCTTTATCAGTTCGCCGTCGAATTGATCAACAAGGGGTTAGCTTATGTGGAAGACCTCTCCCCTGAAGAGATGCGCACGTATCGCGGCACCCTGACACAACCCGGTAAGAACAGCCCCAGTCGCGATCGTGCGGTGGCGGAAAATCTTGACCTGTTCGCACGGATGAGGAACGGCGAATTTGCTGATGGCGCGAAAGTGCTGCGCGCCAAGATAGATATGTCCTCGCCGAATATGAATATGCGCGATCCGGCCATCTACCGCATCCGTCGCGCCCATCACATACGCACCGGCGATAAGTGGTGCATCTATCCGATGTACGACTACACCCACTGCATCTCCGACGCGCTCGAAGGCATCACGCATTCCATCTGTACGCTTGAATTCGAGGACCATCGCCCGCTGTATGACTGGGTGCTGGACAATATCAGCATCGCTTGTCACCCGCGCCAGTACGAGTTTTCGCGCCTTGAACTGCAATATACCCTCACCAGCAAGCGCAAACTGCTGCAACTGGTGAATGAAAAGCATGTCAGCGGCTGGGACGATCCGCGCATGCCGACTATCAGTGGTATGCGCCGCCGTGGCTATACGGCCGAAGGGATACGCGAATTCTCCAGACGCATCGGCGTGTCCAAGAGCGGTAATAATGTGGACATGGCGATCATGGAAGGCGTGATCCGCGAAGACCTGGAAGCGCGCGCGCCGCGCGTGACGGCGATCATCAACCCGCTCAGGGTGAGCATCACCAATTTCGACGGTGCGCTGACGCGTGAAGCGGGTTTTCATCCCAATCATCCTGAGTTTGGCAGCCGTGTCGTGCCGTTTTCCGGCGAATTATTTATCGAGGCTGATGACTTTGCCGAGGTTCCGCCTGCGGGCTGGAAGCGCCTCACGCCGGGCGGCGAAGTGCGTCTGCGCCACAGCTATGTGATGCGCTGCGACGAGGCGATCAAGGATGCGGCCGGTAAGGTGATCGAACTGCGTTGCAGCATAGACCACGCCACGCTGGGTAAGAACCCGGAGGGTCGCAAGGTAAAGGGCGTGATTCATTACCTGTCCTGCGAACATGCCTTGCCTGCCGAGATTCGCCTGTATGACCGTTTGTTTACCGTGGCGGAACCGGATGCGGACAGGGAAGTGGACTTTTGCCAATTCCTCAATCCTCAATCCTTAACGGTGGTGCAGGGCTGGGTGGAGGCCCCCGTGCAGCATGCCGCGCCCGAAACACGCTACCAGTTCGAACGTCTGGGCTATTTTGTTACCGACCGGCGCGACCATCAGCCCGGAGCCAATCTGGTGTTCAACCGCACCGTCACGTTGAAAGATTCATGGACTAAGGAGCAATCATGAGCGAAGCATTCGTTGTTCCCGGCGATGAACAATCGTTGAAGAAGCTGACGCAGGTCGTGTATGTCCTGTATGCGCTGTCGTATTTTGCAGGCGTGAGCGCGATCGTCGGCATCATCATCAATTACGTTAAAAAAGAGGATGTCGCGGGCACCTGGCTGGAGAGCCATTTCCGCTGGCAGATACGCACCTTCTGGTATGGCATGCTGTGGGCGGTGATCGGTGCGCTGACGTTCTTTGTTTTGATCGGCATGGCGATCCTGTTCGCCAACTTCTGCTGGATCATCTACCGCATCGTCAAGGGATGGCTCAACCTCAACGAAAATAAACCCATGACATTCTGATTGCCTGTCATTCCGGTCTGCGCCGGATAACCAGTCACTTGCCAGCTTGCTGGCTTAGTGGAATGGCTAGTAGTTTCATCAATGACGGTACCGGAAAACGCTACAGGTAATCACTGGAAATGTTAAAAATCTACAACACGCTTGCCCGCGACAAGCAGGAATTCACCCCGATAACGCCGAACACCGTGCGCCTGTACGTGTGCGGTATGACGGTTTACGACTATTGCCACCTAGGCCATGCGCGCGTGATGGTGGTATTCGATATGGTCTATCGCTGGTTCAAGGTCAGTGGCTATGACGTGACCTACGTACGCAATATTACCGATATCGATGACAAGATCATCAAGCGCGCAGCACAGAACAACGAATCTATCCATCAGCTAACGCAGCGCTTCATCGATGCGATGCACGAGGATGCCGATGCGCTGGGCGTGCAGCGCCCCGATCACGAGCCGCGCGCGACGCAGTTTGTGGCTGAAATGCTGGAAATGATAGGCCAACTGGAAGCGAACGGACTGGCTTATCAGGCGGCGGACGGCGACGTGAACTACGCGGTGCGCAAATTTGACGGTTACGGCAAATTGTCCGGCAAGTCGCTGGAAGACCTGCGCGCCGGCGAGCGCGTTGAGGTGACGACCGACAAGCATGATCCGCTCGACTTCGTGTTGTGGAAACATGCGCGTGACGACGAGGCCGACGAAGTGAAGTGGGATTCGAAGTGGGGTCGCGGGCGTCCGGGCTGGCATATCGAGTGTTCGGCGATGGGATCAAAGCTGCTGGGTGAGCATTTCGATATCCACGGTGGCGGTGCGGACTTGCAGTTTCCGCATCACGAGAACGAGATCGCACAGAGCGAGGGCGCGCATAACTGCCAGTATGTGAATTACTGGATGCACAACGGCTTCGTGCGCGTGGACAACGAAAAGATGTCCAAGAGTCTGGATAACTTCTTCACGATACGCGAGGTGCTCAAGCAATATGACGCGGAAGTGGTGCGCTTCTTCATCCTGCGCGCCCATTACCGCAGCCCGTTGAACTATTCAGATGCGCATCTGGACGATGCCAAGAAAGCGCTGGACCGGCTTTATACCGCGCTTAAAGGCTCGGGTGAGGCGGGAGGGGTGGACTGGAACGAATCTCATGCGCAGCGTTTCAAGGCGGCGATGGATGACGACTTTAACACCGCAGAAGCACTGGCGGTGCTGTTCGATCTGGCGAACGAAGTGAACCGCAGCCAGTCGGCAGAAGCGGCCATACAACTCAAGGCGCTGGGTGCGGTACTGGGGTTGCTGGAGCGCGATCCGACTGAGTTTTTGCAAGGCACCGGCTCCGATGATGCGCTGATAGTCGAGCAGATTGCAGAGCGAAATACCGCTAAACTTGCCAAGAATTACGCGGAGGCAGATCGCATTCGCAAGGCGTTGCTGGCTGACGGCATCGTGCTGGAAGACAGTGCTGCGGGGACGAACTGGCGGCGGGTGTAATAACCAGCCGATCGGTTCGCTCTCATCATGGTGGCGCGACTTCTTTCTGGTGGCGAACGGCAACAATGACGGCGTTTTTCCCATCGTAACGGTACAGTACGATGTATCCGCTATCGCCAAAGTCGATCAGCCATTCACGGTATTCCGGTTCCATATCCTCAGTGGGCCTGCCAATTCCAGGTTGCTGCGCAATGATTGTTACACCTTCACGTATTGCCTTCACAGTTCGCTTTGCCGCATCAATGTTTCTGGTTGCCAGAAAGCGATGGAGGCGCTGAACATCAAGCAGCGCAGGGGGCGACCAGATCAGGCGTGGCATTCAGGTGGCTCCACGTGCTCGCCAGCTTCCAGACTGGCGAGCCATGCGTCCGCCTCTTCGTGCGTCAGATGTAGTCCGGTAGTCTGATAGTCGTTCCATGCGCGAATGCCATCCTGTCTGAATGCCTCGCGTTTTTCCTCGCGCTCGACGTACTGCTGGATGGCTTCGCGCATCATCCAGTGCGTAGTACGGTGGCGTGTTTCTGCAAGGCGCTTGATGCGATCCCGAATATCTTGGTCCAGTTTGACTGCAATTGGGCGAGTAGTGGCTGTAGTCATGGCAGGTATTCCTACTGGGTATGATTAGGTATAAACATAACATACCTTAAAGATTTTGCAGTGTAAAGCCCGCTTGCGCGGGCTTTAGGCTGAAAACGGTAAATTGGGAACGGGTTTTGATTACAGCAGCTTGCAGATCGTGTATGTGTTGGGGTCAGTGTAAGCCGCTGCTGCTGCGACACCTGGGTCGATCGCGTTCCCTGCGCCGGCCACTGCACGCACATTGCCGGTATTTGCTACCCCATCGTCAAAGCCTGCATCGACAGCTTCAGCCGCCTTGGAAGGAAGATTGCTAAAGCACAGATTTAGACCGACTAACATTCCCCATCCCGCAGTGGTGGTAGTGTTTTGCTCGACGCGAATGACCCCGCCATAGGCGTTGATCGGGTCTGATGTGTTAGGGGCGCCGGTAATTAATCCGGCAAGCCGCAGGTGGTGGATGAAAGTACAGCTTTCCGGTGTGGTTAGTGCAGTGCCGCAGGCTGTTAATGTGTTGTTGTCTCCGACAAGACCGTTGCCATTCCCCGATGTGGCAGCAGGTGCTGCGGCTGTAGTCCAGCGCGCAGCCGCCCTTGGGTCGTCACCGGGTATTGCGTTATACCGATCCCGGTAGGCGTAGTAGGCGGCGGTTATGCCTTTGACGTCGTTTTGCAGGTTCTTGATCTTGCCGTTTTCGATCATCTCCTGGCCTTTCAGCACGCCGCCGAGCAGTAGGCCGATGATGACTAACACGATGGCGAGTTCAACCAGCGTAAAGCCGGACTGATGTTGGTTGTTCCACATGATATTTCCCCTGGAAAAATTAACCTGAAGTGCGTGAGACGCAATCTAGGCTGTATGCATTCCTTTGGTAAGTAAAAAAGTTTTACAGTTGCAGAAGATAAAACAGCCCGCTCCGGCGGGCTGAGTTCGAGTGGTAAGTGTGGCTAGATTTTCATGCAAAGCGTATGTATGCCCTCTTCTATGGTTGTCGTGGCAGCAACAGTTGGCCCATAAGCGCTGGACAGGGCGGCGACCGTGTCCAGATTGGCTGCACCGGCTGCACCGGCCCGGACCGTTCCAGTATTGCTATTGCCGTCATCCAGTAGCGTGTCAGCGGCTAGAGCGATTTTCCAGGGAACGCTGCCCGCGCAAACCACGGGGCCTGTCATGCCATAAGTTAAATTGCCAGCGGCGGTGACTTGAGATTGCACGCCAAGCAGCCCGCCAACCGCATTAGTGGGTGGATTTGCTTCGGTGGCGGTAGCGATGCCAGTCATGAAACCAGCCATGCGGCTATGTTGCCAGAAGTTATTGCTCTCAGTTGCGGCAGCAGGCGCTGCTTTCGCCGTATAAAGACCGGTGATTGCGCCATCACCGCCCCCGTTGACACCGCCTGTAAAATGATTGGCGGCGTTCGCATCGTCTCCGGGTATCGCCTTGTAGCGATCCTGGTAGGCATAGTAGGCGACGCTGACGCTTTTCAGATCATTGACCACATTTTTGACTTTGGCATTCTGTATCATCTCCTGTCCCTTGAGCACAGCGGCGAGGATCAGGCCGATGATCACCAGTACGATGGCCAGCTCGACCAGTGTGAAGCCGGACTGCTGACTGGGGGATTTGTTGTATTTCCACATGATATTCTCCTTGAAAAGTATGAATTAACTGCGGTTTGTAGAGTGGTTGGTACGGGGCGAAATTTAAGTGATGCGTTGCCTTGCCGGAAGTAAAGAAGTTTTACACCGTCTGCGCCCGCGCGCCCGGCAAACTCAGCATAAAGACAATATTGTCTTGCTGCAGGTCGGCGAGCAGGTCACCACCCGCCTCCGTCAGGCTCTGGCGCGCCTGATACAGCCCCAGCCCCAGACCGCCGGGGCGGCCGCTGGCGAAAGGCTCGAACAGTTTTTCCGGGGGAAGTTGTGCGATTTCTGCGAGGCGGGGTATCTGGATTTTGGCCAGTACTTTGTCCGCCTCACGGGTGATCTCTACAGTAATGCTCCTGTCCGGGTGCGAACGCAGCAGTGTCGCAACATTGGCGAAAAGATTGTCTAGGGTGCGGTCGAGCAGGTCGCGTTGCAGCAGGACGAAGGCGTCTTGATCTATGGTGATGGCTATGCCTGCGTGTTCGGCTGATTGAACGATGGCTGCGCGTAGTGCGATTGTTTGCAACGCAGGTGCTCGCGTTGCGTGATTCGTGCAACTGGCGTCGAGGATGTGCCGGGCGCGTGTGGCAGCATGGGGTGCGCCGATGCGCAGACGCTGTGCGACCTCCAGCAAGGACGTGTCATTTTGCGCTTCGGCAAAATCCACAGCCAGCCATTCCACCCATTGTGCGAGGTTGCGCAGATCATGTTGCAGATAAAGCGTTAGCCGCGCCTGCTCGGCCAGTGCTGCTGACAAGACTTGCATTTTGCTGTGAACGGCCGTTTCCAGCAACAGGAGAAACACACCCGCCAGATTTTCGGAAAATAGCCGCGCCTCGCCACGATCCGTCCGGGCATAGAGATGAAAATCGAGCCGTATGTCGTCATTGGCGCTGATCTTGAAGTGGAAAGGGCGGCTGTCATCGGTTGCTGCGCCAAAGGTGCCCTGTACCGTTTGACCGAACCAGCGCCCTGAAAAATCCAGTCGTTTGATGCCGCCATCGGCCAGCGCAGGCCAGGCGGCGGCGGGTAGTTGCAAAGGTTCCAGATCGCTTTTCGCCAGTTTTAGCAGCGCGCTCAGCGAACGCCGATGCCGTCTGACCAGCCGCGCCAGATACGCGACCGCGGCCAGCAGGGCCAGACCCACGGCAACGAAGATCAGAGACAGGATGAGATAGGGCGTCATTGGTTAATTATCGTTACGTCCTGTGCAGCTGGATGCCGTATTTCTTCAGGTAGTAATACAGGTTCTCGCGCACCAGACCCAGTCGTCGCGCGGCTTCGGTGACGTTGCCGTTGGTATCGGCCAGCGTGCCGCGGACAATTTGCTCTTCGACTGCGTCGGCACTTTCCTTTGGGCCGTTGGCGAGTTTCACCGTGATGTGCAGGCGCGCCTCCCCGGATTCGGATAAGTGCTCTTCATGATGCAGGAAGAGCTGCGCGCGTTTGACGGCCGCCTTGATTTCACCCATGGCGGCGGGTTTGCTCAAGAAATCGAATGCCCCCCGGCGCACGGCTTCGAATGCGGCAGATTCTTCGTCCTGCCCGGTGATGACGATGATCTTGCAGTGCGGTTCGTTGGCCAACAGCGCGTCGATCACGAACATGCCCTCAGAGATGCGATTTTCAGCTGGCGGCAGGCCAAGATCAACCAGCGCCAGCAAAGGTTGCGGCTGTATCGCCAGCGCTTGCGCGCGGCTGTGCGCGCAGCTTACGCGATAACCCTCGGCTTTCATGACACCGGCAAGATAGCTGGCGAGCGCTTCATCATCCTCGACGATCAGTAGTGACATTTCCCGCCGCGCGTTTGCAAAGTTGAGCGCGCTATTCGGATGATATTTTCCGTTCATGGCAGCTTCCCCGCCTGTACCATGCGGTTGAAGAGGGTGTATTGGGAAAGCCAGAGAACCTGGTCGTCAAAGCTGGGGGTGAGTGTTTTGCTGACAAAGTCATGGTCTATGTCGGCGTTCTCGGTTTCATCGGCATCACCGCTGGCTGGCAACTTCTGTCCAGAAGGAAGGTAGGCGCGGAATCCATTGCTACCATGCGAAATGATGACGGCAGGCATATTGTTTGCCATGTCGCTGCCTCCGGCAGTTGTGCCGATGTCTATGTCGCCATCACTGGATAAGGTGAAAAAAGTCACGTCGCGTGCATATCGGGCTGTGACCCGATAGGTAAAACGATGTCCCCAAGCATCGGTTTCTGGCAGTCCGAGAGTGACCCATGGAAGAACACCCTGAATTGTTCCTTCTGCATCAGCGGTGCAGCCTGCACTGCTATCAATGGCAAGGCGTTCCTCGCCTGCGAGCGCAACTCCATCGGCAAGCGCCGGGTTTGCCGGGCAGGGAAGCCGATTGTGGCTAATGGCATAGCCTATTAATGCTTCGTGCGCTTCGCCGAGTCTGGTCCGGGTTTCTTCGATGCGCCGCTGATCCTGTTGTGCGGAAAGCACAGTCAGGCCACTTCCGAGTATCAGCGCGATGAGCGCCAGTACGATGGCTATTTCGACGAGGGTAAAGCCGAGGTTGTTCTTCATGGCATGCTGACAAGTCGGTCACGATCTAAGGCATTGCTGGTTGGCAACACATACACATCGTTCGGGCTGGCTGACCAGCCGTCCTGGTTTTCGGCATCTTCCAGGTAGCTGGTAAGCGTGTTGCTGGGACGGGTAAGGATGCCAATCGGTGTTCCCGGAGTAAAAAATAGGGCTCGCGCAGCTACACCTGCAACGGAGAGCGTGTTCGCACAAGTTACGCCCGCAGGATTCTGCAAAGCCCCTGCACCTACGCTATAGTAAATTCCTCGATACCACTGGTTATTGCGAAACCATTCGGGTGGAGACCAATTGGCGCTTCCGGATGCCTCTGATCGCGGAAATCTTCCTCTACATACCGAGCTGTTTCCCCGGCAATGTTCGTGGTCGCAGACGGTGTATTCGGCAGGATAGGGATAGTAGGAATTGGCGGAATAGTAGGCCAGCAGCCAGTTGTTAGCCTCCTTGGTGATGCGTTTTTCGATGTTTGGGATGATGTCTTTTGTCTGGATGACGAGGAGTTGATCATTGAGCAATGGATTACGGCTGGCATCGAAAACGGGGCCTGCGATGAAAGGGCCTGTTCCGGCAGTATTGTCGCGGCAGTTGGTTCCGGGACAATTCAAACTCTCGAGATAATGGTTCGCGTTATTGATATTGGCGGCCATCCTGTTTTGACCGGGAAGCACATCACCGGCTGAAAAAATAATGGCAATCGTTTGTTCAGTCAGCAAGGTTCCCGCTTGATCGTACTGGGTGCTAGGGGTATAAACGGCACGGTTCCCCAACGTGTCGCTATTGATGGGTTCCGCCGCAGCGTTATCCCGGAAGCGATTGGAAAGCGCATACCACAATCGTTCCCGGCTGCCATCGCTGATGTCAGGCATGCCCAGCGTGCGCCAGGGCAATCGTCCGATATAACTGGGGCAATTTGTCCCGGAAAATAATTCAGCAGTCCCGTCGTTGTTGGTGTCCGGGCAAGGCAAACTTCCGGGGCGATTTTCATCTGTTACGGCACGACCGATCAGCACCTCCTTCGCTTGTGCCAGTGCGGCCGCAGTGATCTTGTCGCGGGCGATGTGGACGTTCTGGCTGTTGCGGTTCAGGGCGGTAACAGTCACGGCGGCGGCGGCCGTTGCCAGCAGGGTGACGAACACCAGCAGCGCGATTCCCTGTTGTTTGGAAAGATTTTTCACGGTTTCACCCGGACGGCTTGTTCGGGCAGGCGCAATACGCGTTGGCCGGAGAGGATGTCGAGCGATTCACCTACCTTGATCAGTTTTCCTTCAACCATGACGTGATCACGACCGATGACCAGGGTAGGGATGATGGGGTCCTGCGGCGTTTCGGTAATCGCCCGGCCATTGACCCATGCCACGCTCTTGCCCGCGCCGCGCTTGATGATGCCGGTGACGCTGTAAATGGCTGTCTGGGTGATGCCGCTACGCGCAGCGACCAGCGTGGCACGCTCGGCGTTTGAGTAAAATACCGTGCCTATGGTATAGGCATGCGCACAACGGCCAAACAGCATCAGGCCGATAAAGATGAAACAGATTTTGTTCATGATATTCGTCCTTCCATTCAACTGGCTGGATTCCCGCCTTCGCGGGAATGACGCGCTACCACTTTCCACTCACTACTCACCACTCACCACTTGCCACTTTCCACTTGCTACTTGCCACTCACCACTTTTTACTTTCCCGGCAATGAATATAGTTCTACCGTGCATCTGATTTGCAACCCGATTGTGACCTCGGCTTCGCGCGTTATCTGACAAGTCTCTATCCGGTAAGGTGTTCGCCAGTCGGTATCCAGCCTGGCGATGAAATCGAGGAATTCGCCATCGTGGATAGCGGACAGTTCGAGGGCGAGGTCGTGGTGCAGGACGTTGTTCAGGTAGGCGGTCGGCGCATCGGCGGGCACAGGCTGGGAATTGAGCAATTGCGGCGGCGCCAGCGTGTAGCGCAAGGTGGGCGGCAGGCGCGAGTCGCGGTAGATTGATTCCAGGCGCTGTACCCAGCCATCCCGGTCCGGTTCGCCGATCAAGCCCAATCGGGTAAGTTGCTGGTATTTCTGCGCAAGCCGGTTGATGCTATCCAGGTCATAGCTTAGTTTTCTGATGTTTTCGCGCGTGGACAGCAGCTGTTGTTCAGTTTTCAGGATGGCCTGTTCCTTTTCGGTGCGGTAGCGGGCGAGGCCCGCGACGGCGGCGAAGGCGATTACCACGGACAAGGCAAACAGGATCAGGGCAACCTTGGCCGGTTTAAGCACGACAGCATAGGCGCTCATGGCGTTCCTCCGGTTGGCGTGGTTTTCCAGGCGACACTCATGCACCAGAGGTTCTCGGTTTTTGGGGCGTCCATGCCAAATCCGCCCTTGAGGGTGTTGATCAGCGAAAAAGCGGCGGGATCTTCCATCAGTTGCACGCCGTCACTGGACTTGAGTGTGGTGGAAATGCGCTTGAGCAGCTCGATTTGTGCCACCGGTGCCAGCGTTTCATTCTGTAAAATCGTGAATTGCAATTCGGTATGGCGGGCGGGCACGCCTGTCGCGTCCTTGCTGTCGGTGTCACGGGGTTGGCTGCCGCTGAGCGGCAGATCGATTTTGCGGTCTATCAGCGGCAGTTCTATGACGCTGTGCCCCTGGCAGTAGCGCTCGCCGGGTTGGGGAAAACGGAAGCTCAGGCTCTTGATGCGAACCTGAGGGGAGTCCGCAATGGCGCGAGCGACAAACTGGAAAATGGCTTCCGGTGCAGGGGCTGCTTCCATTTCCAGCGCCGAAAATCGGGTAGCCTGGCGTACCTGTGCCGGATCCAGGCCGGAGGTGCTGATGTGACTTTCGATGCGCCGGCTTTCGCTTTCGGCGAGTTGCAGATCGGCGCGCAAGCGATTGTCTTTGCCATGCAGACTTATCAGTGCGCGGAAATCATCCTGTCCAAACAGGACGATGGACAGCAGGCTGGCGGCGATGCCGAGGTGGGCTGCACGGCGGATGTTTTCGGCAAGGTGGCGGGCGCGTAATTGCAGCGGGGCCAGTTGTCCGCGTGGCGAGGAAATGACATATTCAAACAACGGGTGCAGATAAGCTGCCTCGCCGTCAGGCAGCCACGCGTTGGGAACGGGCCGCAGCGTGAGTCCGGCGCGGGTCAGGTAAGCGGTGACAACGCTGGCATCGCCCAGATACAGGACGGGCGGGGTCGCGCCGTGTTCGAAGATGCGGTGATTTTCAAGATGCTGGCGGGTGCGCAGGATTTCGTTGGTATCGCTGTCGTTTTCGGTGCTGTTGTCTTCGTGGTAGCGATGTATGCAACGCGTGAGTACCGGAACACCCTCCTTGATGACCAGTATGCGCAGGTAATGCACGCTGGGCATGACCAATATGACGTCGCGGATGGACAGGCGTTTGGCCATCAGGGTGAGCAGCATGGACATGCCCCAGACGCCTGCGACTGGCATGTCCAGTTTATCCAGCTTGCTGGTAACCTCCTCCGCCGTGGTCAATCCGGTGAGCACGGCCATGCCGGGCTTGAACAGGTTGCCGGAGATAAGCGGCGCGGCGCGGTATGAACTGCGCGGGAAGGCGCTGACCAGATGCCGCTCGAGGAAATTGCTGCGGTCGCGCCCGTACAGCAACGGCAGCTTGAACGCTTCCAGCGTTTCCTCGGGCAGATTGGCGATGACCCAGAGTTTGTCCTTGCGCTCAGGCTGGTCTATGCGTTGCCATATTCTGTTGACGCGTCTGAAATAGCGCGCGCCGGAAGAATTGATGAACAGGACGGTTTTCATGTCAGTTTCAGCTTGGCTATGGTGTCGTAAATGGGCCCCAACACCGCCATCATGATCCAGCCCAGTATGAGTCCGAGCACGATGGTGAGGGTGGGTTCGATAAGGGCTTGCACGCGGCTGATCGAGTCATTTATATCGCGGTTGTAGAAGTAGGAGATGTTTCTCAGCGAACCGGCCAGATCGCCCGTTTCCTCGCCTACTTTGATCATGCGAATGACCAGCGGGGGAAACAGACGTTGGGCGGAAAATCCGCGGCTGATGGGCGCGCCGTTGGCAATGTCGGTGCGCGCGCGCTCCAGCGCTTCCTGCACGATGATGTTGCCGGAGATGTTGTGACAATAGACCAGTCCGTCCAGCACCGGTATGCCGGTGCGATAGGTCAGTCCCAGGGTGTCGCTGATGCGCGCCAGTATGATTTTCTTGATGATGGTGCCGGCATAGGGAAGACGCAATTGGGCAGCATGCATCATGCGTCTGAAGCGGAAATTGGCCTTTGCCAGTAATAAGGCTGACAGCAGCAGGGCGAACGGGGCGGGGACAATGATCCACCAGTATTCGACAAAGGCATCCGATACCCAGATCAGCAGCCTGGTTTGTATCGGGATTTCGCCACCCATGTTGGCGACAAAGCCGATGATTTGCGGCACCAGATAGGTCATCAGAAAGACTACGACCGAGCCCACCACGAGGGTCACGAAAGCCGGGTACAGCAGCAGTTGCTGAGTCTTGGAGGCGAGCTCATCCTGCCATTTCAGGGAGGCGACGATTTCCTGCAATACGTAAGGCAGTTGTCCGGTCGCCTCTCCCGCCTGCACTAGGTTGACCACCAGTTCCGGAAAAATGCCGGGATTGGCGGCGAAGGATTCTGACAGGGTAGAGCCGGAATCGATTTTTTCATACAGATTGGCGCACAGGTTTTTAATCTTGGGTGTTTCCGAGGTTTCGCGCAAATCGGACAGGATGGCTTGAATCGGTACGCCCGCACGCAGCAGCATTTCCAGTTGAAACAGAAATTGAATCAGGTCACGCCGCGCGAGTTTGTGGACGGTATGCGCACGGTCTTTTACCGGGCTCGCCTTGATCATATCCAGGCCGTTTTTCCTGAGCTGCGCCTCCAGATCAAATTCGTTGAGGGCGTCAGTTTCCCCTTTGGAAACATGGCCTCCGGCATCGACGGCACGGTAGCGGTAGAGTGACATTATTCGCTCATCCGTTCGCTGAAATCGACGACGCGACGCACTTCGTGCAGCGAGGTGAGCCCTTCGCATACGCGCCGGACGCCATCTTCGGTCAGGGGAACGAACTGCTGCGTCAGCGCATAGTCGGTCAATTCCTTTAAACCGGCGCGACGTGTGACCAGCTCGATCAGGCTGCGGTCAAAGCGCAGGATTTCCATGATGGCCAGTCGGCCTTTGTAGCCTTGAAGGTCACAGTCATGACAGCCAGTCGGACGAAAAAGGGTGATTTCCGTTTTCGGACTGATGCCCAGCAGGGTGCACTCGCTGTCATCCGGTGTGTAGCCGGATTTGCAGAGCGGGCAAAGTTTGCGCACCAGTCGCTGGGCGATGATGCCGATCAGGTTGGAGGCAAACATGTCGTCTATGATGCCCAGATCGTGGAGCCGGGAGATCGAGCCAAGCGCAGAGTTGGTGTGCAGGGTAGAAAAAACCTGGTGTCCGGTCATTGCGGCGCGCAGGGCCATTTCAGCCGTGTCGTGGTCGCGGATTTCGCCCACCAGAATGATGTCCGGATCCTGGCGCATCAGCGAGCGTATGCCATTGGAAAAATCCAGTTTGACAGTCTCGGAAATGGAGGTCTGCCGGGTGAGTGCCAGCGGATACTCTACCGGGTCTTCCAGCGTCATGATGTTTACGTCATCGTGATTCAGGTGGTTGAGTATCGAATACAGGGTAGTGGTTTTGCCGGAACCGGTAGGCCCGGTGACCAGCAGTATGCCTTCGGGTCTTTCCAGCATGCGTTTGAGCAGGGCCAGTTGCGCATCGGTCATGCCGAGCTTGTCCAGGCTGACGATGCCTGCCTTGCGGTCGAGTATACGCAACACGAAATTTTCGCCGTGTATGGTCGGGTGTGATGCCGCGCGAAAGTCTATCTGGCGGCCAAACAGCGAGAGCGAGATGCGCCCGTCCTGCGGTGCGCGGGTTTCGGCGATATTCATGCCTGACATGACTTTCAGGCGCACCAGTATCGCCATCCAGTGTGATTTAGCCAGTGAGCGTACCGGCCGCAATACGCCGTCTATGCGGTAACGAACACGCAAAAACTGCTCTTCCGGTTCGAAATGAATATCTGATGCACTGCGGCTGACCGCATCGGAAAGTATCGCATCGGTAAGACGAACAATCGGGTGGCTGTATGAAACGCCGGCCTGGGTGAGTGCGTTCATGTCGAGCTCGCCGCTCTCCAGTTCGAAAAGGATGCCTTCGATGGAAAGTTCGTGATTGTAAAATCTGTCTATTGTGGCGAGCACCTCCGCACTGGGTGCGATACGCCATGACGGAATGATGCGTTTTTCCGCTATTTGGCTGGCCTGAATCAGAAAAGGGGCAATCGCATCCCGCGCCAGAATATCGTCCGGATTGGAGGCGACGATCACCAGATCAGCCTCTTCCGGGTCAAAGCTGACCGGAAACAGGGTGTGCTTGATGGCGATGGATTTGGGGATCAGTGCCAAGGCGGCTGCGTTGGCTACCAGACCGGACAGGTCTATGGATTTGTAGCCCGCTGCCTCGGATACGGCCTCGCGCATGGCTTGCTCGGTGATGAAATGTAAATCAAGCAGCTCTTCGCCCAGCGGTTTGTTATCGTTTTTTTGCCGGTGCAGGGCGATACGCAGCTGATCATTATTGATCTGGCCACGCGCGATCAGTACCTCGCCGATACGCTGGCGAATGGCTTGTGAATTTGGGGTGTCCATCGCAAGTAAACTACCGGTTGTAGAAATTAATACAAATAATTCATCATGTTAGCTAGTTACTAACACTCAGCTCCTGTATCCTGCGCCCGATGACACCTTGGTCTATGGCGGGATCGCGGGGTTTGGCCAGTCGGGATGCCTGTTCATATTGGGCAAGGGCTGCGGCTGGTTGGTGTAAGTGGTCGAGGGAGACAGCCAGGTTGTAAGCGTAAAGCGCGTTGTCAGGTTTAAGGCTGCAGGCGCGGAAGTAGGCTTGCTGTGCTTCCCCCCAGCGCTGCTGAGCTGCCAGTACACCGCCCAGCGCGTAGTGAAATTCGGCTGCCGTCGGTTTGAGGTCGATCAGTTCCCTGAGCTGGCTTTCGGCCACTAGTGGATCAGCCAGTACGGACAGGCTGACCAATCCGGCGGCAGCGGTGACGTTGCCCAGATCTTCGCGCAATACTTGCCGATAGAGTTCGGCGGCGCGCTCCGTCTGCATCCTGCGCTGGGCGATCACTGCCAGTCCGAGCAGCGCATCTTTCTCATGCGGACGTTGCATAAGTGCGGCGAGGTAGTTGTGCTCGGCCTGATCCAGCCGGCCTTCGGACAGCGCCAGATAAGCCAGTTGGAGCGGATCAGAACGGGGTTGAATGCCGGGTTGGGCGGTTTTGCGCCGGGTTTTGCGTTTCGCCTGTTTTTTGGTCTCGACAGGGCGTGTCCACGATTTGTCTTTGTAGGTCAGATTATCGGCCCCGCTTGCGGTGGCAGGCAGGGTGGCGATGGTTTCCGCGATGCCGGACGCGGCCACAACTTGTGAGGCCGCATCGAGCGATAAATCAGCCAGATCAGTCTGTTCGGTAGCGACGGGAATATGCTGGCTTTGCTGGTAAAAAAACCAGGACAACCCGCCTGTCAGCAGGACCAGTCCGGCTATGGCATAGAGTAATACGTGAGTCCTGAGTCCGGTGGTCGCGCTGCCCACTTCTATTTTAGGCATTGTTTCATTGTTGCCGTTATGCGGCGATGCATCCGGCATGGGCTTGTTGCCATCGCCTTGCGCGCGTTTTAAAGCATCGAACAGCAGGCTCATGGTGTCCCCCCCGTTTGTCGGGCGCTTTGTTGCCATTCCGCAGTGGCGGTCGGGTTCTTGAACTGGCGTACTACGTCGTGCTGGCTTTCCTGATTCAAGATGATGGGGCGCAGGAAAATTACCAGTTCGGTTTTGGTATTGGTGTCGTTGCGTGACTTGAATAATTCGCCCAATCCGGGGAGGCCGCCGATGACGGGTATCTGGCTGGTATCTCCTTGGCGTTCATCTTGCATCAGCCCGCCCAGCACCGCGATGTCGCCGTTGCGTACCCGCAGGATGGATTCTATTTCACGCGTCTGGATCTGCGGGATAAGGTTGGGAGGTATCGTTATGCCCGTGCTGGCAGCAATCAGCGCAGAAACCGGATCCGTCGCATAGCCGCGAATGCGGGTGATGGTCGGCCTCAGATTGAGCGTGATCTCTGAATCGGCACCGATCTGCGGGGTGACATACATCATGAAACCGACCGGAACAGTATGGATGTTACTGACAAAAGTGTCTCGTCCGGGTGTGGTGCCTACGGCGACAGGAGCCGCCAGCGTCACATCTACGGTGAAATAAACCG
>Ga0209231_1000345_pt1 | contig 28225 bp, 19 predicted proteins | sample Deesub45470m_DNA_FD_188086 | JGI IMG/M metagenome (GOLD analysis project Ga0209231, IMG submission 188086) | Deep subsurface microbial communities from North Pacific Ocean - 450_OLKR46/470m Metagenome (SPAdes) (version 2) | ecosystem: Environmental > Terrestrial > Deep subsurface > Unclassified ... | reverse complement strand
CCTGAAAACGGCCGGGCTCCTGACGCTGATGGTCGCCTCGGGACTCCCCGTCCCCTGCCATCCCGAGAGCCGGGTCTATCTTTTCGGCCGGGTCTTTGCCGATATCGGCGACGAACAGAGCATCGAGGCGAATCTTTCGACCTTTTCCGGCCACATTTCCCGGATGCGGCGGATCCTCGCCGAAGCCGACAAGGAGTCCCTGGTCCTCCTCGACGAGGCCGGCACCGGGACCGATCCGGCGGAGGGGGGCGCCCTGGCCCTGGCGGTCCTCGACACGCTGCGGGGGCGCGGCGCCCGGGTCGTGGTGACCACCCATCTCAATCTGGTCAAGGGATATGCCCATCTCCAGAAGGGGGTGCAGAACGCCGCCGTCGAGTTCGACGAAGTCACGCTGGCGCCGACCTACCGTCTGCATTACGGAATTCCCGGGGCCAGCAGCGCCTTCACCATCGCCCGGCAGCTCGGACTCCCCGAGGAGGTTCTGGAGCGGGCCGAGGGTTATCTTTCCCCGGGGGAGCGGGATGGGATCGAGGTCATCGAAAGCCTCAATCGCCTCAGCGCCGAACTGGAGGGGGATCGGGCCGAAGCCCGGCTGCTCCTCCGCCGCGCCCAGAGCGAACATGACCGCCGTCACCTCCTTCTGACCGAGCTCGAGGCGCAGAAACGCGCCATTCTCGACAAGGCCCGGAGCCGCGGCGAGCAGATCGTTTCCGAGGCCGAAGGCAGGCTCCGGCAACTCCTGCGCCAGGCGCGGGAGGCCGGAAGCGATGCCCGGCAGCAGGCGCTTCTGGCCGGCGAACTGCAGGACGTTCGGGAGACCCTGGCCGACCTGCGCGCCGAACCCCTCCGCAAGGGACGCCTGCCGTCCGAAGTCGTCGTCGGCGAGATCCTGCGGGTCACCGTCCTCGGCAGCGACGGGGAAGTCGTCAGGCTCCTCGGAGACGAAGTTGAACTTGCGGTGCATGGCAAGAAGCTGCGCCAGCCCCTGTCGGCCCTGGAACAGTACGCTCCCCGGCGCTTTGCCAAAACGAGCCGCGGTCGGGGCGGAGTGCGCAGTTCCGTCGAGCGGGACGGTTTTCTGCCGCGCCTGATGCTGGTCGGCCGGCGCGTCGACGGGGCCCTTCCCGACCTCGACCGCTTTCTCGACGACGCCCTCCTTCACGGGATCCGCGAGGTGGAGGTGGTCCATGGCGCCGGCGAGGGAATCCTGCGCCGGGCGGTACGGGAGTTTCTCGCCCGGCACCGCGAGGTAAGCGCCTATCATGGCGCCGATCTCTCCCGGGGGGGAGACAACGTAACCATCGTCGAGTTGAGAGAATAATGCGCGGACGGATACCGGAAGAGAAAATTCAGGACATCCGGGAGCGCACCGACATCGTCGAGGTCATCTCCTCCTACCTCCCCCTCAAACGGTCGGGGGCCAACCACCTGGGGCTCTGCCCCTTTCACGGCGAGAAGACCCCGTCCTTCAATGTCAACGCGCCGCGGCAGATCTTTCACTGCTTCGGCTGCGGCGTCGGGGGGAACGTCTTCTCCTTCGTGATGAAAATGGAGGGGCTCTCCTTTCCCGAGGCGGCCCGGCAGCTCGGCGAACGGGTCGGGATCGAGATCGCCGAGGAGGCCCTCTCTCCCGCGGAAGAAGAAAAGCGAGTCGAAGCCGATCGTCTGGCGCGCATCAACGAGGTGGCCTGCGACTTCTATCACCAGATTCTTCTCGAGTCCCCCGATGGAAGAGCGGCGCGCCGCTATCTCCGTGACCGCGGCTACGACGGCGAGATCGCCCGCCGGTTCCGTCTCGGTTATGCCCCCGAGCGCTGGGAGGCGCTGGCCGGCCATCTGGCCGCCAAGGGGTTCGATCCGGCCCTCGGGCGCCAGTTGGGGCTGATCCGCCCCGGCAAGGAGGGGCGATCCGACTACGATCTCTTCCGGAAACGCCTGCTCTTTCCGATCCTCGACCTCGCCGGCCGGGTGACGGCCTTCGGCGGCCGGGTGCTGGACGATTCGCTGCCGAAATACATCAACTCCCCCGAGTCCCCGATCTATCACAAGGGGCGGGTTCTCTTCGGCCTCTGCGAGGCCCGGGAGGGGATGCGGCAGCGCCGGGAAGGGATTGTGGTCGAGGGGTATTTCGACCAGATGGCCCTGCATCGCGCCGGCTTCACCAATGCCGTCGCCACCTGCGGCACCGCCCTGACGGTGGAGCACGCCCGGCTCCTTAAACGCTACGCCGAGCGCCTCCTTCTCCTCTTCGATCAGGACAGCGCCGGGCGCAAGGCGACCTTTCGCGCCATGGAGGTTCTCCTCGCCGAAGGGATTCCGGCGTCGGTGGTGGCCCTGGAGCCCGGCGAAGACCCCGATTCGTTCCTGCGCCTTCACGGCGTCGAGGACTTCTCCCGGCGCCTGGAAGCGGCGCGTCCGGTTCTCGAGGTCTACATGGAGACCGTCCTTGCCGAGCACGGCGCCAGTATCGAGGGGACGACCCGGGCCGTCGACGAGATTCTCCCCCGGTTGCGCCTTATCCCCGGCGAGATCGAGCGCAGCCTCTATCTCCGGGCGCTGGCGGCGCGCACCGGCATCGCCGAGGATCTGCTCCGGCGCCAGGCCGAGAAGGGGGGCCCCGCAAACCGTCCGGTCCTCGAGAGAGCTCCGCAGGCGCCGCGCCCCCAGGCGGCCGCCGCCCCGCGCAACCGCCGGGAGGGGCCGACGAGGGATATCAAGACCCAGGAATGGCTTCTGGTGATGATGCTCGCCGACGGGACGATCCGCGCCCGGGTCGCCGAAGAGGGGCCGGAGCTCCTCTTCTCCGATGACGACCGGCGGGCCATCGCCGCGGGGATCCTGGCCCTCGCCGGAGAGGACGGTTCCCTCAGCGAGACGATTCTTATCGATTCCCTCGCCGAGGAACAAAAAGCGATTTTGTCGGGTATTCTTATAAAGGATGAAAAAGCCTTTGCCGACGACCCTGCGGCCATCTTCGAAGGGTGCCGTCAGGCGGCCGCCCTGGAGCGGATCCGTCGGCGCATCCGCGAGCTTCCGGCGATCATGGCGGCGGCCGAGGCGGCCGGGGACCTTCAGGGGCGCACCGCCTGCCAGGCCGAACTCGTCGAACTCAAGCGTAAACTGAAAAAGTAATCTGAAAAAGTAATTTCGGCATAGAGGCATTCACTCCCGGACGAGGGCCGGGAGTCGAGAGGAGAATCGAAGGCATGTCCAAAAAAGCAAACATGGAAGAAGTGCAGCAGCTCATCGATCTCGGCAAGGAAAAGGGGTACCTCACCTATGATGAGGTGAACGACATTCTTCCCGCCGACATGGTCAGCTCCGATCAGCTCGACGATGTCATGAGCATGTTCGGAGAGATGGACATCGAGGTCGTCGATTCCGAGCAGAAGATCTCCCTCGGCAAGGACCAGGTCCTCGACGAGGAAGGGAGCGAGGACGAGGAAGAGGAGGAGACCGAGTTCGAGGCCGGCGTCCTCGGACGCACCAGCGATCCGGTGCGCATGTATCTGCGCGAGATGGGACAGGTCTCCCTTCTCACCCGCGAAGGGGAGGTGGTGATCGCCAAGCGCATCGAGGAGGGGGATGCTCTGGTGACCAGCGTCATCATGAAGACCCCCATCGCCTTCAAGGAGATCATCTCCCTCGGCGAGCGACTCGCCAAGGGGCAGATCGGCGTCGCCGAAATCACCAAGGAATACGAGGAAGAGGAAGGGAGCGAGGCGGAGGAGAAACACCATCTGCGCATCCTCGAGCTCGTGGAGCAGATCAGCGAGCGGGACGTGCGCTTTACCGAGCTGCGGGAGAAGCTCGCCGGCGAGGTCCCGAAGGAGGAGAAGAAGCTTCTTGACAAGGAGTGCAAGGTTCTCAAGGGGGAGATTGCCGAATTGATGCGCAAGATCCGCCTCAAGGACTTTCAGGTCGCCAAGATCGTCGACCATCTCAAGGAACTCGCCAAACAGGTCAAAAAAGGGATGGCCGAAGTCCATGCCTGCGAGGCGGAGCTCAAACAGCCCCACAAGGAGATCAAGCGCCAGCTGCGGCGGATGCGCAAGAGCGACGAGGAGGCCCGCAAGGTCTCCGAGGAGCTGGGGGTCCCCATGGATACCCTGCTGGCGGTGGAAAAACGTCTCAAGAGCGCCCAGCGCAAGTTCAAGCGGGTCGAGGAAGAGTCCGGGTTCGCTCCCGAGGAACTCCTCGAATCCCTCAAGGAGGTTCTCAAGGGGGAATGGCGCGCCAAGCTGGCAAAGACCGAGCTGGTGGAGGCCAACCTCCGCCTCGTCGTCTCCATCGCCAAGAAGTACACCAATCGCGGCCTGCAGTTTCTCGACCTGATCCAGGAAGGGAATATCGGCCTGATGAAGGCGGTGGACAAGTTCGAGTACCAGCGCGGCTACAAGTTCTCCACCTATGCCACCTGGTGGATCCGCCAGGCGATCACCCGCGCCATCGCCGATCAGGCCCGCACCATCCGCATCCCGGTGCACATGATCGAGACCATCAACAAGCTGATCCGCACCAGCCGGCAGCTGGTGCAGGAACTGGGGCGCGAGCCGATTCCCGAGGAGATCGCCGAACGGATGGAGCTCCCCCTGGAGAAGGTGCGCCGGGTCCTGAAAATCGCCAAGGAGCCGATCTCCCTCGAGACCCCCATCGGTGAGGAGGAGGATTCCTCGCTCGGCGACTTCATCGAGGACAAGGGCGTCATTTCTCCCCTGGAAGCGGTCATCAAGGGGAATCTCGCCGACCAGACGTCCCGGGTTCTCTCCACCCTCACTCCCCGGGAGGAAAAGGTCCTGCGGATGCGCTTCGGCATCGGTGAGAAATCCGACCATACCCTCGAGGAGGTCGGTCAGGACTTCGCCGTCACCCGCGAACGGATCCGCCAGATCGAGGCCAAGGCCCTGCGCAAACTGCGCCACCCCAGTCGCGCCAAGCGCCTCAAGAGTTTTGTCGAAACCTGAAGCGAAACGCCACAGAAAAGCCCTTGACACCCCTCGGGGAAAAGCTTAAGCTACACCTTCGTTTTCGGGCCTATAGCTCAGTTGGTAGAGCCACCGGCTCATAACCGGTTGGTCCCAGGTTCGACCCCTGGTGGGCCCACCACCCAAGGAAAACATGAGTCACGTGCTCATAGACAGATAGATATTCCTATAGCTTTTGAAGAGTGCAACGCCCAGCGGTTGCACTCTTCTTTTTTCCCCTGTCGGAACATGAAGAAGGAACGCATCGTCCGCATCCAGGAACTCATTGGTCTCCTTCATTCGCTCTATCCCCCGGCTCTGGCCGAAGAATGGGACAATGTCGGATTGCAGGTGGGTGACCCTGCCGCCGTCGTCACCCGGGTACTGGTCGCTCTCGACCCCGGCGAAGCGGCTCTTGCCGAGACCCGTCGCTCCGACGCCCAGGCCCTTCTGACCCATCACCCCCTCCTCTTTCGCCCTCTGCACACCCTGGTCCCGGCCGACGAAACGGGCCGGGTCCTTTTTTCCGCGGTGAAGAACGATATCGCCATCCTCTGTGCTCACACCAACCTCGATCGCGGCAGGGACGGGCTCAACGACTGGCTGGCAGGACGCCTCGGTCTTGTGGACGCTGCAGTCCTGGCTTCGGGTGCCGCCGATCTTCTCAAGTTGACGGTCTTTGTTCCGGCCGGCTACGAAGAGGGCGTGGCCGAGGCGCTCTTCCGCGGCGGCGCCGGACAGATCGGGCGCTACGACCGCTGCGCTTTCCGCACCGTCGGCACGGGGACTTTCCGTCCCGGCGACGGCGCGACCCCCTTCATCGGCGCTGTCGGCAGCTCCGGGGAAGTGCGGGAAGTCCGCCTCGAAACGGTGCTCCCCCGGGACCGGTTGGCCCGGGTGGTGGAGCGCATGGTCAAGGCTCATCCCTACGAGGAGGTGGCCTACGACCTCGTCCCCCTCGCCAATCGTCGCAGCGACGTCGGCCTGGGTCGGATCGGGCGCCTCGCCGAGACGACCACTCTCGGGGCGTTTGCTCTTCGGGTCAAGGAGGCCCTCGGGGCGACAGCGGTGCGCATCGCCGGCGAGACGGCCGCCAAGGTCTCCAAGGTGGCGGTCTGCGGAGGGAGCGGAGCCTCCCTTCTCGGCGAGGCGCTGCGCCAGGGGGCCGACGTATTGGTCACCGGCGATGTCAAATACCACGAGGCCCGCGCCGCCGAAAGTCAGGGGATCGCCCTGATCGACGCCGGCCACTTCGCCACCGAGCACCTCATGGTCCCCGAGCTGGCCCGGACGCTTCGCCAGGGCGCAAAAGAGCGGGGATTGAAGATAGAATTCATAGAACTGGAAGGGGAGAAGGATCCGTTTACCGCGATCTGACTCCCCTTTCGTCGTTTCCGGGGGCCAACAGGGGCGCCCGGTCAGGCTGAGGACATAGACGGGAGGCAAAACCGTGCAAGAACAGATGCAAGTGCTCAAGGAACTGCAGCAGCTCGATCAGGACCTGAAAGGGATCCGCCAGAACCGCCAGAAACTCGACCAGGAGCAGACCGTTCTCGGTGCCGACCTGGACCGGGTCCGGGCCATGGTGGATGCCCTTTCGACCAGCATCGATGTCCTCCGGCAGCAGCGTCAGGAAATCTCCCTGGCGTTGCTGCAGGAGAAGGACAACGTCGCCAAAGCCGAAGGACGTCTCCCGAGCATCAAGACCCAGAAGGAGTACGTGGCGGTTCTCAAGGAGATCGATACCGCCAAAAAACTCAACAAGGATCTGAACGAAAAGATCCAGACCAAGGACGGAGAGATCGCGGCGCTGGCCCGGGAGCTTGAAGAGAAGGAGGCCGAGATGGCCGCCATCGAGGAGAAGGTCAACGCCCGCCGCAGCGAGCTGGAAAAGGCCCTGTCGGGATTCGACCTCTCCCTGGCCAAAAAAGACGGGGCCCGCAACGAGCTTCTCGAAAAACTCCCGGTGCCGCTGCGAAAACGTTACCAGCTTCTCCTCGACCGTCGCGACGGCGTGGCGGTGGTCGAGGCCAGCAACGAGACGTGTCTCGGCTGCAACATGCATCTCCCCCCCCAGCTCTTCAACAGCCTCTTCCAGTTCAGGGAAGTCCAAAGCTGCCCCCACTGCAACCGGTTGCTCTTCGTCAACGGGGAGTGCTAGGAACCGATCGAAACCGATCGGGGAGTCCCTGTCCAGGGGGTCCTGATCTCAGGGCGATTGCCTTTGCCGGCAAGATGTAGCATAGTGTCCCACACAGATGGTCAAAGAAGGACAGATGGCCGCCGGTCCCCCCTTGCCGCTTGCGGTATTTGCGGGTGGACGGGAGGAAAGTCCGGGCTCCACAGGGCAGGATGGTCCTTAACGGGGACCGGGGGCGACCCCAGGGAAAGTGCCACAGAGAGAAGACCGCCCGCTCCAAGCGGGTAAGGGTGAAAGGGTGAGGTAAGAGCTCACCAGTTCCGGCGGCGACGTCGGAAGCTCGGTAAACCCCATCCGGAGCAAGGCCGAATAGAGGAGCGTTTGAGGGCGGCCCGTCCGAGGCTCCCGGGTGTGCTGCTTGAGGCCGTCGGCAACGGCGGTCCTAGAGGAATGGTCATCGCCCCGCTGCGGGTAACTTCGGCGGGGAACAGAACCCGGCTTACGGCCTTCTTTGGCCATCTGTGTTTTTTTGCTGCGGTGCAGCCGGCTCCCGGCTGTGCCGCTTCGTTTCCGTGGACGCAAGGGTTTCTTGAGCCGAGAAAGTGAAAACGATCAGCGGCTGTGGCGACAGCTCGTCAGCGCCCTCTCGCTGGAGGTGGGGGGGATTTCCGTCGCCGAGCGCGCCTGGATGAAGGAAGGATTGGCGGAGATCGCCAGGATCCAGGAGGCGATCCACGCCCTGTTTGAAAAAGGGGGTGGAAAAAGCGATTGCCGCAGCTGCGGCGGCGCCTGCTGCGATCGGGGCAAATACTATCCGACCCTGGTCAATATCCTCCCCTATCTGCTGGAGGGGGAAAGGGCGCCGGAGCCCGATTTCTCCTCTCCCTGCCCTTTTCTTCACCGGCAGAGCTGCCTTCTGCCGCCGCCGCGCCGCCCCTTTATCTGCATCACGTTTTTCTGCGCGCCGACCCTGGAGGGACTGTCGGCCGGGGACAGGAACCGGTATCTGGCCCTGGAGAAGGATCTCCGGTCGCTTTACGAGGTCTTCGACGGTCGCTATGCCGGCTCGAGTCCGGGCGGCTTCCTCAACCGTGGCGCGGCCCTCGGCGACCGTCCCCTGCTCGGCAGGCGCTGAAGCCGCGCACTCCCTTCAATTTTTTCGGCCCCCGGCACGGCCTCTATCCCACTGGCAAGGAGACCTCCTTCGATGGAACTGCATTTCACCCGGACCAACAATGAAGTCGATCCGATGATCGACGAACTCATCGCCAAGGTCGGCATTGCCCATCCCGGGATCGTCCGGGAGATGATCATCAGCGCCCTGAAGGCCGGCCATGAATCCGACTACCTGGCCGATCTCAAGCTGATGCGCACCACCATGAAGGAGATGCGCTACACCAACAAGGTCTTCGGCCCCTTCCGCAACCGCAAGAAGGTGACCATCTTCGGCTCGGCGCGCACCGCCCCGTCCGAGGCGATCTATCAGAAGTGCCTCGTCTTCGCCCGGGAACTTGCCGACCGGGGGTACATGGTCATCACCGGCGGCGGCGGCGGAATCATGCAGGCCGGCAACGAGGGGGCGGGAGCCGACAACTCCTTTGCGGTGAACATCCGTCTCCCCTTCGAGCAGGAAACCAATCCGGTGATGAGCCAGAGCAAGAACGTCATCACCTACAAGTATTTCTTCAATCGCAAGGTCGCCTTTCTCAAGGAGGCCCAGGCGGTCGCTCTCTTCCCCGGGGGCTTCGGCACTCTCGACGAAGCCATGGAGGCCTTGACCCTGATGCAGACCGGCAAGAATCCGCCGATTCCCCTGGTCCTCATCGATTCGGACGAGGGGGATTACTGGGAGAACTGGCTGCAGTTCATCAAGAAGACCCTCCTCAAGCGGGGACTGATCTCCGGCGAGGATTTCAGCCTCTTCACCATTACCCGCGATCCCATCGAGGCGGCGGAGATCATCGACGAATTCTACCGGGTCTACCATTCGAGTCGTTTTGTCGGCGACACCCTTGTCATCCGCCTCAACAAGACCCTCGAACAGTCGCACCTCGATACCCTCACCAGGGAATTCAGCGAGATCATCCGGGCCGGGAGCACTCCGGTCTTTTCTCCGGCTCTTCCCGAGGAAAAGGATCAGCCCGACCTGCTCCACCTCCCCCGGCTGATTTTCGAATTCAACCACTTCAGTTACGGACTGCTCAAGGCCTTCATTCGCCGGTTGAACTCTTTTTAGTTCCTCCTCTCCAGAATTGAGTGGTGGCAGCGGCCCCCTGGCAGGTCTGGTTTTATCTCCCTTTTGGAGCCGGCATGGAAAATTTCACCCTGGTGCGTCCGGAGCATCTCAATCATCACGGATATCTCTTCGGCGGCGTCCTCCTCAAATGGGTGGATGAGTTCGCCTGGATGGCCGCCTCCCGGGACTATCCCGGCAGCACCTTTGTCACTGTCGGCATGGACAAGGTCGCCTTCCGTCACCGCGTGGTCAACGGGGCGATCCTCCGTTTTCAGATTCTCCCCCTGGAACGCGGCCGAACGTCCCTCACCTATGCCGTCGACGTCCTGGCCGCTCCGCCGGGATCCGTCGACGAACAGCGGGTCTTCTCCACCCGGGTCACCTTCGTCCGCATCGACGGGGAGGGGCAGAAGATTCCCCTGCCGCCGGCAAAAGAGGGTCTGTAGCTAGGAGCCTGTCGGACTATCCATGAGCCGGCTGCAAAATCGTCTATTTGGTCCATATCCGAGCTTCTTTTCGACCAATAGAGACGACTATTGGCTCTCAAACAAGCTCGAATCTGTCCTCAGATATCCAGTTTTTCGCTTCGGTCTGTATAGTCCGACAGGCTCCTAGGCTGGAATTCGGAGATGACAGCGCAAAAAAAGCCCCGCCGGGATAATCCCGACGGGGCTTTGTCTTTTTCCGTGGCCGACAGAAGGGTCAGAGGCGGATGTCGATATAGGCGTTTTTTCTAAGTTCTTCGGCCCACTCCTGATAGCGCGTCTGGGTCTTTTTGTCGCGCAGGGAGCGCTGGATCTCGTCCTTGACGGTGTCGAAGTTGCGGACCTCGCCGGGATTGCGACCGATCACCTTGAGGATGTGAAAACCGGAGGCGTTCTCGATGACCTCGGAGACGGCGCCGGTTTCGAGGTCCGTGACCGCCGCGGCGAAGAGGTGGGTAAGCTCCCCTTCGGCAAAGGTCCCCATGTCTCCCCCTTGAGCTTTGCCAGCCTGCTCGAGATCGGCGAGGACGGCGGAAAAGTCCTCGCCGCCGCGCAGACGGTTTCGTGCCGCGTTGGCCTCATCGCGCAGAGCCGCCTTCCCGGCGGCGCTCGCCTTGGCGGGGAGCACGAAGCTGATGCGGGAGAGATGGAGGTTGGGCGCCTTGCGGTAATCGTCGATGTGGGTGCGGAAGTAATCGCCGACCTCTTCGGTGCTGACTTCGATCTTGCTCTGCACCTCGCGGCCGATGAGCTTGAAGCGCAGAATCTGCTGCCGCAGTTTTTCCTTGTAGCGGTCGAGGGTCAGCCCTTCCTTGCCCAGGGCCTCCTCGAGCTGGGCGAGACTGAGCTTGTTCTGGCGCAGCACGTCCTGGACGGCGGCCTCGACCTCCTCGTCCTCGGCCTTGATCCCCAGGGCGGCGATCCGCTCGTCGACCAGGGCGTTTTCCACCAGTTCGTTGAGAACGGAGCTGCGCAGCGCCGCCAGCTCATCGGCGGGCAGGCTTTGCCCCCGTCCCCTTTCGCCGAGGCGTTCGGAGACGGCCTGCTGAAGCTGATAGGTGGTGATGATTTGCTCATTGACCACGGCGGCGATGCGATCGAGAGTTTCCGCCCGGACGAGTCCGCCGCCAGCCAGGAGCAGGGCGAGGGTCAGGGTGAAGAGGTGCTTCATCGGTGGGTGTCCTCGGGGGTTAAAGAAGGTTCCAGTTGACTTCGATGGTGGCCCGCTCGCGCAGGTTTCGGAGCCATTCCAGGTGGGTCTGTTCTTCCTTGGTGGCTCGCAGCTGCTCGCGGATCTCGTCGCGCACCTCGTCGAGGGTGAGGCGAACGGCTTTGCGGCTTTCCTCGACCCGGAAGATGTGGTAGCCGTACTCGCTCTTGATCAGGTCGCTGAGACGGTTGACCGGCAGGGTGAAGACCACGGCATCGAATTCGGGGGGCATCTGCCCGCGGGAGAAGAACCCCAGGTCCCCTCCTTCTTCGCTGTCGGGGGAAAGGGAGTGCTTTCGGGCGACCTCGGCAAAATCCTCTCGCTGCCGCAACAGGCCGAGAATCCTCTGCCCCTCGGCTTCGCTGCCGACGACGATCTGCCGGGCCCGGACCTGGGCGGGCCGGTCGAACTCCTCGCGGTGCTGCCGGTAATAGCCGTCGATCTCGTCGTCGCTGATCGAGACCCGGGAATAGACGGCCTGGCGGACGACCTTTTCCATCAGTAACCCTTCGCCGAGGGCCTCGCGCCATTTTTCCAGAGTCTGGCCGGTATCCTGGAGCATGGTTTCCAGTGCCGTGCCGGGGTAGTCCTTCTGGTACTCCTGCAGGGCGGCCTGGTGCTCCTCGGCGGTGACCTCGATGCCGAGTCGCCCGGCCTCGGCCAGGGTCAGTTCGCGGTCGATGGCCTGAATGAGGAAGGCCCGCTCCAGGTCTCCCCGCTCGTCGATGGAGAGGGTGCGTCCCGCCGGAAGGGTGCGCTCAAAGTCGGTTTTGAACTCGCTCAGGGTGATGACGCGACTGTCGATCCGCACCAGGGGCGGGTCGACGGCTGCGGTCTTTTCCTTGCAGGCCAGAAGGGCGCCAAGGAGAAAAATTGCCAGGGCGAAACGCGGCAGAAGGCGGCAATGGAACATGGGATGCTTGACCTCGCGGACGGAATGCAGAGGGGATTCCTGCGGAAAAGGGGGGTGGAGAAGGGTCCGGGCAAGAGACTGTCCTCGGATCGATCAGGACGAATTCGAATGAAACAAACTAGCATGCCTGAAGAAATCGTTGCAATTCTTTTCTGGCCTCACCCAGCACCTCTTCGGCGGGGAGGCGTTCGAGGCGGATGGACAGCCGGTAGTCGGGGGAGAAGGCGTAGCGACCGGAAGGGTCCTGGATGAGGGCGAGGATCTGGTCGGGAGTGATCGGCGTTGTGGCGTTGACACCGAAGGTCAGGCGCCGTCCGTCATATTCGGCGATCTCGATGCGCAGGCGTTTCATGAGTACCCGCAGCTTCATCATTTCGAGGAGAAGCGAAGCCGCCGGAGGGAGTTCGCCGTAGCGGTCGCGCAGCTCGTCGGCGCCGAGATAGAGGGCTTCCTCGTCCTCGGCGGCGGCAAGTTTCTTGTAGAAGACGAGGCGCTGGTTAGGGTCGGGGACGTACTTTTCCGGGAGGAAGGCCGAGAGGCCGAGGCGGATTTCCGGGTCGATCCGGTCTTCTTTGGCCAAACCCTTGAGTTCCTGGATCGTCTCCTCGAGGAGCTCGGAGTACATCTCGAAACCGATGGCGGCGATCTGGCCGGCCTGGCGGGCGCCGAGGAGATCGCCGGCGCCGCGCAGCTCGAGGTCATGGCTGGCGATGCGGAAGCCGGCGCCGAGTTCGGTCAACTCCTGAAGCACCTTGAGGCGCGCCCGGGCCTCGGACGTCAATGTCGCCTCGCCGGGGATGAGGAGATAGGCGTAGGCGCGGCGGTTGGAGCGTCCGACCCGGCCGCGGAGCTGGTAGAGCTGGGAGAGGCCGAAGCAGTCGGCGCGGTTGACGATCATGGTGTTGGCCAGGGGGATGTCGATGCCGTTTTCGATGATGGTGGTGCAGACGAGGACGTTGGTCCTGCCGTCGATGAAGTCGACCAGCACCTCTTCCAGGGCTCTCTCCCCCATCTGTCCGTGGCCGACGGCGATTTTCGCCTCGGGGACGAGGCGGCCGAGGAATTCGGCCATGGCGGCAATGGACTGGACCCGGTTGTGGACGAAGAAAACCTGGCCGCCGCGGCGCAGCTCGCGCAGGATCGCCTCGCGGATCAGGTTGTCGTCGAAACGGCTGACGTAGGTGCGGATGGCCATGCGGTCGACGGGGGGGGTGTCGATGACCGAGATCTCCCGCAGCCCGACCATCCCCATGTGCAGGGTGCGGGGGATGGGGGTGGCGGTGAGTGTGAGAATGTCGACTTCGGCCCGCATCTTCTTCAGTCGCTCCTTATGACTGACTCCGAAACGCTGCTCCTCGTCGATGACCACCAGTCCGAGATCCTTGAACCTGACGTCGCGCTGCAGGAGGCGGTGGGTGCCGATGAGGATGTCGACCTTGCCGGCGGCCGTTCGCTGGAGGATTTCCTTCTGCTGGGCCGGGGTGCGGAACCGCGAGATCATGTCCACCTCGACGGGGGTGCCGGAAAAGCGTGTCCGGAAGGATTCGAGATGCTGACGGGCGAGAATGGTCGTCGGCACCAGGACCGCCACCTGCCGGCCGTCGAGGGCCGCCTTGAAGGCGGCACGGATGGCCACCTCGGTCTTGCCGTAGCCGACGTCGCCGCAGATCAGGCGGTCGACGGGGCGCGGTGACTGCATGTCGGTTAGAACGTCGGATATGGCCGAGAGCTGGTCGGCGGTCTCCTCGTAGGGGAAGGCGGCCTCGAACTCGCGGAACAGGCGGTCGGGAGGGGAGTAGACAAACCCCTTGTTCATTTCGCGGCGGGCGTAGATCTTCAGCAGTTCCCGGGCCATCTCCTCGACGGCGGCCCGGGCCTTGATCTTGGCTTTTTCCCAGGCGCCCCCCCCCATCTTGTCGAGGCGCGGCGCGTGCCCTTCGCCGCCGGAATATTTCTGCACCTTTTCGATGCGCTCCACCGGGACGTAGAGCTTGTCGTCGCCGGCGTATTCGAGGTGCAGGTAATCCCCCTCGGTGGCGCCGGTCTGCAGATGGAGGAGGCCGCGGTAGCGGGCGATGCCGTGGTCGGCGTGGACGACGAAATCCCCCTCCTTGAGTTCGGCGAGGGAGGAAAGGAGGGCCCGGGCCCGGGCCTCGGAGGTGCCGCGGCGCCGCACCCGCCGGCCGAAAATTTCCTCCTCGGTGACCAGGGCCAGCCGATCCTCGGGGAGGCGGAAGCCGGCGGAGAGCTCGCCGAGGATGAGATGGATCTCGCCGCGGCCGGCATCGGCGAAGGTCGCTGCCGGCGAAAAACGGACCGGCACCCCATGGGGCTCGAGGAGATCGAGCAGGCGCTCGGCCTGCCCCCGCTGGTGGCAGACCAGAATGACCCGCCACCCTCTGTCGGACCAGTCGCGCAGGTGCCCGGCGAGGGCCTGCAGTCCCCTTTCCCCCTGGCGCAGGTCGCCGTTTCCCTCGGCGTTGATGCGGAAGAGGGGGCGCTCTTCTTCAAGATGCAGGAGGCGCAGGTCGGAAAAGTCGATGCGCGGCCGTTTTCTCAGCGCCGTTTCCAGTTGCCGCGGATCGAGGAACAGGGTCTCGGCGCTGGCGTGGAGTTCCCCTCGATCCCGCATCCGTTTCTCCCCTTCGGCGACCTCGACGGCAAACTGGTCGCTTGCCTGCTCGATGGCCGGGGGGTCGAGGAGGACCCAGCGACCTCCGGGGGCGTAGTCGAAAAAGGTGTCGAGTGCCGGATAGTTGAGGGGGAGGAGGAAATTGCGTCCCGGAGCGAAGAGACCTTCGCGCACCTCTTCGAGGATCGCTTCGCGGAGGGTGCGGGGGAGCTCCAGCATGTCGCACCGCTCCTTGAGGCGGCGGGCGAAGGTCTCGAGGTGTTCGCCGGCAAGGATCATCTCCCTGGCGGGGAGGAGTTCGAGCGCGGGCAGCTCCTCCGGTGCCGAGCGCTGGCTGGCCGGATCGAAGGGACGCATCCGCTCGATGGTGTCGCCGAAGAATTCGATGCGGACCGGCGTCGAACGGCTCGGGGGAAAGATGTCGAGGATGTCGCCGCGGGCGGAAAAGGTCCCGCGGTCTTCCACCTGGGGGACGTTGTGATAGCCGAGTTCGCTCAGGCGGTAAAGGAGCGGGGTGCGGAGGTATTCATTGCCGGCCTCGAGGTGCTCGCAGAGTCCGGAGAGGACCGGGCGGGGGATGACTTTTTGCAGCAGGGCGCGGACGGTCGTGACCACCGCCCGGGCCCGGCCGAAGTGGAGGGCGGCGAGAGTCGCCAGGCGGGTGGCCTCGACCTCCGGGTGAGGGGAGAGAGGTTCGTAGGGGCGCACTTCCCAGTGCGGGAAGAGAAAAATCTCCCCGGGGCGGCCGTGAAAAAAATTCAGGTCGGCCGCCAGTTCCTGGGCTTTTTTACCATCGGCCGCCAGAATCAGCAGCGGTTCCCTCATTTCTGCGAGGAGGGCCGCCAAAAACCGGGCGTCGCTCGAGCCGACCAGGCCGAGGACTTCGCTGTGGGGAGCGCCCTCGCCGATCCCCTCGACGAAGGAGCGGAGGGTGGTGTGGGCGCGTTCATATTGGGGGGTGTCTTGTTCCATGGTCAGAATCAGGAGGTCTTCCGAGAGGGGCTTTTCAGGGTGCTTTCCCGTTGCGGGGCGCACACGATGTCTCCCCTAATAAAGAGTGTTGCCCGAATTATGAAGGCTTGGGGAAAAGCGATTATGGCCACCAAGACACGGAGGCACCAAGAAAACCAACTAAGTTAACCACTTTGCCTTGGTGTCTTGGTGCCTTGGTGGCGAATTTGCCTTTTATGACGAAATTAACCTCAAGAGACTCAAAATGCACAGAAACCAGAGGGTGGAGAAAAGGCTTCAGTCCCGGGGGACGGCGAGCATCCGCTCCAGGGTCACCCGGGCCCGGGCGCCGACCTCGGCGGGGACGGTCACCTCAGGGCTCAGGGTCTGCAGGCAGTGCAGCAGGTCTTCCAGGGAGGTGAGCTTCATGTTGGGGCAGATCAGCCGCGAGGTCGGCAGGATGAACTCCTTGTCCGGGTTGTCGCGGCGCAACCGGTAGAGAATGCCGGCCTCGGTGCCGACGATGAACGTCTGTGCCGGGCTGGTGCGCACGTAATCGTACATGCCGCTCGTGGAGCAGATGTGATGGGCTTTCTGCAGGACCTCGGGGGGGCATTCGGGGTGGGCCAGGAAGAGGGCGGCGGGGTGTTCGGCCAGGGCCCGCTCCACGTCCGCCACCAGCAGGCGCTCGTGGGTCGGGCAGTACCCTTCCCAGATGTGGCAGGTCTTGTCGGTCTGGGCGGCGATGTAGCGGCCGAGGTTGCGGTCGGGAACGAGGATGACTTCCGGTGCGTCCAGGGAGTTGACGACCTTGACGGCGTTGGCGCTGGTGCAGCAGATGTCGCTCTCGGCCTTGACCGCGGCGCTGGAGTTGACGTAGGTGACGACCGGCACCCCGGGATGGCGGATCTTCATCGCCTGCAGACCCTCGACGGTGACCATGTCGGCCATGGGGCAGCCGGCATCGAGGCGGGGGATGAGAACCAGCTTGTCCGGGGCGAGAATCGCCGCGCTCTCGGCCATGAAATGGACGCCGCAGAAGACGATGACCCGGTGCTCGGTGCGGGCGGCCTCCATGGAGAGTCCGAGGGAATCTCCCGTGATATCGGCCACTTCCTGGATCTCGTCCCGCTGGTAGTTGTGGGCCAGAAGGAGCGCGTCGCGCTCTCTGGCCAGGCGGCGGATCTCCTGTTTGATCTCTTCCTGATTCATTCCGACCTCTCCGAAAGCTTTTTGCCGTGGGATGTTAGTTTAAAACCCCTGCTATGTCAAACCCTTATCGGAACCCATTGTCCCTTGACAGTACGGCGGAATTGGGGCTATTCTCTCCACTGTCGTCACGCCCCGTCCGTCTCCCCCCTGCGAGGTACCCCCCTTATGTTCGGAATCGGAATGCCCGAGCTGCTGCTCGTTCTGGCTCTGGCCCTCATCGTCATCGGTCCCAGCAAACTCCCCGATATCGCCCGCGCCCTGGGGAAGGGATTGGCCGAATTCCGCCGCGCCACCGACGAATTGAAGCACTCCTTCAATGAGGAATCGGGGACCGCCGCCACCCGTGACCGGCTGCTCAAGGAGGGGAAAATCAAGCCCCCGGAGCCGGCGGGAAATCCCTATACGGATGGGACCGGCGGCAAGGAAGAGGACGCCGTCGCCACAGAAACGGCGGGCGCGGAGAGCCCCGGAGGAGAAAAAACGGCCGTCGATCCGGCGCAGCCGGAAGGGGAGGAGACGACCCATGGCTGACGGCCAGCTCCCCTTTACCGCTCATCTCGAAGAGCTGCGCAAGCGTCTGATGATCGCCGGGATCTCCTGGGTTGTGGCCTTTGTTGCCTGCTACAGCGTCTCGGAGCGGCTCTTTCAGTTCGTCGCCGGCCCGGTGCGCGCCGCGCTCCCCGAGGGGAGCTCCCTGGTCTTCATTACCGCCACCGAGCCCTTCTTCACCTATGTCAAGGTCGGCGCCGTCGCCGCGGTGCTGGTTTCCTTGCCGATCATCCTCTGGCAGCTCTGGGCCTTTGTCGCCCCGGGGCTCTACGCCCACGAGAAGAAACTCGCCATCCCCTTCGTCTTCTTCAGCTGCCTCTGCTTCGCCGCCGGCACCTATTTCGGCTTCGTCTTCGTCTTCCCCACCATCTTCACCTTTCTCATCAAATACGGGACCGGCAGCGGCGAGATCACCGCCATGCTCTCCATGGGCGGGTATCTTTCCCTCTCCAGCAAGCTCCTCTTCGCCTTCGGGATGGTCTTCGAACTCCCCATCGTCATCTTCTTTCTGGCGCGGATGGGGGTGGTCGACCACATATGGCTTGCCAAAAACCGCAAATACGCCCTGCTGATGGCCTTCGTCGTCGGCGCCATCCTCACCCCCCCCGACATCTTTTCCCAGACCGCCCTCGCCCTTCCGTTCATCATCCTCTACGAGGTTGGGATCATTGTCGCACGCCTCTTCGGCAAAAAGAAAGTGGCCGAGGCCGAGGCTGAGCCTGCGGAGACGCCTGCGGGCGAGTAAGGGGACTTGTTTCGATGGTGAATCAAGGGCCTGTGCGCGATGCGCACAGGCCCTTTTGGCTGATACCGCACAGCGCGTACCAGGCCCATTTGTTTTGCCTTCCCGGAGATCGGGTGGCATAATGACCTCGTTTTTCAGCCATATTTCGAATTTTCTCAGGAATGTTAGCAATTTATGACCAACTTTCAGGACAAGGCCAACTTCATCTGGCAGGTCGCCGACGACATCCTCTTCGGCGCCTTCATGCACAACGAGTTCCGCGACGTCGTTCTCCCCTTTCTGGTCCTGCGCCGTCTCGACTGCATTTTCGAACCCGCCAAGCCGAACGTGGTGAAGATGCACGAGGAATTCAGGGACAAGCTCCCCGATATCGAGCCGGTCCTCCTCAAGGCAACGGGTGGACTCAGTTTCTACAACGTTTCGCCCTACGATATGAAGAAGCTCTCCCAGGACGCCAAAAACATCGAGCTCAATTTCAACAACTACCTTAACGGCTACAGCACCAATGTTCGCGAGATCCTGGAGAACTTCCAGCTCGACAAGGTGGTGGCCAAGCTGGTGAAGAACGACCTCCTCTTCCAGCTGGTCGACAAGTTCACCGAGATCGACCTGCACACCGACAAGGTCTCCAACCTGGAGATGGGGTACATCTACGAGGAGCTGCTGCGGCGCTTCAACGAGTTCATCGGCGAGACCGCCGGCCACCACTTCACCCCGCGCGAGATCATCCGCCTGATGTGCAACCTCCTCTTTGCCGAGCACGCCGACGATCTGCAGGGCGAAGGGGTCATCCGCACCATCTACGACCCGGCCTGCGGCACCGGCGGCATGCTCACCGTCGCCAAGGAGCACATCCATCAGCACATCAATCCCGGCGTCGAGCTGCGCATGTACGGCCAGGAGCTCAACGAGCAGACCTACGCCGTCGCCAAGTCCGACTTTCTCGTCTCGGGGGAGAACCCGGAGAACATCCGCCCCGAATCGAGTTTCAGCAAGGACAAGTTCAAGACCCACCGTTTCAAGTACATGCTCAGCAATCCGCCCTTCGGGGTGAGCTGGAAGAAGGAGCAGGCCTATATCGAGAAGGAGGCCAACGATCCCCACGGCCGTTTCTGCGCCGGTCTGCCCCGCAGCAGCGACGGAGCGCTCCTCTTCTTGCAGCACATGATCTCGAAGATGGAGGCGAGCGGCAGCCGCATCGCCATCATCTTCAACGGCAGTCCGCTCTTCACCGGCGATGCTGGCGGCGGCGAGAGCAACATCCGCAGGTGGATCATCGAGAACGACATGCTCGAGGCGATCGTCGCCCTGCCGAAGGACATGTTCTACAACACCGGCATCGCCACCTACATCTGGATCGTCACCAACCGCAAGACCCGGCGGCGGCAGGGGAAGGTGCAGATGATCAACGCCGTCGATTTCTCGACCCCGGGGGCCTCCGCCGTCACCCGCAAGAGTTTGGGGAGCAAACGCAACTACATTTCCGACGGGCAGATCGCTGCAATCTCCGCGCTCTACACCGCCTTTGCCGAAGGGGAGCATTGCAAGATCTTCGACAACGCCGATTTCGGCTACACCAAGGTCACCGTCGAACGGCCGCTGCTGGTCAAGGGGAAGGTGCAGAAGGATCGTCAGGGGCAGCCCAAGCCCGACGGCAAGCTGCGCGACACCGAGAAGATTCCGCTCAAGGATGACATCGATGCCTACTTTAAGCGCGAAGTTCTGCCGCATGTTCCCGATGCCTGGATGGATCGGGCCAAGGACAAGATCGGCTACGAGATCAACTTCACCAAATACTTTTACAAGTTCACGCCGTTGCGCGCGCTGGCGGATATCAAGGCCGATATTCTGGCGTTGGAGGAGCAGACCGAGGGGCTACTCAAGGAGATTCTGGACTGATCGGACTTCACTAAACTACGTTACTTGACAAAAAAGTAAAGTAGCTGTAAAAAGTAAAGCATGAAATCGAAGAACGAAAAACAGGCTCTTCCACGAGTCGTCGAACTTCTTGAGCACTACCTCAAAGGTCAAGCCGTAGAGGTTGAGTTTGAGCCTCGACCGGACTCGAACCTGGCTCTGCGCCGTTTGGATTTGACTGCCACGGTCGGTGGCTACCACTTTGTCGTGGAGTACAAAAGTTCAAATCTGCTGGCGACCGTTGTCAAAGGGATTGAACAACTTCTCAACTACCCGACACAGCGGGATGATGAAATTCGCGTTCTGGCGGTGCCATTTATGGGCGAGGCTGGCAGCCGAAAATGCGAGGAGGCCGGGATCTCCTGGCTCGACTTGTCGGGGAATGCGGATATCTTCGGCCCTGGTCTGCGCATTTGCGTGCGCGGAGAAAAGAACAAATATGTTTCTACCGGTCGCCGCGAAAACCCCTTTGCCCCGAAAAGTTCACGTATTGCCCGGCACCTGTTGTATCAGCTCGACCACGCCTATACTCAGCGCGAATTGGCGGATGAGACCGGATTGGGCGAAGGATTTGTCAGTCGCATCGTCAAGACTCTGGAGGCTCAGCAACTCGTAGCGCGCGACCCGCAGGGCCGGTTGCTGGTCAGCAAGCCGGGCCTGTTACTGGATGCCTGGATCCAAGGCTATGACTTTCCCAAGCATGAGATCGTTCAGGGGCATGTGGCCGGGCGGTCGGGAGAAGAGATCCAGGCCAAGCTCAGCAGCTATTTTCAGAGTCAGGCGATTGAGCACGCGGCAACCGGACTCGGGGCGGCTTGGCTCTATTCCAGATTTGCAGCGTTTCGCACGGTCAGTTTCTATCTGAAAGAGTGGCCGGAAAAGAGCGCTCTGGAGCAGATCGGCTTTCGCGAAGGGTCGGCCGGAGCCAATGTCTGGCTGGTTATTCCGAAGGACCCCGATGTCTTTCATGGCGTCAAAGCCGTTACCGACATCCCTTGTGTCCATCCGATCCAGGTTTATCTCGACCTGCAAGCTCATCCCGAACGGTCTGAAGAGGCCGCTGCCGAACTGCGGAAACAACTGGAGTTGCAATGACGTTTCATACGGCAGCCGATTACACGCCGGAGCAGACCGCGCTGGTTCGTTCTGCAACCCTTACAGTGGCGACCCTGCTTGGCGACTACATGGGAGAGATGGTCGTTGTCGGCGGTCTGGTTCCCAGTCTGCTGATTCCGCCCGAAGCTTTGCCCGTTGGTGCCGATGCCCATGCCGGGACGATGGATCTCGACCTTGGTTTCGATCTGGCCATTCTCGACGAGCGCAGATACGAAGGGATCGCCGAGCGTTTGCGGGCGTCGGGTTTTCACCCGGATCAGAACGAAAAAGGGAACGAAACCCGTCAACGCTGGGTGCATTCGATTTTCCCGCAGTTCAAGGTTGATTTCCTCATTCCACCGGTAGACGAGAAGGTCAAGGCAGGGGGCCTGCAGTCCCTCGAAGCCGGATTGGCCGCGATTGTCATTCCAGGTCTGGAGTTGGTTTTCAGAAATCGCATCATGGTCAAGCTCACCGGAACAACCCTATTCGGCGAGACAGCTTCCCGCGAGATCCCGGTGTGCAATCCGGGGGCTTTTGTAATGCTGAAAGCGTTGGCGTTCAGAAACCGCGGCAAGTTCAAGGATGCCTACGATCTTTATTACATGGTGCGCAATTTTGGCAATGGGATGGAGGATGTTGCCGCTTCTTTGAAGCTGTTGGTCGGGACAGAAAGCTGTGACCGCGCCATCGCCATCTTGCGGGAGGATTTTCTCAGCGAGCGGGGCCTGGGGCCGATGCGGGTGGCGCTTTTTGCCACCGGTGTCGAGAACGCTGAGATGCAGGCCGATGTTGTCGGCTACATTTCAAGTCTGCTCAGGGAGACCTTGGACTGATGGCGATATCTGCCGGTGAACAGAAAAATATCGTTGCAAAATTCAGCCACATCACTACAATTTCGTCTAACAACACCCCTGACGCATCCCGTAAGATCTGCGCACCATCGGGGGTTACTTGTTTTCAGAACGACACTTTCCGCGCGAGTCGCGCAACATGGAGAGTGTCGTTTCGTTTTGGAGGCTGGCATGAGCGGGTATAAGCGCTATCCGGCATACAGGGAGAGCGGGGTCGAGTGGATCGGGGAGATTCCGGCGGGTTGGTCCCATAAGATGTTGAAATTCGTCGGCAATGCCGTTCTTGGCAAAATGTTGACCAACGACGATAAAGGTGACTATTCCCTCAAGCCTTATTTGCGTGCGAAAAACATTCTCTGGGAAAAGGTCGATGCCTCGGACATCAACGAGATGTGGTTCTCAGGTCGAGAGATGGAACAGTTCAGGGTTCAAAAGGACGACCTCCTGATCAGTGAAGGGGGCGAAGTCGGCCGAACCGCCATCTGGAATGATGAACTTGAAGAATGCTACTTGCAAAATTCCGTTCATAAATTCACGGTCGGCAATGGAGAAGAGCCGCGTTTTCATCTTTACCAGCTTGTTACGCTCGGCAAGCTCGGCTACTTCGATTCAGTTGTCAACAAGGTGAGTATCGGGCACCTGACCGGCGAAAAGCTTGGTCCGGTTCCTCTCGTATGTCCGCCAACGAAGGAGCAAACCAAAATCGCCGCCTTCCTCGACCGCAAAACCGCGCAGATCGATCGGCTGATCGAGATCAAGCGCCGGCAGATCGAGCTGCTCAAGGAGGAGCGCACCGCCGTCATCAACCATGTGGTGACCAAGGGGCTGAATCCCGAGGCGAAGATGAAGGAGAGCGGGATTGAGTGGATTGGGGAGATTCCGGAGGGGTGGGAAATTGTTGAGTTACGCCGTGTTGCAGAGTCTTTGCAGACAGGCCCTTTTGGCAGCCAGCTTCATGCGGAAGAATATGTCTCCAATGGTGTGCCAGTAATCAACCCATCGCATTTAAAAAACGGCCGAATACTTCCTGACTTTGAAGTTTCAGTTGATGAGGATACGGCCAACAACTTATCGCGGCATTTTCTGGAAATCGGCGATATTGTCTTTGCCCGCCGAGGAGAATTGGGACGCTGTGGATTGGTAACTGAGACAGAGAAAGGCTGGCTCTGTGGGACTGGCAGCCTAAGGTTTCGGCCTAATCAAAAACAAATACATTCTGACTTTCTGTCTTGGTATCTTACGACGCGTTATGTTGGCGATTGGTTGAGCCTTCAATCCGTTGGTTCAACGATGGAGAATCTCAATACCGAAATTTTAGGGAGAGTGCCAGTCCCTCTTGTGCCATTAGAAGAACAGATAAAAATTTCCACAAAGTTGTCTGTAATTACTCAGGAAATAGCGGAGACAATCAACCAGGCCGAAAAGCAAATCCAACTCCTGCAAGAATACCGCACCACCCTGATCTCCGACGCCGTCACCGGCAAGATCGACGTCCGCGAGGAGGCCGCATGACCCCGGCACACCCGACCGAAAAACGGTTCGAGGAGCACATCGAGAAACAACTCCTCGCCTCGGGTTATCACAAGGGGCAGCCTGCCGATTACGACCGCGAGCTCTGCCTGATCCCCGCCGAGGTCGTCGCCTTTATCGAAGCGACCCAGGCGAAGGACTACGAGAAGCTGCAAAAGCAGTACGGCGCCGAGACCGCCGCTAATCTCTGCGAGCGGCTGAGCAAGGAGATCACCAAGCGCGGCACGCTGGATGTGCTGCGCAAGGGAATCCGGGATCGGGGCTGCGCCTTCCGCCTGTGCTATTTCAAGCCGGTCAGCGGCATGAACCCGCAGCACCTTGACCTCTATCAGCAGAACCGCTTCACCGTGGTGCGCCAGCTCGCCTACAGCAGCCGCAACCACAACTCCCTCGACCTGACCCTCTTCCTCAATGGGCTGCCGCTCCTCACCTGCGAGCTGAAGAACTCCCTCACCGGCCAGTTCGTCGAAGAGGCGGTCAAGCAGTACCGGCGCGACCGCGACCCCAAGGAGCCGCTGTTTCGCTTCAAGCGCTGCCTGGTCCACTTTGCCGTCGGCAACGAGAAGGTCTTCATGACCACCCGCCTGGCGGGGGAGAAGACCTTCTTCCTCCCTTTCAACCAGGACACCGAAAATCCGGTCAACGACAGCGGCTTTCGCACCCATTATTTGTGGGAGGATATTCTCCAACCCGACACCCTGCTTGATCTGCTGGAAAACTATCTGCACGTGCAGGAGACCACCGAGAAGATCTGCGGGCCGGACGGGCGGCTGGAGGAGAAGACCAGCGAAGCGCTGATCTTCCCCCGTTATCATCAGCTCGACGTCGTGCGCCGTCTTCTCGCCAGGGCCAAGGAGGAGGGGGTGGGCAGGAACTACCTGGTCCAGCACAGCGCCGGGTCGGGTAAGTCGAACTCTATTGCCTGGCTCAGCCACCAGCTCGCCGGCCTCTTTCGTGATGCCGACACCCAGGAGCGGCTTTACGATAGCATCATCGTCGTCACCGACCGGCGGGTACTCGACAAGCAGCTGCAAAACACCATTAAACAGTTCGAACAGACTAGCGGCGTGGTGGTGCCGATCGAGACCAACTCGGCGGCACTGCGTCAGGCGATCGAGGACGGCAAGGACATCATCATTACCACCCTGCAGAAGTTCGCCGTCATCGCCAAATCAACCGCCGACCAGGCCGGCAAGCGCTTTGCCGTCATCATCGACGAGGCGCATTCGTCGCAGAGCGGCGAGTCGGCCAAGCATCTCAACGAAACCCTCGCCGCCGATCTGGAACACGCCGAGGCGCAGGACGTCATCGGCAAGACCCTAGAAGACCAGGTACTCGAAGAAATCCGCCTGCGCAGCAAGCGCCAGCCGAATATCTCGTACTTCGCCTTTACCGCCACGCCGAAGAACAAGACCCTGGAGCTTTTCGGCCGCAAGAACGCCGACGGCCAGCCGGTCGCTTTCCACGTCTATTCGATGCGCCAGGCGATCGAGGAGGAGTTCATCCTCGATGTACTGCGCAACTACACCACCTTCAAGCGCTACTTCAAGCTGCTGAAGAAGGTGCAGAGCGACGAGACCTACGAACGGAAGAAGGCGATCCGGCTCCTGACCTCGCATGTCGATCTGCAACCGCATGCCATCGAGATGAAAACGCGGCTGATGCTCGATCATTTTGTCGAGCACACCGCCAGCGCCATTCAGGGGCGGGGCCGGGCGATGGTGGTGACCCGTTCCCGGTTGCATGCGGTGAAGTATTACCAGATGTTCTGCAAGGTGATGAGCGAACTGCATCTGCCGTACCAGCCGCTGGTCGCCTTCAGCGGCGAGGTGGCCGATCCCGACGGTGACGAGCGTTTCACCGAAGCGGGGATGAACAGGCTGCCGCCCAGGGTCGGTATCCCTGATGCGCTGAAGACTCCTGACTACCGCATCCTCATCGTGGCGGAGAAGTTTCAGACCGGCTTCGACGAGCCGCTCCTGCACACCATGTATGTCGACAAGAAGCTCGGCGGCGTCAATGCCGTGCAGACGCTTTCGCGGCTCAACCGCACCCTGCGCGGCAAGGCCGACTGCCTGGTTCTCGACTTCGTCAACGAGGCCGAGAGCATCCGCGAAAGCTTTCAGGACTTTTACCAGACCACGCTCCTCGAAGGTGAGACGGACCCGAATCGTCTCTACGACCTGCAACAGCAGATCGAAGACTCCGAAGTCTTTACGTCCGCCGATGTGGAGGCCTTTGCCGCCATCTTCTTCGATACGGACCAGCCGCAGGAGCAGCTGCAGCCGATCCTCGACCGGGCGCGGGACAACTGGCGACAACGGGAGATGGAAGAGCGGGAGAACTTCCGTTCACAGGTGCAGAGCTTCGGCCGCCTCTACGGCTTTCTCTCCCAGGTTCTGACCTTCGAGGACGCCGGGCTGGAGAAATTCTACGTCTTCGTGCGCCTCCTCGCCCGCAAGCTCGATCGCCGTCAAGGGACGCTGCCGGTCGAGGTGCTCGATGCCGTCGACCTCGATTCCTTCCGCATTCAGAAAACCTACGAAGGGGAGATCGAACTGGCGGCCAACGACGGGGTACTGCCGGTGATCGGCGCAGGGGAGCCCGGTTGGAACGAGGAAGAACGCGACGCCCTGAGTACCATCATAAAGCAGCTCAATGAGAAGCACGGCGTCAATTTGACCGACGATGACAAAATCGACATGCAGAAGATCAAGGAGAAGGTGCGATCCAACGAGGAGTTGCGCAATGTCTTTAGTGCCAACAATCCCCAGTCGGTCATGCGCATGAAGTTCGACGAGGTTCTCGACGACCTTCTTTTGGAGTTCGTCCACACCAAGCTCGATCTCTTTAAAAAACTCAGTCAGCCGCAGATCAACCGGATGCTCAAGAACGAATGGTATTCGGAATACCGGCAGGGGAGCTGACCGACGAAAATAGGAAACCCTTGTGAATCATCCTCCCGCCCCGTCTTCCCCTTTGGTTATCTTCAGCCATACCCTCGCAACCGGGCCAGAACCTCGGAATCGGCGCGAAAGGGGTTTTGGGCCGGAGCCGGCACTGCGATCTGCAGCTCGGCGGCGAAGGGGGTTTCGGCGAGCTTGCGGTTGTAGGCGTGGACCATGAGGAGCTCGAGGTTGATCACATCCTCGATGTTGTAGGCCAGAAGCGTCTCGAGGGTGCGCCGCTCGCCGCGGCGGCGCCAGTCGTGCCAGAGCCGGACGGCGAAGAGGCCGTCGACGCCATCGAGATCGCCGCGGGAAAGACCGATCTCCCGCTCGCACCCCTTGAGCCCGCCGCGCATCCCGAGGCTGGCGAGAACGTAGCGCAGGTCGATGTGCGCCATGGGCAGGGAGATCCCCAGGGCGTTTTCGATGAAGGGGATATCGAAGCATTTGCCGTTGTAGGTCACCAGGAGCTTATAGCGGCGGATGTCGGCGGCAAAGGCTTCAAGGTTTTCCCCCTGCACGTAATGGCGGATCGTGCGGCCGTCGTAGAGGGCGATGGTGGTGATGGTGTCGTGGTCGCGGGAGAGGCCGGTGGTCTCGATGTCGAGATAGGCGATGCTGCCGGCGAAGGCGGCAAAGAGCCGCCACTGTTCCCGGGAGGGGAGGGCGGCGCTGAAATAGGCGGGGTCGTTGCCGGCGAGGCGGCGTCGCGACTCGTCGAGGTGCCTGGCGACGTTGCCGTTTTTCTTCCCGGAAAAGAAGGGCCCCCCCTCGGCGGGAAAGCGTTCCCAGGAGGTGATTCCGTCCCTCCACAAACCGTGCTCGGCCCGGGCGCTGATCCCGGGGATGTGGCAAAAAGTCTTTTCCAGCATTTCCGATTCCTCTGATTGGTGAATGAATAAGGATCGAAGCCCTTGACAGGACGGGCGTCCCCGGCAACTATGGAAACCATGACCACACCGGCCCTGAACATTTCCCATCTCGGCAAGAATTTCGACGGCGTCGCCGCGGTGAAGGATCTCTCCTTTTCCATCGCCCCGGGGGAGATCTTCGGCCTGCTCGGACCCAACGGCGCCGGGAAGAGCACCACCATCAACATGGTCGGCGGCGTGACCCGCATCGGCGCCGGGACGATCGAAGTCTTCGGACACGACAATCGCCGCGATTATATCGTCACCCGGCAAATGATCGGCGTCATGCACCAGGAGATCGTCATCGATAATTTCTTCACCATCGACGAGGCGCTGAAATTTCACAGCGGCTACTACGGGGTGCGGGACGACAAGGTGTGGCGCCAGATGCTCATCGAGCGCCTCGGCCTCGGACCCCACCTGCACAAGATCATGGTCAAACTCTCCGGCGGTCTCAAGCGGCGCTTCATGATCGCCAAGGCCCTGATTCACAAGCCGCCGCTCCTCATTCTCGACGAGCCGACCGCCGGGGTCGACGTTGAGCTGCGCCACACCCTCTGGGACTTCGTCCGCGAGATCAACGCCGCCGGGACGACGATCCTCCTCACCACCCACTATCTCGAAGAAGCCGAGCAGATGTGCGGACGCATCGCCATCATGGACCACGGCGAGCTGGTGGCCCTCGAACCGACGTCCTCCCTTCTCGAGCGCCTCGGCGGCAGCCAGGTCATCGTCACCCTCTCCCGGCCGCTCGAACTTCTCCCCGCCGAGCTCGCCGGTATCGGCGCCCGCCTCGGCGTCGACGGGCTCCGCATCGAGCTCCCCTTGAACGGCGGTCACGGCGCCGGTGAGCTTGAGAAAGACCTCCTCGAGTCCGGCGCGGCGGGTCTCGATGTCGGCCACCGCCACGTTGCAGCGGCAGAGGAGCCCGAG
>Ga0209231_1000344_pt1 | contig 28347 bp, 28 predicted proteins | sample Deesub45470m_DNA_FD_188086 | JGI IMG/M metagenome (GOLD analysis project Ga0209231, IMG submission 188086) | Deep subsurface microbial communities from North Pacific Ocean - 450_OLKR46/470m Metagenome (SPAdes) (version 2) | ecosystem: Environmental > Terrestrial > Deep subsurface > Unclassified ... | reverse complement strand
GGGAGGCAAAGCGCCCAAAGTCGCCATCACCGCCGCCATGCGAAAACTCCTCATTATCGCAAACGCCATCGTCCAGCAGGATAAACCATGGGCCAATCTCGCTTGACACCCAATACGGTTGCTGAGCTTCGCCGAAGGGGGCTCGGCCGACCGAAGGGAGGCACTTCGCTTCGCTCAGTGGAGGGCTTCGACAAGCTCAGCCCGAACGGGGAATTTAGATTATGACTGACGTTTCCACAGACCCCATCTACAAGACCGACGCCCTCATTGCCGAGGATATCGACGCCTATCTCAAGGTGCATGAGCATAAGACGATGCTGCGCTTCATCACCTGCGGGTCGGTGGATGACGGCAAGTCGACGCTGATCGGCCGCCTGCTCTATGACAGCAAGATGATCTTCGAGGATCAGCTCGAAGCGCTGACCGCCGACAGCAAGAAGATGGGGACGCAGGGGCAGGAGATCGACTTCGCCCTCCTGGTCGATGGCCTCGCCGCCGAGCGCGAACAGGGTATCACGATCGACGTCGCCTATCGCTTCTTCGCCACCGAAAAGCGCAAGTTCATTGTCGCCGACACGCCCGGCCACGAACAATATACCCGCAACATGGTGACGGGTGCGTCCACCGCCGACCTCGCCGTCATCCTGATCGACGCGCGCAAGGGCATCCTGACCCAGACGCGCCGCCACAGCTATCTCGCCCACCTGATCGGCATCCGCAACATCGTGCTGGCCGTGAACAAGATGGATCTGGTCGGCTATGACCAGAGCGTGTTCGACACGATCGTCGCTGACTATATCGAGTTTGCCAAGTCGATCGGCATCACGGCGTTCACGCCGATGCCGATTTCCGGGTTCAAGGGCGACAATATCACCGGCCCGTCGGAAAATACGCCCTGGTATACTGGCCCGGCACTGATCGAGCATCTGGAGACGGTCGAGGTCAACAGCGCGACCGACGCGGAAAAGCCGTTCCGCATGCCGGTACAGTGGGTCAACCGCCCCAATCTCGATTTCCGTGGCTTTTCGGGCCTGATCGCGACCGGCACGGTCAAGCCGGGCGACGCGATCCGCGTGCTGCCGTCGGGCAAGACCAGCACGATCAGCCGCATCGTCACGCTGGACGGCGATCTGGACGAAGCCGTGGCGGGCCAGTCGGTCACGCTCTGCTTCGCCGACGAGATCGACTGTTCGCGCGGTGACGTCATCGCACTGGCCGACAATCCGCCCCAGGCCGCCGATCAGTTCGAAGCGACCATCGTGTGGATGGCGGACGAGGAAATGCTGCCGGGCCGCTCCTACTGGCTCAAGATCGGCACGCAGATGGTCACCGCCACCGTCCAGCAGCCAAAATATCAGGTCAACGTTAATACGATGGAGCATCTGGCGGCCAAGACGCTGGAATTGAATGCCATCGGTGTCGCCAACCTGTCGACCGACAAGCAGATCGTGTTCGAATCCTATGAACAGAATAGGACGCTGGGCGGCTTCATCCTGATCGACAAGATCAGCAATGCCACCGTCGCGGCGGGCATGCTGCATTTCTCGCTGCGCCGGGCACAAAATGTCCATTGGCAATCGACCGACGTGTCGCGCGATTTCCATGCCAACCTCAAGAACCAGAAGCCCGCCGTGCTGTGGTTCACCGGGCTTTCGGGCGCGGGCAAGTCGACCATCGCCAATCTGGTCGAAAAGCGGCTGGCGCGGATGAACCGGCACACCTATTTGCTGGATGGCGACAATGTGCGGCATGGCCTGAACAAGGATCTGGGCTTTACCGACGCGGACCGGGTGGAGAATATCCGCCGCGTGGGCGAAGTCGCCAAGCTGATGACCGACGCGGGGTTGATCGTCATCACCGCCTTCATCTCGCCCTTCCGATCGGAACGCGACATGGTGCGGCAGATGATGCAGCCGGGCGAGTTTTTCGAGGTCCATATCGACACATCGCTCGCCGAAGCGGAGAAGCGCGACGTCAAGGGCCTGTACAAGAAGGCGCGGGCCGGGGATCTCAAGAATTTCACTGGGATCGACAGTCCTTATGAAGCGCCGGTGGACCCGGAAATCCATATCGACACGCTGACCATGACGGCGGAAGAAGCGGCCGATGCCATCGTCGCGCGGCTGATCCCATGACCGGGATGAGCGACGCGGCGCTGGCCGCCCATTTGGCAGAGGTGGCCGGGCGTATCCTGGTCGAGGTGCGTGAATCCGGGGTGTTCAGTGCCAAGGCGCTGGGCAAGGCGGGCGACCAGACCGCCAACCAGTTTCTGTGCCACGCGCTGCGCGAAGTGCGGGGCGAGGATGGTTTGCTGTCCGAAGAAGAGAAAGACAATGACGACCGGCTCGCCCAGTCGCGTGTCTGGATCGTCGATCCGGTCGATGGCACGCGCGAATATGGCGAGGCGCGGGCCGACTGGGCGGTGCATGTAGGCTTGGCGATCGACGGCGCGCCGGTAATCGGCGCGGTGGCATTGCCGGGGTTCGAGGGCGGCGTCGTGCTGCGGACGGATGAACCGCGCGTCGTGCCGCCTGCGCCGGAAAAGCTGCGCATGGTAGTGTCGCGTACGCGGCCAGCCGCAGAAACGGTGGCGATCGCCGAGAAATTGGACGCGGAACTGGTGCCGATGGGATCGGCCGGGGCGAAAGCGATGGCGATCATCCTGGGCCAGGCCGACATCTATCTCCATTCGGGCGGCCAATATGAATGGGACAGCATGGCCCCTGCCGCCGTCGCGCTGGCGCATGGCCTGCATGCCAGCCGCATCGACGGCAGCCCGTTGGTGTATAATCAGCGCGACGTCTATCTGCCCGACCTGCTCATCTGTCGGCAGGAACATGCGGACATGGTGCTGGGGCATATTGCGGCACTGGCGCAGGACGCCGCCTAAATAAGGGATAGCCGGGCGGTCAGGATCGCCCGGCGAGCAGGTGATTGGCCAAGTCACGCCACCCTTTGGATACCGCCTCCAGACCGAAGGCCTCGATCCGGTCGCCGGGGCGGAGGCGTGTCGCCGGGTTAATCTGACGCGCCAGTGCGTCCGCCATCGCGCGGGGATTGGCTGGATCGACCAGCAGGCCATGGCGACCACCGTCGAGCAAATGCGCCGCATTGCCCGCGCTGCGCGAGGCGACGCAGGGTGCATTCACCGCCATCGCCTCCAGCAGCACATTGGCCGAGCCTTCCCACCAGGAGGGCAGCACGAAGGCGTCGCACCGCGCCAGCCAGGGAAAGACATTGGCGACCGTGCCGGGCAGCGCCAGATCGTCGGCAATGCCAAGCGCTGTAGCCTGGGCGCGGAGGCGGTTGCAGGCATCGTCGCGGCTTTCGCCCAGGATGATGAGGCGCGCGGGCCGGGTCGCACGCAGGTCGGCGAAGGCGGCGAGCAAGGTCGCGAAATTCTTTTGCGGCGCGAGGCGGCCGATGGCCAGGATCACGGGCACCGGGCCGCCGAACCAGGGGTGCGGGGCCGTATCGCCGATATGCTGGCGCGCGGCGGCGGCGTCGATGCCGTTGGCGATCACCGTCACCCGCCTGGTCCCCGCCGCTGTGTGAAAAGCGGGCGTGCCGGCCAGCGTCGGCGATACCAGCACCAGATGTGCGGCATCGGCGGCGATGAGACGTGCCATCGCACTGCGGCCCCAGCGCTTGATCCCGCCCGATGGCGCGCCGGGTATGGCGCGCATGATGTCGTTGCTGATGCGATAGATGCGCTGCGTGGCCCTAGCCCCGCGACTGCCCGCCCAGACGGTGCCATGGCCGTGATTGCCCGCGGAGATCAGCAGCGCCGGGCGGGTGGCACGCAGATAGCCGCGCAAGGCCCAAGCGGCGCGCAGCTTTTCCCACAGGCGCGATCGGCCTGCGCGAGGCAGCAGGGCGTGATGGACGGCGCCCGGCACCCCTTCCCCGCCCGGTAGCGCGGTGACCAGTTGCACCTCGTGCCCCTGCGCCGCGAGATCGGCGGCGATCAGCCGGGCATTGCGCACCACGCCGGTCGCGACCAGCGCGTGGACATAGACGCAGATCACGCCCGCCGCCGGTCCCATTCTATCGCGCGGGCGGCGCACCAGGCTTGCGCAGGCAGTCGGTCGAGATGATGGCGATACAGCGCGCCCAGCCGCATGTCCGCGAGGCCGCGTCCCTCCACCAGTTGCAGGATGTCGGTGCCGGGGTTCCAATTGCCCTCGACCAGCATAGGCCCGGCGTCGGTCAAGCCGACATCCCAGCCGATGACCGTGAAGCCGGTGCGAAAGACATGGTGCGCGTTCAGCGCCAGCGCGATCGCGGCGGGGAGGTCGGGTAGGATAAATCCCGCGATCGGCGCGCCTGTCTTGGGGTGGTGCGTATGCAGGCTCGGCGCGCCTGCACCGCCGCCCAGCCAGGCGGGACCGCAGCGTCCGGCGGCATCGACGCCCAGCACTAGATTGCCCGCGTTAAAATTATCGACCGGACGTGCGCCTCCGGCCGACAGCCGCAGCGCGAGGCCGCAGGCTTCGGGCACACCATCCTCATCAAGGCACGTCATCACGCGCAAGGTCGGCAGCGCGCCGGGCGACAGATCGACAAGCGCCGCATGGGTCGGCAGGCGGCGCTGGATCACGCCGCCCTCGCGCCAGACCCGCAGCAGCCGCGCCCGCAGCAGGTCGTCGCCGATCGGGCCATCACAGCCACGCCAGGTCTCGCCCCGCCAGAAACGCTCGACCCCCTGCCCCTTCGAGCGGAAACTGGGCTTGGCGATAATGTCGCGCTCGGCTGCCAACCAGGCGGCCAGATCGTCGCTATCGGGATTGCAGGCGGGCGCGATCGTCAGCCCCGCCGCCTGTGCGATCTGCGCGAAGAGCTGCTTGTTCTTCAGCGGATTGGTGGTGAAGGGAAAGGCCCCCGGATTGAGCAGCCGGTGCAGCCCCTTGCGGTCGCGCATGCTCAGCCCCCGCTGCCGCACCGCATCGGAAAGGAGATGCCGCTCGGCCGGGGTCCAGCCCCCCTGCCCCGCCCCTGCGAGCAGACGCGCCAGCAGGTGCCGACGCATCGGCCAGTGCCGGGTCAGCCCCGTCCGATAGACGGCGAGCAGGTCATTGTCGCCCCGACCGGGCAACGCGCGCAGCGTGGGCAAAGGCTATTCCGCAGCCTGGGCGATGGTGACGCGGCGACCAAGCACTTCGCTCGCTACCCCGCGCGTGCGGGCGTTGTCGACGTCGATCGCGACCGCCCCATCGGACAGGATCACGGGGGCAATGGTCAGGCGGAAGCGGCGCGAAAAGCGGGCGAAGGTCGCCGCCAGCGTGCCGATACCGAAGCGAAAACGGATAAGGTTGAGCAGCCCGAACGCCCCGATGATGCGCAGCGGATGCTTGACGAACTGGCCGCCCGACCGGAAAGTTTCGGCGGCGGCCAGTGCGGCTTTGTCCTTGAGCCAATAGCTGTTGCAGTTGGAATAGCTGTCATCGGCAAAGGCGTAGAATTTGCGCTGCCCCTCCGGGTGGGCGGCCAGCACCGATGCGCGCCGGGCGAAGGCGACGGCAGCATCTGCGCCTTCGGCAACGCAGCCATCGAGTATCTCGGCAATGGCGGGCGGGGTCAGCAGCACATTGTCAGCGGTGGTGATGAGCAGGGGGAAGCGCGCGCCGTCGGCCGCCGCCAGCACCGAATCCACCAGATTGGGCCGTGCGCCGATCGCCACCAGCCGTCCGCTGGCGATCAGGCCGCGCAGTTGCGGCAGGCTGGCCAGCACCTCCGGCTCCTCGATCGCGACGCGAATCTCGCCGATCCGCTCGCTCGCCGCCAGCGCGTCGATGACATGGACCAGCATCGGCTGATCCAGCACCGGCACCAGGCATTTATGGGTGACTCCCGCTTCCAGCGCGAGCGGATCGGTCGCGCCGTCGCGCTTGCCCGCCAGCACCAGCGCGGTGGTGCGCCCGCCCATCAGGCCGCGACCCGCATCGGCACTTCGGTCAGCAGACCCTGCCGTTCGAGGCTGTGGCCGATGATCGTTTCCACCAGCGTCTGATGATCGACACCGATCGACGCGGCCGAGCGCGAAATTGTCTTTTTCGACCAGAGGTTGCAGGACAGGTTCACTTCCATGAACTGCACCGCGCCGGTCGCCGGATCATAGCGGAACTCGAACCGGCCATAGTCGAACGGCCATAATTCCGGCAGCAGGCGGCGGGTCAGATCGTCAAGCCGCGCGAGCAGGTCGCGATCCTCGACCAGCACGAGCGGATCATCGCCCGCGTCGATCAGGCCGCGCTTTTCTTCATGGCTGCGCGCGCGATGCGGGTCGGTCGGCACATACATCATCGGCGGCAATATCCATGGCTGCCCGCCTCTGCCGCCCACCACCGGCACGGCGATGTCGAGCAAGGGTGCCCAGGCTTCTACGAGCGCGTCATGGCCCAAGGCCTGAAGATGATCGACATGGGCGAGCGCCTCGTCCCAGCCATCGACCATCGCCAGCCCCCAGGAGGCGGAGGAGGCGTTGGGCTTGACCACCAGCCGTTCGGCCGCAAAGCCGGGCTGAGCAGCGGGCAGGCCGCCGCGCCGAAAAACCTGCGCAGCCATGGTCGGTACGCCATGTGCCTGCGCGATCAGCTTGGAGAGATATTTGTCGTCGGACACGCCGCGCAGGATCGGACTTGCGCCCATATGCGGCATGGCGCGCCAGCTGAGCAATAGCGGCGCGAGCATCTCGCTATTCTGGAAGCCGCCGCGATTGAGCAGGGTCACCACGAAATCGACATCGGGCCGGTCGAACAGCGCTTCATAGTTGTCGGCGACGCGAACATGCAGGCCGATCGCCTCCAGCGTCGATCGCATCTCATGATGATAGAGGGCGTGATTGCCATCGACCGCATCGGGCTGGCCGGATGCGCGGGCATGTTTGGCGAGAAAGAGCAAACGCAACCGGGCCTTGTCGGCCGGGGAAATGCGGATGCAGCGGTCGATATGGGTCAGCATGACACCCTATCTAGCCGCCTGCGATGACAGGGTGGCGACCGCGCGATGACGATGATGCGACGATCAGGCGGCGGCGATATGACGGCGCGATGACCAATCCAAGTCAGGCGGCGACGATCGCCTTCGCCACCGCTTCGGCGACCTTGATCCCGTCAATCGCGGCGGACAATATGCCGCCGGCATAGCCCGCGCCTTCGCCCGCCGGATAGAGTCCGGCGACGGAGAGGCTCTGGAAATCCTTGTCGCGGGTGATGCGGATGGGCGAAGAGGTGCGGGTTTCCACACCCGTCATCACCGCGTCGGGATGGTCATAGTGCGCCAGTTGTCGCCCGAATATGGGCAGCGCCTCGCGAAACGCCTCCACCACGAAATCGGGCAGGCAGCGCGACAGGTCGGTGGGCGTGACGCCCGGCTTGTAGGACGGCGTGACCGATCCCAATGACGTTGACGGACGCCCGGCCAGGAAGTCGCCGATGGTCTGCCCCGGCGCCCAATAGGAAGAGCCGCCCGCTACATAGGCCTGCGATTCCCAATAGCGCTGAAAATCGATGCCCGCGAGTGGCCCATCAGGATAGTCGCGCGCCGGGTCGATGCCGACCACAAGTCCCGAATTGGCGTTGAGCTCAGCGCGGCTATATTGGCTCATGCCGTTGGTGACGACGCGCCCTTCCTCCGACGTGGCGGCGACGACGCGACCGCCCGGACACATGCAGAAACTATAGACGGTGCGGCCATTGGCGCAGTGATGCGCGAGGCTATAGGCCGCCGCGCCCAGATCCGGGTGGCCCGCGCAACTACCATAGCGGGCCTTGTCGACCCAGCTTTGCGGATGCTCGATCCGCACGCCGATGGAAAAGGGCTTGGGTTCGATAGGCACGCCCCGGCCATGGAGCATGGTGAAGGTCGGCCGCGCGCTATGGCCGACCGCCAGCACGACATGATCGCTTTCGATCACGCTGCCGTCCTGAACGACGAGGCCGCGCAATTGCTGCGTTCCGTCGCTGCGCCGCTCCAACACCAGATCATCGACGCGCGTCTGCCAGCGATATTCGCCTCCCAGCGCTTCGATCTGGCGACGCATCGATTCGACCATGGTGACGAGGCGGAAGGTGCCGATATGGGGATGTGCTTCCCACAATATGTCGTCCGGCGCGCCCGCCGCGACGAACTCCGCCAGCACCTTGCGGCCCAGGAAACGCGGGTCTTTCACCCGGCAATAGAGTTTGCCGTCGGAAAAGGTGCCCGCCCCGCCTTCGCCGAACTGGACATTGCTGTCGGGGTTCAGCTCACCGCGCCGCCACAGGCCCCAGGTATCCTTGGTCCGCTCGCGCACGACCTTACCCAGATCGACGATGATCGGGCGGAACCCCATCTGCGCCAGCAGCAGCCCGGCGAACAGGCCGCATGGCCCCGCCCCGATCACGACCGGCCGCTTGCCCTGCCAGCCATCGGGCGCATGGGTCACGAAATCATAGCTTGTGTCGGGCGTCGGCCGCACATCATGGTCATGGGCGAAGCGCGCCAGCACGGCCGCTTCGTCGGCGACATCGACGTCGAGCGTGTAGACGAGCTGGATCGCGCTGCGCCGCCGCGCATCATTGCCGCGCCGCACGAGGCTATGCCCGCGCAGCTCTTCGGGTTGCAGGCCAAGGCGCGCGCATATCGCAGGCGGCATCGCCTCGGCCGGATGGTCGAGGGGCAGTTTCAGGCCGGAAAGGCGGATCATCCGCTGCCCATAGTCGCTCTGTGCCCCAAACGGAAGCGGCGTCAGGCGGGGCGCATTTTCCCGAACAGCCATTCGCCCGCCAGTGCCACGATCATGCTGAGACCGGTCAGCGGGAACAGCGCCCCCAGCAGCAGCATCGTGGCGGCGACGACCCGTTCGGCCCGGCCGGTCGCGCGCCGCGGTGCGGTCAGGCGGCCCTGTTTGCGCCGCTTCCACCACAGGACCGGCGCGGTCAGGCATAGTGTCAGTAGGCACAGGCAGCCCGCCAGCATCAGCAGCCGGTTGACCTCGCCATATTGCTGGCCCTGATGGGTGGCGATGCCCCATTCGACCGCCTTTGCGCCGGGGCCGAACATGCGCCAGTCCATATCCTGCACCACCGCGCCGCTGGCCGCGTCGATGGTAATGGCGCGGGAATCGTCGGCGCGCACGACAAGGCTGGCAACCAGATAAGGCGCGCCGGGGGACGCAGGCAGGATGAGCTGATAGCCGTCCGCCAAGCCGCGCTTTGCCGCGATGTCCGCGACGGCATCGACGCCGATGTCGCCCGCTGCGCCGGGTGTCGCCCCGCCTTCGCGCAGCGTCCAGGGGAGTGCATCTTTGGCCGGGGCCGTCCAGGGAATGACCGCCATTTTCGGGCGGCCCCAGTCATTGGCCGCGACGACGGCGCGCAGGCCTCCGCCCCACACATCGGTCCAGGGCATACCGGTGATCGCCAGGAACAGGATGACGCCCGCCGACAGGAAGCCGAGCGTGCCATGCAGGTCGCGCCAGAATAGTCGCCCTTTAGCGTTGCCCCGGATGGCGATGGCGGGCTGGCCGCGCCGGGGCCAGCGCAGATAAAGGCCCGTGATGCAGAGGAGGATCGCCCAGCCCGCCACCACTTCGACCAGCCGGTTACCGACCGCGCCGGTCAGCGCCAGGCTATGCAGATCCTTGACCGTCTTCATGAGGCCGCCGCCCTGCATGACCCCCAGCAGGCGGCCGTCATGCGGATCGACGAAATGGACGGTGGCTACGCCATCGGCACCCTTGGTCGTCACCCGCCAGCTTTGGGTGGCGCTGGCGGGATGGGTGATCTGGGTCGCCTGTTCGCCGCTGGCCTGTTCGACCGCAGCGATCAGGCGGGCGGGGGTTAGCGTCGGCACGCCCGGCCTGGCGGCGATCTCGACCGGATAGAGAAATGCCTCCACCTCCGGCTTGTAGAGATAGAGCGCGCCCGTCACCGCCATCAGCGCGAGGATCGGCAGGACGATGATCCCGGCATAAAAATGCCAGCGCATCATCGCCCGATAGAAGGCACCGTCTGTCATCATCCTGTCCTCCCCTTGAGCTTTTAGAAACGCGCGCGCACGCCGCCATAGATGGCGCGGCGTTCGAGTGGATAGAAAGCGACGCTGCCTTCGTCCGCCGCCGTTGCAGGATTGTCGGCGGCGTAGCGGACCAGCGCGCTGATGTCGCCGATGGCGCGCTTCTGCGTCAGGTTGCGCGCATCGAGGAACAGGGTCACGCCGTCGCGCAGTTGCGCCTGCGCACCAAGGTTGAGCAGCGCATAGCGGCCGACCCGCTTGCTGTTGACATAATCCACCCACGCCCCCTGCGGCAGCCATTCGACCGAGGGCGACACGCTGATCCGCTCAGTGCCCAGCCGCAATTCGGCGCGATAGAAATGGCGCGGCACCACCGGCAGGCGATTGTCGCCATAGACGGCATCGTCGCGGAAACGGAAATCGCTAAATTGATAGACCTGCCGCAGCGATGCCCAAGGGGTGAAGGCCAGTTGCAGGCCCGCCTCGATACCCTGATGCCGGGTCTTGTCGGCGTTGAAGGTCGCGGCCGGGATGACGCCTGCGATCACGCTATATTGCAGCATCTCCCCCTTGATGTCGGCGCGGTAGAGGCTGATGTTCCAGGCGGCGATGCCGATGCGGCCGCGCGTACCGATTTCCGCGGTCCAGGCCTTTTGCGCGCGGACGGGCGTGAAGCCGGGCGCGCCGCCTGCGGGCGTTTGGCTGAGTTCACTAAAGCCCGGCAGTTCGACCGAGCGGCTGTAATTGGCGAAGAATTGTAGTGTTTCGCTCGGCTCGTAGAGCAGGCCGATCTTGGGCGCGAAAGCATCGAAGCTGGCGTCGCCGCTGCGCGCCGGGGCGAAGCGGTTGTCAATGCGGCGCTCGCCATGGGTGTAGAGGCCGCCGCCGATCAGCCACAGGCCCGGCAACGGGGCAATGCGCGCTTCGCCATAGCTGTTGATCGTGTGCGCGCGCTGCTGGACCAAAGCGGTCGGCGCACCGCGATCCCCGGCGATATTGACGAACTGGCGGGCGGTCACCTTGCCGAAGCGCGCCTGGCTGCCGAGTGTCACTTCCACCGGCATCCCGCCCAGATCGCCTGCCAGGTCGAGGCTGGCGAACGCCCCGCGATCCTCCGATTTCTGGTCGATCACCTGGAAGATGGGATGGTAAAGATCCTTGGCGTTGAAGAAGAGGCCGAAGGCGAGCGTGCCATTGCCAAGGGCGATGGTGGTGCGGTTTTGCAGGCGGATCGAATCGATGTCGCGCGCCTGATCGCCGACGAAATTGCCCCTGGTCGGATTGGTCAGCACTGATTTTTCGGACAGCGACCCGGACAGCTTCTGACGAATATTCTGGGCGCTGGCGTAGAATCGCGTTTCGATGGTGTCGCTGATCTTGACCCCGACATTGCCGTTGAAGCGATAGGATCGACGCTTGCCATGGTCGCGGTCGCCATCGGAGCGATCGGTGGTGATCGCGGCCCAGGCGTCGCCCCGTTCGTCGGCATAGCCATAGGCGGCCTTTGACCGGATCGTGTCGAAGCTGCCGCCGTCGACGCGCAGGTCTACGCCGGGCGCGCTGCGGCCGGTCGGCGTCACGGCGTTGATCGCCCCGCCCAGCGTCGATCCGCCAAAGCGCAGCGCATTGCCGCCGCGATAGACCTCGATATGCTGGAACACCTGCGGGTCGAGTTCCTGAAAATCGCCATTATCATCCGCGAGGTTGAGTGGAATCCCATCCTGCAACAGGGTCAGGCCGCGCATGTGGAAGCCGCGCGACAGGCCCGATCCACGGATCGAGATGCGGACCTCCTGCCCGAAACGGGGTTGGGTATAAACGCCGGGCGAAAAGGTCAGCGCATAGCGCAGCGAGACGGCGACCTTATCCTCGAAAGCGTCGGCCGCGACGACATCGACGCCGCCTGGGGTGCGCTGGACGCGAGCGGTCGCGGCTTCGATCATCGGGCTGGCGGTGACGATGATGCGGCTCTGGTCCGCCTCTTCGGCAAAGGCAGGGACGGACGACAAAGCGAGGGCGCACAGCGATATGCTGCGCAGGCCGGAATGATGGCGCATGGATTTAACCTATTGATAATGTTATTTTAATCCAGCGACCTTCTGTTTGATCGGCTGGATGGGGGCTGGACAGACACGATCCTCCCCTGACAGGGGAGGTGGCTGGCCGCAGGCCAGACGGGGGGGTGTCACCCTATCAATAGCGGCGACACCCCTCCGTCACGCCTTCAGCGTGCCACCTCCCCCACAGGGGGAGGATATCAAAGGGCTGTCGGCGGCCCGGAAGAAGGCGGGGGAGGCGCGGCGAGGCGGGCGATCAGGCCGGTCTTGAGCGCGAAGGCGATCGGGCCAAAGGCCAGCGTCCAGGCGGGCAGCGTCAGATCGGCAAGGATCAGCGGCGGCACGATCGGCTGGACCGATGCGGCGAAGGGGCAATGTTGTTGGCTGCCCATGCCGTCATCGGGTTGGTGGTCACCCTGCCCCGGTGCCTGGTCGCGGTTCACCACGACATTGACCGCGCCTTGCCCGGTACAGAGCGTCACGACGACGCCTTGCGCCGTGCGGACGGGCATAAAGCCGGGCGGCACGATCATCTGGATGGCGAGGACGAGCAGCGCCAACGCCGCCAGCAGGCCGCGCGCACCCTCCGATCGTCTGATTGCCCCCATGGTCACGTTGCGCGCTTAACCGATGATCGGTGACCTGTCACCGACACAAATTGTCCCAGCCTCACCACTCACCTTGACGTAAACGTAAAGTGTCATTATCTCTATCCCCATGGACAATCGCAGCAGCATCGCGGGCATCGAATTGCCCGACCATAGCGACCGGCAGAGCTACAGCATCACCGACCTGTCGGAAGAATTCGGCGTCACGGCGCGCGCGCTGCGCTTCTATGAGGATGAAGGACTGATCTCGCCGGAGCGGCAGGGTCTTGCCCGCATCTATTCGCGGCGCGACCGGGCGCGGCTGGCCTGGATCTTGCGCGGCAAGCGGGTGGGGTTCAGCCTCACCGAAATCCGCGAGATGATCGACCTCTACGACGCCGACGAGGCCCATGAGGAACAGCGCCGCGTGACGGTCGCCAAGTGCATGGCGCGCATCGACCTGCTCAACCGGCAGAAGGACGATATCGACGCCGCCATCGCTGAACTGGATGCCTTCGTCGCCACCATTGCCCACTGAATACTAACCGCCTCTCATAAAAAATTCGCAGGAGAAGATCATGCCCAGTTATACCGCCCCCGTTCGCGACACCCGTTTCGTGCTGGACCATGTGGTCGGGCTGGAGCGCTACGCCAATCTGCCCGGCTTTGAGAATGCGACCCCTGACCTCGTCGACGCAATCCTGACCGAAGGCGGCAAGATGGCGGCCGAAGTCCTGTTCCCGCTCAATGCCGTGGGCGACAAGGAAGGCTGCACCCGTCACCCCGACGGCAGCGTGACGACGCCCACCGGCTTCAAGGCGGCGTTCGACCAGTTCGTCGCGGGCGGCTGGACCACCATCCACGGCCCGGTCGAATTTGGCGGCCAGGGCCTACCCAGCGTCTTGGCGACAGCGGTGGACGAATATGTCCTGTCGGCCAACCAGTCGTTCGAAATGTATCATGGCCTGACCGCCGGCGCGGTCGCAGCGCTGATCGCCAAGGGCAGCGACGAGCTGCAGCAGCGCTACATCCCCAAGATGGTATCGGGCGAATGGACCGGCACGATGAACCTGACCGAACCGCATTGCGGCACGGACCTGGGCCTCATCAAGACCAAGGCGGTTCCCAATGCCGATGGCAGCTATGCGATCACCGGCACCAAAATCTTCATTTCGGCGGGCGAGCATGACCTGTCGGACAATATCATCCACCTGGTCCTCGCCAAGACGCCGGACGCGCCGGAAGGCAGCAAGGGCATTTCGCTGTTCGTCGTGCCCAAGATGATGGTGCATGACGACGGATCGCTGGGTGATCGCAACGCCGTATCCTGCGGTTCGATCGAACATAAGATGGGCATTCACGGCAACGCCACCTGCGTCATGAATTATGACGGTGCGACCGGATGGATGGTGGGTGAGGAGAATAAGGGCCTCGCCGCCATGTTCATCATGATGAATGCGGCGCGGCTGGGCGTTGGCCTGCAGGGGTTGGGCCAGGCGGAGATCGCCTTCCAGAATGCCGTCCATTATGCCCGCGACCGGCGGCAGGGCCGCGCGCTCACCGGCCCCAAGGAGCCGGAAGAGAAGGCCGACACGCTGTTCGTCCACCCCGACGTGCGCCGCATGTTGATGGAAGCCAAGGCGATGACCGAAGGGCTGCGTGCGCTCATCCTGTGGGGTGCGCTCCAGGCCGACCTGTCGCATCATGCCGAAACCCCCGAAGACCGGCAGGCGGCCGACGACATGCTGTCGCTGCTGACCCCGGTGATCAAGGGCTATGGCACCGACCGCGGCTTCGACATCGCCGTCGCCTGCCAACAGGTGTTCGGCGGCCATGGCTATATCTGGGAAAATGGCGTCGAGCAGTATGTGCGCGACGCGCGCATCGCCCAGATTTACGAAGGCACCAACGGCGTGCAGGCGATGGATCTGGTCGGTCGCAAACTGGCCATGAATGGCGGCCGCGCGCTGCAGGCGTTCCTCAAGGTCGTGGCCGACGAGGTGGCCGAAGCCAAGGGCAATGAGAAGCTCGCCCCCTTTGCCGAATCGCTGGAGAAGGCGAGCGCGCAACTGGGCGCGGCGACGATGTGGCTGATGCAGAACGCCATGAAGAACCCGGACAATGCCGGGGCCGGCGCGCATCATTATATGCACATCCTGGGTATCGTTGCGACCGGCCTGATGTGGTTGCGGATGAGCAAGGCGGCGGCGACGCTGCTGGCAGCGGGCGAAGGCGATGCCAAGTTCCTGGAAGCCAAGCTGGTCACCGCGCGCTTCTTTGCCGAGCGGATCATGCCCGATGCAGGATCGCTCCGCCGCAAGATCGAGGGCGGTGCCGACGCGCTGATGGCGCTCGACCCGGACATGTTCCTGGCGGCGTGAGGCGGGACACGAAAAAGGGGCTCCGTGACCTGTCACGGAGCCCCTCTTTTTATCTGCCGAACAAACACTGATAGCTGTGTGCGCTGATCCGTAGCGACTGTTCATGTTACCCGGCGAAGGCCGGGGCCCAGATCAGAGCTTGGAACTGGACCCCAGCTTTCGCCGGGGAACAGGTCCGTGGATCTCGTCAGCGCAGTTCAGACATTAGTCTTCGCCATTATCCTTGACGCCAACCGTAGGCACTTCGACGGTCTTTTCCTCGGTGCCGACAACGACTTCCTTCGAATCGACATCGACATTGGGCAGTGTGCCGCCATCGACGCTGACTTCGGGCATGTCGCCGCCGCTCACGTCGGCCTTCCAGAAGCCGGTGGCGAACAGGATGCCGACGATCGCAAGAATGGCGATCAGCACAATCGCGATTGTGCGGCCTGGCCCCTTCTTTTCCACGATAACCCGGCGATCGTCATATCCATCATTACGAACGTCAACCATGTAAAACCCTCCTCATGTCGTTGTGGAGGGAGAAACGGTCTGGCAATCTTATTGGTTCCAGCGGTCAGGCGTTGGTGCTTTCGGACAGGACGAAGGTCGGGATAATGTCAGGCGTCAATCGCCCCACAAATCCTTGATCTTGCCGAAGAAACCAGTCGAGGCCGGACATTCTTCGCCGGTTTCGGTTTCGCGGAAGGCTTCGAGCAATTCCTTCTGCCGAGCGGTCAGCCGGGTCGGCGTTTCGACGTCGATCTGCACGACCAGATCGCCCTGCCCGCGCCCATTGAGCACCGGCATGCCTGCGCCGCGCTGGCGGATCTGCTTGCCCGACTGGATGCCCGCCGGAATCTTGATCTCATGACGCACGCCGTCGAGGCCCGGCACTTCAATCGATCCGCCCAGCGACGCCGTGGTGAAGCTGACCGGACAGCGGCAGAAGAGCGTCGTGCCCTCGCGCTCGAACAGCGAATGGCGCTTCACATGCAGGAAGATATAGAGGTCGCCCGCAGGCGCCCCGCGCGCGCCCGCTTCGCCTTCGCCGGTCAGGCGGATGCGCGTGCCTTCGTCCACACCCGCCGGTATGTTGACCGACAGCGACTTGGGCTTGTCCACCCGGCCTTCGCCGCGACAGGAACGGCAGGGGCTTTCGATGACCTGCCCTGCGCCATGGCAGGATGGGCAGGTGCGTTCGACCATGAAGAAGCCCTGCTGCGCCCGCACTTGGCCATGGCCCTTGCAGGTGCCGCAAGTCTTGACCCCGGTGCCGGGCTGCGCGCCCGACCCTTCGCAGGTGTCGCAAGCCGCAGACACCTCGATTTCGATCTGCGTCTGCTTGCCATGATAGGCTTCGTCGAGACTGATTTCGAGGTCGTAGCGCAGGTCCGCGCCGCGCCTTTGCTGCTGCCGACCACCGCCGCCACCAAAGCCGGATTGGCCGAAGATGGTCTCGAAAATATCGCCAAGGTCGGAAAATCCGCCCGCATTGGCGCGATGGCCACCGCCGCCACCCTGCTCATGCTGGGTATAGGCGGCATGGCCGAAGCGATCATAGGCTGCGCGCTTTTGCGGGTCTTTCAGGCATTCATAGGCCTGCGACACCGCCTTGAACTTGGCTTCGCTTTCGGCACATCCCCCCGTCTTGTCGGGGTGATATTTCATCGCCAGCTTGCGATAGGCGCTCTTGATCTGCGCACCGTCGGCGGTGCGCTCGATTTCGAGCAGCGTATAATAATCGATTTCGGTCGTCATTCGGACCCCCGCCCGCCTTGCCCGTCACCCCAGCATCGGCCGGGGTGACGAGTCTGGGGCATCGGCTTACGCCTTGTTGTCATCCACTTCGGAGAATTCGGCGTCGACGACATCGTCATCGGCCTTGGGCGCGTCCGCACCCGGAGCCGCGGCCGAAGCCTGCTCCTTCTCGTAAATGGCCTGGCCCAGCTTCATCGCGATCGTCGCGAGTTCCTGCGCCTTGGTCTTCATCGCTTCAGCGTCGCCGCCTTCGATCGCCGACTTGGTCGCGGCGATCGCGGTTTCGATCTCACCCTTCAGCGCCGCATCGACCTTGTCGCCATGTTCGGCCAGCTGCGCTTCGGTGGTGTGGACCAGGCTTTCGGCGTTGTTCTTCGCCTCGGCCGCCTCACGGCGCTTCTTATCCTCTTCGGCGAAGCGTTCGGCATCCTTGACCATCTGGTCGATGTCCGAATCGCTCAGGCCACCCGACGCCTGGATGCGGATCTGCTGTTCCTTGCCGGTGCCCTTGTCCTTGGCCGACACGTTGACCAAGCCGTTGGCGTCGATGTCGAACGTGACTTCGATCTGCGGCACGCCGCGCGGCGCTGGCGGGATGCCGACGAGGTCGAACTGGCCGAGGATCTTGTTATCCGCCGCCATTTCGCGCTCGCCCTGGAACACGCGGATGGTCACCGCCTGCTGATTATCGTCGGCGGTCGAATAGACCTGGCTCTTCTTCGCCGGGATGGTCGTGTTGCGATCGATCATGCGGGTGAACACGCCACCCAGCGTCTCGATGCCTAGCGACAGCGGCGTCACGTCGAGCAGCAGCACATCCTTGACGTCGCCCTGCAGCACGCCCGCCTGAATGGCGGCGCCCATGGCGACGACTTCATCAGGGTTCACGCCGGTATGCGGTTCCTTGCCGAAAAATTCCTTCACGGCTTCGCGCACCTTGGGCATGCGGGTCATGCCGCCGACCAGGACGACTTCGCTGATGTCCGCCGCCGAAACACCGGCGTCCGCCATCGCCTTCTTGCACGGCTCCATCGTGCGCTTGATGAGGTCGGCGACCAGGCGCTCCAGGTCCGACCGGGTGATGGTCTTAACGAGATGCTTGGGGCCGTTCTGATCGGCAGTGATGAAGGGCAGGTTGACTTCGGTCGATTGGGCCGAGGACAGTTCGATCTTCGCCTTTTCAGCGGCTTCCTTCAGACGCTGGAGGGCCAGCTTGTCCTTGGTGAGGTCGATGCTCTCCGTCTTCTTGAAGTCGTCGGCCAGGAACTGCACCAGCTTGGCGTCGAAATCTTCACCGCCGAGGAACGTGTCGCCATTGGTCGACTTCACTTCGAACACGCCATCGCCGATTTCCAGAATGGAAATGTCGAACGTGCCGCCGCCAAGGTCATAGACCGCGATCGTCTTGCCGTCCTGCTTGTCGAGGCCATAGGCCAGCGCGGCAGCGGTCGGCTCGTTGATGATGCGCAGGACTTCGAGGCCCGCGATCTGGCCGGCATCCTTGGTGGCCTGACGCTGGGCATCGTTGAAATAGGCAGGAACGGTGATGACCGCCTGCGTAACCGTTTCGCCCAGATAGCTCTCGGCGGTTTCCTTCATCTTCTGCAGGGTGAAGGCCGAAATCTGCGCGGGGCTGTAATCCTGACCACCGGCGCGGACCCAGGCGTCGCCATTCGGACCCTTGGCGATGTCATAGGGGACGAGTTCCATGTCCTTCTTGGTCATGGGATCGTCGAAGCGGCGGCCGATCAGGCGCTTGACCGCGAAGATCGTGTTGTCGCCATTGGTGACCGCCTGGCGCTTGGCCGGCTGGCCGATCAGGCGCTCGCCATCCTTGGCGAAGGCGACGATGGAGGGCGTCGTGCGCGCGCCTTCCGCATTTTCAATAACCTTGGGCTTGCCACCGTCCATGACGGCGACGCAGCTGTTGGTGGTGCCAAGGTCGATACCGATTACTTTTGCCATTGTGTCCTCTTTGAACCCCAAATTTCATTCAGCGGTTGACGGCCCCATACCCCACGAAAGCGCCAAGGCAAGGCCGGTCTGCATGGGCGATATAGGCGTGCTTTTGCTTGGCACAAGAAGCAGCGGCCATTAGCTATGTCATCGACCGGAAACGAGACAGTCATGGAGTGACCAATGCGCGCGCCCTTCGCCCTTATCGCCCTCGCGGCCCCGCTGGCGCTCAGCGCGTGCGGCGACCCTGCGCCAAGCTACATCGACCAGGCTTGGGTGCGGCTGTCGCCGAACAAGGACTCGCCCTCGGCCGGCTATTTCGTCGCGCATGGCGGCGATGCGGGGGTGCAGATACGCGGCGTGCTGACCGCCTATGCCGTCCGCGTCGAAATGCATGAAAGCGTAATGGACAAGGGCGTCATGACGATGAAGCCGATCGACAGCGTGGACGTGCCCGCCAAGGGCGAGGTCGCCTTTGCGCCCGGCGGCAAGCATCTGATGCTGTGGGGCATCAACGATGCCGCGATCAACCAGGGCAAGATGGAACTGACCTTCCTGATGAGCGACGGCAAACGCCTGCTGGTGGACGCAGTGATTCGCAAGCCGGAGGCGGCGGGCGCGGCGGGCGCCAAACCCGCCGCGCATGAGGGCCATTGAGCAGCCGTAGCCTGACGCCCGACGAAATCGCGCTTGCCCGCGCCATGTTCGGCCGGGCGATCGCCTATGATCGGGTGCGGGTGCATAACCGCAAATGGTGGCCGTTTCAGCCGAGCCGGGTGACGATGGCGCCCGATGGCCATTTGTGGTTTCACCCGCAAGGTGGCCTGTTCTGCGCCGATTTCTGCGACAGCCCGCTGCATATCCAGGCGCATTTCATTCACGAAATGACCCATGTGTGGCAGGCGCAACGCTCAGGGAAATGGTGGCTGCCGCTGATGCGCCATCCCTTTTGCCGCTATGACTATGCGGTCGTGCCGGGCAAGCCCTTCGCGCGCTATGGTATCGAGCAGCAGGCCGAGATCGTGCGTCATGCGTTTCTGTTGCGACAGGGTGTGGCGGTGGCGGGCAAGCCAGGGCTGGACGTCTATGAGGCGTTGCTGCCGTTCGGTTGAAGTGACTACCAATATTTGGTAAGATGGTGGCATGAGCAGCAAGACAACCTCCGTCGCCTTGGGCGACCATTTCCGCGAGTTCGCCGAACGCAAGGTCAGCGAAGGCCGCTACGGATCGACCAGCGAAGTGATCCGCGCGGGATTACGGATGCTGGAGTCGGAAGAGCAGAAGCTGGAAGCGCTACGGGCGGCGATTCAGGAAGGGCTGGATAGCGGGCCAGGAGAAGAATTCGATTTTGATGCATTTTTGGCCGCAAAAAGATCCGCTCGGTGATGCGTCAAATAGTCCTTCGGCCGCAAGCGCAGGATGATATCGACAAAATTTGGGATTATAGCGCCGAGCAATGGGACATGGATCAGGCGGACGCCTATGTTGGCGACATCCGCGCGGCCATACGATTTATTGCTACCAGCCCGTTCATAGGCACTGACTGCGCGCATCTGGCGCGCGGATTACGAAAATTCAATTCTGGTTCGCATGCGATCTTTTATCTGCATGGAAACGAACGCATTGATATCGTCCGCATCCTGCATCAGCGCGCGGATCATCTGACCCATCTGGAATGAAAAAAGGCGGACCTTCCGGCCCGCCCTCTTCATCGTCATCCCTGATCGCGGATCAATAGACCCGCGCCTTGGGCTGCACATATTCGGCTTCGTCGGTCAGCGTGTAATCATGGACCGGGCGGTAATCGAGCTTCACTTCGCCGCCCGAACCACCCCAGCCGTCGAACCAGCTGATCGTGTGCTTCATCCAGTTTTCGTCATCGCGGTTCGGGAAATCCTCATGCGCGTGCGCGCCACGGCTTTCCTTGCGGTTTTCCGCGCTGACCATAGTGCAGACGGCCTGGGACATGAGATTGTCCAGCTCCAGCGTCTCGACAAGGTCGGTGTTCCAGATCAGCGAACGATCCGACACGCCGACATCCTGCATGCCCGCATAGACATTGTGCATCTTCTCGACGCCCTCGGCCAGCAGCGCGCTGTCGCGGAACACGGCGGCGTGCTTCTGCATCGTGTGCTGCATTTCGAGGCGCAGCTTCGCGGTCGGCGTGCCGCCGGTCGCGTTGCGATATTTGTCGAGGCGGCTGAGCGCCAGGTCGGCGGCATCCGACGCCAGCGGCTTGTGGCTGCCATTGGGCTTCAGATTATCCTTGAGGAACAGACCCGTCGCCCGGCCGAACACGACCAGATCGATCAGCGAGTTGGAGCCGAGGCGGTTGGCGCCATGGACCGATACGCAGGCCGCTTCGCCGACCGCGAACAGGCCGGGGACCACGACTTCGGGATCGCCATCCTTCTTGGTCAGCACCTGGCCATGATAGTTACAGGGAATGCCCCCCATATTATAATGGACCGTCGGCGTGACGGGCAGCGGCTGGCGGGTCAGGTCGACACCGGCAAAAATCTTGCCGCTTTCGGTGATGCCCGGCAGGCGCTCGGCCAGCACCTTGGGATCGATATGATCAAGGTGCAGGAAGATATGATCCTTGTTCGGACCAACGCCGCGCCCTTCGCGCATTTCCATCGCCATCGATCGCGACACGACGTCACGCGAGGCCAGATCCTTGGCCGAGGGAGCATAGCGTTCCATGAAGCGCTCGCCTTCGGAGTTGGTGAGATAGCCACCCTCCCCGCGCGCGCCTTCGGTGATCAGCACGCCCGCGCCATAGATGCCGGTCGGGTGGAACTGCACGAACTCCAAATCCTGAAGCGGCAGGCCAGCACGCAGTACCATGCCGCCGCCGTCACCGGTGCAGCTATGCGCCGAAGTCGCGGAGAAATAGGCGCGGCCATAGCCGCCCGTTGCCAGCACGACCGCATGCGCGCGGAAGCGATGGATCGAGCCATCTTCCATGCACAGGGCGATCACGCCCCGGCATTCGCCATTTTCCATGATCAGGTCGATGGCGAAATATTCGATGTAGAAGTCCGCGTCATATTTCAGCGACTGCTGATAGAGCGCGTGGAGCATGGCGTGGCCGGTACGGTCGGCGGCGGCGCAGGTGCGCTGCACCGGCGGGCCAGCGCCCATATTCTGCATGTGACCGCCGAAGGGACGCTGATAGATCGTCCCGTCCTCGTTGCGGCTGAACGGCACGCCGGCATGTTCCAGCTCGATGACCGCGGCAGGCGCTTCGCGCACCATATATTCGATCGCGTCCTGATCGCCCAGCCAGTCCGACCCCTTGACGGTGTCGTACATGTGCCAGGTCCAGTGATCGGGCGAATTGTTGCCGAGGCTGGCCGCGATCCCGCCCTGCGCCGCAACCGTGTGGCTGCGCGTCGGGAACAGCTTGGTGATGCACGCGGTCTTGAGGCCCGCTTCGGCGCTGCCCATGGTCGCGCGCAGGCCCGAACCGCCCGCGCCCACGACCACGGTGTCATAGGTATGATCGATGATCTTATAGGCTTGCGTCATTATTCGACGACCCCTGTGAAGGCGATCTTGGCGATCGCGAAGACGCCTGCGGCCGCGCCGCCAAAGGCATAGAAATTGAGCAGCAGCATCGAGAAGAAGGCCATGCCCTTGTCGTGGACATAATCTTCCAGCATCACCTGCATGCCGAGGCGCAGATGCCAGAAGATGCTGACGATCATCAGCATCATCGGCACCGCGACCAGCGGGTTGGCGATCCACAGCACGACGCTCTCATAATCGAGGCCGGGCAGGCTGATCAGGCTGAAGATCAGCCACAAAACCAGCAGCAGGTTGCCAACGGCGGTGTAGCGCTGCGCCAGCCAGTGATGCGCGCCGTGCCTGGCCGAACCCAGCCCGCGAACGCGGCCGATACCCGTTCCGTTGCCCATCAGAAACCCTTTCCGAAGATATAGAGCCACAACAGGGCGGTGACGGCCAGCGACGCCGCGAAGGTCGCGATCGACCAGCTCTTGTTGCTGCGCAGTTCATATCCCGCGCCCAAATCCAGCACGAAATGGCGCAGGCCGGAGAAAAGATGCTGGAAGAAAAACCAGCTCAGGCCGATCATCACCAGATAGCCGATCGGCGACGTGGCGCAGGCGACGAAAGTCGCATAGGCTTCCGGCCCGGTCGCGGCGGCCATCAGCCACCAGATGAGGCCCAGCGCACCGGCCGTCGCCAGACCGTTGCCGGTCACGCGATGGATGATGGAGACGGTCATGGCCGGTCCCCATTTCCATATGGTCAAATGCGGCGAGAGCGGCCGGCTGTTGGATCGCGCCATATCTACCCTTGTCCCTGCTATATTCCTTGATCCCGCCCCCCTTAAGAGCGAACGCACAGGAGGGCAAGCCGCGCCGGGCATGGCTGCCCCAATGTCCGTGCCGGGCCAACGGGCATTTGATCATAAGAAGTGATTAACCAAAGCGCGCTAGGACAGGCTGATATTATCGCTCATCCCACCAACAGGGGCCGTCCAGCCATGTCGTCCTTCGTTTCTCCCGCCGAAACCGCCTCCGACTATGTGGCGGGCATTGACCCCGACGGCACCATTGCCCGTAACGCAAAAGAAATCGGCCTGTTGATCGAGCCGGACATCGACCAGGTCGCGGCGGCATTTTTCGACAGCTATATGCGCGAAACCGGGTTGATCGATCGCCTGGACCAGTCAGTGATCGACAAGATCCGGGCCGAATCGCGTGTCTATGCCGCCCATAAGCTGATGCATTTCCGGGAGGCGCGCTGGACGCGCTCTGCCGCCGATTGCGTGCGCCATGCCCGCAAACATGGCGTCCCCGTGCGCGCCGTGCTGGTTGCGGTCGGCAAGGCCAACGACATGATCATGAATTTGCTGTGGGAACGGTGCCGCGACGATGATGCACGCCTGCGCCGGTTGATGGGCACGATCATGGAAATCGGCATGTTCGATGCCGGCTTCATGAGCAATGTGCTATCGTCCGATCAGGCCGAAGTTCAGCGCGCCGAACGGCAGCGCTATGGCACCCTGTTCGAACAGCGGATCATGGGGGAACTGGATGGTGCCACGCGGCTGGGCGAATCGCTGCGCGAACAGGCCAAGGATGCGTCCGCCGCCACGCGGGGCATGCTGGGCAAGGCGTCGGAAGTCGCCGCTGCCGCCGAACAATCCGCTCTGGCGATGCGCGAAGCCGCCCGCACCTCCGCTGGCCTCATCCGCGCGATCGACGATGCCCGCACCGAAGTCGAGGGCGCGGCCGACGTGGCCCAGCGCGCCGCCAAGCAGTCGGGCGATGCCGTCACCATGTCCGCCACCTTGTCCGACCATGCCAAGTCGATCGAATCGATCCTGGGCCTCATCCGCGACATTGCCGGGCAAACCAATTTGCTCGCGCTCAACGCCACGATCGAAGCCGCCCGTGCGGGCGACGCCGGGCGCGGCTTTGCTGTGGTGGCGCAGGAAGTGAAGAGCCTGGCCAACCAGACCGCGCGGGCGACCGACGAGATTGCGGGGAAGATCGCCGACATCCAGGCCTCGACCCGCCAGTCGGTGGAAACCAATGAGCGCATCCGCGACACGGTGGGCGAAGTGCAGGCCAGCGCCGAACGCATCCGCCACGCCATGGACGCGCAGGCGCAGACCGTCACCATGATCACCGCCGCCGTCGATGAAACCGCGCTCGCCGCCGATTCTATGTCGACCACCATTTCGGCGATCCGCCAGGACACCGAAGTCGTCGCGTCGGAAATCGACCAGCTCGAACGCGGCTTCGTCAGCGTCGAGGGCAAGCTCGCCAGCCTGCGCCATGCCTCGACCGACTTCGGGCGGCAGGTCGCCTGACACTCCATGTTGGTTCGTCATGCTGACGAAAGTCAGCATCCATGCGCGCTCCATTTATGAACACGCATAGGTAGAGCCAATGGATCCTGACTTTCGTCAGGATGACGCAGAGGCGCAAGGCTCTGCTGCCAAACGCTTCCCCTCCCTCCCCTCCTGCTCTACAGGCGGGGGGATGAACGATGCTACATCCCCGGCAATCCAAAGCTGGAAAGTCACCCTGCCCTGCACCCGCGCCGAGGCCGAGGCGCTGGACGGGGATATTGCCGCCTTTGCGATGATGGACCGGCCGCCCGTGCTGATGACCAGCGAGGCGGAACCCGATGACGAGGATGCCTGGCGGCTCGACGCCTATTTCGAGGGCAAGCCTAGCCCGGCCGCGATCAAGCTGTTGCGGTCGATGGTGCCCAGCGCCGCGCGGACCAAGCCGGTCGTCGAAGCGCTGCCCGACGAGGATTGGGTGACGATCAGCCAGCAAGGGCTGGAGCCGGTCACGGCCGGACGCTTCCATGTCCGCAATCTCGCCAGCGATCCTGAACAGCCCGGCCAGGTCAATCTGCTGATCGCCGCCAGCCGCGCCTTTGGCACCGGGCAGCATGAGACGACGGCGGGTTGCCTCGCCATGCTCGACCGGATGCGCCGGGTCGGCATGCGGTTCGGCAATGTCGCCGATATCGGCACCGGCACCGGGCTGCTCGCCTTTGCCGCGCTGCATCTGTGGCCGCGCGCCTATGCCACCGCGTCGGACATTGATCCAGTCGCGGTCGAGATCAGCGCGGAGAATGCGCTGGCCAATGGCATGACGGTCGGCCGGGGACAGGGTCAGGTCGCGCTTTACGCGGCCGCCGGGGTCGATCATGCCGCGATCATCACCCGCGCGCCCTATGACCTGCTGATCGCCAATATCCTGGCCGGGCCGCTCATCGAACTCGCCCCCTCGCTCTGCGCGATGGTCGAGGAAGGCGGCACGATCCTGCTCGCGGGCCTGCTCAACGAACAGGCTGACGCGGTGCTGGCCGCCTATCGGGCGCAGGGGATGCGGCTGGCCGAGCGCGCCGACCGGGGCGACTGGCCGACGCTCAGGTTACGCAAGCGGCCCGTCATCGGCTGGAAACGCCCCCGCCGCCTCAACCCCGCCGCACGCGGCGAAGCGCCCGGTTTCGGTAGTATCTAAAAAGGAGCGCCGCCATGACCATCACTCGCCGCATCACCCTGCATGATGGCCCGGACGGCCCGTTCGAAAGCATGGCCGTGGTCGACACCGCCGCCGCCGGGGCACAGCCGGGCATCCTGCTCTTCCCCAATGTGCTGGGCACCAAGGAAGCCGACTTCGCCTATGCGGAAAAGGTCGCGGCGCTGGGCTATGCCGTGCTGGTCGCCGATGTCTATGGTCAGGGCAAGCGCACCACCCGCGCCGACACCAATCCCGCGCTCTATATGAACGCGCTGAATGCCGACCGTGCCGTGCTGCGTGATCGGGTCAATGCGGCGCATGATGTGCTCAAAGGGCTGGCCGAGGTTGACCTGCCCGCACGGCCGCGATCGGCTTCTGCTTCGGCGGCAAATGCATCCTCGATCTGGCCCGCAGCGGCGCGGACATCGCAGGCGGCGTCAGCTTCCATGGCGTCTATGATGCCCCGCCCTTCCCCAATGCCACGATCAGCACCCGGTTGCTGATCTGCCATGGCTGGGACGATCCCATCGCCCCGCCGGAGTCCATGGTGGCGCTGGCGCAAGAACTGACGGCGGCAGGCTGCGACTGGCAAATCCACGGCTATGGCCGCACCGGCCATGCCTTCACCGACGAAAGCGCCAACATGCCCGAAAAGGGGCTGGCCTACAGCCCGGACGCCGATCGGCGCAGTTTCCGCGCGACGGTCGATTTCCTCGGCGACCTGTTCGGCTGATCAGAGCCCGTCGATCATCTCGGCCAGTACCGCGAGGCAATCCTTGCCCAACTGCATCGAGCGCGCAGGCGACCAGCCGGTTTCGGCATCGGGCAGGTCGTCATTATCCTTGAACGGCATTTCCAGCGTCATTGCCACCGCGCCGAATCGCTCGGCGATCTGATTGGTGGACATGGCGAGGTTCGCGCGGCCTGCACCCGCAACCGGATAGCCCAGGCGCGTCTGGAAATCGGGCGTGCGCGCCGCCAGCGTGTCGCGATAGCGGTGATAGAGCGCCACTTGCCGGTCGGTGATCGAGGGGATACCCTCAAACCCGGCGATGAATACGGCGGGGATGGCTTCGTCGCCATGCACGTCCATCGCAAAGTCCACGCCGGTCGCGTCCATCGCATTACGGACCAGCAGCACTTCGGGGCTGCGTTCCATTGACGGGTCATGCCATTCGCGGTTGAGGTTCACGCCCACCGCATTGGTGCGCAGATGCCCCCGGCGGCTGCCATCGGGGTTCATATTGGGGACGAGATGGATCGTCGCCTTCTGGCGGAGCAGCCGGGCCACCGCATCCTCTTCATCGGTCAGCCGCTCCAGCGCGCCTTCCATCCACCATTGCGCCATCGATTCGCCGGGATGCTGGCGGGCATAGAGCCACACCTGCTTTGGCCCATCGCCGATGGTCAGCAGGTCGATCGGCTGGCCATCCAGCGTCAGCCCCAGTTCGCGATGCGCGACACCCGGCTGGCACGCGGCAAAGGCGATCAGGTCATGGTGCCGCTCCATCGAATAAGGCGCGAAATAGGCGACCCACACGACATTGGCATCGCTCGCCAGCCGGATGGTCAGCGTGCCATCGGCATAGCTGGTATCGGCCTGGGTCCAGATTTCCCGATCCTCGCTCACCCGCGCCTTATAATCGACCCAGCCGTCGGGATAGGCCGACCCGCCGCAATTGACGATTCGCAACTCCACTTCGCGCCCGGCGGCGCCTGCGACGCGGAAGTGGAACCATTGATAGAAGTCGCTCTGATGATCCGTCACGATCGCCAGCTCGGCGCGCGCGCCTGTCGGCGTATCGGTGATGGAAAGGGTGCGAATATTGCCGCTGTCAAAGCCGCTGGAAATGGAGATGGTCATTTGACGGTTATAGTCCGGCCCGATTCGCCCGGATAGCCCCCGATCAACGCGCCAGCGAGCTTTTGTGCGGCGATGCCCGGCTGCGCGGCGGGCGTGCCCTGCTTCGCCTCGGTATAGGCGCGGCCTTCCCAGATGGTCGCCGAATCGGACCGGCGGCGCAGTTGCACATGCAATTGCGTGGTCACGATATCCTTGGGCTTGCCCGACAGGTTGATGCCGACGCCCAGGCCCATGCCCGAAAAGCCGCCGCTGCCGATGCCGCCGCCCATGCCGACGGTGACGGGGCGATCGTTGCGCGCCTGACCTGAGGGACGGAAGCTGCGCTGGAAGCTGACCAGCGCGACATACTCACTCGTCGCGCCCGGTGCGACGCTGGTGAAGCCCACCCGCTGCCATTCCTGCGCAACGGCGGCGGCATAGGTGCGGAATTCCAGGCTGATGTCAGGATTGCCGGGCATTTCCTCCACCGCGACCGTGCCCGTCCGGGCGGGATTGCCGACATGGAAGCGCGTCACTTCCACCTGTGGCACGGCGGTTGCGCACGCGGCCAGCGGCAGGGCAAGACAGGCGGCAAGAATCAGGCGCTTCGACATCGATTTCACTCCAACGTGGCTATCCACCGATAAACGGCGCGATGAGCTATATTCCCTCCAACGCGCAAAGCCATGAAGTTGCTGCATGACCGATGAACAACGGCAAAAGAGCGCCCGCCGCCCTTGACTTTGGCCCGCCCCACCCATA
>Ga0209231_1000343_pt1 | contig 28395 bp, 28 predicted proteins | sample Deesub45470m_DNA_FD_188086 | JGI IMG/M metagenome (GOLD analysis project Ga0209231, IMG submission 188086) | Deep subsurface microbial communities from North Pacific Ocean - 450_OLKR46/470m Metagenome (SPAdes) (version 2) | ecosystem: Environmental > Terrestrial > Deep subsurface > Unclassified ... | reverse complement strand
CTTCAACCCCCGGGCATCGACGCTTGTCACCCCGTACCCCGAATTGCGGAGAAAGCCCACCAGATCGTCGGCTTCGCGGCGGGTGATAACCCGCACCAGCAAATTTCCCATGGCGAGTTTGCGCTCGAGGGAGATGCCGACGAAATTGCCGGTGGAGAAGCCGAGGGCGTAGGCGATGTAGGTCGCCGGGCTGTTGAGATTTTGCATCACCTGGCCGATGGCCAAAAGCCAGATGAGGATTTCGAAAAAACCGACCAGGGCGGCGTAATAGCGCATTCCCCGGGAGACGTAGATGATGCGCAGGGTTCCGAAGGTCACGTCGGCGATTCTCGCGCAGAAAATCAGGGCCGGAACGACAATCAGGGAAAAGAGATCTCCCTGGGGGAAAAAATCGGTCATGGTGTCACCTCCCGGGTCGACGCTAGCATGGGAGTCTGGATTTTTCAATGGTCAAAGGGGTGCCCGGTGTCTCTGTTATAATGGGTGGGAAAGAGGCAGAAGGAGAGGCGGCAGCGGCCGAGGGCGGTGCCCCGTGGCAACCCTTATTCCGGCCGCCACTGCTCAATCTGTACAGGTGTGGCACAGTTTTCCGGTGAAGGGAGGAGACGGGCCGTGATGCATGATGTCTGCCTCGTCAGCTGCGAACATGGCGGCAACAGGGTCCCGAAGATCTACCGGAGCCTTTTCTCTGGCGCCGGAGATCTGCTCCAGAGCCATCGCGGCTACGACATCGGCGCTCTGGCCTTTGCCCGGAGGCTCGCTGAATCACTCGGGGTCCCCCTCCATGTCAACGGGGTGACTCGCCTGCTTGTGGATACCAATCGCTCTCAGTCCAGCCGCACCCTTTTTTCCGAGTTTTCCCGCAACCTGCCGGCATTCTGCCGGAAATCGATTTTGGATAATTATTATCACCCCTACCGCCGGGTCGTCGAGGCCGAAGTTTCGGCGGCTATCGCCTCTGGAGCCCGGGTTGTCCACCTGTCGGTCCACTCCTTTACGCCGGTTTTTGCCGGCTTGGTGCGCAAGGCTGACATCGGACTCCTCTACGATCCGCGCCGTCGGGCAGAACTTCTTCTGTGCCGGGAGTGGCAGCATCGCCTGCAAAGAGAGGCACCCGGACTCAGGGTCCTGTGCAACGATCCCTATCGGGGGACATCCGACAGTGTTGTCACCGCCCTCCGCCGTGGCCATGAGGGGGAGTCCTATCTCGGGATCGAGATCGAGATCAACCAAAAATTCCCTCAGGTGGATCCGAACAGATGGCGGTGTCTCCAGGCCCTTCTTGTCGCCACCTGTCCGCTGAGGGTCTCCGGTTCCTGAATCAGGATCGGTTCCCAACGGCTCAATATCCTGCTAGAATCACAGCGGCGAAAAACGCCTGCCTCCGGAAATCCTGCCGGGGTTCGTCTGTTGGAGTGACCATGCCACGATTGTGTCTGTTCGTTTTGCTGCTCTTTGCCCTCGCCGGTCCTTCGGCTGCCGAAGAGGCGAAACCGCTCGTTTCTGAACCGGTCTATCCCGGGCTGGCGGAGATCGTCCCCCGTGCTTCCATGGTGACCGAGGATGCCGGCCGGGCCGCGGCCAGGATTACCGGCGTGGCCGATACGTCCGCTTTTGACGGTCAGCTCAAAGAAGCCCGCCAACGTCAGGAGGAGTTGTTTCAGCGAGTCGCCGCCCTCGGCCCCCTTGAAGGCTGGAACGTCGACCGTCTCCTGGAGTTTCGCGGCCTCGTCGCAGAGCAGAGGCTGGCGATAAAGAAGCTACTCGATGCTATTTCCACGCGGATCAGTGAGGTGGACGGAATTCGTCGGGAATGGAATCGGAAGTGGGATTTCTGGATGGGGTGGGAGGAGTCGCTGCAGGGGCAGCAACTCAAGATTCCAAAGGAGTCCTTTCGCGAAGCGCGCAAAGATATCGACGGTATCCTCAAAAAAGCGGCGATCCTGGCGGCTCCTCTGGTGGCGTTGCAAAAGGACGTGACATCTCTCCAGGAAAAAAATCTTGATCTGCTGGAGCGCATCGACGGCCATCTCAAGATCCTCCGCCAGGAGATTTTCAAGAAAACGGCCCCGTCCTTCGGCAACCCCGAATATTATCGCCAGTACGGGGAGGGCCTCTGGGAGGAGGTGAAGAGCGGCGTCGCCGAGGTGCAGCACGTGCGCCCCGACTTCGTGAGCAGCCAGGGGTGGGTGGCGATCCTTCAGGGGGTCGTGGCTCTGGCCCTTGTCGGGTTTATCCTGGTCAAGCGCCGCCAGGCCGCGGAGAGCAAGGAATGGGAATTTATCACACTTCATCCCTGGGCGACGGGAGTCTTCGTCGCCGTCTCCGCATTCGGTCCTTTCTATACCAATCCCCCCACGCTGTGGCGTCTTCTTCTGTGGATTTTCGCCGCTCTTTCGGCGGCTGTCCTTATCTCGGGGCTTCTTAAAAATCCCCGGAAGATCGTGATGGTCAGACTTCTGGCCTTTTTGTTCGTCCTTTCCCTGGCCTTGAAGATCATCGCCCTTCCCCAGCCCCTTTACCGCCTTTACCTTGTACTTCTCTCCCTGGCCGGCATCTTTTTGCTGTTGGTTATGGCGAAAAGGAACCTGGCCGCCCACAAAGGGAAGTCCGACGGTTTTACCCTGGCCCTGCGCTTCGGGGCGATGATCCTGGGAGGCTCCCTGCTCGCCCAATTCGGCGGATACAGCAATCTGGCCGCCCGGCTATTCGAATCCTCCATCAACAGCGTTTTTCTCGGTTTGTTCGCGGCCATGGCCATCCGCCTCGGCCGCGGGGGGATCGACTACCTGATGTCCATGGCGCTGCTGCGCGGACGGCGTTTTTTCCGCCGTCACGGCAGCGAGTTCGCCGATCGTCTCAAAAGGGCGTTTCAGGTCTTCGTGGTCGCCTATGCGCTCCTCTATCTTCTCGAAGTCTGGGGGATCTACGACACCGTCGGCCAGGCATGGACAGACCTTCTCGACCTCGGGTTCACTCTCGGCGGGACCTTTGTTTCGGTACAGATGGTGCTGCTGGCGGGGTTCGTTTTCTATCTCTCGGTGGTATTTTCCTGGCTCCTGAGCGCCTTTCTCGACACGAACATCTTTCCTGCCAAGGGGTATGATCGTGGGGTGCGCGATGCCATCAAGAAGCTCCTCCATTACGCCCTTCTACTGCTCGGTTTTCTCCTGGCGATGAGCCTGGCGGGGGTCGAGCTGAAGACCTTCGCCTTTCTCGCCGGCGCCCTGGGGATCGGTATCGGATTCGGTTTGCAGGACGTCGTCAACAACTTCGTCAGCGGCATCATTCTTCTCTTTGAGCGGCCAATCAAGGTGGGAGATCTGGTGGTTATCGATGCCGAGTGGGGGACGGTCCGCAAGATCGGGCTGCGCTCCACGGTGATCGAAACCCTCGATCAGTCCGAGATCATCGTTCCCAACTCCATGCTGATTTCGGAAAAAGTGACCAACTGGACTCTGTCGACCAAAATGGCGCGGGTGGTGATTCCCGTCGGCGTGGCCTACGGCAGTGACGTCAGCCTGGTCCTCGGTATTTTGTCCGAGGTCGGAAATGCCCACCCTGCTGCCACCCAGGACCCGCCTCCATCGCCGATCTTCACCCGCTTTGGCGAGAGTTCGCTCGACTTCGAGTTGCGGGTGTGGATCGCCGACATTTCGGCGCGGCTGCGGGTGACCAGCGAACTCAATCAGGAGATCGATCGCCGCTTCCGCGAAGCCGGGGTCGAAATCCCCTTTCCCCAGCGCGATCTTCATCTGCGCTCTGTCGATCCGGCGGTTCTGGTCCGGTCCTCCCCGTCGCCTCAGGAAGGGGAAGCTGAAGAGACTCCTGAATAAAAGGAGGGGCGCTCCCTCGGGACCGCCCCTCCTTTCATCCGCCCGCCAAGGTGTTATTCCCAGAGCTGGTTCAATTTTTTCCGCTGCTGCTCCAGGTTTTTTTGTCCCCGTTCGATGGACTCGATGAGATGGCGGCGCCAGGATTCGGCCACTTCGCTGCCGCGCTCGAGCATTTCGGAAGTGCGTTCGCCGACGTCATCGACCGCTGCAGTGATGGAATCGGCGGTATCGCGGATCATCTCCTCTGTTTCGTTCCGAACTTTTTTCCCGTAACGGCTTATCTGTTTGCGGGTGCGCCTTCCCGACTGGGGTGCGAAGAGAAGTGCGAGTCCGGCCCCGATGACTCCGCCGGCCACGAGCATCATTGCTCCAACCGTGCCGTTGTTACCATTGTCCGCCATGTTTTCCTCCTTGTCAGGGAATTGTCTTCCCTTAGACTTTTAACATAAATCCAATCCCCTGCAAGGCGATGGCCCTTGTGTCTTGAGAACCCGGTCCAATCGTGCTATCTTGCCGGACGTGTTGCGTTTGCCAGACAGGAGCCAGGGATGAACAAGAAACCGCAGGCCATGATCCTCGGTACGGGCCGAGCCCTCCCGGAAAAAATACTCACCAACGCCGATCTCGAAAAGATCGTTGCAACCTCGGACAGCTGGATCTTCGAACGCACCGGAATCAGGGAGCGAAGAGTCGCCGAACCGGGGGTTCCCCTTTCGGTGCTGGCCGTGGGCGCGGCCCGGGCGGCCCTCGACAACGCCGGAATCGCGGCGACCGAAATCGATTTGATCGTTCTCGGCACCGTGACCGGTGACATGAAGTTTCCGGCGACCGCCTGTCTGATTCAGGAACAGCTCGGCGCCTCTAATGCGGCTGCCTTCGATATCTCCGCCGCCTGTTCCGGCTTTCTCTATGGATTGCAGGTCGCCGCGGCACTGATGGCCAGCGCCGGTTACCGACATACTTTGGTGATCGGAGGGGAAGTCTTGACATCGATGGTCAATTGGGAGGACCGCGATACCTGCGTCCTCTTCGGTGATGGGGCCGGCGCCGTCGTTCTCGGTCCCTCTGATGGTCGGCGCGGCCTTGTGCATGGTGTCCTCGGCAGCAACGGGGCCTTCAGCCAGCTCCTCTACAATCCGGGGTGTGGAAGCCTCAATCCGCCCACAGTCGCCAATGTCGCCGAAAAGCTGCATACTATCCGAATGGAGGGACGGGAAGTCTTCCGTCACGCCGTGACCTCCATGACCACCGCCCTGCAACGGGCTCTGGACGAGGCCGGTCTCACCGCCAGCGATCTCGATCTGCTCATTCCCCACCAGGCTAACATGCGGATTATCGAGGCCGTCACCAAACGCTTTGGTGTGACGACGGAGAAGGTTTACGTCAATGTCGAACGGTACGGCAACACCTCAGCGGCTTCGATTCCCATCGCCCTCGACGAAGCCCTCCGCAGCGGGCGCATCAAGCCCGGAGATACCGTCGGACTGGTCACCTTCGGCGCCGGCTTCACCTGGGCAGCCGCCATCCTGCGGTTCTGAGAACTCTGCTGCCGGGGATGAAAATTCCCCTGCTGCGGAATTTTAATCGCCCCCTTGCACCTGTCCTTTTTCGCTGTAGACTTGAAACTAACGAGAAAGGAGGGGCGTTCATCCCAAACGGTCAACACAATCGATAAATGATTCAAACCGGCCCCTTCGGGGGTATTCATCGCCCTGCCCCGCAGAGCGAAGACGCCGGGCATCTGAGCAAACCGGCTGACAAAAAAATCCCCTCGCACCGTCAGGCGCGAAGGGATTTTTCGTTTTGGTGCACTGAGAGGTTCGGGTGTTACTCCCCCCGAAGTTCCTTCAGGATGGCCGGATTTTCTTCCTCCTCGGCGAGGATGGTGTGGCAGGTGTCGCAGTCCATGGAAATCGCTTCCCCCGAGTCGGACTGATGTTCCTCATCGTGGCACCGGAAACAGCCGAGGTCTTCATCGTGGCCGATATGGCTGGTGTATGTCCCCCACTCGATGTTCATTTCCGGGAAGACATTTTCTGCATAAGCGGCCTGCACTCCGCGGATGGCATCCTCGAGATCCTTGCTCTGTTCGCGGACCAGATCCGGGTAGTTCTCCTGGTACCAGCTGTTGAGCGCCTCGGCGATGGCAACTTTGGCTTCGGCCTGGCTGGCGTAGGGGGGGGCAACCACTTCCATCGCTTTTTTCTTGATAAAGGGGAGGCTCACCGGGATCTCTCCGGAGAGGATTTTGTTGTCGATAGCCTTGCCGGCGGGGAGATAGATGTGGGACGGCCGGTTGTGGCAGTCGATGCAGTCCATGGCCCGCACCTCCCCTTCCGTCTGGGCCAGAAGCTCTTCGGCGTCGGAGGTGCGGTAGACGATCTGGGAACCGTCAGCCCTGTTCAGGGTGACTTCAGGAATGATCATACGTTCGTAGGTCGCCGAACGGTAGGTGATGCTGTTTTCCGGCGCGACGTGCCAGTGAATGCCGTGAGAGCTCACAGCCCGGTCGCCGGCTGTCCCGATTTTCATCAGCAGCACCGTCTTCACCTGGGTGTTCTCTTCATCCTCGAGGAATTTTTCCTTGACCACGAGTTTGTCACCGTGGAACTTCTCCGGGCGATGGCACTCCTCACAGGTGTCGCGGGCCGGGCGCAAACCGTGGACCGGCGTCTTGATCGGCCGCGGATAAGTATCCAGGGCGACGGCGACCAACTGGCGGGTTCCGGAAATTTTCGACTTGACAAACCATTGGGCGCCGGAGCCGATGTGACATTCGACGCAGGTGACCCGGGAGTGGGGGGAGTTCTTGTAGGCTGTGTACTCAGGGTTCATGACAGTGTGACAGAACTGACCGCAGAAACTTACGGATTCCATGTAATGGTAGCCGCTGTAGCCGAGCAGGCCGAAGATGAAGAGGTTGACGCAGGTCAGAAAAACACCGACGAAGATAATTTTGCGCAACCGGTTGAATCCGACCTGATCGGTGAAGTGGTTGCGCAGATATTCGAGGGTGAAAAGTCTCACTTCCTCTTTGCCTTTGAAGAAAAAGAGGCCGAGAAAGACCATGACGAGGCCGGCGATGAAGGTCGGCCCCATGATCATGTAGATGGCAAAGCCGAAATAGGGGTTTTCGATCATACCGAACATATCGATGATGATCGAACCGAGGAGAAAGGGAAATACCACGGTGGTGATCATGGCGCCAATCAGGGAAACCCGGCTTCTGGCAATCCCTTTGAAAAAACTTCTTATGACATCGGTCAGGGTCATCTTGCTACCTCCAGCATTGGTTTTATTGGGTTTCGGTATGTAAATCAGGGTCGTTGAAAGTTGAGCGCGGCCGTTTCGAAAATCGCCACTTGGCAGGCTATTTTTTAGGGTAGGGTCAGCCAACAGCAATAATGGAGCCGTGGAGCCAAAACCAAAAGTAGTTTTTAGCAAAAAAATCGGGAGATTAACACTTAAAAAGCATAAATGTGGCCGGGGGAGGGTGAAAAAGGGGGTATTTTGCCCGAAAATCATATTGCATAGCGAAATAAATACTGTTATTGTGAAACGGAAAAATTACACGAGACTAATTGCCGGCGGTACTGGGAACGACGACGATCGTCACCGGCAATGAGGAGATTAATGGCTCCACCGCAGCGGGAGCCGACCACACCCCACAGGAAGGAAGGTATCCATGAACGCAGGAAATCGTTACGGAGAGACTCCGAGTACCACCTACGTCGTTAACATTCTGCTGTACGGAGGTGTTTTGGCCGTTGTCGTGGCGACCTTCATCGCCTGGCCAGCCCTGGTCCATATCGGCTCTAAAATTTTCTGACGCCAGAATCCGTTTATATCCAGGCAAATAAAAGAGGCCGTATCCCCCAAGGGATACGGCCTCTTTTATTTGGCGGGGCGGGGATGATCAGTGTTTTTCATCCCTGATGAAGGCGGGGAATATCTTGTTGAGAAAATAGAAGAGGATGAACGGGGTGATTGCTACGGAGGCGGCTCCCGTCAACCCCTCCTTAAAGGTCTCCATGCTGGTTGGGATAACCGGCATATGGTATTCCATGAACCCGGCAAAGGTCAGGGAAAACGCCTGACCACCGATGACGACGTTCCAGCGCATCATGAAGACTCCGAAGAGGACCAGGAGACAGGCGAGGCAGGCTCGGCGGGTACTGAGGCGCGGAAGAAGGAGGAGAATGAACGGGAGGACGTTGCCGATTCCGTACTGGAATATGAATATTTTGACGAAGTCCTTGTTGTAGATGACCTCGCGAATGATGTCCCAGGACTTGACCGCCGTATAGCCGCGAAAAATGACGTCGAGAAGTTCCAGGGTGATGGCCAGGGTCATGAAGAGAAGGAGATAGCGAGCCGTCGAATGGACTTCGTGTTCCTCGATGCTGCGCAGCTCGGCGAGGTGGCCGGCCCCTGGCTTGCTCCGTTTTGCGATCAATTTGCGAATCTCCATAAAGACCGCATAGCTCAGAATGCACAGGGCGATGCCCGAAACGATGGCGGAACAGATGAAGATTACCGGCATCAGCGGCGTCATCCATAGAGCGTTGGCCTTGACCGAGCCGAAGATGAATCCGGCATAGCCGTGGAGAAAGCAGGCGACTGGGATGCCGATGGTCGCCAGGAGGCGAACGGCCTTGTGGTCGGCGGCGACGGCCTTCTCGCTCAGGTCATAGGCGCCCAGGGCGATGACCTTATGAATCGTCAGGAGAAGCGTTTCGCCGGCGGTGCGGTCATTTTTTTGCCGCAGGCGGACGATGTTCTTGACGATGTAGGTGCGGTAAACGAACCAGATCTCGGCGGCAACGATGAAGCCGTAGCCGAGAAAAACGATGCCGAAGGCCGAGATGGCCGAGGTGAAATGGGGGGTCATGAGGACGTGGACCCCGCGAAGCGGTTGCTGGAGATGAAGCATCAGCGGCATCATGGCCACCGGCAGCAGGGCGAAGGAGAAGACCAGGGCAAAGCGGGCGATATTCTTCAGGCTCTCGACGTTGAAAACGTGGTAGAGGGAGGAGAGGACGAAGGCGCCGGCGACCAGGCCGGTCATATAGGGGTACATGACGATTTGGATCGACCAGTAGATATACTCGTTGGGGAGAACAAAGAGTTCTTTGATTGTCCAGAGCTCACCGTGCACCATGACTATCTCACCTCCTTGTTCAGGCCGATGTAGAGGACCTGCGGCTTGGTACCGAACTCATCCTTGAGAATTCCGACCCGCTGGGTAAGAAGAATTTTGGTGATGGGGTCGTCGGGATTCTTCAGGTTGCCGACCTGGCGTGCCCCGAAGGGACAGGCCTGGGCGCAGGCGGTGTTGAGGCCCTTGGTGATGCGGTGGTAGCAGAAATTGCATTTGTCGGCCACGTGGGTAACGGGATTAAAGAAGCGCGCTCCGTAGGGGCACCCCATGATGCAGTAGCCGCACCCGATACACCACTTCCTGTCGACAAGGACTACCCCGTCGTCGGCCTGGTAGGTGGCGCCCACCGGGCAGACTTGAACGCAAGGGGGATTGTCGCACTGATTGCAGAGTTTGGGGACGAAGAAGGCCTGGGAAATTTCATCCTGGGGAACATCCTCGAATCCTTCCGAGGCACGGTCGATTTTGCTGGTCGTGAATCCGTCGCGGGCCCCCTTGGGGGAGTCGGCCAGAACCCTGCCGTCATGGAGGGTGACGTAACGCTCCACCCAGGTGCGGGTGACGTTGGCCTCGAAGGGGATTTCGTTTTCCGTCTTGCAGGCCTTCACGCAGAACCCGCAACCGACGCATTTGTAGGTGTCGACCAGAAATCCCCAGCGAACCTCAGGGTGTGCCGCCAGGACCTCGCGGACGTCAAAAAATTCCAGAGCACCCAGAGACACCGAGGCCCCGGAGACGAACATCAGCGAGGTTTTCAGAAACTCGCGTCGCTTCATCGTTACATCTCCTCCAGGTTCGGGTTGTGGGGGTTGTGGCATCCGGTGCATTCCATTCCGGCATTATGGTCCACGTCCTCGATGCCGGGGATGCTGTTCCGGCCACTCGACGGCATGTAGAGTTCGGCATGGCAGCGGAGGCAAAGTTCCCGGCTGCGGTCGATGTCCAGTTTTTCCGGGTTCTCCGGGTGATCGAGGGCAGCCCCGTGGCAGTTTTCGCAGGGAATCAAACCGTGTAATGTCATCTTGAGAGCGTCCACCTTTTCTTCATGGCACTCCAGGCAACTGTCGCTTCCCCGGTATTTGACCGGAAAATTCTTCCATTCCTCTTCATTGCCCGCCCGATGATAGCTGTACATGTAGCCACGTTCCTGTGTTCCGAAATCTTTCGGTACATAGATGACCCTCGCCAGCAAAATGAGGACCACGATCCCGATTACCACAAAAAGTGGCCTCCAGACGTGATTTTTCACCGACCTCCCCTTTCTTCAATGATGATTGCAGCCGCATGGTTCTCCGAGTTCTTGGCCAAGTATTGGTCCTTTCCGCGGGAAGTCAACCCGTTGACGGGTGGTGGGATTCGATTCGCGTCCAGGGCCTGAAAAAAACTTCTTTCGAAAACTATAGAACACTGTTATCTTGAAGGAAACCAAAATCAGATTAAATCGAAATAATACCTTTGGTTTTTTCTTCAGAGGGAAGGGCCTGAGGTGATGGCCGGCCCGATTTCAGATGGATATGTGATCGCCATATGGTACTCTTCGTTAATCGTAAAACTATGTTTGTCTCTGCGGCAATGGAGGCGTCATGACTGAAGAGCGGGAATCAATGGAAGGTCGCGTGGCGCGGCTCGAGGAAGATGTGCGCCGGTTGAAGGAGCGACTGGCCTTGCTGGGAGAGTCCCGGCAGGCTGCGGCTGTCCCGACCCAAATAAATCACCCCCAACCCGCTGCTGAGGAGGATACCTCGGAAGAGATCCTCTCCTGGGTCGGGGAAAAGGCCTTGTTGCCGCGCATTGCCACCCTCTGTTTTCTGCTGGTGGTCGCGCTGGCTCTTCGCACCGTCACCGACGGCGGCCTCTTGGACAATCAGGTCGGCGCCGTCCTTGGAATGGTGTACGCCTGTGCCCTGATGGGCGCCGGAGACTACAGCTATCGCCGGGAGAGCCCACTGGCCCCGGTTTTCACCGTCTGCGGAACCCTGCTCCTGTTCAGTGTTGTGGTTGAAACCCATGCCCATTTCGAGGCTCTGCCAACGGCTCCTGCATACCTGATTCTCGCGCTGGCCGGTGGGGGCGCTGCGGCGATCGGCTTTCTTCATCGCATTGCTCTCCCGGTCTTTGTGGGGACTCTGGGAATGACTCTGTCGGCACTGGCCATCGATTACCCCCACCCGAACTTTGCCAGCCTCTCCCTGATCCTCCTTGGAGCCAATTTGCTTGGGGCTTTTGCCACCAGGCTGGAGCGCTGCTCATGGCTGCGATGGATCATTCTGGTCTTGACGCTGCTGGTGCTCCAGGTCTGGGGAATAAAGTTGGAGTTCTTTCTGAATAGGCACCCGTCGGCAGCGATTCCTGGAGATTTGGTCGGATATTTACCGCTGCTCGCAGTCTTCTCCCTGATCTATCTCGCTTCGGCATATTTGGGCATTCTCAAGGGCGCTCAGGGGCGGGTTGCCCGATTCGATGTGGCCTTGCCGGCGATTACGGTGACGGCAATCTTTATAATGACCCGGAATGTTTTTAGCGCCGGCCTGGGAAGCGAGACGGCTCTCGGCTGGACAGGTGTCGCTGTCGCTTTACTTCTGGGCGCCCTTGCCGTCGCCCTCGGATCCCGGTTCCAGGCAGGGGCTCCAGGAACCAATGCCTATACTCTGGCGGCCGTCATTCTATTTGCCCTGGCAGTTCCCCTGGTTTTTGGTCAACTCCTTCCGACCCTCCCCCTGTTGTCCGCAGGGGCGCTCGGAATCTTCTGGCTGGCTGGCCGCTGGCAGAGCGGGGGGATGCGGGTGACATCCTATCTGCTGCAGATCTATGCCTGCGGCGCTCTGGTTCTCGAGCTGAAGAAGCTCGAAGCCCCGGCGCTGTCGCCGATGGGCCTGGCCGCTGCCGTCGCCATTGTCTTTTGCGGCGTCTGGCATTATCGCTGCGCACGGCACCATGCGCCACCGGAGAAGTCGGCCTTTTTCTCCCGGATTGACCCGGACGACCGCAGCGCCATTCTCCTCTTGCTGGCTCCCCTTGCCGCCGGCTTTTTTGCTCTGCGAGTCGTTATTTTTATCGCATTGGATGTCTTCGGAATCGACCATCCCGGGGCCTTTTCCTGCTACCAGAGTGTCCTCGTCAACCTCTCGGCCATCGGTCTGATGCTGGCAGGTTTTCTGCGTCGCAGCAAAGAGCTGCGAAGCGTCGCCATCCTCCTGACATTGATCGGCGCCGGGAAAGTCCTTTTCGGTGACATGATCTCGGCGCGCGGCCTTCCTCTGGTAATAAGCGTCTTTTCCTTCGGTCTCGCCGCGGCGGTCGAGTCCTTGCTTCTCGGGCGGTGGCCGCGGTCGGCAAAAACGGTGGCGGGCGGGGAAACAAAAGAACGCTGATTCGTGACCTGTTTGATGCTCCGGGTATTCTTTGCCTGGCGAAGAGGGAAGCATTGCGGTGTACATCAATGGTCCCGGACTTACCTTTTTCGCCTTGAAATGAAAAAAAGGGGGGGGCCCAATGGGCCTCCCCCCGACGGGATGTTGGCAGAACGAGCGGACTGCGATCAGGCGAGGCTGCGGTTTCGGAGAATCCTCATGACCAGGACACCGAAGATGGAGAGGATGAGGCCGACGGAGACAAAGAGGTAACCGAGACTCCTGCCGTCTCCCCAGCCGAAAAAATCCGACCCCTTCATGAAGAAAATCATGGACAAGCCGCCGAAGGTGGCAATTCCACCGGACAGGTAGATCAGGAGAGCCAGTCCTCCAAGGAAAATTCCGGAATCCGCTTTCATTGTCAATCTCCTGTAAAACGGGGGAGGCTTTTTTTGCCTCCCCCGTTTTTTCAGCTACAGCCGGACCCGATCAGTGGGATCCGGTGAGGAAGGCAAAAATCATCAGGGCCAGACAGCCGAGGCCGGTGAAGAGAGCCAGGAAACCGAAACCCTTGAAGAAGAAGTCATAAGCGACTCCGCTGACCTTGGTGGCGATGACTTCTTCGGGCATCCCCTCTTTCTCATAGCGTTTCCACTGGTCGCCCCTCTCCTCGATGAATTCCTCCTTGGCGATCTGGCCATTGAAGATGACGAAATCCATGGGGAATTTCTCCGGACGGCCATGGGTGTTGAAGAAGTGGACGGTGAAGATGAAGCCGGTGGCCAGCAGCGCTTCATCCGAATGGATGATGGTGGCGATGTTGAAGGCCCAGCCCGGGAGGAGGGCACCGAAGAGCTCGGGGAACCAGAGCATCAGGCCTGAGCCGCCGATGGCAAACATACCCCAGAAGACGGCGAGAAAGTCGAATTTCTCCCAGTAGGTCCAGCGCTCGAAGGTCGGTTTCGGCCCGCGGAAAAGGAACCAACGAACCATGGCGGTGATGTCGCGAATGTCGCGGAAATTCGGGCACAACGAGTCGGGTCCGAAGAGTCGCTGCAGGAAGTTCCCCTTGATGTCCTTGCGGAGAACGAGAAAATCGAGGCTAAGGAGGAGCGCTCCGGCGAAATAGAAGAAGGTCAGAACGGCACAGGCCCTGTGAATCAGGCCGGCATTGTACGTTCCGCCCCAGAAATCCATCAGCACATGGGCCCACTGCTGGTTGGCGAACTTCAGAGGAAGACCGGTGAGAGAGAGGCCGAGGAAACTGATGATGACCGTCATGTGAAGGAGAACGTGGCGCCTCTGGAAGCGGCGATATTGCTTGTGTCCCTCGGTGACGGCAGGATGGAGACGCCCTTCATGGAATGCTTTGAGCTTTTCCCTGTTTTCAACGAAGCCGCGGAACATCCAGAGCAGGGAGTGGAGCCAGAAGACAGCGAAGGTGCCGACCAGCAGACCGGTCATGGCAATAAAGGTCCAGTAGAGGAGCGGGTAATGCTCCCGGTCGGTGTATTCACCGTGGGGATAGTATAGAGCAAACGCGGGCGTGGCTCCCGGATGGCACTGGGCGCAGGTGCTGACGAGATTGGCCGGATTGACGCTCGACAGAGGATCGCTTTCGGGGAGAACCGAATGGGCGGTGTGGCAGTCGGCACAGCCTGCGGTCTTGTCGGGGAAGCCGAGACTGTAATTCTTGCCGTGGTAGCTTTCCATGTAGGTTTTGACGGCGACGGTGAAGACGTCGTTGCGCGCCATCATCTCCTCGTCGCTGTGGCAGGTCATACAGACCTTGGAATGGAATTCCCGGTTTGCATGGGAGTCGGGGTCGCCAAGGGCGTTTATTTCATGAAGATTATGGCAGTCGTTGCAGGCCGCCGAGTCCTGGTTCCCCTCGGCAAGCGCCTTGCCGTGGGATGAATTGCGGTAGACTTCTTCGGCATCGTGGCACTGCACGCACTTGTCGACCACCTTGCGTTTGTCGTTTTTCCAGGGCGTCAGGGTGTGAATGTCGTCGTGGCAGGCGGCGCAGGTGATGTCATTGAGCATGTGCACGCTCGAATAGTGCTCCGCCGTTTCCTTCTTGTGGCAACGGACGCACTTGACCGGTCCGGGGACCACTTCGCCTTCGGAGTGTTTGTCGAGATCGGTGATCTCCACATGACAGCTTGTACAGGCATTGGCCGCATGAACGGAGTTGGAAAAATCGCTGGCGGACACCACGTCCTCGTGGCATTCCAGGCAGGTTTCCGGGGCAATCCCCATGGATTCGGCAGCCTGGGCCGTCGGAGCCAGAAATGACACCAGACAGACCAGGGTCAACAAGTGCAACAGGTTTTTCAACATTAGGGCCTCCTTGATAAAAAAATATTTCGGGATAGTATCATTTGTTGTCAGCAATGAACAAGGGCAAATTGGATTGATGCAAGGAATGCGCCCGAAGGCGACATCTGTGCTGCCCGGCGTTGGTGGCCAGTGGGAGGTCGATCTGGCGAGGAGACGAGGGGGAAGGCGGGGAAATGACGGAGCGAAATGACCGGGCAGGGGAAAGCTGAAGGTGGAGATACGACAGAGAGAAGAAAAAGAAAAAGGGTGGTTCCCGGAGGAACCACCCTTTTTTCAAGCGGGCACTCGATCCTTACTTGCCGGCCAATTCCATCACCTGAGGGGTGAAGGGGTTGGCGAACAGGATGATCATGGCCACAACGAAGACGTAGATGGCCAGAGACTCGATCATCGCCAGACCGATCATCATCGTGGTCAGGATTTTACCGCTGGCACCGGGATTGCGGGCCACGCCCTCGACGGCGGCTTTAATAGCGAGCCCCTGACCGAGACCGGTACCGAAAGAACCGATGGCCATGCCGAAACCGGCAGCGATCATACACCATGCAAAAAATTCCATTTTGTTTCTCCTTCCTGAGAGTTGTTGTTCCTATACGGTATAGGACCTTGAAATTCGCCGCAGCGAAATCAGTGAGCTTCCTCGAGGGCGCCGGCGATATAGATCATGGCCAGCAGACTGAAGACAAAGGTCTGGATGCAGGCGACCAGCACTCCCATGAGCATCATCGGCACCGGCAGCAGAAAGGGGACCAGGGCAAAGAAGATCATCAGGACGATTTCATGGCCGTACATGTTGCCGAAGAGACGCAGCGACAGGGAGAGGGGGCGCGCCAGGTGGCCGATGATCTCGATGATGAACATCAGGGGGGCCAGCACCAGGATCGGTCCCATGAAGTGTTTCAGATAGCTGAGGCCGTGCTCCTTGAACCCGATGATGTGAGTCATGGCGAAGACGGTCAGAGCCAGGGCGAAGTTGGTGTTGAGGTTGGCGGTCGGCGGGTAGAAGCCGGGGACCAGTCCCACCAGGTTGGACACCAGGATAAAGAGGGCAAAGGTGGCAATCAGGGGGAAGTAGGTCTTCCCCTTGGGGCCCATCGTTTCGTCGATGAGATTCTCGATGCCGCCGACCACGACTTCCATGAAGTTCTGGGTGCCGGTGGGAACGACCTTGATCGCCCGGGAGGCCAGGAAGGCGATGGCAATGAGGACCAGCATGACCAGCCAGGTGTAGGTGACGTGCTCACCGACGTGGGTGTGAAGCTGTTCTTCGAGCCATTTAAGGAATAAAAAGGGGTGAGTCATACGGAAACTGCCTCCTCGTTCAGAACGATCGCTTTATGGTGGTCCAGCCGATATTGATGACGACGACCGAAAGTCCCAGGGCCAGCCCGACAGGGTTCACCCTGACCACCGTGATAAGGAGCAGCAGGGCCGCGGCCAGGCTGCCGAGTCGAATAATGTAGCCGAAGCGAAACTTCCGGCCTCCCCCTGCCTGCGGGATCTCCAGGAGCTGCTTCAGCGAGCGGTGCAGCCAGTAATAGCCGCCGATGGCCACCAGTCCCCCTCCGAGAATTCCCAGGGTGACCGTGGCTGAACGCCAGGGCAGGGAGGCCAGGGTCAGGACGGCGAGAATGATCCAGTTGCGCCGGGCGAGTTCTCCCAGCAGATGTTCATCCCGGTCACTCACCGTTCTTGCTGTTCTCATCCTGTTGACGCTTCAGTTCGCGCTCGGTCAGAATATAAATATTGCGAAACCCCGAGACAATGCCGAACCCGAGAAAAATCAGGGTGCACCAGGGGCTGGTGCCAAGCCAGCGGTCGAGATAATATCCCATGGCCAGACCGATGAAGGTCGACGCCACCATGGAGATCCCCACGCTGGACATGAAGCCCAGACTTTTAATCAGTTGGCGCTTGTCTTCGGCCATAATAACAAATGCAATGCTTGACAGGGGGGAGCGAAACCCGACCTAAGTAGCACAGGAACCCGCCGGGTGTCAATCGGTTTTTGGCTTTCCTCCTCCCCGTTTGCGGCCGCGCCAGTCGTTGATGCTCCATTCGAGCTGACTCCACATCCCGCGCAGCAGGGCGAGCTCCTCGCGGTCGGGACGGGCCCGGTGGAGGATCTGACGCAGGCGGTTCATGGCCGCTTCGGGGCGACTCGGATTGAGAAAGGCGATTCGGGTGAGGACCTCTTCCATCTGGGCGAAAAGCCCCTGATATTCCCCCTGGGTCGGGGTTTTGCTCTCCTCCCCCCCTTCTTCGGAGGGGTGACGCCCCAGCTCGAAGAGGAAAAGAAGGACGGCCTGGGAGAGGTTGAGGGAGCCGACGTCCTCCGCGGTGGCGACGGTGGCGGCATGGGAGCAGAGAGCGACCTCCTCGCTCGTCAGCCCGGCGTCTTCCCGGCCGAAGATCAGTCCGAGCTTCCCTGCCGGGGGGAGGCCGGTTTGCAGGGACGGAACCTGGCTGATATCGAGAAGGTCCCCCCGCAGGCGTCCCCCGCGCCGGGTCGTGGCCACCGTGACGTGAAGGTCGGCAATGGCCGTGGAAAGATCGGGAAAAAGCCGGGCCTGGCCGAGGAGGTAGTTTGCCCCGACGGCGAATTTGCGGGCCTCGGGATGGAGGTGGGAACAGGGGTTGACCAGACGCAGGTCCCGGGCGCCGAAATTGGCCATGGCCCGGCAGACCATGCCGATATTGCCGGGATTCTGGGGCTCGACGAGAACGACGGCGACCTGTTCGAGGGAGGGGGTAGGCATGCGGTTTGGAAAATGTCCTTTGGTGGCAAAGCCCGTCAGTAACCGTCGAGGATTTCCTGCCGGCGAAAGCAGCCGAGGGTGTGATCGTTGACCATGCCGACGGCCTGCATGTGGGCATAGCAGATGGTGGGACCGACGAACTTGAAGCCGCGCTGGCGAAGGTCCCGGCTCAGGGCATCCCCTTCGGGACAGGTCGTCGGATAGTCGGCGAGGGTTTGCAATGCGTGAACGATCGGCCGGCCATCAACGAATCCCCACAGGTAGGCGTCGAAGGAACCGAAGACCTCCTGTACGGCGAGAAAGGCCCGGGCGTTGCCGATGGCGGCGGCAATCTTGGCCCGATTGCGGATGATGCCGGGATTCCCCAAGAGCGTTGCCACCTGCCGCTCATCGAAGCGCGCCACCTGGTGCGGGTCGAATCCGGCGAAGGCGGCGCGGTAGTTCTCCCGTTTGCGCAGGACGGTGTACCAGGAGAGGCCGGCCTGCGCACCTTCGAGCGTGAGGAATTCGAAGAGGAGACGGTCGTCGTGGACCGGCACCCCCCACTCATCGTCGTGATAGGCGAGGTAGTCGGGTTTGGAGAGGTCGACCCAGGGACAGCGGCCGATTTCCTTGCCGGACGAATTCTTCATGGGTCGGACCCTCAACGTCTTTTTTTGCGGTTCGCTCCACCCTTGAGAAGATCGGCCAGGGTTCCCATCCCCGCCCCGCCCGGCTCGACAAAAGAGCTCGGTCCCTCCTCACCGGCGCTGGCCGGTATCAGGGAGATGCGCCGCTCTTGAAGGTCGATTTTTTCGATGGTCACCGTCAGTTTCTGGCCGGCCTTGAGGACCTCCTGCGGATGTTTGATGTGGCGCCCTTCACCGAGACGGGAGATGTGCACCAGCCCGTCGATCCCCTCCTCGAGGGTGACGAAGGCGCCGAAGGGGGCGAGGCGCGATACGGTGCCGGTCAGGGTGGCTCCTTCGCGGTAGGTCGAGCCGACCTTGCTCCAGGGATCGGCCAGGGTATCGCGGAGGGAAAAGGAAAACCGCTCCTTGTCCCAGTCGCAGCTCTTGACCGCCAACTCCAGTTCCTGGCCGACGTGCAGAACCTCGTCGACCCTTTCGACGCGGCCGTAGCCGATTTCCGAAATCGGCAGGAGACCTTCGATGGCGCCGATGTCGATGAAGGCGCCGAAGTCGCGGATGGAGGTTACCACCCCCTTGACCACATCCCCCTCCTTGAGGGAGTGACGCAGCTCGGCGCGCCGGGCTCGCCGCTCCTCTTCGAGAATCTCCCGGTGGGAGACGACGATGTTGCGTCCCTGTTCGGAAAACTGGGTGATTTTGAAGGGGAAGGACTGGCCGAGGACCTCTTCGGGATTCTCGACCCGTTTCAGGCCGAGCTGGGAGAAGGGGCAGAAGGCCCTTACCGCCCCGGGGAGGCGCACCTCGTAGCCCCCCTTGATTTCCTTCTCGACCCGACCGTCCACGGGGATGGCGCTGCGCCAGGCTTCCTCAAGCTGTTCCGTCCCTGTGGCGCCGCCGCCGATGCGGGTCGTGAAGCGCAGTTCCCCGCCGCTACGGGAGAGAAAGTAGGCGCCGACTTTTTCGCCCACGGTCGCCGTCAACCCCCCTTGGGCATCCTGCAGTTCGCGCACGTCGAGGACCCCTTCACCCTTCTGGCCGACGTCGAGAAAAACCCATTCCTTGCCGATCTGCAGTATGGTCGCCTGAATTTTCTGTCCCGGTTCCAGAGGTGCGGCGGTACTCAGGCTCTGCTCGAAGAGTTCGGCAAAGCTCTCGTCTTCGCCGTTGTCCTCACTCTGGTCTTTGTCGTCAGTCATGGCGCAATCCTTTGAAGGGGTAAATGGTCAGGGGTGCCATTATAGACATTTTATGCCGGCTGTAAACGCCTCCCTTCAGGGGTAGGGGCGGTTTTTTCCTTTTTCCTGGAACATGCCGCCGGTGACGACAAACCCCATGGCCCGGTTGGTGGAAATGTCGATGGGGCGGACCGCCGAGCGCGGCACGATGAGGGTGTAGCCGCCGATCTGATAACTCAGCGGCAGGTAAACGGCGACTTCGTCCTCCTTGCCCATTCCTTCGGGGAGGTCGCGAAAGTCGCTGCAGGTGACGAACCCGATCAGACGCATCGGCACCCCCCCCATATTCATCTCCAGGGCCACGACCTGGTGGAACTCGCGGCTCTTTTTCTGGGCGAAGAAACCGATGAAGTCCTTCACCGAGCCGTACAGGGTCTTGACCACGGGAATACGGTTGAGGGCCTCTTCACCCAGGGTGAGGATGCGGCGAAAGAGGAAAGCGTTGACGAAGAGGCCGAGGCAGAAGATCAGGAACATTCCGACCAGAAGCCCCATCCCCGGAAGATACCACCCCTCGGGGAGAACGACCTTGATGGCGTTGCCGAGTATCGTCTCTGCCGAACGCACCAGCCAGTAGAGGATGTAGAGCGTCAGGGCCGAAGGAAGGATGGCGATCATCCCCCGGACCATGATTCCGGATAGCCACTGGGCTGCTGTCTTTTTTTTCGGGGGCGGAGAAGTCATTTAGGTCGTCTCGATCTGGTTAGGGGTAGGAAATCAGCGGGACCACGGATAAATTGTAGTCCTGCGGACGTCAAAGTAAAGTGTCGTCCCGTCTTCGGTTCTGAAGGTTGGTGAAAGGTCGAGGCAAGACCTCTTTTGTGCCGAGGGTCCCCCCGTCGTCGTGAAAAAAATTCCATACAACCGCCCTGTTTCATCCGCTCCCTTTACAACGTCCTTCTCCGTGGTAGATTGAAACCAAGGCAAAGACAAAAGGAGGAAGGGATCATGACGCTCTCCGAGCCACCGGGCCACAGAGGAACCGCGCCAACAAAAAAGTCGCTCAAATTCTGAGCAGACAATTCTCGGACACAAAAAACCCCGGCGCAAAAGCCGGGGTTTTTTGTGTCCGGAAGTAACAATAAGGGCGGCGATGGGACCGGTGACAGTTTGAAAATAATGCGCAGGTGACCTCAGGGTCTGCCGTTTTCCGCCGGCCCCTTCACCCTGCCGATCTGTCCGTCGCTGAGCCGCACCTTGATTCCCCGGGAGTGGAAGGGGGCGCTGGTGAGGATGTCCTGGACGATTCCCCAGGTCAGCCTGTCGCTCTTCTGGTCCTTCTTGAGGACGATGTTCACTGCCATTCCGGGGCGGATGTCGCTGCGTTGTTGCGGGTCCATGGCCGGTTCCTAAAGGTCGAGTTCGCCCCGCCCCTGGGAGAGGGCGGCCCGCTCGGCGGTCACTCGGGGATCTTCGAGGTATTCTTCGAAGGTCATGACCCGGTCGATGATCCCCCCGGGGGTGAATTCGACGATGCGGTTGGCGACGGTCGAGACGAACTCGTGGTCATGGGCGGCAAAGAGAATCACTTCGGGAAAGGCGATCAGGCCGTTGTTGAGGGCGGTGATCGATTCGAGGTCGAGGTGGTTGGTCGGCTCGTCGAGGATCAGGGTGTTGGCCCCCTTGAGCATCATCCGCGACAGCATGCAGCGGACCCGCTCGCCGCCGGAGAGGACGCGGGTTTTCTTGGTGGCATCGTCGCCGGAGAAGAGCATCCGTCCGAGAAAGCCGCGGGCAAAGCTCTCGCCGTCGCAGGGAGGGAACTGGCAGAGCCATTCGATGAGGTTGTAATCGTTGTCGAAGTAGGCGCTGTTTTCCTTGGGAAAGTAGCTGTGGGTGATGGTCACCCCCCAGCGCACGGTGCCGGCGTCGGGCTTGAGCTCTCCGTCAAGGATCTGGAAAAGGGTGGTCTTGGCGAGGCTGTCGCCGCCGACAAAGGCGATCTTGTCTCCCTTGTTGACGATCAGGTCGAAATTTTTGAGAACCTCCACTCCGTCGACGGTCTTGGAGAGGCCGGTGATCTCGAGGATGATGTCGCCGCAGGGACGCTCGGGCTTGAAGACGACAAAGGGGTACTTGCGGGAGGAAACGGGCATCTCCTCGAGGGTCAGCTTATCGAGAAGCTTCTTGCGCGAGGTGGCCTGCTTGGCCTTGCTGGCGTTGGAGGAGAAGCGCTGGATGAATTCCTTGAGCTCGTTGGCCTTGTCGGTGACCTTGCGGTTTTCGTCCTGTTTCTGTTTCAGGGTCAGCTGGCTGGCCTGGTACCAGAAGTCGTAGTTGCCGACATAGACGGCGATCTTGCCGAAGTCGATGTCGGCGACATGGGTGCAGACCTGGTTGAGGAAGTGGCGGTCATGGGAGACGACGATCAGGGTGTTCTGGAAACGGGAGAGGAAGTCGTCGAGCCAGGCGATCGACTTGAGGTCGAGATGGTTGGTCGGCTCGTCAAGGAGGAGGATTTCCGGATTGCCGAAGAGGGCCTGGGCGAGGAGGACCCGGACCTTGTCTCCCCCTTCGAGCTCCTTCATGGTTTTGTTGCGCAGCTCTTCGGGGATGCCGAGACCGTTGAGGAGGACCGCGGCCTCGGATTCGGCCTCGTAGCCGTTCATCTCGGCGAACTCGGCTTCGAGCTCCCCGGAGCGGAGGCCATCCTCCTCGGTGAACTCGGGCTTGGCGTAGATCGCCTCCCGCTCCATCATCAACTGGTAGAGGCGCTTGTGCCCCATGATGACGGTATTGAAGACCGTTTCCTCGTCGAAGGCGAAGTGGTCCTGGCGCAGCACGGCGATGCGTTCGCCGGGACCGACGGAGATCTCGCCGCGGTCGGCCTCGATTTCGCCGGCGAGGATTTTGAGAAAAGTCGACTTGCCGGCGCCGTTGGCGCCGATGAGGCCGTAGCAGTTGCCGGGAATGAACTTTATGTTGACGTCCTTGAAGATGACCCTCTTGCCGTAGGAGAGGGCGACATTGTTGGCGCTGATCATGATCGTTTCTTCCTTTGTTGAAAAATAAAAAACCACAGGGGTGAATCCCTGTGGGTCACATGCCCCTTATTAATAACACTTTTTCCCTCTCGGCGGCAATCCCTTTTTAATGGTGGGTTGCTGCCGGGGCGACAGCTCCCTGTCGCCGGCCTCCGTTTTTCGTCGATGTCCCTCTTCAGCTCACCGCAATGATCTCCAGGTCGCGCATCGCATCGCCGATTCCCGTCGTCACCTGATCCCCCGCGATTTTGCCGAGGAGTTCCTGTCCGAGAGGGGAGCTGGGGGTGATGACGATGATTTCCCGGCCGCCGTCGAAAATCCTCAGGCCTCCGGCTTCCGGGCCGATAAGGACGGTTCGGGATCGGCCTTCCTCACCTTCGAGAGTGACCAGAGCGCCAAGGCGGATCGGCTCCCCGTCCCCGAAGGGACGAAGTTCAAGCGCCTTGTAGCTTTCCAGGGCCATCCGGATTTCCTGGGCGCGATTGGCCTGTCCCTGGGCGACGTAGGATGCTTCGAGGGCGAGGGTTTCATACTCGTTGTCGGGGAGGTTTTCCGCGTTGGTCGCCGCTTCGTGGGCAGTGCGGGCGGCCTGGAGGAAAAGTTCGAGATCGGCGGCGAGCTGTTCGATGATCCGTTGCCGGAGGGTTTCTTTATCCATGGTCGAAAGAGGGTTCCAGGGCTGTGGCCGGAGGGGTGGGGGTTATTTTTTCCAGTCGCGACGGCGGCTCGTCTCTTCGTCGGACTCGACTTCGCTGAGAATCTCCAGATAGGCCGCATAGCGATCGGCGGGGACCGTCCCCCTGGAAACCAATTCGGCTACGGCGCACCCCGGTTCGCTGCGGTGCCGGCAGTTGCGAAAGCGGCAGCTGTTTTCGCCGAGGGCCTCGAACCCGGGGAAGTGAAGGGAAAGGTCGTCGGTGCTGATGTCGACGAGACCAAAATCACGGAAGCCGGGGGTGTCGATCAGTTCCCCGCCCTTCTCCAGGGCGTTGAGGGTGGAGACCGTGGTGGTGTGGCGTCCGAGGCCGTAATCGCTGATCTCACCGACCCGCAGGTCGATCTCCGGGCAGAGGACATTGAGAAGAGAACTTTTGCCGACCCCGGTGGTTCCGACGAAGGCGCCGCGGTGCCCCTGGGCAAAATAGAGGCGCAGAGGTTCGAACCCCTCGCGGCGGGCGGCGCTTAAGGGGAAAATCGGCAGGGTGGTTCCGTAGCAGTCGCGAAGTTCTGCCAGGAGTTCCGCGGCGCCGGGGAGGTCGCACTTGTTGACGACGACAAAGGGGTGAAGTCCGGCGCTGCGCGCCGCGACGATGGCCCGGTCGAGAAATCCCGCCGGCGCCGCGGGGAGAGGGGCGACGACAATTCCGAGGACGTCGAGATTGGCGCCGACGAGGTGGACGCCTCCCCGCGTGTCGCGGCGGCGCAGCTCGCTGCGCCGCGGGTGGCGCTGCAGCACCTCGTCACAGACCGTCACCCCGTCGCCGACGACGTGCCCGGAGTTGCGTTTGACCCGCACCCGCGCCTGTTCGCCGTCGTCGAACCGGACCTCGACCGCTACCCCGAGGTGGGCGACGATGACCCCCTCCCGCCCCGGGGAGGGGTTGCTGCCTGTATTTTTCAATGGGGGGCTCCTCGGTGGATGGGGGGACTGCTGCGAGGGTAAGGCAGCCGCCGATTCTTGTCAATACGCCTGATGGGTGCTCCGTTGCAAATGCGGGGATTGCCGATAAACTGGATCCTGCTCTTTTCCTCAAGCCCCTTTTCGGAAGCATATCAAGGAGGTCCGATGATTACCCTCAATGTCAACGGCCAGACCCATCAGCTCGACATTTCCCCCGATACGCCTCTTCTCTGGGTCCTGCGCGAGAAGCTGCAGCTGACCGGTACCAAGTTCGGCTGCGGCCAGTCGTTGTGCGGCGCCTGTACCGTCCACGTCGACGGCGAGGCGACCCGCTCCTGCGTCACGGCGGTGAGCGAGGTGGAAGGGAAGAAGGTGGTTACCGTCGAGGGACTGATTCCCCGGTGGATGGATCCGCTGAAGGAGGCCTGGCTGGCCGAGGAGGTCCCCCAGTGCGGCTACTGCCAGCCGGGACAGTTGATGGCCGCGGCGGCGCTGCTGGTGAAAAATCCGGCGCCGAGCGATGCCGAAATCGATGCGGGAATGTCCGGCAACATCTGCCGCTGCGGCACCTATCCAAGGATCCGCAGGGCGATCCGCCGTGCGTCCAGGCAGGCGGCCGAGGGGAGGGGCGTATGAGCGATCCGGTCGATATCCGCCGCCGTGAGTTTCTTCTCGCCAGTGCCGCGGTCGGCGGCGGCCTGGTTCTCGGTTTCTACCTGCCGCCACGCGGCGGGGTGATCGCCGCTGCCGCCGCCGAACCTGCCGCCGTCACGCCGAGCGCCTGGCTGCGCATCGCCGCCGACGGCACGGTGACCATCGTCGTCGCCAAGTCGGAGATGGGGCAGGGGGTCTACACCTCCATGCCGATGCTCATCGCCGAGGAACTCGAGGCCGACTGGTCCCGGGTGCGCATCGAGCCGGCGCCGGTGGCCGCAGTCTACAACCATACCGTCTACGGGGTGATGGTCACCGGCGGGAGCACCAGCGTCGCCTCCTCCTGGGAGCAGCTGCGCACCGTCGGCGCCGCGGCCCGGGAGATGCTCGTCGCCGCCGCGGCGCGCCAGTGGGAGGTTCCCGCCGCCGAGTGCCGGGCCCGGGAGGGGACCGTCAGTCATCCCGGCAGCGGCCGCTCCCTCGGGTACGGGGCCCTGGCCGAAGGCGCGGCGGCGGAGCCGGTCCCCGCCGTCGTGGCCCTCAAGGAGCCCAAAGATTTTCGTCTCATCGGCCGCTCCCTCCCCCGCCTCGATTCACCCGAGAAGCTTGCCGGCACCGCCCTTTTCGGCATCGATATTCAACGGCCGGGGATGCGGGTGGCGGTGGTCGCCCGCCCTCCGGTCTTCGGCGCCCGCCTCAGGGGTTTCAAGGCCGAGGCGGCCCGCGGCGTGCCGGGGGTTCGGACGGTGGCGCAGGTTCCTTCGGGGGTTGCGGTCATCGCCGACGGCTACTGGCCGGCCCTCAAGGGGCGCGAGGCTCTGGAGATCGACTGGGAGGAGGGGGACGGCGCCGCTCTTTCCAGCGACGGACTGCGGGAGGCGTACCGTGCCCTCGCCGAGGAGCCGGGAACGGTCACCCGTAGCGAGGGGGATGCCACAGCGGCCCTGGCGGCGGCGCCCCGCACCCTTGTCGCCGAGTACGATGTCCCCTATCTGGCCCACGCCGCCATGGAACCCCTCAACTGCGTGGTGGAACTCAAGGGGGACTCCTGCGAGATCTGGACCGGGACCCAGTTCCAGACCGTCGACCGCAACGCCGCGGCGAAGGCCGCAGGACTTAAGCCCGAACAGGTGCAGATCCACACCACCTATCTCGGGGGCGGCTTCGGCCGCCGCGCCAATCCGGCCTCCGATTTCGTCGTCGAGGCGGTGCACGTCGCCCGGGCGGCCAAGGCGCCGGTGAAGGTCATCTGGAGCCGTGAGGACGACACCCGCGGCGGCTGGTACCGCCCCCTGTGGTACAGCCGCCTGCAGGGGGGGCTCGACGAGGGGGGGACGCCGGTCGCCTGGAGCCACCGCATCGTCGGCCAGTCGATTCTCAGCGGCACTCCCTTCGAGCAGGCGGTCATATCCCAGGGTTTCGATGGCACTTCGGTGGAGGGGGCGATGGAACTCCCCTACGCCTTCCCCAACATACGGGTCGATCTCCATTCACCGATCAAGGCGGTGCCGGTGCAGTGGTGGCGCTCCGTCGGCCACTCCCACACCGGCTTCGTCGTCGAATCTTTCTTCGACGAACTGGCCCATGCCGCCGGGCACGACCCCTACCGCTTGCGGCGCCGTCTCCTCGCCGATCACCCCCGCCATCGCCGAGTCCTCGATCTGGCGGCGGAAAAGGGGGGATGGGGAGAAAAACTTCCCCAGGGGAAAGGGCGAGGACTCGCCTTGCATCACTCTTTCGGCTCCTATGTCGCCCAGGTGGCGGAGGTCAGCGTCGACGAGAAGGGGCGCATCCGTGTCGAGCGGGTGGTCTGCGCCGTCGACTGCGGCCGGGTGGTCCATCCCGATACGGTGCGGGCGCAGATGGAGAGCGGCATCGTCTTCGGGCTTTCGGCGGCGCTCTTCGGCGAGCTCACCGTTGAAAAGGGGCGGGTGCTGGAATCGAATTTCCATGACTACCCGGTGCTGCGCCTCGAGGAAACCCCGGTCATCGAGGTGCACCTCGTTGAAAGCAGCGAAAAGCCGACGGGGGTCGGCGAGCCGGGAGTGCCGCCGATTGCCGCGGCGGTGGCCAACGCCGTCTTTGCCGCCGTCGGTGCCCGGGTCCGCCGCCTCCCCCTCCTTCCGGAGCGGGTCCTGGCCGCCCGCCACAGGTCCTGAGAGGGATACCCATGGACGATGCGAAACTCTACGAGGAGATCCTGCGACTGAAGAGGGAGGGTGTCTCCGCGGTGCTGGCTCTGGTGGTGGAGAGCAGCGGTTCGGCTCCCCGCAAGGCCGGAGCCAAGATGCTCCTGCAGGGGGATGGCCGCGTCTTCGGCAGCGTCGGCGGCGGTCTTCTCGAAGCGCAGGCGCTGCAGGCGGCGGAAGAGGTCATGGCCACGGGGGAGTCCCGCCTCTTTTCCTTTTCCCTGTCCGAAGAAAACGGTATGGTCTGCGGTGGCCGGGTGGTCCTCTATCTCGAATCCCTGCGCCCACCTCCCCGACTGATCGTTGTCGGCGCCGGGCATGTCGGCCAGGCGCTGGCCGCTGCCGCCCGGCCGGCGGGATTTGCCGTAACCCTTGTCGATCCCGTCGTCGGCGGCAGTCCTCCCCGGGTGGCGGGGTTTGCCGCCGCCGATCTCACCTGTCCGGCGGCAGAAGTCTTCCGGAAGCTGAGCGTCGACGACAGCAGCTATATCGTCGTCGCCGCCCCGAGCCATAAGGACGATTTTGCCGCGGTGAGCGGCGCCCTCGAAACCACGGCCGCCTACATCGGGATGCTCGGCAGCCGCCGCAAACGGGAGGCGTTGCGCCTCCACTTGCAGGCGTCGGGGTTTTCGGAGCAGGCCATAACGCGGGTCGTGACCCCGGCCGGCATGGCGATCGGCGCCCAGACCCCCGGGGAGATCGCCGTCAGTATTCTGGCCCAACTCATCGAAATCAGGAGGATCCATGGCGCAGCAGATCGCGGCACTCATTCCGGCGGCGGGGCTCTCGCGCCGGATGGGGCGCTGCAAGGCGCTCCTCCCCTTCGGTGACAGGTGCGCCATCGAGCGGGTCGTCGCCACTCTTCAGGCCGCCGGCGTGGACGAGATTCTCGTTGTCCTCGGACCGACGGGGGGAGAAACGGCCAGGGTCCTTGCCCCGACCCCGGCGAGGGTCGTCTGGAATACGGATCCCGACAGCGACATGGCCGCTTCGGTGCGACTCGGCCTCGCGCACCTGAGCCCCGGCTCCGGCGGGGTGATGGTCTTTCTCGCCGATCACCCCCTGGTCAGTGTCGCTACCGTGAAAGCCCTCCTGGGGGCCCATTCCCTTTCGCCGGAAACAATTCACATCCCCTGCCTGGACGGTAAAAAAGGACATCCCGTTCTTTTCCCCCGCGCTGTCCTCTCCGAAATCCGCACCCTGTCCACCCTGCGGGACGTCTGCCGAAGGGACCCCGCGCGGGTCGAGCTTCTCTCCGTCGAGGACCCGGCCATTCTCCATGATCTCGATACCCCGGAGGCTTACCGCCAGGCCCTCGCCTGGTGGCAGGCGACGGACGGCGCCCCTCCCTGAAAGATGGGCTCAGGGGAGGGCGTAGTGAAGGAGGATGACCCCTTTGCCCTGCTCGGCTTCCGGGAAGTCGGGGCCCGGCTCCCGGGAGCCGAGCTTTCGCGCTTCGGGAAGGATCTCGGTGAAGAGGCGGGCGAGGAATTCGGGGGGGAGGTGCGGTCCGTTGAGGCAGGCGAAAACCTGGCCTCCGGGAGCCAGAAGTTCGGGGAGGCGCCGGATCAGTTTCGGCCAGTGGCGTTCGGCGGTGAAGCTCTCCCCCTGGCTGGCCGGCGGGTCGCAGA
>Ga0209231_1000342_pt1 | contig 28396 bp, 30 predicted proteins | sample Deesub45470m_DNA_FD_188086 | JGI IMG/M metagenome (GOLD analysis project Ga0209231, IMG submission 188086) | Deep subsurface microbial communities from North Pacific Ocean - 450_OLKR46/470m Metagenome (SPAdes) (version 2) | ecosystem: Environmental > Terrestrial > Deep subsurface > Unclassified ... | reverse complement strand
CTCTTCCTGGCCGACGAGGTGACCGACCTCGCGGCGCAGGTCGGTCACCTCGTCGGCCAGGAAGAGCGCGGCGAAGAGCAGGTTGCGCACTTCGGTCATGCCCGGCATGCCCTGTTGCGCGGCGCGCGCCTTGCCATCGATCATCGCCGCAAGCTGCGCCAGATGCGCTTCCTCGCCATCGCGGCAGCGTATGTCATAGTGCCGCCCGGCAATGTGCAGCGTGGTTTCAGCCATGGGCCTTGGCTTTCAGATCATCGATCAACTGATCGAGCGAGCGCAAGGCTTCGCGGGCGGCGGGCATGTCGATCTGCGGGGCGTCTGGCGGCGCAGGGGGCGGGATGGCCGCGACGAAATGGGTCACATCCTGTTCCAGCCGACCGATCGCCCGCTCCAGCGTGCCGATCGCCAGCATCATGCGCTCGCTTGCCATGGCCCAAGCATAGCCCGATTCGCCCGCGCACAAAAGCGGTCTTTGGGCCTAAGCGACGGGCATTGCGCCCCGCTATGGTTGACGCATGGGGCTTGACGCGACAAAGGAAGCGCGATCTCGACTCGTTCGCCCGCCCGCAAACGATCCGCCCTATTCGTTCAGGAAAGACGCCCGCCCATAATGACCGTCACTGATAAGTCGCTCGCCAACGCCATTCGCGCGCTTTCCATGGACGCGGTGCAGGCCGCCAATAGCGGTCATCCGGGGATGCCGATGGGGATGGCCGATGTCGCGACGGTGTTGTTCAGCGATTATCTGAAATTCGATCCAACCCAGCCCAAATGGGCCGACCGCGACCGGTTCGTCCTGTCGGCCGGCCATGGCTCGATGCTGATCTACAGCCTGCTGCACCTGACCGGCTATGCGCGGCCCACGATTGAGGACATCGCCAATTTCCGCCAGTTGCACAGCCCTTGCGCCGGGCATCCTGAGAATTTCGAGCTGGCGGGCGTGGAAGCGACCACTGGCCCGCTTGGGTCGGGCCTTGCCACCGCTGTTGGCATGGCGATTGCGGAGCGACATCTGAATGCGCAGTTCGGCGACGATCTGGTCGATCACCGGACCTGGGTGATTGCGGGCGACGGCTGCCTGATGGAAGGCATCAACCATGAGGCGATCGGCCTTGCGGGGCACCTCAACCTTGGCCGCCTGATCGTGTTGTGGGACGATAACAAGATCACCATCGACGGCGCGGTCGACCTGTCGAGCAGCGAAGATGTGCGCGCGCGCTATGCCGCCACTGGCTGGCATGTCGTGTCGTGCGATGGTCATGACGTCGCCGATGTGCGCCGCGCGCTGGCCGAAGCGATCGCCGATCCGCGTCCCTCGCTCGTCGCCTGTGCGACCAAGATCGGCTATGGTTCGCCCAACAAGGCGGGCACATCGGGCGTGCATGGCTCCGCGCTGGGTACGGACGAAGTCGCGGCCGCGCGCGAATTTCTGGGCTGGACCGCCGAACCCTTCGTCATCCCCGAAGATATTGCCGCGGCCTGGAAGGCGATCGGCGCCAAGGGCGGCGAGGCGCGCACCGCATGGGAAGCACGGCTTGAAAGTGCCGAGAAGGGCGGCGAATTTGCCCGCCGCATGGGCGGCGACCTGCCCGCCGACTTCTCGCTCGAAGCCTATATCGACAGCCTGATCGCCGCGCCGCAGAAGGTCGCGACGCGCAAGGCGAGCGAATTGGCGCTGGGTGCGATCAACGACTTGCTGCCCGAAACGCTGGGCGGTTCGGCGGATCTCACCGGCTCCAACAATACCAAGACCAAATCGACGGGCCCGCTGACCAAGGATGATTATGCCGGTCGCTATGTCTATTATGGCATTCGTGAATTCGGCATGGCCTGCGCAATGAACGGCATGGCGCTCCATGGCGGCGTGATCCCCTATGGCGGCACCTTCCTCGTCTTTTCCGACTATATGCGCGGTGGCATCCGCTTGGCGGCGTTGCAGCAGCAGCGCGTCATCCATGTGCTGACCCATGACAGCATTGGCCTTGGCGAAGATGGCCCGACCCATCAGCCGATCGAGCATGTCATGTCGCTGCGCATGATCCCGAACCTGGACGTTTATCGTCCGGCCGACATCGTCGAGACGGCGGAATGCTGGGAGCTGGCCTTGAAGGACGTGAGCGGCCCATCGGTGCTGGCGCTGACCCGCCAGAACCTGCCGCAGTTGCGCACCGAAAAGAGCGAGAATCTGTGCGCCAAGGGTGCCTATCGCCTGCGCGCCGCGACCGGCGATCGCCGCGTGGTGATCATGGCCACCGGGTCGGAAGTCGAGATCGCCGTCGACACCGCCAAGCTGCTGGAAGAGCAGGGCATCGGCGCCGACGTCGTGTCGATGCCGAGCTGGGCGCATTTCGAGGCGCAGCCGCAATCCTACAAGGATGAGGTGCTGCCCTATGATGTGCTGCGCGTGTCGATCGAGGCGGGGACGACTTTCGGCTGGGAACGGCATACCGGCATTGGCGGCCTGCGCTTTGGCATCGACAGCTTCGGCGCATCCGCGCCGGCCGAGGCACTCTATGACCATTTCGGCCTGACCGCCGTGAAGATCGCGCCGCAGATCGTGGCCGCGCTCGACAACTGATCGACAATCAACAGCTTAAGGGAGGCTAGTGCAGTGGCAACGAAGGTAGCAATTAACGGTTTCGGACGTATCGGCCGCCTGGTGGCGCGCGCCATTCTCTCGCGCACCGACCATGACCTGGAACTGGTCAGCATCAACGATCTGGGCGATGCCAAGGCCAACGCCCTGCTGTTCAAGCGCGACTCAGTCCATGGCAATTGGCAGGGTGACGTCAGCGTCGATGGCGATTTCCTGGTCATCGACGGCAAGCGCATCGCCGTCACCGCCGAACGCGACCCCGCCAACCTGCCCCACGCGGCGCAGGGCGTCGAAATCGCGCTCGAATGCACCGGCATCTTCGCCGACAAGGGCAAGGCCAGCGCGCATCTGACCGCCGGTGCCAAGCGCGTCATCATCTCCGCGCCCGCCACGGGCGTCGACAAGACGATCGTGTTCGGCGTCAACCATGACGCGCTGACTGCCGACGATATCGTGATTTCGAACGCCAGCTGCACCACCAACTGCCTGGCCCCGCTCGCCAAGGTGCTGCACGATGCAATCGGCATCGAGCGCGGTTTCATGACGACGATCCACAGCTATACCAACGATCAGAACACGCTGGACCAGATCCACAAGGATATGCGCCGCGCCCGCGCCGCTGCCCTGTCGATGATCCCGACCACCACGGGCGCTGCCCGTGCGGTGGGTGAGGTGATGCCGGAGCTGAAGGGCAAGCTCGATGGCTCGTCGGTCCGTGTGCCGACCCCGAATGTGTCCGTGGTCGACTTGAAGTTCGACGCCAAGCGCGCCACGAGCGTCGAGGAAGTCAATGCTCTGCTCAAGGCCGCTTCGGAAGCAGGGCCGCTCAAGGGTGTGCTGGGCTATTCGGACGAACCATTGGTCTCGATCGACTATAATGGCGACCCGCGCAGCTCGACCGTCGATAGCCTGGAAACCGCCGTCATCGACGGCACGCTGGTCCGTGTGCTGAGCTGGTACGACAATGAATGGGGCTTCTCCAACCGCATGATCGACACCAGCGGCGTGGTCGCGAAGTTCCTGTAAGATACTGAGGGGGCAGGGTGACTTGCCCCCTTTTCGTCATCCCGGCGAACGCCGGGATCCCGCTTTTCTTCTCTTCGGCGATACAGGAAGAGTGATCCCAGCTTTCGCTGGGATGACGGATGCATCAGGAAGCCAACATGACCAAGCCGTTCAAGACTCTCGATGATATGGGCGACATCACCGGCAAGGCCGTGCTGGTGCGCGAAGACCTCAACGTGCCGATGCACGAAGGGTCGGTCAGCGACGATACCCGCCTGCGCTCGGCCATGCCGACCGTGCTGGAACTGGCCGATCGCGGCGCGAAGGTGCTGATCCTCGCCCATTTCGGCCGTCCCAAGGGCCAGAAGAACCCCGAATTTTCGCTGTCGAAGATTACCCGGCCCTTGAGCCAGGTGCTGGGCCGCGAAGTGCAGTTCATTCCCGATTGCGCCGGTCAGGCGGCGGTCGACGGCATTGCGGTGATGCGCCCCGGCGACATTGCGATCCTGGAAAATACCCGTCTTCATGCGGGCGAGGAGCAGAATGACCCGGCGCTGGCCGAGGCGATGGCGGCGATCGCTGACCTCTATGTCAACGACGCCTTTTCTGCCGCACACCGCGCGCATGTTTCGACCGAGGGCATCGCCCACAAGCTGCCCGCCTTTGCCGGACGCGCGATGGAGCGCGAACTGGATGCGTTGCAGGTCGCGCTCGGCACCCCGGTCAAGCCGGTCGCGGCGGTCGTGGGCGGGGCGAAAGTTTCGACCAAGCTCGACGTGCTCAACCATCTCGTCACCAAGGTCGATCATCTGATCATCGGCGGCGGCATGGCCAACACCTTCCTCCACGCGCGCGGGGTCGATGTCGGCAAGTCGCTATGCGAGAAAGATCTGGCGGACACGGCCGAAGCGATTTTCGACAAGGCGGAGGCGGCCGGTTGCACCATCCATCTGCCCTATGATGTGGTGGTCGCGAAGGAATTCGCCGCCAACCCGCCATCGGTGCGGACGTGCAACGTGCATGAAGTCGCTGAGGATGAAATGATCCTCGACGTCGGCCCGGCGGCTGTCGAGGCGCTGGCCGATGTGCTGAAGAATTGCCGGACATTGGTATGGAACGGCCCGCTCGGCGCGTTCGAGATCGCGCCGTTCGACACCGCCACGGTCGCGCTGGCGCGGACGGCGGCGGCACTGACCAAGGAAGGCCAGTTGACCTCGGTCGCGGGCGGCGGCGATACCGTCGCCGCGCTCAACCATGCGGGCGCCGCCGCCGACTTCACCTTCGTATCGACCGCGGGCGGTGCGTTCCTGGAATGGATGGAAGGCAAGGACTTGCCCGGCGTCAAGGCGCTGATGGCCTGACGGCAGGCTGATTGCCAGCGCCCGCCCATGGAGAGGGGCGGGGCGCTGGCGCAGGATTGACCAGGTGCCGCCGAGGGGGCGGGGCCTCTATCATGAAGAAGGTATGTGCAGATGCTGGATCAGACCATGAAGCAGAAGATCGCCGACGGGGAGGGCTTCATCGCCGCGCTCGACCAGAGCGGTGGATCGACGCCCAAGGCGCTCAAGGGCTATGGCATCGAGGAAGGTGCCTGGGCCAATGACGAGGAAATGTTCGGCCTGATCCATGCGATGCGCAGCCGCATCATCACCTCGCCTATGTTCACCGGCGACAAGGTGTTGGGCGCGATCCTGTTCGAGCGCACGATGGATGGGACCGTCGATGGCAAGCCGACCCCGCAGGCGTTGATCGACAAGGGCGTGGTGCCCTTCATCAAGATCGACAAGGGGCTGGAGGACGAAGCCAATGGCGTTCAGCTGATGAAGCCGAACCCCGATCTCGACGTCCTGCTGCACCGCGCCAAGGCGCTGGGCGTGTTCGGCACCAAGGAGCGTTCGGTCGTCAACCTCGCCAATCGCGAAGGCATCGCCGCCGTGGTCAAGCAGCAGTTCGAAACCGGGCAGCAGGTCTTGGCCGCTGGGCTGATGCCGATCATCGAGCCGGAAGTGAACATCAAATCGCCCGAACGCGCGGAAGCCGATGCGATCCTGCTCGATGAACTGGTGAAGGCGCTCGACGCATTGCCGGACGACCAGCAGGTGATGCTCAAGCTGTCGCTGCCGACCAAGGCCGGCCTGTTCGATCCGCTGGTCGATCATCCCCGCGTGCTGCGCGTCGTCGCGCTGTCGGGTGGCTTTGCCCGTCCCAAAGCCTGTGTCGAGCTGGCCAAGAATCGTGGCATCATCGCCAGCTTCAGCCGCGCGCTGCTCAACGACCTGCGCCACCAGATGAGCGATGACGAGTTTAACGCCGCGCTGGGCGAAGCGATCGACGAAATCCACGGCGCATCGGTCGCCAAGACGCCGGTTACGGCCTGAACCGGATCGGCCGGGCGGGCCTTGCGCCTGCCCGGCCCCCCTTTCCCGGATCGGCGGGATCGTTTAGGGCATCGGCCATGACCGATTTTACCGATGAAGAACTGGCGCTCGATCCGCATTTTGCCGATCAGTTCCAGACGGGCTTTCGCCCGGCCTGCCAACTTTACCTGATTTCGCCGCCCGTGATCGACGCGGATTTTGCGCCGCGACTGGCGCAAGCGCTGGAAGGCGGCAAGGTTGCGGCGTTCCAGTTGCGGCTCAAGGGGCTGGATGACCATGCAATCGCCGCGCTCGCGCCGCCGTTGCAGGCGATCTGCGCCGAGCATGAGGTGGCGTTCATCGTCAACGACAGCATTGGCCTCGCCAAGCGGTTGGGCGCGGATGGCGTGCATTTAGGCCAAGAGGATGGCGACCCGCGCGATGCGCGCAAGCAACTCGGCCCCAATGTCCAGATCGGCGTGACCTGCCATGACAGCCGTCACCTGGCGATGGAAGCGGGCGAGGCGGGGGCCGACTATGTCGCCTTTGGCGCGTTCTTCCCGACCACGACCAAGGAAACGCAGCATCGTGCCGAACCCTCGATCCTGGGCTGGTGGACGACTTTGTTCGAACTGCCCTGCGTCGCGATCGGCGGCGTGACGGCTGACAATGCCGGGCCGCTGGTGATGGCGGGCGCGGATTTCCTGGCGGTCAGCAGCGCGGTTTGGGATCATCCCGAAGGCCCGAAGGCGGGCGTCGCCGCGTTCGCCGAGGTGCTGGCGAGCAAGCCCCCGCCGCCGCGTTGAGCCACGTCGGTCCAAATCCACGTCCAACGCACCCTTCCGCGTCATCATGCGTTTCTCGCCCATAGTCCGGGAGAGAATTGCCTTGAACCACCACCGCCTGTTGCCTCGCCATCTGCTTTTGCTCTCCGCGCTGTTGTGCAGTGCGTGCAATGTGTCCGTCACCGACGCCAATGACAGCGCTCCAGCGGCCAACACTACCGCGCCGGTCAACGGCACGGCCGCAGCACCGGCTGCTGCAAACGAAGCCTATGATTTTCAGGTCGTAAGGGAGCAGAATGCTTGGCAGGCCGACCGCATATTTCAGGCGCAGGTTCAACTCGACCGCTGGGGCTTCTCGCCCGGCGTACTGGATGGCAAGGATGGCATGTCGTTCAAGGCTGCGGTGCGCGGTTTTCAAGAGGCGAACAAACTGCCCGTAACCGGCGACTATGACCAGAAAACCGCGATCGCGCTGCTGGAAGGCGAAGCGCGGCCGACCACCTGGCTAGTGCGCATCCCGGCCGACTTTGCGCGTGGTCCCTTTTTTGACATGCCCAAGGGGATGACTGAAAAGGCGGTGCTTCCGGCGCTGACCTATCGCAATTTGCTCGAAAAGCTCGCCGAGCGTTTCCACACCACGCCGGAGTTCCTCGTGTCAATCAATGCGCCGGGCACGAAGGTCGGGGCCGGGACCACCATCCGCGTGCCCGCGATCGAGAATCAGCCGGTTGCGCAGATCGAGGGTGACGAACGCGGCTGGGGCGCGACGCTCGCCAGCCTTGGCGTCGCGAAGGACCAGCCGCAGGCCGACCATGTCGTCGTCGACAAGTCCGAAGGGCTGCTCAAAGTCTATGCCGCCGACAATCGCCTGATCGCGCAATTCCCCGCCACCATGGGGTCGCAATATGACCCGCTGCCGCTGGGCGAATGGACGATCAAGGGCGTCAGCCGCAACCCCGACTATCATTATAACCCTGCGCTCTTCTGGGACGCTGGGGCAAAGGATGAGAAGGCGGTGTTGAAACCCGGCCCCAACGGCCCGGTCGGCGTCGTGTGGATCGACCTGTCCAAGGATCATTATGGCATCCACGGCACGCCCGAACCCCAGACGATCGGCCGCAGCGAAAGCCATGGCTGTGTCCGGCTGACCAACTGGGATGCGGCGCGGCTGGCGCAGATGGTCAAGCCGGGGACCAAAGCGAAGTTCCAGGCGTAAGGCCATGCCGACGACCTTTCCATGGCGTCGGTGGCTTTGGGGCGCGGGGGCGGTCGTGCTGTGCGTCGCCTTCGCGCATTTTTGCGTGCAGATCGTGCCGGCCGATGCGCCGCTGCCCGCTGATAAAGCTCCTGCCGCCCAGTCGGCATCAGGCGCGCTGCTGATCCCGGTCGATGGCGTGCCCGCCTCCGCGCTGACCGACACCTTCACCCAGGCCCGCGCCTTGGGCGAAAGATCGCATGACGCCATCGACATCATGGCGGCGCGGGGAAGGGCGGTGCTGGCTGTTGCCGATGGCCGGATCGACAAAATCCATTGGAGCGATGAGGGCGGGCGCACCGTCTATCAGCGCGCGCCCGATGGACGCACACTCTATTATTACGCGCATCTCGATCGCTATGCGCCGGGCTTGCGCGAAGGGCAGATGGTGCGGCGCGGCCAGCGGATCGCGACCGTGGGCAGCACCGGCAATGCCGACCTAGGCGCGCCGCACCTGCATTTCGCCATCCACCGTGCCAGCCCGGACACGCCCTGGCATGGCGGCGAGCCCATCAATCCCTATCCGTTGCTGGCGACGCCCTGATCCTTGCCGATCGCCCCCTTGCCCTTCGCCCCATCCCGCTGTAAACGGCCGCCCAGCCTCCCGCGAGGCCGGCTCTTTCACTCTTGGACATATAGGCAGGCTCTTCCCATGAAGATCAGCGGCGTGGACATTCGTCCCGGCAATAATATCGAATATGAGGGCGGCCTGTGGCGCGCTGTCAAGATTCAGCACACCCAGCCCGGCAAGGGCGGCGCCTATATGCAGGTGGAGTTGAAGAACCTCATCGACGGCCGCAAGAACAACGTCCGCTTCCGTTCCGCCGAAAGCGTCGAGCGTATCCGGCTCGATACCAAGGATTTCCAATATCTCTATGCCGAAGGCGACATGCTCGTTTTCATGGACAATGAGACCTATGAGCAGATCAACCTGCCCAAGGAATTGCTCGGCGACGCTGCCGACTTCCTGCAGGACGGCATGGAAGTGACGCTGGAAATGTATGAGGAGCGGCCGATTTCGGTGCAGTTGCCCGACACCATCGAAGCGACGGTCGTGGAGGCCGATGCCGTGGTCAAGGGGCAGACCGCCTCGGCCAGCTACAAGCCCGCCATCCTCGACAATGGCGTCCGCGTCATGGTCCCCCCGCATATCGTCAGCGGCACGCGCATCGTCGTCGATGTGTACGCCCGCGAATATGTAAAGCGCGCGGACTAAGCCGACCAGATACGCCCCTCCCTTTCAAGGGAGGGGAAGGGGTGGGTCGCGACCGGAGGGAGCGTCTGACCTGACCCCTGATGTTGCAGGCGATTGCCGTGCAATCGCACCCACCCCCGGCCCCTCCCTGAACAGGGAGGGGGGAGAATTAAAATGGCATCCCATTCAGGCCTTCTCACCGTCATGGAACGCGCCGCGCGCAAGGCAGGCGGCAAGCTGCGTCGCGACTTCGGTGAGGTCGAGCATCTTCAGGTGTCCCGCAAGGGACCGGCCGACTTCGTGTCGAAGGCGGACGAGCAAGCGGAAAAGACGCTGGTCGAGGAATTGCAGCGCGCCCGGCCCGACTGGGGCTTTCTGCTCGAAGAAGGCGGCGTGATCGAGGGCGACCCGACCAAGCCGCGCTGGATCATTGATCCGCTCGATGGCACCACCAATTTCCTGCACGGCATCCCGCATTTCGCCATCTCGATCGCGGTCGAGGAACCTCTTTATGGCGGCAAGCGCGAGATCACGATCGGTCTCATCTATCAGCCCTTTACCGACGAAAGCTATTGGGCGGAGAAGAATCGCGGCGCCTGGCGGCATGATCAGCGGCTGCGCGTTTCCGCGCGCCGTGACCTCGCCGATTGCGTCATCTCGACCGGCATTCCCTTCATGGGCCATGGCGACATGGGGCAGTGGGTCCGCATCTTCGGCGCGGTCGCGCCGTCTATCGCTGGCATCCGCCGGTTCGGGGCCGCCTCGCTCGATCTCGCTCATGTGGCGTCGGGCCGCTATGACGGTTTCTGGGAAAGCGGCCTGCAACCCTGGGATGTGGCGGCGGGCATGTTGCTGGTGCGCGAAGCGGGGGGCTTCGTCAGCGATTTTCGCGGTGGCGAGCAGATGATCGAGCGCCGCGAAGTGATCGCGGGCAATGACGCCATCCACAGCAAATTGCACAAGTTGGTGGCAAACGCCCTGCGCTAAGGTGCAGCTAGGCCAAGCGCTTCAAGCACTTGGCCTTTTTGCGATTCATTCTCACAGCCTTGGCCCCTTGCTTCGCATATGCAGCAGGCCTAAAGCGCCCCGACAACCTTTTCGCCCAGGGGATACCATTGGTCGATCTTGCCCAATATCTGCCGATCCTGCTCTTTTTGGGGATCGCTTTGCTGCTGTCCGGCACGTTCGTTTTCCTGCCGATGCTGGTCGGTCGCCTGACCGGCGCGCATAAGCCGGACCCGGCCAAGCTCAGCGAATATGAATGCGGCTTTCCCGCTTTCGAAGAGCCGCGCAGCCAATATGACGTGCGCTTCTATCTGGTGGCGATCCTCTTCATCATATTTGATCTTGAAGCGGCATTCCTGTTTCCCTGGGCGGTTAGCCTCGACCAGATCGGCTGGGCCGGCTGGGCGACGATGATGATTTTCATAGCGGAACTGGTGCTCGGTCTCGTCTATGCGTGGAAGAAGGGAGCGCTCGATTGGGAGTAGAACTCTATAACCCGGCGCCCGGCACCTTGCCGCCCGTCGGGACTCAGCCCGATCAGGATTTCTTCAATTCGCTCAACAGCGAAGTGAATGACAAGGGCTTCCTCGTCACCTCGACGGAGGATCTGTTCACCTGGGCACGCACCGGTTCGCTGTGGTGGATGACGTTCGGTCTCGCCTGCTGCGCGGTCGAGATGATCCACGTCAACATGCCGCGCTATGACATGGAGCGTTTCGGTGCAGCGCCGCGCGCTTCGCCGCGTCAGAGCGACGTGATGATCGTCGCGGGAACGCTGTGCAACAAGATGGCTCCCGCGTTGCGCAAAGTTTACGATCAGATGTCTGAACCGAAATATGTCATTTCCATGGGTAGCTGTGCCAATGGCGGGGGCTATTATCATTACAGCTATTCTGTAGTGCGCGGGTGCGACCGGATCGTACCGGTCGACATCTATGTACCGGGTTGCCCGCCGACTGCCGAAGCGCTGCTCTATGGCGTGATGCAGTTGCAGCGGAAGATCCGCCGGATCGGGACGATTGAACGGTAATGACAGGCATGACGTCTCTTTTTCACCGTTCGTTTCGAGCGAAGTCGAGAAATCTGTTCCTGGCACAGTGCGAGCGTATCTCGACTGCGCTCGATACGAACGGAGGTCTGTAATGGGCCATTCCGCACCACGCTACACCGCGTACACTCTTGAAGGATTTCTGACTTTCCTCACGCGATGGAAAGCGAGTGTCAGGGATTCGCATGGAGAAATCGTGATTGCCGTCGAGCGTGACGAATTAGTTCCGTGCCTTACTTATTTGCGCGATTCCATGCAATATCAGCAACTTATGGAAATTGCTGGCGTGGATTACCCCGATCGTGCAGAGCGCTTTGAAATTGTCTATTGTCTGCTGTCAGTCACGCGCAATCATCGGCTTCGGGTTACCGTCACGACCGACGAGGATATGCCGGTGCCGACCGTCACGCACCTCTGGCCGGTTGCCGGCTGGTTGGAGCGCGAAGTGTTCGACATGTATGGCGTCGTGTTCGACGGCAATACCGACCTGCGCCGCATCTTGACCGATTATGGGTTCAAGGGGCATCCGCAGCGCAAGGACTTTCCGCTAACCGGCTATGTCGAATTGCGCTATTCCGAAGAGGATAAGCGCGTCGTCTATGAGCCGGTGAAACTGGCACAGGATTTCCGCAGCTTCGACTTCATGTCGCCGTGGGAAGGCGCGGAATATATATTGCCCGGCGACGAAAAGGCGCCACAGGCCCCCGGCGCGCCGACGCCCGCACCTGCGGCCCCGCCGCCGCCTGCTGCGCCCAAGGGCGATCCGGCAGCGTCGACGCCCAAGACGACCGAAAAGGCATCCGACACCGGCGCTGGCGCAGCGGCGAACAAGGCGGCGGAAACCAAGTCCGCCGACGCGCCGACCAAGGCGGCTTCGGCCACCGATGAAGGCGAAGGCGTCGCCAAGCCGGAGGATAAGGCATGAGCGCCGCTACCACCGTCGTCATCCCAGCGAAGGCTGGGATCTCCCTTTTCTTGAGCGCTGCGCCAAAGGCCAGTGAGACCCCAGCGTTCGCTGGGGTGACGGGGATGTATCATGGCTGATTATCTCGACGAACTGGAGCATCGCACCGATGCGTCGGACCCGACTTACGGCGATACCGAAATCCAGAACTACACGATCAATTTCGGGCCGCAGCATCCCGCGGCGCACGGCGTTCTCCGCCTCGTCATGGAACTGGAAGGCGAGATCGTCGAACGCTGCGACCCCCATGTGGGCCTGCTGCATCGCGGCACCGAAAAGCTGATCGAATATAAGACCTATCTCCAGGCGCTGCCCTATTTCGACCGGCTCGATTATTGCTCGCCCCTCGGCATGGAGCATAGCTATGTGCTGGCGATCGAGAAGCTGCTGAACCTGGAAGTGCCTCTGCGCGCGCAATATCTGCGCGTGTTCTTCGCGGAGCTGACCCGCATATGCAATCATATGCTGAACCTCGGCTCGCACGTCATGGACGTCGGCGCGATGACGCCGAACCTGTGGATGTTCGAAATCCGCGAGGACTGCCTTAACTTCTTCGAGCGCGCGTCGGGTGCGCGGATGCACAGCGCCTATTTCCGTCCCGGCGGCGTGCATCAGGATGTGCCGCTCAAGCTGCTGACCGACATTGCCGACTGGCTCGACACCCGCCTGCCGCGCCTGTTCGAGGATGCGATCAGCCTTGTCGCCGACAACCGCATCTTCAAGCAGCGCAATGTCGACATCGCCGTGGTCAGCAAGGAAGACGCGCTGAAATGGGGCTTTTCTGGTCCCATGATCCGCGGCTCCGGCATCCCCTGGGACATCCGCAAGTCGCAGCCTTATGACGTCTATGATCGCGTCGATTTCGACGTGCCCGTCGGCACCAATTTCGACTGCTATGACCGGTTCATGGTCCGCGTCGAAGAGGTCCGCCAGTCCGCGCGCATCATGAAACAGTGCCTCAATGACATGCCCGAAGGCCCGATCGCCAGTTTCGACCGCAAGGTCTCGCCGCCCAAGCGTGGCGAGATGAAGCGGTCGATGGAAGCGCTGATCCATCACTTCAAGCTGTATACCGAGGGCTTCCACGTTCCGGCGGGCGAAGTCTATGTCGCGACCGAAAGCCCCAAGGGCGAATTCGGCGTCTATCTGGTCGCGGACGGCAGCAACAAACCCTATCGCTGCAAGATCCGCCCGACCGCTTTCTCGCACCTGCAGGCGATGGACTTCATGATGAAGGGCCACATGCTCGCCGACACCACCGCCGTGCTGGGCGCGATGGACATCGTGTTCGGGGAGTGTGACCGGTGACGCGAGGTTGGACTCCTTTGGAAGCCAATCGTGCAGTCTTGGTCGCAATATTGGTTGTTTTGATTGCAGCAACGAATTTGTCTAATGGCCTTACACAGATCCGTGTGATGGCTAGTGGACTTGCTTTCTTAGTTGCAGTCTTCCTGGCGATTAAGATCGTTGAGGCCAAGCGTAGCGGAATAGAGAAGAATGGCTGACGCACCCCATATCCCCGATGAAGCCGAAACCCGCGCGCGCTGGGGCAATTTCGCGTGGACGGCGGAAAATGCCGAACAGGTAAAGACCATCATCGCGCGCTATCCAGCCGGTCGCCAGCAATCGGCGGTCATGCCGCTGCTCGATCTCGCTCAGCGGCAGGTCGGCGCGGAGACGCAGACACAAGGCTGGCTGCCCGTGCCGGTGATGGAATATATCGGCGATCAGCTCGATATGCCCTATATGCGCGTCTACGAAGTCGCGACCTTCTACACCATGTACAATCTCGCGCCCGTGGGCCGCTACCATGTGCAGGTGTGCGGCACGACGCCCTGCATGTTGCGCGGCTCCGACGATGTGTTTGCGGCCTGCAAGAATAAGGGTCTGGTCAAGGGCGCGACCACCCCGGACGGCTTGTTCACCCTGACCGAAGTCGAATGCCTGGGTGCCTGCGCCAATGCGCCGATGGTCCAGATCAACGACGATAATTTCGAAGACCTGACCTATGACAGCATGAGCGCGGTGCTGGAAACGCTGGCCGCTGGCGGGCAACCAAAGATTGGGCCGCAGATCGAGCGTCAGACAAGTTGCCCGGAGGGTGGCCCGACGGCGCTCAAGGACATGGTATCCGAAAATCATGATTATCGGGGGGAGTGGGCGTGATCCGTTTGGCTTTCCCCCAATATCCGTTCGCTTCGAGCGTAGTCGAGAAGCGGTTAGCGCTGCGCGGGCGTGTCTCGACTACGCTCGACACGAACGGATGTGGTGTATCGGGGGCCGCCGCATGAGCGCCCTCGTCGCCATCATCCTGGGCCTCATCGTCTTCGTGATCGCGCTCAAGATCATCGGCGCGGTGTTGGGGCTGGTCATCGGGCTGGGCCTCGCCGTTGTCGCATATTTCGTGGCTGAAAAACTGATCGGAAAGGGCCGCTGATGGCCGACGACACCGCAATTGCTGCGCCGCCTCCTCCGCCGCCGTTCGTCGGCCCGTTGGAGGACAGGGACCGCATCTTCACCAACGTCCATGGTTTTCAGGATTGGGCCATCGACGCGGCGATGAAACGCGGCGATTGGGACAATACCAAGGATCTGCTGAGCCTGGGCCAGGACGCGATCATTGACATCATCAAGGCGTCGAACCTGCGCGGCCGTGGCGGCGCGGGCTTCCCGACCGGCATGAAGTGGAGCTTCATGCCCAAGGAAAGCAAGGATGGTCGTCCAAGCTTCCTGGTGATCAATGCCGATGAATCCGAGCCGGGTAGCTGCAAGGACCGCGAAATCGTCCGCCACGATCCGCACAAGCTGATCGAAGGCGCGCTGATCGCCGGGTTCGCGATGCGCGCGCGCGCCGCCTATATCTACATCCGTGGCGAGTTCATCTACGAAGCCAAGGTGCTGTTCGCGGCGGTCGAGCAGGCCTATGCCAAGGGCTTCATCGGCAAGAATGCCTGCGGTTCCGGCTATGATTTCGACGTCTTCGTGCATCGCGGCGCGGGCGCCTATATCTGTGGCGAGGAAACCGCGCAGATCGAAAGCCTGGAAGGCAAGAAGGGCCAGCCGCGTCTCAAGCCGCCTTTCCCGGCGGGCGCGGGCCTCTATGGCTGCCCCACCACGGTCAACAATGTCGAAAGCATCGCGGTGACGCCGACGATCCTGCGGCGCGGCGCGGCCTGGTTCAACCGCTTCGGGCGCGAGGGCAATCGCGGCACCAAGCTGTTCCAGATCAGTGGCCATGTAAACAAGCCCTGCGTGGTCGAGGAATCGATGTCGATCCCGTTCCGCGAACTGATCGACCGCCATTGCGGCGGCATTCGCGGTGGCTGGGACAATCTGCTGGCGGTCATCCCCGGCGGCTCTTCGGTCCCTCTGGTCCCGGCGCGCGAAATCATGGACGCGCCGATGGACTTCGACGGGTTGAAGGCGCTCGGCTCCGGCCTCGGCACCGCAGCCGTCATCGTCATGGACAAGTCCACCGACATCGTCCGCGCCATTTCGCGGCTGTCCTATTTCTACAAGCATGAGTCTTGCGGCCAATGCACCCCCTGCCGCGAAGGCACCGGCTGGATGTGGCGCGTGATGGAACGGCTGCGCACCGGCGAAGCGGACCTGTCCGAAATCGACATGCTGCATCAGGTCACTAAACAGGTCGAAGGCCACACCATTTGCGCACTCGGCGACGCGGCGGCCTGGCCGATCCAGGGCCTGATCAAGCATTTCCGGCCGGAGATCGAGCGCCGGATCAATGAGCGCGGCATGCCTGTGATGGAGGCGGCGGAGTGAGCGATGACCGCACAGACCTGATGCTGGAAATCCTGAAATCCATTCAGGGTGACATTTCCGCGATCAAGCGTGAACAGGCGTCGCAGGGCATTCGCCTCCATGCGATGGAGGATCACCAACGCGGTATCATGACGTCAATTTACGGTATGCAATCCGATATTGCGGATCTGAAAATTCGGGTCGATCTGATCGAGAAGCGCCTTGGCCTTCAGGATACGGAACACTGATATGCCTAAAGTCAAAGTAGACGGCGTAGAACTGGAAGTCCCGGCGGGCGCGACTGTCCTCCAGGCGTGCGAACTGGCGGGGAAGGAAATTCCGCGCTTTTGCTATCATGAGCGGCTGTCCATTGCGGGCAATTGCCGCATGTGCCTCGTTGAAGTGAAGCCTGGTCCGCCCAAGCCGCAGGCGTCGTGCGCGCTGCCCGCTGCCGAGGGGCAGGACATCCGCACCGACAGCGAAATGGTCAAGATGGCGCGCGAAGGGGTGATGGAGTTTCTCCTCATCAACCATCCGCTCGATTGCCCGATCTGCGATCAGGGCGGCGAATGCGATTTGCAGGACCAATCGGTTGCTTATGGTCGCGGCGCGTCGCGCTATGACGAAAATAAGCGCGCGGTGACCGAGAAGAATATGGGGCCGATCGTCAAGACGGTCATGACCCGCTGCATCCAATGCACGCGCTGCGTGCGCTTTGCTGAGGAAGTGGCGGGCGTGCCGGAAATCGGCGCCATCTATCGCGGCGAAAATATGCAGATCACCACCTATCTGGAACATGCCGCCAAGAGCGAGCTGTCCGGCAATGTGGTCGATCTCTGCCCGGTCGGTGCGCTGACCAGCAAGCCCTATGCGTTCGAAGCGCGGCCGTGGGAATTGAAGAAGACCCACGCCATCGACGTGATGGATGCGGTCGGCACCAACATCCGTCTCGACAGCCGGGGCCGTCAGGTGCTGCGCGCGGTGCCACGCATCAATGACGACGTGAACGAGGAATGGGCGTCGGACAAGACCCGGCACAATGTCGACGGTCTGGTCCGCAAGCGGCTCGACAAGCCCTATGTCCGCAAGGACGGCAAGCTGGTGCCCGCGACCTGGAACGAAGCGTTCGCCGCGATCGCAGCGGTTCAGCATGGTGGCAGCGTTGCGGCGATCGCGGGCGATTTGCTCGATTGCGAAACCATGTTCGCGGGTAAGGCACTGGTCGAAAAGCTCGGCGGTACGATGCTCGAAGGGCGTCAGACGGGCCTCGCCTATGACGTGTCGAGCCTGTCGTCGGTGGTGTTCAATACTCCGCTCGCTGATCTGGAAGATGCGGACGTCATCCTGCTGGTGGGCACCAATTTGCGCTGGGAAGCGCCACTGGTGAACACGCGCATCCGCAAGGCGATCAAGAAGGGTGCGAAGGTCTTTGCCGTCGGCCCTGAATTTGATCTGACCTATAAGGTGCAGTGGCTGGGCAATGATGCATCGCTGCTCGGCAAGCTGCCGGACGCGGTGGTCGAGGCATTCGGCAAGGCTGCGCGGCCCGCGATGATCGTCGGCGGTGGCGTGCTGGCCAAGGATGGCGCGCATGGCGACACGCTGGCGCTTGTCGAAACGCTAGGCCTAATTAAGGACGGCTGGAACGGCTATAATGTCCTGCATTTCGCGGCGGCGCGTATGGGCGGGCTGATGCTCGGCTTCGCAACCGTTGGCGGGATCAAGGCGATCGCGGCGGCCAAGCCGAAGCTGCTCTTCGCGCTGGGCGCCGACGAAGTCGATTATGCGGCGTTCGGTGATAGCTTCAAAGTCTATGTCGGCCATCATGGCGACAAGGGCGCGCATGCCGCGGACGTGATCCTGCCGGGGGCGAGCTATGCCGAAAAGGCAGGCACTTATGTCAATCTGGAAGGTCGCGTGCAGCGCGGCGAAAAGGCCGTGTTCGCGCCGGGCGACGCCCGCGAGGATTGGTCTATCCTGCGCGCTTTGTCCGACGTGATGGGCGTCAAGCTGCCGTTCGACAGCTTCGATGCGCTGCGGGCGGAGATGGCCAAGGCCGTGCCGGCGCTCGGCGTCGAGGGTCTTGTCGATTATGGTTGGTCCATGCCATCGCTGCCGACCGGCGCGACCGGCGAATTCGGCTCGCCGATCAAGGATTTCTACCTCACCAACGCCATCTGCCGCGCCAGCCCGACGATGCAGCAATGCTCGGCTGAACTGGTCCGCGGCGTCGAATTTGCGGAGGCGGCGGAATGAGGATGGAAATCATCACTCCGTTCGCCCTGAGCCTGTCGACGGGCTCCACCGAGCGTAGCGAGGTGCCTTCACTTCGTTCAGGCGAGGGCTTCGACAAGCTCAGCCCGAACGGTTTTGAGGTTCAGGAATAATGACCGCTTTCTTCCAAAATCTGGGTATGCCGTTCGAGGGTGCCTGGCTGCTGTCGACCATCATCGGCATCCTCGTCATCGCCCTGCCGCTGATGCTCGCCGTCGCGATGATCATCTATGCCGATCGCAAGATCTGGGCGGCGATGGCGCTGCGTCGTGGTCCCAACGTCGTGGGACCGTTCGGTTTGCTGCAATCCTTCGCGGATGGCCTCAAGGTCTTCCTTCAGGAAACCATCATTCCGTCGGCGTCGAACAAGGCGCTGTTCCTGATCGCGCCGATCATCACCTTCACCGTCGCGCTGATGGCCTGGGCCGTGGTGCCGTTCGATGTCGGTGTCGTGCTGGCGGACATCAATGTCGGCCTGCTCTACATCTTGGCGATCAGTTCGCTCGGCGTGTACGGGATCATCCTGGCGGGTTGGGCTTCCAACTCCAAATATCCCTTCTATTCCGCGATCCGCGCCAGCGCGCAGATGATCAGCTATGAAGTCTCGATCGGCTTCATCATCATCACCGTGGTCTTGTGGGCGGGCAGCTTCAATCTGAGCGCCATCGTCGAGAGCCAGAAGGGCTATTATGGCTTCATCAACGGCAACGGCTTCAACCCGCTGCTCTTCCCGATGGCGGTCATGTTCCTGATCTCGGCCCTGGCCGAAACCGCGCGCGCGCCCTTCGATCTGACCGAAGCGGAAAGCGAGCTGGTTGCGGGCTATCAGACCGAATATTCGTCCATGTCGTTTGCGCTCTACTGGCTTGGCGAATATGCCAACGTCATCCTGATGTGCGCGCTTAACGCCATTCTCTTCTGGGGTGGCTATCTGCCGCCGTTCGACTGGGCGCCGCTCTATTATGTGCCCGGTATCATCTGGCTGTTCGCCAAGATCCTGTTCTTCTTCTTCGTCTTCTCCTGGGTGAAGGCGACGGTGCCCCGCTACCGTTATGACCAGCTGATGCGGCTGGGCTGGAAAATCTTCCTGCCTACTTCGCTCTTCTTCGTCTTCCTGGTGTCGGGCTTCCTCATGCTGACGCGCTATGGAGGCGCACAATGAGCCTCGGATATTACGTCAAAAGCTTCACCCTCTGGGAGTTTGTGAAGGCGCACGCCCTGACCTTGAAATATTTTTTCAAGCCCAAGGCGACCATCAACTATCCTTATGAGAAGAACCCGATCTCGCCGCGGTTCCGGGGCGAACATGCGCTGCGTCGCTACCCTAATGGGGAAGAGCGGTGCATCGCGTGCAAGCTGTGCGAAGCTGTGTGCCCGGCGCAGGCGATCACCATCGAAGCGCAGCCGCGCGAGGATGGCAGCCGCCGCACCACGCGCTACGACATCGACATGACCAAGTGCATCTATTGCGGCTTCTGCCAGGAAGCCTGCCCGGTGGACGCGGTCGTCGAAGGCCCGAATTTTGAATTCGCGACCGAGACCCGCGAGGAGCTGATCTACGATAAGGCCAAGCTTCTTGAAAATGGTGACAAGTGGGAACGGGCGATCGCCGCGAACCTTGCCGCCGACGCACCCTATCGTTAAGCCGCGCGGCCTAAGGGGATATTGATCCAGTGATTCACGTGCTTGCCTTTTACCTGTTCGCCATTTTGGTGGTGTGCAGCGGCGCGCTCACCATCCTGTCGCGCAATCCGGTCCATTCGGTGCTGTGGCTGATCCTGGCGTTTTTCAACGCGGCGGGTCTGATGATCCTGATCGGCGCTGAATTCATCGCGATGCTGCTCGTCATCGTTTATGTCGGCGCGGTCGCGGTGCTGTTCCTGTTCGTGGTCATGATGCTCGATATCGACTTTGCCGAATTGCGCGCCGGGTTCGTCAGCTATCTGCCGTTCGGCCTGCTGATCGCGCTGGTGCTGCTGGCGGAGATCGTGCTGGGTATTGGCTTGTGGAGCGCGGGTCCGATCGAGCTGGCGCAGCGCGCCGCGCCCACCGACCCGGATATGTCGAACATCAAGGCGGTGGGGACGTTGCTCTACACGCGCTACATCTTCCTGTTCGAAGCAGCGGGCCTGGTCCTGCTGGTCGCCATGATCGGCGCGATCGTCCTGACCCACCGTGCCCGTGGTGGCGTGAAGGGCCAGAATATCGCCAAGCAGAACCGCCGCCGTCCGCAGGACGCGGTCCGCAATATCAATCAGCCCACAGGGCAGGGGGTGGAGCTGTGATCGGCCTTCAACATTATCTGGTGGTCAGCGCCATCCTGTTCGTGATGGGGGTGCTGGGCATCTTCATCAACCGCAAGAACATCATCATCATCCTGATGGCGATCGAGCTGATCCTGCTGAGCGTGAACATCAACCTCGTCGCCTTCAGCGTCTTCCTGGGCGATATGGTGGGACAGGTGTTCAGCATGTTCGTGCTGACCGTCGCGGCGGGTGAGGCGGCCATCGGCCTTGCCATCCTCGTCATTTACTTCCGTGGTCGCGGCACCATCGCCGTCGACGATGTCAACCGGATGAAGGGCTGAGCCTTACAACATGATCCAGCTTATCGTCCTTCTTCCGCTGCTCGCAGCCATCATCGCCGGTCTTGGCAACAAGATGCTCGGCAAGCTGCCGGCCAAGATCATCACCACCGGCGCGCTCTTTGCCATTTGCGCGATGAGCTGGTCGATCTTCATCCCATTCGTGATGGGCAATGGCGAGGCTTATGTCGCGCCGCTCTTCACCTGGATCCAGTCGGGCAGCTTCGACGCCCAATGGGCACTGCGGGTCGACACGATGACCGCGGTCATGCTGGTGGTCATCACCAGCGTCTCCAGCCTCGTCCACCTCTATAGCTGGGGCTATATGGATGAAGAGCCGGATCAGCCGCGCTTCTTCGCCTATCTCTCGCTCTTCACCTTCGCGATGCTGATGCTCGTGACCGCGAACAATCTGCTGCAGATGTTCTTCGGTTGGGAAGGCGTGGGCCTCGCTTCCTATCTCCTCATCGGTTTCTGGTTCCGCAAGCCCAGCGCCAATGCCGCCGCGATCAAGGCATTCGTCGTCAACCGCGTTGGCGATCTTGGCTTCATGATGGGTATCTTCGGCACCTATCTGGTGTTCAACACCATCTCGATCCCCGAAATTCTGGAAATGGCCCCGTCGATGGCGGGCTCGACCATCGGCTTCCTTGGTGCGCGCTTCGACACGATGACCGTGCTGTGCCTGCTGCTGTTCATCGGCGCGATGGGCAAGTCAGCGCAGCTTGGCCTGCACACCTGGTTGCCGGACGCGATGGAAGGCCCGACGCCTGTGTCGGCGCTGATCCACGCTGCAACCATGGTGACCGCAGGCGTGTTCATGGTGTGCCGCCTGTCGCCGATGTTCGAAACCTCGGAAACGGCGCTGACCGTCGTCACCTATGTCGGCGCGGCGACCTGTCTGTTCGCGGCGACCGTTGGCACGGTGCAGACCGACATCAAGCGCGTCATCGCCTATTCGACCTGCTCGCAGCTGGGCTATATGTTCTTTGCCGCGGGCGTCGGCGCTTATGGCGCGGCGATGTTCCACCTCTTCACCCACGCCTTCTTCAAGGCGTTGCTGTTCCTGGGCGCTGGCTCGGTCATCCACGCGATGCACCATGAACAGGATATGCGCTATTATGGTGGCCTGCGTAAAAGCATCCCCATCACCTTCTGGACGATGACGCTGGGCACGCTCGCCATCACCGGCGTAGGCCTGCCGCTGGTCGGCATCGGTTTTGCGGGCTTCTATTCGAAGGACGGCATCCTCGAAGCGGCCTATGCCGCTGGCGGGGCGGGGACCGGGGCGTTCCTGGTCGGCGTGTTCGCCGCCTTGCTCACCAGCTTCTACAGTTGGCGCCTGGTATTCCTGACCTTCTTCGGCAAGCCGCGCTGGGCCGCATCCGAACATATCCAGCATGCGTTGCATGACGCGCACGGGCATGACTCCCACGCCCATGACGCTCGTCATGACGATCACGCGCATGATGATCACCACCATGCGCCCGCAACCGGGACTGGCGGCTATCATCCGCATGAAAGCCCCTGGGTCATGCTGGTGCCGTTGATCGTGCTGAGCATCGGCGCGGTGTTCGCGGGCCTAGTCTTCCACGACCAGTTCATCGGATCGGAAGGCGGCATCGCTTTCTGGCAGGGGTCGCTGGCGTTCGACAGCCATCTGATGCACGCCGCGCATGAAGTGCCGACCTGGGTCAAATTCTCGCCGTTCACGGTGATGCTGACCGGCCTTGCCATCGCGTGGCTTGCCTATATCAAGAACACCGACTGGCCGCAGCGCTTCGTCGCGCAGTTCGGCGTCCTCTACACCTTCCTGCTCAACAAATGGTATTTCGACGAGCTGTACAATCTGCTCTTCGTGAAGCCTGCCTTCGCCATCGGCCGCTTCTTCTGGAAGTTCGGTGACGTCGGTTTCATCGACCGCTTCGGACCCAATGGTCTGGCTGCGCTGGTCGTGCAGGGCAATAAAGTGACCCGTCGGCTCCAGTCCGGCTATCTTTACACCTACGCGCTGGTGATGCTGATTGGCCTCGCCGCTGCCGCAACCTGGGCGATGACACGATAATGGACGGCTTCCCCATCCTTTCCCTGATGATGGCAGTGCCGATGGCGGGGGCCATCGCCTGTCTGTTCGTGGGCGCGAACAACGCGCGCTGGATCGCGTTGATCGCGACCCTCATTGATTTCGTGCTGGGCATGGCCCTGTGGGCGAATTTCGATCAGTCGGGCAGCGGCGCGCAGTGGCAGTTTCAGGAATATGTGCCGATCTTCGGCAAATTCGCCTGGGCGCTCGGCATCGATGGCATCGCCCTGATGCTGATCGCGCTGACCGTATTCCTGATGCCGATCTGCATCGGCGCGAGCTGGCGCGCGATCGAAAAGCGGGTCGGCGAATATATGGCGGCCTTCCTGTTCATGGAGGTGCTGATGATCGGCGTCTTCGCGGCGCAGGATCTCTACCTCTTCTACATCATGTTCGAAGCCGGCCTCATCCCGATGTATCTCATCATCGGCATCTGGGGCGGTGCGGATCGCATCTACGCCAGCTATAAATTCTTCCTCTACACGCTGCTCGGCTCGGTCCTGATGCTGATCGCGATGATGTGGATGGTGCATGAAGCAGGGACGACCGAAATCCCGGCACTGATGGCCTATAATTTCGACCCCGCTGTCCAGACCTGGCTGTTCCTGGCCTTCTTCGCCAGCTTCGCGGTCAAGATGCCGATGTGGCCGGTCCACACCTGGCTGCCTGACGCGCACGTTCAGGCGCCGACCGCAGGCTCCGTCATATTGGCGGGCGTGCTGCTGAAGATGGGTGGCTATGGCTTCATCCGCTTCTCGCTGCCGATGTTCCCCGAAGCCTCGGCGCAGCTCGCGCCTTTGGTCTGGGGCCTGTCGATGGTGGCGGTGGTTTACACCAGCCTCGTCGCGCTGGTGCAGTCGGACATGAAGAAGCTGATCGCTTACTCCTCGGTCGCGCACATGGCGATCGTGACCGTCGGTCTGTTCGCCTTCAACCAGGCGGGCATCGAAGGCGCGATGATGGTCATGCTGGGCCATGGTCTGGTCGCGGGCGCGCTGTTCCTGTGCGTCGGCGTCATCTATGACCGTCTGCATACGCGCGAGATTGCGCGCTATGGTGGCCTGTCGATCAACATGCCGCGCTATGCGCTGCTGTTCCTCTTCTTCACCATGGCGTCGGTCGGCCTGCCCGGCACGTCCAACTTCGTCGGCGAATTTCTGGCGCTGATGGGTATTTATCAGGCATCGACCTGGGTTGCGCTGGTCTGCACCACGGGCATCATCCTTGGCGCGGCCTATATGCTCTACCTCTACCGTCGCATCTGCTATGGTGAGCAGGTCAATGCCGACGCGGCCGCCCTGCCCGACCTGTCGGCGCGCGAATTGTGGCTGCTCGCCCCCATCGCCGCCGTCGTCTTGTGGATGGGCATCTATCCCGAAAGCTTCCTCGCCCCGATGCGTCCTGACATCGTTGCGCTCGAAGCCCGCGTCGCGCCCGCCGCACCGGCAGGCGATGCTCAGATCAAGCTGGGCGCGCCCAAGCCTGCTGGCGAAGCCCATCATGGAGACGCCTCTGCGCCCTCACATTCAGCGTCGGGGGAGGCGCACTGATGATTGACTCCACTTCCCTCCTGGCGGTCATGCCAGAACTCGTGCTGACCGTTGGGGGCCTGATCCTTTTGATGATCGCCGCTTTCGGCGGAGACGGCACTGCGCGCCTGGTCAACAGCCTGTCGGTGGTGACGCTGATCGGCGCTGGCTTTGCGCTGCTTTGTTCGCTGGCTCACGGCCCCGATGCGTTTGATGGGCTGTATCGCGCGGACGCCTTCTCGGTTTACGCCAAGGCGTTGATCTATGGTGCGGCCGCCTCCGCTATTCTGCTGGCACCGCGTTTCTTCTCGACCGATGGCATGTTGCGTCCCGAATATCCGATCCTGATCGTCTTTGCCGCCGTTGGCATGGGCATGATGGTGTCGGCGGGCGACATGTTGACGCTCTATGTCGGCCTCGAAATGAACAGCCTGGCCTCCTATGTCCTTGCCAGCTTCATGCGGCAGGATGGGCGCTCGTCCGAAGCGGGCCTCAAATATTTCGTGCTGGGTTCGCTTGCGAGCGGCATCCTGCTCTATGGCATCTCGCTGCTCTATGGCTTCACCGGCAGCACCACCTTCGACGGCATCGCCGTTGCGCTGGATGGCGGTGTCAGCAAGGGAGCATTGTTCGGCTTGGTGTTCGTGCTCGCGGGCCTCGCCTTCAAGATCAGCGCCGTGCCGTTCCATATGTGGACGCCCGACGTCTATGAAGGCGCGCCGACCCCGGTCACGACCTTCTTCGCCAGCGCGCCCAAGGTTGCGGCCATCGCCCTGACCGTGCGCGTCGCGATCGAGGCGCTCAGCCCGGCCGGGTTGGATTGGCAGCAGATCGTGATCTTCGTGGCGCTGACCTCGATCATCTTCGGTGCGGTCGCCGCCATCGGTCAGAGCAATATCAAGCGTCTGATGGCCTATTCGTCGATCAACAATGTCGGCTTCGCGCTAATCGGCCTCGCCTGCGGCACACCCGCCGGTGTCGCCGCGACGATGAGCTATATGGCGATCTACGTCATCATGACGATCGGTGCCTTCGCCTGCATCCTCCAGATGCGGGATGCCGACGGCAAGCCGGTCGAGACGATCGCCAGCCTCGCGGGCCTGTCGCAATCGCGCAAGGGGCTGGCCGCGGCCTTCGCCATCTTCATGTTCTCGATGGCCGGTATTCCGCCGCTCTTCGGTTTCTGGGCCAAGTTCCTGGTGTTCGATGCCGCCGTCGCGGCGGGCCTGACGGCGCTGGCTGCCGTCGGTATCGCGGCTTCGGTGATCGGCGCTTTCTATTATCTCAAGATCATCAAGACGATCTATTTCGACGAGCCCACCGCTGCCTATGAGGCAAAGGGTGGTGCGGTCGAGAATATCATCCTGACCGCTTGCGCTGCCGTCATCGTGCTGGGCTATCTGCTCAACCCCATGCTGGATCAGGCGAGCGCTGCCGCGGCGGCGTCCTTGTTCTGACCGACATACGCCTCGTCGAAGATACCATATCGACCAATGCCGACATGCTGGCATTGGTCGATACCGGTTTAAGCGAAGGAAGCTGGCTGCGTGCCCGCCGCCAGAGCGGGGGCAGGGGGCGGATGGGCCGCACATGGGATAGCCCAGTCGGTAACCTCTATTGTTCCACACTGGTCCGGTTGCAGCCAGGCGACCCGCTACCCCATACGCTCGCACTGGTCGCGGCGAACTCCGTTCATGCCCTTGTTGCGCCGCTATGTGCCGGTCAAGCGCGGATCAAATGGCCCAATGACATATTGGTCGACGGCGCGAAGATCGCGGGCATTTTGCTGGAACGCACCGGTGACGCCATCATCGTCGGCATCGGCCTCAACGTCACTGATCATCCCAGCAACCTCGACCGTCCCGTCACCAGCCTGATCGCCCAAGGTGCAGCCGATGCCGAAGCCGGGGCGCTGCTCGACCGACTGGTCCAGATTTTCGTCCATTGGCTCGCCATCTGGCGCGCGCAGGGCCTCGACCCGGTGCGTACCCATTGGCTGCTCAACGCCCACCCCACCGGTACGCCGATGCGCGTGCAACAACCCGACGGCTATATGGTGGAAGGCGCGTTCGATACGCTCGATCGCCAGGGCATGCTCATCCTGCGCTTGGCGAACGGGCAGAGCCGTGCCATTCACGCCGGTGACATCTTTCTCATCTGACCCAAGGACCGGCCATGCTCCTCGCGATCGACGCGGGCAATACCAATGTGGTTTTCGCGCTGCTCGACGGGCGGGACATCCGAGCGCGCTGGCGCATTGCGACCGACGCGCGCCGCACGGCCGACGAATATGCCGTCTGGCTCAACCAGTTGCTGATGCTCGAAGGCTATAAGATCGCTGACGTCAACACCGTCATCATCGCGACCGTCGTGCCCCGCGCGCTCCATAACCTGCAGGTTTTGGCCGAAAAATATTTCCGCACCACCGCACTGATCGCCGGGCAAGCGCCGCTTGACTGGGGCATCGAACTCGACGTCGCGGAGCCGGGATCGGTCGGGGCCGACCGGGTTGTAAACGCCATTGCCGCGCACCATCTTTACAGCGGCGACCTGATCGTCATTGATTTTGGCACCGCGACCACATTCGACGTGATCGACTATAGCGGGGCCTATAAAGGCGGCATCATCGCGCCGGGTATCAATCTCTCGCTCGATGCGCTAGTAGCGGCCGCTGCGAAGCTGCCACGGATCGCGATCGCCCCACCGGAAAATCGTTCGGTGATCGGGCGGACGACAGAGGCGCAGATGCATATTGGCGTATTTTGGGGCTATGTAGCCATGATGGAGGGGCTGGTCGCCCGCATGAGGGCCGAAATCGGCCGCCCGACCAGGGTTATTTCGACGGGGGGCCTCGCGGTCCTCTTCAACGACAACAGCGATATTTTCGATGCGATCGCGCCGGATCTGACGATTCAGGGCCTCGCGCTGATGCACGAACGGAGTTTACAAGCATAATGACACCCAAGGATGAGCTGCTCTTCCTGGCCCTCGGTGGGTCGGGCGAGATCGGCATGAATGTCAATCTTTACGGCTGCCAGGGCAAATGGGTCATGGTCGACCTCGGCATGACCTTCGGCGACCCCACCTATCCCGGCATCGAACTGATCCTCCCCGACCTCACCTTCATTGAGGAACGGCGCAAGGATCTGCTCGGCATCGTGCTGACGCACGGGCATGAGGATCATATCGGCGCGATCCCCTATCTCGCCGCCGACTTGGGCGTACCGCTTTATGCGACGCCCTTCACCGCGGGCCTCATCCGCCTGAAGCTGGAGGAAGAAGGCCTCACCAAGGAGGTCAAACTCCATGTGATCCAGAATGAAGGCAGCTTCAATCTGGGGCCATTCGGCTTCCGCTATGTGCCGCTCGCCCACTCGATTCCAGAGGGCAATGCCCTGCTGATCGACACGCCGCACGGCAAGATTTTCCACACCGGCGACTGGAAGCTCGATGAGCGGCCGTTGCTCGGCGAACCGGCGACCCCCAAGGAACTCACCGCGATCGGTGACGAGGGCATCCTCGCCATGGTCTGCGACAGCACCAATGTCTTTAATGACAAGGCCAGCGGTTCCGAAGGCGATGTGCGCGAAGGGTTGATGGAAACGATCGCTGGAGCGAAGGGCCGCGTCCTCGTCACCACCTTCGCCTCCAACGCCGCCCGCGTCCAGACTCTGGGCGAAGTTGCGACCGCGACGGGCCGCAAGGTTTGCGTCGCCGGGCGCTCGCTCGATCGTATCATCGGCATGGCCAAGGCCAGCGGCTATCTCAAGGATTTCCCGCCGACCGTCGATTGGGACGATGCGATGGCGCTGCCCCGCAACGAGGTGATGATCATCGCGACCGGCGGGCAGGGCGAGGCCCGCGCTGCGCTCGCCCGCGTGGCGTTCGACAGCCACCCGATCAAGCTGGCGGAGGGCGACCTGGTCGTCTTCTCTTCCAAGCAGATCCCCGGCA
>Ga0209231_1000341_pt1 | contig 28420 bp, 23 predicted proteins | sample Deesub45470m_DNA_FD_188086 | JGI IMG/M metagenome (GOLD analysis project Ga0209231, IMG submission 188086) | Deep subsurface microbial communities from North Pacific Ocean - 450_OLKR46/470m Metagenome (SPAdes) (version 2) | ecosystem: Environmental > Terrestrial > Deep subsurface > Unclassified ... | reverse complement strand
GCAGGCAATCCCGCGTTGGGCGCGGCGGACTACAAACTGGTGCATCACGCCAGCAATGGACGCTCGGTATACAGCTTCTGCATGTGCCCCGGCGGCACGGTGGTCGCGGCGACTTCCGAACCGGGGCGCGTGGTCACCAATGGCATGAGCCAGTATTCGCGCAACGAGCGCAACGCCAATGCCGGCATCGTGGTCGGCATCACGCCTGAAGAAGACTATCCGGGCGACCCGCTCGCGGGCGTGGCGTTTCAGCGCCGCTGGGAATCGCGAGCCTTTGAACTGGGAGGCGGCACCTATCAGGCGCCCGGACAACTGGTCGGCGACTTTCTCGCGGGCCGCGCCTCGACGGAATTTGGTCAGGTTCAGCCGTCGTACACGCCCGGCGTACACCTCACCGATCTGGCTAGCGCTCTGCCCGACTACGCCATCGCCGCGATACGCGAGGCGCTGCCCGCGTTTGCCAGACAGATCAAGGGTTTCGACATGGCGGATGCGGTGCTGACCGGAGTAGAGACGCGCACCTCCTCGCCGATACGCATCAGACGCAATGCCGATGACTTGCAGAGCATCAACACCCGCGGCCTGTATCCTGCCGGCGAAGGCGCGGGCTACGCAGGCGGGATATTGTCGGCGGCGGTGGACGGCATCGAGATTGCCGAGGCGGTGGCTTTGAGCATGTTATCAAGCACACGCCCGGCACCATAGTCCGCGCATCAACTGGCTGATGGGGTGTTATAGAAACGCAAACCATCGTGAGAGCAGGCAAAGCGAAAATCTATCGCGCGGGGTTTGGGACGTTTCTGAGCCTGGGTTTTCCCGGCAGTTTTTTAGTTGCCGGGAATAGCACGAAACAGACGCTGTGCCATTACAATGGCCGACAATCTAACTTGCAAGGCTCGAATGAATCACACCACGCTCTCGTCCTTCATTTGGTCGGTCGCCGACCTGCTGCGCGGCGACTACAAGCAATCCGAATACGGCAAGGTGATCTTGCCGTTCACTGTTCTACGCCGTCTGGACTGTGTGCTGGAAGCAACCAAGCCTGCCGTGTTGGTCGAACTGGAGGCAAAACAGCAAGCCGGATTGAATCCTGAACCGTTCCTGTTGCGTAAAGCGGGGCAGAGTTTCTACAACACCTCCACCCTCGACATGAAGAAGCTGATGGGCGATCAGGATCACATCCGTGAAAACCTGTACAGCTACGTTCAAGCCTTCTCTCCCGCCGTGCGCGACATCTTCGAGCGCTTCGACTTTCACACATTGGTTGATCGCCTCGCCAAATCCGGCCTGCTGTATCAAGTTACCGAGAAATTCGCACAGATCGACCTGCACCCCGATGTGGTCAGCAACAGTCAGATGGGACTGGTATTCGAGGAGCTGATCCGCAAGTTTGCCGAAATCTCCAACGAGACTGCCGGGGAGCATTTCACCCCGCGTGAAGTCATTCGCCTGATGGTCAATCTGCTGTTCATCGAAGATGACGATGTGCTTTCAAAGCCGGGCGTGGTGCGTACCATTTACGACCCGACTGCTGGCACGGGCGGGATGCTGTCCATCGCAGGCGAATATCTGGAAGAGCATAACCCGCAAGCGCGGCTCACCATGTTCGGGCAGGAGCTGAACGACGAATCCTATGCCATCTGCAAAGCTGACATGCTCATCAAGGGACAGGATGTCGCCAACATTGCGCCGGGCAACACGCTGTCGGATGACGGGCATCTGCACAAAAAATTCGACTACATGCTATCCAATCCGCCGTTTGGCGTGGAGTGGAAGAAAGTCGAGAAAGACATCCGCAAGGAACACGAGCAGCAAGGTTACAACGGACGTTTCGGCCCCGGCCTGCCGCGTGTGTCGGATGGTTCGCTGCTGTTCCTGCTGCACCTCGTCAACAAAATGCGCCCCGCCGCCGAGGGTGGCAGTCGTTTCGGTATCGTGTTGAACGGCTCCCCCTTGTTCACCGGCGGCGCAGGCAGTGGCGAGAGCGAGATACGCCGCTACGTGCTGGAAAACGATCTGGTCGAGGCGATCATCGGCCTGCCCACGGACATGTTCTACAACACGGGCATCAGCACTTACGTCTGGATACTCTCCAACCGCAAGCCGGAAGTCCGCCGTGGCTACGTGCAACTGATCGACGCCTCCGGCATGTGGCAGAAGATGCGCAAGAGCCTCGGCAGCAAGCGTAAGGAGATGTCTGATACGCACATCGCTGAAGTCACCCGCTTGTTTGGCGAGTTCGTTGAAGCCCCTCGCCCGCAGGCGGGAGAGGGGTTGGGGAGAGGGAAGCCAATCAGCCGCATCTTCAAAAATTCAGACTTTGGCTATCGCACCATCACCGTTGAACGCCCCTTGCGCGATGCGGCAGGCAAGATCGTGCTGGGCGAAAAGGGCAAGCTGAAAGGTAAGCCGCAGCCGGATTCCAGCCTGCGCGATACTGAAAACGTGCCGTTGAGCGAGGAAGTAGAAAGCTACTTCAAGCGCGAAGTGCTACCTCATGCCCCTGATGCGTGGATCGACCACGACAAGACCAAGGTCGGCTATGAGATTCCGTTCAATCGCCACTTCTACGTATTCCAGCCGCCGCGCCCGCTGGCGGAAATTGATACCGATCTGAAGCAGTGTACGGATCGGATTCTGACCATGATCGCGGGGCTGTCAGCATGAGCTTTGCCATGTATAATTCATCCAACAACACCCCCCAAGCCTATCTGCCAGTTCATCGACGTGACGCTCAAACCGGGGGGTTACTTATTCGGAGACAACCATGCAGATAACTGCCAGCCTGAATAAACAAATCAGCAAAGCTGTTCAGACCTCGATGCAGATCGAAGGCTACAAACCTACCCAGTCTCCCGCCATCAAGGAACAGGTCAAAGCCCTCATGGAACAGCACCGTGTCCAAGTATCAGTTCGCCGCAAGTGACATCTACCTTCCCGGCACGGGAATCCCGAAAAATCGCTTGGGGATAACCGAGCCGGAGCAATTGTACGAAGTCGAAGAAACACTGTTGCGGCAGGCATACCAAATTTTTATTGCCGAATGCGAACCCGCTACCCGCTTCGACGAAGCCTATTTCAAATCACTCCAGCAACGCACCTTTGAATCGCTCTATGAATGGGCGGGCGTGTACCGCACTGTGGATATGAGCAAGGGTGGTTCGCTGTTCTGCCGAGCGGCCTATCTCGAACAGGAATCCAAACGCATCTTCAACCAACTGGAAGCAGAAAATTTCCTGCATCAGGAAGGCGATGCGCAGCCGGAAAAATTTTCCGAACGGCTGGCGCGCTATCAATCCGAGCTGATCGCGCTGCATCCGTTTTACGAACTCAATGGGCGCATCACGCGCCTGTTCTTCGATCTCATCGCCGTGTACAACGGCTATGCCCCCATAGACTACAGCAATGCGCTCGCACAAGGCCCGACTGGACTGAATGCCTATATCGAGGCATCCATCCAGTGCGTGCAACACGCGGACAATAGCAAGCTGCAGCAAATCATCCTGCAAGGGCTGGAACGCGCATGAGCTTGATGGAACCACTAGCCATTCGACTAGGCGGCCAAACAGCTTTGCATGGCCATTCGGCTAAGTCACCAAAAAACGGTGACATAAGCCGCTGGTCAACGCCCGCCAAGTCGCTGGTTATGCCGCGTTATTCAGAATACAAGCCGAGCGGCGTGGAATGGCTGGGGGATGTGCCGGGGCATTGGGAGGTTTCCTCGTTTCGACATTGCCTAAGCCAAATGTTCAATGGACTCACTGCCAATCAGGTGGATGAGGCAGATAACGCAGTGCCTGTCACTCGAATCGAAACGATTTCTTATGGTGTCATTGATGAATCAAAGTTGGGTTTCATCAGTTCAGACGAAGCCCGAGAAGACAGAGCCCTTATACCTGGGGACATCCTTTTTTCAAATATCAACAGTTTGAACATGGTGGGAAAGTGCGCTTTCTACCCAGGAGGACGGACAATTTATGCAGGTATGAACTTACTTGTGTTGAGACCTGCTGCGGCAAAGTGCTTACCACTTTGGCTTTGCTGGCTGGTTCGTTCAACAAGTTTTCGGTGTGTGGTCGAGTCTCTTGCCAAACCTGCGATCAATCAAGCTAGCGTATCCCAGTCATCAATAAACTCAATCACGGTTGCCGTTCCACCCCTTCCTGAGCAAACCCAAATCGCCGCTTTCCTCGACCGCGAGACGGGAAAAATTGATGCGCTGATTGCCGAGCAGCGGCGGTTGGTGGAGCTGTTGGCGGAGAAACGGCAGGCAGTGATTTCGCACGCCGTCACCAAAGGGCTGAACCCAGCCCGTCATTCCCGCGCAGGCGGGAATCCAGCAGAAAAAATAGACCCGCGTAGCGGACAAAACAGTTGTCCTGCTCCGCAGGAATTTTCAAATCAACTGGATTCCCGCCTGCGCGGGAATGACGGGGTGGTGATGAAAGATTCCGGCATCGAATGGCTGGGCGAAGTGCCGGAGCATTGGGAGGTGTTCACCGTTCGCCGCATAGCAAAAAGTGTACAGACTGGCGGAACACCATCCATTGTTTTGCCAAGCGAAGAGCTAGAAAATGGTTTTGTTTGGTTCACGCCGGGTGACTTTGAGCAATCACTTCGGTTAGTTGATTCTGCTAGAAAAACAACTGCCGAAGCCGTGAAGTTGGGCGATGCGAAATGCTTTCCTGCCGGAAGCGTTCTCATTGTCAGTATCGGAGCCACTTTAGGAAAAATTGGCTTTGCGGAATTTCCATCATCTGCGAATCAGCAAATCAATGCAGTGATACCAAATGAAAAAATGGATGGCTATTTTCTGACCTACTCGTTATCGGTGAAGGAAGAGGTAATGCGGTTTCTCTCTAATGCTTCGACCATAGGAATAATGAATCAGGAAAAGACAAAAGAAATCTGGTTGGCTGTCCCTCCTCTCGAAGAACAACGCGCCATCGCTGCCTTCCTCGACACCGAAACCGCCAAATTCGACACCCTAACCGCTGAAGCCCAGCGCGCCATAGACTTGCTGCAAGAGCGCCGCAGCGCGCTGATTTCCGCCGCCGTGACGGGCAAGATTGATGTGCGCGGAATTCAAGCATTGCCACAATGAAGCCATTAAGGCTACAATCGAAGCCAAATGAGCTACGATAACAAATTATTAAGCGTGCTGTTCGGGTCTTACCGCCTGCGGGTGTTGGAGCTGCTGTTGTTGCAACCGGATCAACGTTTTCATGTGCGCGAGTTGGCACGGCAGACGGATACCTCGGCGGGAACGTTGCACCGCGAATTGAGCAAGCTGGCGAAGGCAGGGCTGTTGCTGCGTGAGAAGCAGGGTAATCAGGTGTTGTATCAGGCTAACCGTGCGTGTCCGGTGTTTGAAGAGCTGGCGGGAGTGTTCCGTAAAACCAGCGGCACGGTAAGCGTGGTGTTGGGAGCGCTGGAGGGAATTGCGTCGCAGATTCAATTTGCGTTGCTGTTTGGTTCATTCGCGCAAGGTACTGAAACGGCGGGCAGTGATGTGGATGTGCTGGTGGTGGGTGAAGCGAGTTTTGCCGAGGTGGTGCGGGCGTTGTATTCGGCTCAAGAAAAATTGCAGCGCGAGATCAACCCGGTGGTTTATTCGCCTGCGGAGTTTCAACTGCGCCTGCATAACAAAGAGCCATTGGTGATGGATGTGCTGGCTAAACCCAAGTTGTTTTTAATCGGGACTGAACATGACTTTGCAGAATTTACTGGCCATCCATAAGTTGCAGGCATTTGCGCCCACGCGAGGTGCGGTACAAAAGTTGTTGCTGGCGGCACAGCGCAATTTGGTGGATGCGAAGCTGACTACGCTGGGAGCGGATAATCGTTTTGATGCGGCTTATAAAACCATCATGCAATGCGCGATGCTGGGCTTGTGGGCGAATGGTTATCGGACTGCAACCAGCCAGCCTGGGCATCATCAATTGGCAATTCAAAGCCTGCCGCTCACATTACAAGTGCCCAAAGATACGGTGATCGTGCTGGATGCTTTGCGCAAGCAGCGCAACTTGAACGATTACGAAGGTGATCCGATTGCCGATAGCGCATTGGCTGGTTGTTTGAAAGAAGCAGAACAATTGTTGGCGCACACGCAACAATGGTTGCAGACCAACCATCCAGACTTGGTGAATAAACCATGAACTTGCACAAGGAAATCGAATTCGAGAACGACATTTGCGCACATCTTGCCGCGCATGGCTGGTCGTATGCCGAGAGTGACTTCACCACTTATGATCGCGCCCGTGCCGTATTTCCCGCCGATGTAATTGCCTGGGTGCAGGATACTCAACCGAAGGCGTGGGACGCATTGAGCAAGAGTCACGGCTCAGCAGCCGAAACGGTTTTGCTGGATCGGTTACGCCGCCAATTGGATGATAGAGGCACGCTGGATGTGTTGCGGCATGGCATTGAGTTGTTGGGCTTGCGTCAACCCTTGCAGCTTGCGCAGTTCAAGCCCGCACTGGCGATGAATCCTGAGTTGCAGCAGAAGTACGCCGCCAACCGTCTGCGCGTAGTGCGTCAGGTGCGCTATTCGCTGCACAACGAAAACTCGATTGATCTGGTGCTGTTCCTGAATGGCATCGCCGTTGCAACGGTAGAGCTGAAATCGAACTTCACGCAGTCGGTGGACGATGCGGTGGATCAGTATCGCTTCGACCGTCACCCCAAACCCAGAGGGCAAAATTCCGCCGAGCCGTTGCTGGATTTCCCGCGTGGCGCACTGGTGCATTTCGCGGTCAGCAACAGCGCGGTGATGATGACCACGCGCCTGCTGGGTGCGTCAACGACCTTCCTGCCGTTCAATCTGGGCGACCACGGCGCGGCGGGTAATCCGGTCAATCCGAACGGCCATCGCACCGCCTATCTATGGGAACAGGTGTGGGCGCGGGAAAGCTGGCTGGAGATCATCGGGCGTTATATCGTCGCCAAGCGCGACAGCAAGAAGCAGATTGTGGCGGTGATTTTTCCGCGTTATCACCAACTGGATGCCACCCGAAAACTGCTGGCGGCGGTGCTGGCGGAGCATTCACCCTCTCCCCTAGCCCCTCTCCCGCAAACGGGCGAGGGGAATAAGTATCTGATCCAACACTCTGCTGGTTCGGGCAAAACTAACTCTATCGCGTGGACGGCGCACTTCCTTGCCGATTTGCACGATGCACAGCACAAAAAGCTATTCGACTCGGTGCTGGTAGTATCGGATCGCACCGTGCTGGATACGCAGTTGCAGGAAGCCATCTTCGACTTCGAGCGTACCGCGGGCGTAGTAGCCACCATCAAGGGCGAAAGCCAGAGCAAGAGCGGCGAACTGGCACTAGCCTTGTCCGGCGGCAAGAAGATCGTGGTGTGTACTATTCAGACTTTCCCGTTTGCGTTACAGGCCGTGCAGGAGTTGGCAGCGACACAAGGCAAACGCTTCGCGGTGATAGCCGACGAAGCACACAGTTCACAGACGGGCGCAGCCGCATCCAAGCTCAAACAGTTGTTGAGTGCAGAGGAAATGCAGGAGCTGGCGGACGGCGGAGAGGTCGGCACGGAAGACTTGCTGGCCGCAAACATGGCGGCACGTGCGAATGACGCGGGGATCACTTATGTCGCGTTCACTGCCACGCCCAAGGCAAAAACGCTGGAACTGTTCGGTCGTCGCCCCAATCCGGCACTGCCAGCCAGCGATAGCAACCTACCTGCGCCATTCCACGTTTATTCCATGCGTCAGGCCATTGAGGAGGGTTTCATCCTCGATGTGCTGAAGAACTACACGCCGTACAAGCTGGCTTTCAAACTCGCCAACGGGCAAGCCCGTTCCCCCTCTCCTCAATCCTCTCCCGCAAGCGGGCGAGGAAGCGCACGAGAAAATCAATTTTCAATTCCTGAAGGGCGTGAGTGGGATGAGAAGGAAGTGGAACGCAGCACGGCGATGAAAGGCATCATGCGCTGGGTGCGGCTACATCCCTACAACATCATCCAGAAGGTGCAAGTGGTGGTGGAGCACTTCCGTGAGAACGTGCAGCCATTACTCGAAGGTAAAGCCAAAGCGATGGTGGTGGTCGGCAGTCGTTTGGAAGCCGTGCGCTGGCAGATCGCCATCGACAAGTACATCAAGTCGCAGGGCTACAAAATCGGCACGCTGGTGGCGTTCTCCGGCGAGGTGAACGATCAGGAATCTCACCCCGACCCGCTATCTGAAACCAGCAAAGCGCTTAACGCCAATCTGAACGGGCGTGACATCCGTGAATCCTTCGCCACCGATGAGTATCAGATTCTGCTGGTCGCCAACAAATTCCAGACCGGCTTTGACCAGCCCCTGCTGTGCGGCATGTATGTGGACAAGCGACTGGCGGGCATTCAGGCTGTGCAAACGCTGTCACGGCTGAACCGTGCCTATCCCGGCAAGGACACGACCTATGTACTCGACTTCGTGAACGATCCTGACGAGGTACTGAGTGCGTTCAAGACTTACTACGAAACGGCAGAGCTGATTGGGGTGACCGATCCGAATCTGGTGTATGACTTACGCGCCAAACTGGATGCTGACGGTCACTACGACGACAACGAGGTGGATCGTGTGGTGAACGTGGAGATGAGTCCCAACGCCTCGCAGGCTGAGCTTTCCGCTGCCATTGAACCCGTGGCGGATCGACTATTGAAACGCTACAAAGCTGCGATGGAAGCATTCAAGGCCGCCGCAATTAAGCAGGATGCCAACGCGGAACAAGCCGCGCAAGACGAAATGAATGCACTGGTATTGTTCAAACACAATCTGGGTGCATTCCAGCGGGTGTATGCCTTCCTGTCGCAAATCTTCGACTACGGCAATACCGCCATCGAGAAACGCGCCATTTTCTTCAAGCGGCTATTGCCCTTGCTGGAGTTCGGGCGGGAACGTGAGGGTGTCGATCTGTCCAAGGTGACATTGACCCATCACAAGTTGAAGGATCAGGGTAAACGCAACTTGGCACTGGTAAACGGTGAATATCCAAAGCTAGTTCCTCTCACCGAACCCGGCAGCGGCGAAGTGCGTGAGCAGGAGAAAATTTATCTCGCCGAGATTATCGCCAAGGTAAACGACCTGTTTGGCAACGATACCACCGATGGCGACCAGTTGGCTTATGTGAACCATGCCCGCAGCAAGCTGCTTGAGTCAGATATTCTGGTGCAACAAGCCAACAACAACACCAAGGAGCAGTTTGCCAATTCACCCGATCTGGCGAATGAACTGATGAACGCGATCATGGATGCGCTGTCGGCACACTCATCGTTGAGCCGTCAGGCACTCGGTTCTGAAAAAGTGCGCAGCGGACTGAAGGACGTACTGCTTGGCCCCGCGCAGTTGTACGAGGCTTTGCGTGAGCGACCTGCGGCACGGTAGTCCTCACGCTTTCCGATGCAGTGACTAGGATGAGATAATGAGCGGGTTGAATGGAGATGCCATTTCAGGAGCGGTGATCTGGGTTGCAATATCCGAGACTACCCGAACAGAATGGGGGTATCTCAGGGGGTATCTGAACTATGTTCCAGATTGCTATTCCTTAATAATCAAAAGATTGGAATTAAATTGCTGTTAATGATCGATAACTACGATTCCTTCACCTACAACCTGGTGCAGTATTTCGCCGAGCTGGGCGCGGAGGTGGAAGTACATCGCAATGACGAAATTTCCATCGAACAGATAGAGAAAATGAATCCGCAACACATCGTGATATCGCCCGGCCCCTGTACGCCGAATGAGGCGGGCGTCTCGGTCGCGGCGATTCAGCACTTCGCGGGCAAGATTCCCATCCTCGGCGTATGTCTGGGCCATCAGAGCATAGGCCAGGCGTTCGGCGGCGAGATCATACACGCCAAACAACTGATGCACGGCAAGACTTCGCCCATCCACCATCACGGCAACAGCGTGTTCACCGGCCTGCCCGATCCGTTCACCGCGACGCGCTACCACTCGCTGGTGATTGCACGCGAGACCCTGCCGGATTGCCTGGAAATCACCGCGTGGACGGATGACGGCGAGATCATGGGCGTGCGCCACAAGACGCTGGCGATACACGGCGTGCAATTCCATCCCGAGTCCATCCTCACCGAACACGGGCACGAGATGCTGGCCAACTTCCTCAAGGGAGCGAAATAATGCACTACTCACAGACACTGAGCAGACTGATAGACCGCCATGACCTGTCCTTTGCTGAGATGCGCGAGCTGATGGAACACATCATGGGCGGACAGCTTACTCCCGCGCAGATCGCCGCCGTACTGGTCGCGCTGCGCATGAAGGGCGAGACGGTCAGCGAGATCGCGGCGGCCGCTACCGTGATGCGCGAATTATCCAGCAAGGTCAAATTACAGAATACCGGCCATCTGATCGACACCTGCGGCACCGGGGGCGATGGCATCAGCACCTTCAACGTCTCCACCGCCAGTGCATTCGTTGCCGCAGCAGCGGGGGCGCACGTCGCCAAGCACGGCGGACGTTCCGTTTCCAGCACCTGCGGCAGCGCAGATGTGCTGGAAAGACTGGGCGTGAATGTCAGTCTTGCGCCCGAACAGGTCGCACAGTGTGTGGATAATATCGGCATCGGTTTCATGTTCGCGCCCAACCATCACAGCGCGATGAAACACGCCGCCCCGGTGCGCCGCGAACTCGGCGTGCGCACCCTGTTCAACATGCTGGGGCCGCTGACCAATCCGGCTAATGCGCAAAACCAGCTGCTGGGCGTATTCAATCAATCGCTAACCGGAAAACTCGCGCAAGTCATGGGCGAACTCGGCAGCCGCCATGTGCTGGTGGTACACGGCGCGGACGGCATGGACGAAATATCAATAAATACAGAAACTTACATCGCTGAACTGAAAGACGGAAAAGTCAGCGAATACAGCGTGACACCGGAGCAATTCGGCCTGACGCGTGCTTCGAACGAACTGCTGCGCGTGTCAAATGCAGATGAAGCCTGCGACATGCTGCGCGGCGTACTGAACAACCAGCCGGGCGCACCCCGCGACATCGTACAACTGAATGCGGGGGCGGCGATATATGTCGCCGGATTGAGCGCATCGCTGGGCGAGGGCATCCTCCGCGCCGCTGAAGTCATCGCCGACGGCTCTGCAAAAGCCAGACTGGAACAGCTGATTGAATTCAGCAATCAATTTCAAAATTGATGCAAAGGGGGCCGCCCCCTTGAAATTTCGCATTACCGCCCCATCTTCCCAGTCACTTTGTTCAACCGTAAATAAGGACTGCTATGACTGCAAGCACTAATCGCGAAACGATGGGGTTTCAAACGGAAGTAAAACAGCTTCTGCAATTGATGATTCATTCCCTGTATTCCAACCGCGAAATTTTCCTGCGCGAACTGGTCTCCAATGCCTCCGATGCATGCGACAAGCTGCGCTTTGAAGCCCTGCACAACGACTCGATGTTCGAGAACGATTCCGAACTGAAGATCAGTCTGAACTACGACAAGGAAGCGCGCACGCTGACGATTGCGGACAACGGCATAGGCATGAACCGCGACGAAGTCATCAACAATCTGGGCACCATCGCCAAATCCGGCACGCGCGAATTCTTCTCCAAACTCTCCGGCGACCAGCAAAAGGACGCCGGATTGATCGGCCAGTTCGGCGTCGGTTTCTATTCCGCGTTTATCGTTGCAGACAAGGTCGTCGTAACGACCCGCCGTGCGGGTGAGAACACCGACCAGGGCGTTTGCTGGGAATCCGACGGCGGCGGCGAATTCTCCATCGAGATGGTCGAAAAGACCAATCGCGGCACGACTATCGAACTTCACCTGCGCGAAGACCAGGACGATCTGCTCTCCGGCCACAAGATCCGCTCCATCATCCGCAAATATTCCGATCACATCGTCCAGCCTATCGTGATGAAGAAAGAGGAATGGAAGGACGGCGCGCAAATCACGACCGACGAAGACGAGACTGTCAATCAGGCTTCCGCGCTGTGGGCGCGTTCCAAGAGCGAGATTTCCGAAGACGAATACAAGGCGTTCTACAAGCATGTAGGCCACGACTATGAAGATCCTCTGGCCTGGACGCATGCGCGCGTGGAAGGCCGTCAGGAATACACCCAGCTGCTCTACGTCCCTGCGCGCGCGCCGTTCGACCTGTGGGATCACAAGGCACAACACGGCATCAAGCTGTACGTGAAGCGCGTATTCATCATGGACGATGCAGAACAATTGCTGCCGTCCTATCTGCGTTTCGTGCGCGGCATCGTCGATTCCAACAATCTGCCGCTCAACGTGTCGCGCGAGATTCTGCAGGAATCCCGTGACATCAAGGCGATACGCGAGGGCTGCACCAAGAAGGTGCTCGGCCTGCTGGAAGAACTGGCGGCCCATGACGCGGAAAAATACGCCACCTTCTGGGGCGAATTCGGTCAGGTCATCAAGGAAGGCGTGGGCCAGGATTTCGCCAACAAGGACAGGATTGCGGGACTGCTGCGCTTCGCCTCCACCCTGAGCGACACACCGGACGAGACCGTGTCGCTGGCCGACTACATAGCCCGCATGAAGGAAGGTCAGGACAAGATTTACTACATCACCGCCGACAGCTTCAATGCCGCGAAAAACAGCCCGCATCTGGAAGTGTTCCGCAAGAAGGGCATAGAAGTGCTGCTGCTCTCCGCGCGCGTGGATGAATGGGTGGTCGGTTCGCTGACAGAATTCAAGGAAAAATCGCTGGTCTCGGTTGCCAAGGGCGGGCTGGATCTGGGCGCGCTGGAAGACGAAGCCGAGAAAGAGGCGCAGGCCAAACAGGCCGACGAGCACAAGGAACTGACCGGCAAGATCGAAACCAGCCTGGCCGGACGGGTGAAAGAAGTGCGCGTCACACACCGCCTGACCGATTCGCCCGCCTGCCTGGTAGCCGACGAGGATGACATGAGCGGCAACATGGCGCGCATGCTGAAGGCGGCCGGACAGAAGATACCGGAATCGATGCCGATTCTGGAAATCAACCCTCAGCATCCGGTAGTGATCCGCCTAAAGGCGGAAGCACAGCATTTCGACGACTGGGCTGCGGTGCTTTTCGATCAGGCCTTGCTGGCCGAAGGCGGCCAGCTCGACGATCCCGCCGGCTTTGTGAAGCGCATCAACCATCTGATGCTGGAAATGCGCGCAAGCTAAGGAAAAAACGTCTGTCCACGAAAGACACGAAATTCACGAAAGAAAACAATTGATTGCATAAGTTTCCAACCCACCTAACGGGTGGCACAACAAATCCTGACATGTATTTGAATTTGTTCGTGTTTGTTCGTGCTTTTCGTGGACAACTGCTTTTTCGAGGATAAAAAGTTGTTGAACAGGCCGGAGCAATCCGGCCTTGTTACATCTGGCGTTTCATTTCAGCCAGTGCATCCGCCACAGTCGGGTATTTCAGCGTGACGCTCAGTTCGCGTTTGATGCGTCCATTTTCCAGCCTGCGCGATTCGTTCATGAACGACCACATCACGGGCGATACGGCGCGCTGCACTTCGCATCGCGTCATGCGCGGCGGGCGCGGCAAGCCATGCGCGTCGGCCACTGCATCGAAATAATCACCCATCTTCATTTCATCGTCATCCGTCGCATGATAGACGCGGCACGGCCTTGCCCTGTGCAGCGCCGCAACTGCGATGCGCGCCAGATCATCGGCGTGGATATGATTGCTATAACTGTCCTCGGCCTCGACGATGGCAGGCGCACCCTGACGGAGCCGCGCCAGGGGCAGCCTGTCTTGCGCATAAATGCCGGGCACCCTGAGTATGCTGGCATTAACCCCGTTGCGCCCGGCCCAGTCGCGGATCTGCCGTTCCGCATCCACCCTGAGCTTGCCGCGCACAGATGCCGGACTGACCGCTCTGGTCTCGCTCACGCGATCCCCGACGCAATCGCCATACACACCGCTGGTGCTGATATACACCAGTCGCCTCGTCCCGCGCGACAAGGCCCCGAGCAGATTACGCGTGCGCGTGTCGGCGCCGTCCGTCGCAGCGGGGGGCGCGAAGTGCAGCACCGCATCGGCAAGGCCTGATATGCGTGTCAGAGACGCGCGTTTATCCAGATCGCCGCTAACCGGAATCGCGCCCAGCGATCTTAATTTAGCGCCGTAGCCTGGATTGCGGATCAGGGCATACACCCGGTAGCGACGGGCCAACAAGGGGATAGTGCGCAGGGCAATGTCCCCACAGCCAACAATGAGTATTCGTTTCATGGACGAATTATGCGTTAAAATCCCCACTTTCGCGCAACCGCCACACAGCACATGACTTTTCAAACCACGATACAACCCAGCGGTCACCAGTTCCCCGTCGAAACGAATGAGACCATACTCGAAGCCGCGATCAGGCACGGTTATAACCTGCCGTACAGCTGCCGTGACGGGGTATGCGGGGCGTGCAAGGGGAGAGTGTTGCAGGGCGAGGTTGATCACGGCCACGGCAGCGCATTGACAGAGGCGGAAAAGAACGGCGGGATGGCTCTGTTCTGCTGCGCAAAGCCGCAATCCGATCTGGTGATCGAATCTCAGGAAGTCAGTGCGGTCAAGGATATTCAGGTGAAGACCATGCCTTGCCGGGTGCACAGCATGGAAAAACCCGCCGCCGATGTGATGGTGCTGAAACTCAAGCTGCCCGCCAATGAACGCCTGCAGTTCCTCGCGGGACAGTACATAGACATACTGCTCAAGGATCAGAAGCCGCGCAGCTTTTCACTGGCCAACGCGCCTCACAGCGATGATTTTCTGGAATTGCATATCCGCAACATCACGGGCGGCGCATTCACCCACCACGTCTTCAGCGAAATGAAGGAGCGCGACATCCTGCGCTTCAAGGGTCCGCTGGGCACCTTCTTTCTGCGCGAAGATTCAGACAAACCCATCCTGTTCGTGGCAAGCGGCACCGGTTTTGCACCTATCAAGGCCATCATAGAACACGCGCTGTACATCGGCATCAAGCGCCCTATGCGCTTCTACTGGGGGGCGCGCAAACTGTCCGATCTGTATATGCTGGATATGGCGAAACAGTGGGAAGCACAGGGCATTGTATTCACGCCGGTGCTGTCTGACGCGCTGCCGGAAGATGAATGGCAGGGCCGCACCGGTTTCGTGCATCAGGCCGTGCTGGAAGACTACAGCGACCTGTCGCCTTACGTCGTGTACGTCTGCGGCGCACCGGTTGTCGTCGAAGCCGCGCACACAGACTTTACCGCGCAGCGCAGCCTGCCCAACGAAGCCTTTTTTTCCGACGCCTTCACCTTCGTCCCCAAGAACTGAACGCCGCAGGCGGGCGCTACGACTGTTCCTGCATGCGATTGAAAAAGAAGTTGGTAGCCTCCACAAAGCCTTCGATGCTTCCACAGTCAAAACGCTGGCCCCGGAAGCGGTAAGCGATCACTTTCCCGTTTGCCGCCTGCACTTGCAATGCATCGGTGAGCTGGACTTCGCCGTTCTTGCCGGGCGGCGTATTCCTCAGTATGTCGAAGATATCCGGGGTCAGGATATAACGCCCGATGACGGCAAGGTTGGACGGCGCCTCCTGCGGTGACGGTTTTTCCACCATGTACTCGACCCGCAGATGTTCGTCATCCAGACGCTGGCCGCTGACGATACCGTACTTGTCCACGTCTTCGACGGGCACTTCCTCGACCGCGACTATGCTGCAACGATATTTTTCATAGGCCCGCACCATCTGCGCCATGATTCCATCAGGCTCGCCTACGCCCAGATCATCGGCCAGTATCACGCCAAAAGGCTGCTCGCCGATCAGCGCCTCTCCGACCAGAATGGCATCACCCAGTCCTCGCATGTGATTCTGCCGCGTGTAAGTGAATATACATCGCTCGATCAGATTGCGGATGCAGTTCAACTGACTTTCCCTGCTGGTGCCGCTGATCATGTCCTCCAGTTCATAGGTAATATCAAAGTGGTCTTCAATGGCGCGCTTGTTGCGCCCGGTAACGAAGGCCATGTGATCCATCCCGGCCTCCAGGGCTTCCTCCACGCCGTACTGAACGAGCGGCTTAGTGAGTATGGGCAGCATTTCCTTGGGTTGCGCCTTGGTAGCCGGAAGGAAGCGTGTTCCATACCCTGCTACGGGGAAAAGACATTTTCTGATCATATATTTCTCTCCTTGTAAATTATCCTTAAAACGGCTTTTCATCCACGAAAGACACGAAATTCACGAAAGAAAACAATTGATTGCATAGGTTTACCAACCCACCTAACGGGTGACACAACAAATCCTGACATGTATTTGAATTTGTTCGTGTTTGTTCGTGCTTTTCGTGGACAACTGCTTTTTCGAGGTTATTCGGTCAGCCAATAACAGGATAGCGGCGGCAGGATGATTTCATCGTTTTCGACTACCGTACGCTCTCCCGAACACTTGTCCAGCATGCTGTCGCGCTGGAAAAATCCGTGCGACTTTAAGAAGCCGGCATGAAGCCGCTGCGGATTGATGTCGAAATTGGCGACAACCAGCACGCTGTTGTGCGGGTTATTTATTGCCGTTCGCGAAAAAACCAGCAGCTTGGTGTTCTCCACCGACAACAGCTTCCTGTCATCAAAATCCGCAAATGCCATCGTCTCCTTGCGTAAGGCAATCATCTTTTTCAGGCCGCTGAAGATGCGCTGCTCTACTGAACCGGCCTGATGACGCCTTGCCGCTTTTTTCCAGTCAAATCGCGAGCGGTGTACCCAGCGATTATCGTCGCGTTTGGAAGGTTCTGCGAGATATTCCAGGCTATTAAGCATGCCGATCGCGTCACCGTAGTACAGCAGCGGTATCCCGCCAAAGGACAGTATCATGCCGTGCAACAACAGTATGGTCTTGATCGCCTTGTCGATCTCTTCATCATTCCGGCTTTCAAGCGCAAATTCCAGTCCGACCAGCGATGCCAGCGAACCCGAGATGCGCGCATCGCCGGTCTTGGGATTCTCGCCGAAGGGCATTCCTCTGGCGGGTGAGCCAAAAAATCGCCCTGTGAAATAATCGATCAGGAAGCGCCGGTGCTGCACAGGATCGTAACCGCACAAGCGGGCATCATCGTCATTGAAACCGAGGCCGATATCGTCGTGACAACGCACGTAGTTGAGCCAGGTCGCTCTTTCCAGCTTCTGCGGCAGGCTGTTGATTCCCATGTTGAGCAGCGCGGCGTTCTTGGTCGCAACCGCATCCCAGAGCAAAGACATGAAGGTGGCGTTGTAGGCTATCTCGCATTCCTTGGCATTGATCGCATCTTCGCCAAAATATTTGGTGATTTCGTTGGGCGAAACAATGGCTTCTGCAATGAACAGCACACCCGGCGCGGTGACCTGACAGCAATCCTTCATCAGTTGCAGTATCAAGTGTGCCTCGTGCTCGTTCTGGCACACGCTGCCCATTTTTTTCCACAAAAACGCCACTGCATCGAGGCGCAAAATATCCGCCCCCTTGTTCGCCCAGAACAGGATGATGTCTATCATCTCGATGAACACCGCCGGATTGCGGTAGTTCAAATCCCACTGATAGCTGTTGAATACCGTCATCACCCACTTGCCCATTTCCTCATCCCAGGTGAAATTACCGGGAGAGGTAGCCGGAAATATCTCAGGCATGCCCGCTTCAAAACGGTCTGGAATCTCACGGTCATCGAAGACGTAGTAATAATCCTGGTATTTTTTCTCGCCGTTACGCGCACGCCGCGCCCATTCATGCTCATTTGACGTATGGTTAACCACAATATCCAGTACCAGCAGAATGTCATTTCTCCTGAGCGTCGCGGCCAGCACCTCGACATCCTTCGTCGTTCCGAAGCGCGGATCTACCCGATGAAAATCGCGCACCGCATAACCGCCATCGTTGTTATCCGGCGGGCAATCGAGTATCGGCATGATGTGCAGCATATTGACGCCCAACTCCTGCAAGTAAGGCAGGTTTGCGCGCAGGCCTTTCAGGTCATCGGCATAACGGTCGCAATACAGCGCCATCCCTACCCACTTCTGACTGAGGAACCAGTTGTAATTTATTTCGCGCGCCAGATCAGATTTACGCAACTGTGGCGGGCGTTTAATGTAACGAAAGGCCAGCGTTTCGACCAGACTGACCATTTGTTCCCTGAAATCTGAACGCTCTCCATATAACTGATGAAACAGGGAATGTATGGCGTAAAAATTCGCCCCCAGGCGAGTGTAGAAATGCCGTAACCTGAGGTTGCCTATTTCAGGTTTAAGCCTGACCAGAATTTCGTTCAGCAGTGCGTGTGAAGCTTGTTCGTACATAACATCCTTTCAACCTAGAAACCTTTTTTCATCCACGAAAAGCACGAAAGTCACGAAACAAATCAATAAGTTACATAAAGTCAGCGTAACACCCACAGGGTGACCGCATCAACAACGGTATGCATTTGAATCTGTTCGTGTTTTTGCGAGCATCCGCTGTGCGGATTGCCTGCTTACCCCATTTCGTGTGGTTCGTGGACAACAGCTTTTTCTAGGTTCAATCTAATTCCCGAAGCCACACGTTCACTTCCGGCCAGAAATGTGCTGCGCCTTCGAGAATACCGGCGCTGTAATTGCCGTTCATGCCAAGATAGTTGCCGCTCGCAACATAGAGCGCCTGCGGGTTTCCCTCTGCTGCCCTACCTTTGACTTCGGCATCGGCATTGGCCACCAGCACAGAGGGGATATCGCTCAGCAACACATCCAGATCGTTACCGCTGTCGCCTGAAAACACCGTGTTCTCATGCCGGAATCCTTCGCGCTGCATCAGGAAGCGAATAGCATGCAGCTTGTTGGCGCTGACCGGCAAAACATCCAGCAATCCGACCCCTGCCTCTTCGTCTATGCTCCATATCAGATTGGCCTTGATTCCGGCCTGCACCAGGCGCACACCCATTTCCAGCCTCAACGCGTGCGCGTCCATTTCCAGCGGGATATAAAAACTGAGTTTGTGGCGTCCCTGCTTCTCCTTTTCCTGCAATTGCAACGCAGGAAAAACGCTCAGAAAACGGTAAAGTTCGCCGTGTGACCACCCGCGCCAGTCCGGTGCAATCTGCCTGTCCCACTCGTCCCATTGTCGCCATCCGAATGAGCCAAGCTGGTAAATGCTCGAACCCACATCGGCGATGGCAAAATCCGGGCGTGGCAGATCGAATTGTGCGATAGCCTGCTCGATGAGCGCCTGATGCCGCCCCGTCACATAAGCCAGCGTAATTTCAGCGCGGCTCACCATTTGTTTGAATCGCTCCATCGCCAGGGGGGAGACAGGCTGTACACCATTCGGAATCAGCGTGCGGTCAAGGTCAGTACAGAGCAGAAATTTTTTCATGGCGACGCCTCGGCCTTGCCGTCAGCCAGAATCTGATAATGTTCCATCGCTTCCAGAATACCGGCTGCGTGCAGATTTTCCGCAAAATAAATCTTCTCTATGTTGGCCAGATCAGATAATTCGGCGAGATGACGGTTGTCCACAACCGCTCCCAGCGTGTTGCCGCGCAACATGTCTGCGTCAGCGCCGGTAACGCCTGAAACCAGTGTGCGCTCCAGCGCAAAGCCGAGTTGTTCCGCGCACCAGCGCAGCGCAAGCCCCTTGGAGGCACGCACCGGGACGACATCGAGAAATTGCCCGAAAGAGAAAATAGTGTTCACCGCCAGTTCATTACGCAACAGGGTTTGCCGGATTTCCTGAATGTCTGCTACGGCATGATCGACGTAATAGCTGATCTTGAACGCGGTCTGGTGTATTTTCGGCTGTATTTCGAGCCCGGGCAGCTCCTTGAGCGTGTCGCGCACCGCCTGCGGATTCCACAGATAATTGATATGGCGTTTCCAGACGGTATCCTCGGTCAGATTCGGTGCATAGTGGATTCTCGTCCCCTGGCCGGTAATCAGCACGTCAGGCCGCCGAATGTGGTGGCGCTTGAGCGTAGCCAGTGCGTCATCCAGATGACGGCCCGTTGCGATACCGAAGATGAGCGATTTGCGGTGCGCCTGCATGGTTTGCAGAAAGCCCTGCAGTGCCTGCTCGTCACCGACCAGATTCAGATCCAGACTGGTGAAGATGGCCCGATTGCGGAACACACCCGGACGACGGCTAAGATTCCTTCTCGGCAGGGGCTCGGTCTTCTCCACCAGCGGGCGTATGACCGCCAGATATTTTTCCACATGCGCCTGCCACGAATAATGCTGACGCACGCCTTTTAACCCGTTTCTTGCCAGACGTCTCCATTGCGTCTTGTCCGTCAGCGTATTGAGCAAGGTTGCCGCCATTCCCGCCTGATCCAGTGGATTGATCAGGTAGCCGTTCTGGCAGTTTTTGATGATGTCGGTGGGGCCTCCATCCTCAGTGGCCACGATAGGCAAACCGCAGGCCGCCGCCTCAATCAGAGTCAGTCCGAAGGGCTCGGTCAGGGCGGGATTGACGAATACGCCATGCAAGGCGGCCGCGAGACGATATAGCACCGCCACCTCTTCCGGCTTGTGGTGTTTCGGATAGGCCACCTTTCCGTACAAATCGTATTTGTCTATGGTCAGCAGTATGTCATTCAGCACGGTGCCCGACACATTCTCCATGTCCTGAATGTCATCCCTGTTTCCCGCCACGATCACCAGATTGGCAACTTGCTGCAACTCGGGGGATTCGCCATACGCCTTGATCAGCGCAACGATGTTCTTACGCGGATCCGGGCGGGACAGCGCCAGGATGACAGGCTTACCGGGCTGTTTCAGGAAGCGTTTGAGTTCGCAGGCAATATCGCTGTTTTTCTCGTCACCCCGCGGTGGAAAAAACTTTTCCAGGTCGGTGCCGGGCGGAACGACCCGCATGCGATCAGGCTGATAAAAATCATACAGTCCGTATTGCTGCTCAATTTCCTGCTGCGTACTGGTAATGACGCGTTCGGCCACGCCCAGCGTAGTCTCTTCCGCTTCGATACGGCGCGTGATGTTGTAAGTCGTCTCGATCTCGCTGCGTTTTATTCCGCTGGCCAGCAGTTGCTTGCGCTTGCTGCGCCCGAGGGAATGGCCGGTATGCACCAGCGGTACTCCCAGCTGATGCGAGAGCCGCGAACCTACGTAACCCGCATCCGCGTAATGGCTGTGTATGATATCCGGGATGCGCCCCTGACTCTTGAGGAAATCCAGCGCATTGTCGGAAAAATTATCCAGCGAGTCCCATAACATCTCCTTGCGCAGGTACTTTTCTTCACCGCACTCGATGCGCACTATGCTCGTTTTTTCAGACAACACATCAACAGCCTGCGCATAATCCGCACTGACCTGAGCGTCGATAACGCGCCGCGTCAGCAACACCACTCTTTCAACATCGTCACGTTCGCCCAGCGCGCGCGCCAGCTCCACGACGTACTTGGTTTGACCCCCGGTATCCGCATCGCGCCCCAGTTCGAATTCATGACCGCGAATCAGGCCATGTACGCTGATCAACACAATGTACAAGGGTGGCCTGAGTCCTGTAGCTTGCTTAATCATATTGCCCACTCCCTGGTAAAGGTTTGGTAGAAATCCCCATCGTCGGGCACCGCTCCCCTGATGGCACAGATCGCGGCAGCGAAAGCATTGGCCCTTTCCAGCGTCTTGCGTACCGGCCAGTGTTTTAGCTCTCCCAATATACAGACAGAAGCGAAACCATCTCCAGCCCCCACCGTATCCGCCAATTCTGCAACAGGATTCCTGATACTGACTTCAACTTTCTTACCATTCCGATTGACCTGCCATGCACCTTTCTCTCCACAGGTGACCATGACATGATCAAGACCGAATTGCTTCATCAATCCCTGAACGCATTCGTGCGCATCGTTACCCGGCAAGCCCAGCATTTCCGTCAACTCATCCAGTTCGTCATCATTCAATTTCACAATATCAGCGTTCGACAGGGAGAGTCTGAGCGTTTTTTCGTCATACCAGGGCGCGCGCAGGTTGATATCCAGAAACTTCACCGCAGCAGTGCTGCGCAACAAGGCCTTCAAGGCACGCTTTGAGGTTTCATGTCGTTGCGCCAGCGTGCCAAAATAAACCAGTACTGGATGCACGGACAACGCAGCCATGCGCACCACACCCGGATGGATAAAATCGTACGCCTGCAAGGGAAGAATCTCGAAACGATGCCCCCCCTCTTCGATATGCACCCTCACCCGACCCGTCGGATAACTGTTATTGCTTTGTACGCCCAGGGTTTCCATGCCATTTTGCAGCATCACGCTCAAAACCTCATCACGCAAGGCATCGTTACCCAGACGAGTGATCAGCACCGGATTCTGTCCGAATGCCTTGAGATGCCGCGCGACGTTAAATGGCGCACCGCCCAAAACAGTCCGGTCTGGAAAGATGTCTGCCAGCACCTCGCCAAACAGCACCACTGTGCCCTTCTGGCCCGCGCAAACAGGCTGCGAGGCTGATTGTTCTGATGCTATAACTGATGTCATTTGTTTGTTTACACCTTTCGGTAAATCGCTACATCCTGTGGAATTTTGCACCGTGCACGACAACGCTACGCACATATGCATAGTTCAAATCTGGTGTGAATTGTCATCAGCTGACGTTGACGCAGCCGACGGGACCGCCGATGCCTGTATGAGTCTATGAAACCAGCGTGATGGCAAACAGGGATTGCCGTGAATTACATTTGTATCAATATAATTTACACAGACATATAATGCAAGCTATATAATTTGGCGCGGCCATCAAAGCGCCTCAGATATCACAGGAGTAACAACTTGGACCAACGCAGCAAAGAACTACTTTCTCTTCAAGCCCTTAAAAAATTTCGCATCATTTACGGTTCGGTGCGTCAGCATTTTCGTGAGATTGAACAAACCTGCGGCGTGACCGGCTCGCAGTTGTGGCTTATGCAGGAAATCGCCAATACCGCCGGTATCGGCATTTCAGAACTGGCGGAACGCCTGTCCATTCATCAATCAACATGCAGCCAGCTTGTTGAAAAACTGGTGACACGCAAGCTGATCACCAAGGAACGCAGCAAGGAAGATCAGCGTCGTGTCGGATTGCGCCTCACCGAGCAGGCGGCCGTCATCATCAGGGGCGCACCCGGCCCGGCTGACGGCGTGTTGCCTGGTGCCTTGCGTGGCCTGTCAGCAGAAGCCATCCATGCACTCGATTTATCGTTGGAGAATGTGATCAGACAGCTGAAAATCACCGATGACAAACTGGCCGAAAAACCGTTGTCTGATATGTGAGTCTTACCGGAATCCGCGCTTGCCCGTGCAATGGTTCTGGCCGGGTGGCGGCTACTGACCCATCGCCACCTGATCGCGCCCGTTATGCTTGGCGTGGTACAGGCGACGGTCCGCTTCCTTGAGCAGTTCTTCGGCCGAACAGGGGACTTCCGGCATCCAGCTGGAAACACCGATGCTGCAACGCACGTCGCCCACATCCAGCGGCGCAATAGCGGTTGTGCGCACGCGCTCCAGAATGCGACTGGCGATCTCCAGCGCGACTGCGGCATCGGCATGGGTCAGCAGCGCCACGAATTCTTCACCGCCGTAGCGCACCAGGATATCCGAGTCGCGCATCTGCTCGTGAAGTATTTCGGCAAAACCGCGCAGCACGGCATCGCCTACATCATGTCCATAGGTATCGTTGATGCGTTTAAAGTGATCGATATCCAGCATCAGGCAACTGAGCGCCTGACTGTGGCGCACGCTCTGCCTGAGTTGCGGCGCCAGCCATGACCACAGAAAATGCCGGTTATACGCGCCCGTCAACTGATCCCGGTTACTCTGTGATTCCATTTTCGCGGCCAGCCGCGCCAATGCGGAAGACTTGGCAACGCTCTCGGTCACGTCATTGATGCTGATGGCCGCCAGCGTTTCGCCGCGACTGTTGGTCAGGGGCGATACGCTCACCTGCTGCTGCATCAGCTTCAAGTCATGCATCGGGGAAACCAGCGGTATGGGCAGCACATAACGATTCAGCGTCTGCGAGATCAGCTGCGGCGATTTGTGTTTTATACAGAGTTCAATAGCCGATAGCAGGCGCGGGCTGTTAAAGTCGGCGAACAACTCCGTCAACAGCTTGCCGCATGCCTGCTGAGAAGAAATCCCGGTTTTGCGTTCCAGCCATTGATTCCATCTGTGCACGCGCAAATCCGTGTCAACCAGCAATACGCCTATCATCAGGGTGTCGGTCAGATTGGCAAACAGCCGGGTAAGCTCGGCAAAATCCCTCTGCATCCGGAGAAAAACCAGAAAGTACAACGCCGGAGAAACCAGCACGACCAGCATGACCGCATCTACGATGCTCCAGATGCGGTCCGTAACTGTAATTGACGTGAGGGGCAGAATCACGTCGTGCAGCAATGTCATCAGCAGGAACTCGACGGTGAACACCACGATACCCACCGCGACGACGATGCGCAGCGGTGTCCTGAACAAGCCTGATTTCCAGCGTTGCGTATACTCCCGTGCGTTCAGCGAATTCAGCATGTCAGCCTTACAAACCTCTCAGCAATTTATGCAGGCGGTCAAACAGCACCTGCACCGAATCAACCGACATCAACATCACCATGCGCCCCTCGATTTCGCGCTGCACGGCCTTCAGGTGCGTGAACATGATGATCGCCTGCATATCCAGCCCCGCATTGTCACGACTACGCTGCGCCATGATGTCCGGCAACGTGCCCTCCATATAACCCGGCAATGACATCTGCACTTCCTGACCCAGCATATCGGCGATCACCGACATTCCCGAGGTGATGATGATATTGCCGATTTCCATCATCGCCTCGTGCTCGATGCCGCGCAAATCGTCTTCTCCTGCCTCCTGCACGGAGGGGCCGACCAGTGCATGCACCAGCCTTTTGCTGTCCTCAGAAGGAAACATCAGCATGGATGTCCCCTCGCTCTGGCCGGAAAAACTTTGCCAGACTGCGGCAACCGTGGCGTGCGAATCGAGCTGCAGCGCCTGTGTTACCTGACCATAGGGAACCACCTGCACCAGGGGTACCGTCATTTCGATATGATCGTTCAGCAGCTCGGACAGCTGCGTGGCAGCCCTGCTCAAGCCGACATTGGCCAATTCGCGCAATGCGTCGCGATCCAGCTCATCGAGTTCCATCACGCCACCTGCGCCAGCAGCGCGGCGATTTTTGCCGCATTGACCGGCTTCTCCAGAACCTGAATAAAACCGGCGGCCAGCGCCGAATCGACCACTGTCCTCTGGGTATTTGCTGTCAGCAGCACAAATTTCGCCTTCGATCCTTCGCCCAGCATGGCCTGTGCCATTTCCACCCCGTTGTGTTCCGGCATGTTGTAATCCAGTATCACCAGATCCGGCTGCACTTCCCGCATCTTCTCCAGCGCATCCGGCAGGTTCGCTGCCTCCACCAGTTCATGCTCTCCATCCTTAGGCATATAGACCTTGAACAACATGCGCGAAGTCATGCTGTCGTCCACAATCAAAATTTTCATCCTGCGTCTCCCTTATTGATCCGGTCTTCTATCGCTTGCAGCCTGGCGTCCCTGTCATTATTGCCAGCTTCAAGACACATCTCGTCCCCGCAGCACCTGAGCACTGCAATACCCGCCCGCAAATCCTGCCAGGCGGACTGGCTTATCGTTTGCCCGTCCCTCAGGCGATTACGCAAATAGCGCGCGTAGCTCGCCATGCTGCGGAAAAAGCGTTCTGTTTCCGGCAAATGCACGGCGCGTGCACCGCCGAACAGGGTGTCAAACTCCTGATGCAACTGATCCAGTTGAGCGCAGCTCAAGGGCACACCCGATTGCATGATGTCGGCTATCCCTCGCATGCGTTTGCCGCAATCCACACAAAATGCCTCAGCCAGATCCTCCTGCATGCCCTCCATATCAGCGCCCTAGGTACGCACGATGCTGCTCAAATAGGCGGGCATATTGTCCAGCGCCACCACCTGATCCACCGCATCCAGTGCGATCGCCGCACCCGGCATGCCATATACCACAGCACTCGCCTCATCCTGTACCAGAGTATGACTGCCGGCACGGCGCAACGCCAGCATGCCATCCGCTCCGTCTACACCCATCCCCGTCAGCAGCGCCCCTATCGCACGATTTCTGCAAGTTATCGCCACCGACTTGAACATCGGACTGACCGAAGGCCGAAAACCGTTGAAGCGCATTTCCTGATTCAAATTCACCGCCAGCCCCTCATGGTTGCGGGTAACCTGCAGATGCTGATCGTCCGGCGCGAAATAAATCGTTCCCGCCTTGAGCGGCTCGCCCTGCTCGGCCAGCTTGACGCTCAGCAAAGTATTTCCCGCCAGCCAGGCAGCCAGCCCGCCGACGAACCCCTTGGAAATATGCTGCGTCACCACGACAGGCACCGGAAAGCCTATCGGCAGCGAGGAAAATATTCGATGCAGCGCCTGCGGCCCTCCGGTTGAACAGCCGATCGCCAGCAATTCATAGGCCTGGGTACGCTGATGAATCGCCGTTTCATAAATATCAACGCCACTGGGTCGCTCAACTTTGAAACGTTTGAACAGCCTGACTTGCGACATGGCGCGCACGGTGTCCACCAGATCGCGGCGTATCGTTTCAAAATCGGGATGAGTAAACCCGCGCGGCTTTTCCATGACCGCCAGTGCGCCTTCTTCGATGGCGCGAAAGGTGATGCGCAACTCTTCATCATCCACACTGGAACTGACCACGACGATGGGCGTCGGGCTGCCCGCCATGATCATGCGCGTCGCCTCGAAACCGTCCATCTCCGGCATGCGGATATCCATGGTGATCACATCCGGTTTCAGCTCGCGCGCCATCTGCACCGCTTCGCGTCCGTTCTTTGCGTGACCAACCACCTGCATATCGGGCTGTTGTTGAAAAATCGCCTTGAGCAGCAGCGCGACGACTGATGAATCTTCCACAATCAGGATGCGTAACATAATTACTTTCTTTATTGTTCCGCCATTGTCTGCTTCTCGAGGGGCGCAGCGTGACGTTGCGCCGATTTAAATCAGCTGACCCACCACATCCAGCAATACCCCGGTTTCGAATTGCCCCTTGACGATATAAGCCTCGGCACCCGCTTCAATGCCGCGCCTCCTGTCTTCTTCTCTGGCCAGCGATGTCACGATGATGACGGGCAATCGTTTCAGGCGATCGCTCTGTTTGATCAGCGAGGTCAATTCAAAACCATCCATTTCCGGCATTTCAACGTCCGTCACGACGAGATCGAATTCCTGCTCTTGCAACAGCGCCCATGCCTGCTTGCCATCCACCGCCAGGCTGACCTTGTAGCCCGCGTGTTCCAGTATGCTCTTCTCCAGACTACGCGTCGTGATTGAATCATCCACCACCAGCACGCGCAGCACCTTTGCAATCTCTGCATTCTCAACATGATGCAAATGCGCCAGGCTGCCGCGCATGGCCGAATCCACCAGGTCAGACGGATTGAGCACCATGATCACATCGCCGCTGCCGGTCAGCGTGCCGCCGGTAATATTGCGCACGTTCTGCAATAGCGAGCGAAACGGCTTGACCACGATTTCACGCTCACCGATCACCTCATCTACCAGGAAGGCCACGTTGTCCCAACCCTTGGCGATCACCATCACCGGCAGTATTTTTTTATTGATGCGTTCCTGCGTTTCCAATTCCAGCGTCGCAGCCAGATCACGCAGCGGTATGCTGCGACCTCTATGCATGATGGCGTGACTGGCTTCGACTTCGACTATCTGTTCTGGCCTGATCTCCATGACGCGATCCACCGCCGAGGTGGGAACAGCGAATACCGCCCCGCCCGCCCGCACCAGCACGCCGTGATCGGTAGCCAGCGTGATAGGCAGCCGCAGAATGAAACGGGTGCCCTTCCCTTCGTCTGTTTCCAGCTGCACCGAGCCCTTCAGTTTGCGCAAATTCATCAGCACCACATCCAGGCCGACGCCCCGCCCTGAAATGTGAGTGATGATCTCCTTGCTGGAAAAACCAGGCCTGAAGATCAGACCAAGAATTTCGTCGCGCCCCATCGCAGCCAGCTCAGTCTCGCTGACGAGCTTCTTCTTCCGGGCGCTGGCGGCGATCTCGTCTGCCGAAATACCGCCGCCATCATCCTGCACCGTCAGCACGATCTGGCTGCCTTCGCTGCTTACCGAAATACGCAGCCGCCCTTCGGCAGGCTTGCCCTTGTTCAGTCGTTGTTGCGGTGCTTCTATGCCGTGATCCAGCGCATTGCGCAGCAAATGAACCAGAGGATCGTGTATGCCGTCGAGCACCATGCGATCTATTTCGATATCGTCACCGCTGATCTCGAAACTGACCTTCTTTCCCAGTTCGCGCGCGATATCACGCACCGAACGCGACATCGGGCGCAACAGGGTGGCCACAGGCACCAGCCGCATCATGCGTACACTATCCTGCAGGGATTCCACCAGTATCCCAAGCCGACTGGTGCCAGCGCGCATTTCACGGTGCGCCCGCGCACTCGCCATATC
>Ga0209231_1000340_pt1 | contig 28454 bp, 30 predicted proteins | sample Deesub45470m_DNA_FD_188086 | JGI IMG/M metagenome (GOLD analysis project Ga0209231, IMG submission 188086) | Deep subsurface microbial communities from North Pacific Ocean - 450_OLKR46/470m Metagenome (SPAdes) (version 2) | ecosystem: Environmental > Terrestrial > Deep subsurface > Unclassified ... | reverse complement strand
CTGGACCAGCCGTTCCACAGCCATGTCCGCCTGTTCCCGGCTATCAAAGGTGCCTGCCAACGTCGTGCTCATGGTGATCCTTTCATCAGGGCCTGGAATCGGCGCGATCGGCTTCTGGATAATCGTCTGGTTTAACCGTGCCGACGGTGGGGCGATCCTCGACATCCTCCTGCGACTTGCCGCCGCGTGTGCGGGGATCGGGATCATCCTCATTGGGTTGGACGTCGCCGACAGACCCGCGACTGGGCATCTCGTCCGATTGACCCTGTCCAGGGTCGAGACCATTCTCGTTTCCAGGCATCAGCTTGATCCTTCCCTTCCATAACCCAATAGCCGGAGGCTATCCCCGGCCTTGGTATGAAGCGCCGATCGAGCGATCGGTTGCATTCCTTCTCCGACCGTAGTGCAGGAACCACATGCTACGTGGACGGTTGTGTCGGAACATATCAAGAACAATGAGGCTGTCATGACCGACCATTTCCATAATCCCAAACTCGACGAGCACCCGGCTTCGAACGCTGAGAAAGATCCAGCAGATTGGGTGTCGGGCAACGAACCCATCACTGGCGCGCAGGCGTCCTATCTAGCGACCTTATGCGAAGAAGTGGGTGTGGAACTGCCAACCGGAGACCTAACGAAAGCAGATGCATCGCGGCAGATCGATGAGATGAAAGCGAAGCTTGGGCGGGAGTGAGGGCACAAACTAATTTCGATCAGCTAGATTTTCCGACAGGCTATTGGACCCATCCGACATCCAGGCGTTGTCCGCTCATACCGAAAGGCAGCCTCCGAACGATCGGACTGCTCCGCGCGGACCTCATAAGAATAGCTGGAGAAAATCCATGACGATGGCGACAGACGATGCCCCACCGACGACATCGAAATTGAACGAAGAGCGCGCGAGCGCAATCGCGGCCGTGACGCTACCCAAGGGTGACGACCTGATCGGGCGCGCGGTCACGATCAACCGCCCTCGCGACGAACTCTTCGCCTATTGGCGCGATTTTTCCAATCTGCCCTCTTTCATGGATAATGTCGAACGCATCGACATCCTGTCCGCCACGACATCGCATTGGGTGGTGAAGGCGCCGGCTGGACGCACTGTGGAATGGGACGCGAAAATTACGGAGGAAAAGGCCGGCGAATTGATCGCCTGGACCTCTGGCGAAGGCTCCGATGTCCCCAATAGCGGCCGCATCGAATTTCGCGATGCAGGCGCGCGTGGCACCATCGTTACGGCAACCATCGCCTATGATCCGCCCGCGGGCATGGTGGGCAAGGTGATCGCCAAGCTCTTCCAGCGAGAACCCGCCATGCAGGCACGGCGCGACCTGCGCCGTTTCAAACAATTGATGGAAACCGGCGAGGTCGCGACCGCGGCTTGGACCCAAAAGCAACGTGACGAGGAGAAAGCCTGATGCGCGCGCTCACATGGCACGGCAAGCATGACGTCCGCGTCGATACCGTCGATGATCCCGAAATCCTCAACCCGCGCGATGCGATCATCAGGATCACGTCGACGGCGATCTGCGGGTCCGACCTGCATCTGTACGACGGCTATATCCCGACCATGCAGGCCGGCGACATATTAGGCCATGAATTCATGGGCGAAGTGGTCGAAACCGGTCCCGGGTCCACCTTGCAAAAGGGACAGAGGGTCGTAGTGCCCTTCACCATTGCCTGCGGCAGCTGCTATCATTGCGGCAAGCATCAATATTCCGCCTGTGACAATGGCAACCCGGCTGACAATCAGGACATCGGCCAGGAAATGTACGGCCAGCCGATGTCGGGTCTGTTCGGCTACAGCCATCTGACCGGCGGCTATGCAGGCGGCCAGGCCGAATATGTCCGCGTGCCGTTCAGCGACGTGGGGCCGATTGTGGTGCCTGATGGACTGGACGATGACGAAGTGCTGTTCCTGTCGGACATCCTCCCCACTGGTTGGCAGGCGGCGGAAAATGCGGACATCGAACCGGGTGATACGGTGGCTGTGTGGGGCTGCGGTCCGGTCGGGCTGTTTGCGGTCCAGTCCGCTTTCCTGATGGGCGCTCATCGGGTCATCGCGATCGACCATTTTCCACACCGCTTGGAACTGGCGAAAAAATTTCGGTGCTGAGACGATCAATTTCGAGGAATCCAAGACCTACGAAGCCTTGATGGAGATGACTGGCGGCATTGGGCCGGATGCAGTGATCGACGCGGTTGGCCTGGAAGCCCATGGCTTCTTTGTTGATAATGTGGTCGATCAGATCAAGGCGTCGCTGTTTCTGGGCACCGATCGCACCCATTCGATCCGGCAGGCAATTCATGCCTGTCGCAAGGGCGGGCGCGTATCGATGCCAGCCGTCTATGGTGGCTTCGTGGACAAGTTTCCTTTGGGTGCCTTCATGGAGAAGGGGCTGACCCTCAAGACCGGCCAGACAAGTGTGCAGCATTATATGCCCGCCCTGCTCAATGCCATTCTGGAGGGCAAAATCGATACGACCTTCCTGATATCGCGTCGCATGGGCCTGGAGGATGCGCCCAGGGGCTACAAGATGTTCCACGACAACCAGAATGAAGTGACCAAGATCGTGCTGAAGCCCGGTCTTGCCGTCGCCGTGCGATAGGAGAGACAGACATGGCCAATAAATTCACGATCGTCACCGGCGCCTCCACCGGCATCGGCTTTGAACTTGCCTACATCGCCGCGGAAAACGGGTATGACCTGCTGGTCGTGGCCGACGAACCGCTGATCGATGCCGCTGCGCAGGATTTCAAGCAGCATGGCGTCGAAGTTATTGCGGTCGAGGCCGATCTTTCAACCCTGCAAGGCGTTGATACACTCCTCGCCGCGGCCAATGGTCGGCAGGTCGATCTGCTATGCGCCAACGCCGGCCGCGGGCTGGGTCACGGCTTTCTCGACCAGGAGGTGAGCGACTGGCGGCGGGTGGTGGATACGAACATCACAGGCACGCTGTATCTGCTGCAAAAGGTCCTGAAGGCAATGGTGGCGCGTGACGACGGCAAGGTGCTGATCACCGGATCGATCGCGGGCTTCATTCCAGGCAGCTTTCAGGCGGTCTATAATGGTAGCAAGGCCTTCGTTGACAGCTTCGCCGATGCGATCCGTAACGAGATCAAGGACAGCAAGGGCGTCACCGTCACGACCCTGATGCCCGGGCCGGTCGAAACGGAATTTTTCGATCGCGCAGACATGCTCGATACCAGCGTCGGATCATCCGACAGCAAGAGCGATCCAGCCGACGTCGCGCGCGATGGCTGGGATGCGCTGATGAAGGGCGAGGCGCATATCGTGTCCGGGTGGAAGAACAAGGTACAGGCGGCCGTTGCGCATGTGACGCCTGCAGCAGTGTTGGCGGAACGGCATCGCAAGATGGCGGAACCGGGGTCGGCCGACGAAGGCTAGAAGACCCTGTGCAAACCTATCGGTTTTGCTCGGTAGACGACCGGCATGAGAAGCTGCGCTCCCTCTTCCGCCCAAGGAAATCGATCTACCACATCATCAATTCGCCATGATGAATAAGCGGAATTAAATAGGGGCTGATTATACCTATCAGTGCTCTAATGCCGCTTTCGAGGAGGTCTGTTAGTACAGCGCAAATGGATGGTGCCCGCGAACGCCGATGGGGTCCGCCTGAGCCGACCTTCACCGCATCGAAACGACGTATTTTGGTCGGCGTCTATCAGCGGGTCTGCGGCGATTAGAGTCGAAATTCGGTCGCTCGCAAACGGACGCCTTAAATTATTTAGAGCCACACCGTGCCCAACGGAGGAAACTGACACTGAAATCCATTGTCCGGGCGTCGGCAGTATGCTCGAATAAGGCGATGCAATGTTCGCCATTATCGTGATTGCCGCGGTAGCTCAGGCCGTACGACGATTCTGCAGGAACTCATGCGAGCAGCAGCGTCGCAAGACTGTCCATCACCTTGTCCATTTTCGCTCTCGTCCGGTCCGACAAGCGGATGAAACTCCGCCTGCGATCACGAGGATCGGAGATTCGCTCTAGCAGGCCGTCATCGACCATTTCGACGGTCCTGCGATAGCCGGTCGTTTCTGATCGACCCGAATTGCGCGAAAATTGCCTGAACACTTCCTCCATGTCTTGCTGCTCGATCATGTAGAGATCGAGCAGCATCATCCATTCCGACCACTGATATCGGTCGAGACCCAATTCGCGTTCAGTGATCCGCGGCTGCTCGATCAGCGCATTGCAAATACGACGGCGCGCCACGACGCATTACCCGTCATCACCCGGCTGGCTGGCCGTGTTTGGTGAAAGACGGCCCGCCCGATAGTCCGCGATCAACTGCTCCTGTTCGGGATGGAGAATATCAATCGCGCCTTGCGCTGCATCGGCATTATCACTGAGCAGGAGGGACGGACAGCGCCCCTCATAGGTACCAAGATTTGGCCGATGCGCCTGATAGCCTGCAAGTGACATGAGGGACCGGGGGAGCGAACGGGCGATTTCGGGGGGATAGGCGAGCCACGGCAGTTCATAAGGCTTGAGCCAGCCGAGGCTGTAGCTGATGATCATCCCCCGGCGGGCGTCGAGCGATCTGTTAGCGCCGCCAGCATGCAAGGTCGATCCGAGGAATACCAGCGCGTCGCCAGGGATCATCTCCGCCGCGACGGCTTCCTCCAGCGGCATGACGATTTCATCCTGTCGTCGGTGGCTGCCGGGCCAGATCAAGGTCGCGCCATTCTCCGCCCGATAGGAAGTGAAGGGCCACATCACGTTGATCATATATTCCACACCAGCAGAACGAACCGGCCACATCTCCTGATCGCGATGAGGCGGCTGTGGGAGACCGCCCGGCTCTATCTCGATCGCCTGGGTGAGATTGATCTGGATCGTGTCGCACCATGGCTTGAGAAAGGTTTCGACGATCGCGACAACCAGTGGATCGAGCGCGAAGCGGCCGATATGGCGCGATCGACGAAGGAGCCCGTGAAATCGCCGCGTCTTCTCGCCATAAAATGGACCCGTGGAATGGGGCGTTGATTGGAAATCCGATGCGAGGTCGTTCGCCAGCCTCTCAACCAGGAGGGGCGGGACAGCACCGCGAATGATGCAGTAGCCGTGTGCATCAAGTTGTGTGCAGCATGAGTGCGTATCCGGCGCCAGCCGGTCGATAGCGATGATAGTCATAAATTATCTCCTTCACGCGGCAGCGCGGCCATCAGCGTGGGCATGGACGATGCGCATGGGCACATATGTGCCTGCTGTCCGCAATTTGTCGGGCGTATCGCTGTCGATTTCGATAACCAGAGCCCCGGTGTTCAAGCCAGCAATCTCTCTGGGAAGTCCGAGCGGCCGGCAGTCCCATCCAAGCGACAGGATCTGGCTCAGCCAGCCGGAATCCGCGATGCATGTGAACCGATCAATTCCCCGCAACAATGCAAACTCGACGACTGCCGTCGTCACGGCGTTGCGAACCTGCAGCCGACGCGCTGCCCTGTTGCGTGGCGACAGGCAGGCGCGACTGAGCTCGAAAACGTTTTCGCCGACAGGGATCGCGCCGTCGCACAGTTCGGGAAAGATACTCCCGAGGACATGCGGTCGCCTGCTGGGCAGCAACCGAATCGAGCCTTCATGTTCGCCCTTCTCGTTTGTGGCGACCACATAAATGGCATGTTCGTCGTCGAACTGGTCTATCTCGTAGGCGCCGTCGACGACCGGCACGTCCCAGCCCAGCAGATCGACGAAAATCTTTTTCCGGTCGCGATACATTCCATCAAGTATGGGCAGGCCGTTGGCCCACTGCGCGCCTTCGAAAATCTGGATCATGATGATGCTCCCTTGGTGGCGGAGAAGGCATCATCGGTGCGATGGACAATAACGGCCTATGACCCAAACTGGGTATTGCTATTGCTTTCGCAGCATTTCGGGAAAGCTCGCAATGCCGTCATACAGCACCCGGGCAATCAGATTGCACCGCTGGATGTTGCCATACGCCCTAAAAACCAATTTGCAGTGCTGGTGCGCCGTCTCGCGGGATATTCCCAGGATCATGCCCATTTCCGCATAGGTCTTGCCTTGACCCATAAGCAATATGACTTCGCGCTGCCTATCGGTGAACTGCGGGGGAGGCTCCAGCCCAAGTCCCGCCGCTGTTCGCGCCAGACGCCGAATGGCTTCGAACGCATGAGACGCAGCGAAGAAGGCCGCAGGCAAAACGTTGTGAGCGATGGTGCCCGAGGTCGGAGTGGCGAACGTACAACTTCCTGAATATTCGCCAGGGAGATGAACTGGGATCGTATAACCGGACTGGAAATTGCGTAACGCGCCGCGTTCGAGAATATGGCGATGCCGCTCATTCAATCGATTCAACAGGTGCGACTCCGGCCAGGCAAAGCCTGCATGTCGCCCGTTGCAAAGGAAGTGAATGGGGTCGTCCATGAAGTACCGCTCATGAAAGACTTCATTCAGCCAGCCCGACGAATAGTTTGAAATGCCAAAGGACGCGATCGGTGGATTGAGCAGGTCGACGTGGTGGCCAATGGCAAAATATTTGAAACCGAGAAAATATGTGAGGTGATCAAAGGTCTCATATATGCCCTGTTCGTCCTTCGCATCATAGAATGCCTGAATGATCGACTGGAATTCCTGGCTCTGTATCATGATTGTCTCCTTCATAGCGACGGATGCCATCACTCGAACCGTTGGCGACGGCTCGACAGAATCCACGCTTGAAAATTCTATCAAGAATGCATCGCAACGGAAAATTTCTGTGCCGGTTCAATCCGTAAGTCAGCTTGGTTCGCAAGTGCGAAAGGATCGAGCGGACTGGAGGGGAGGCTGAGGGGGGAAATGGAACCTGTCCGGTGACAGTATGACTTTATCAAAGGCCTGGCATGCCCTCCCGCTTCAAAAGCAAATTGGCTCATACGCCATGTATGCGCATCTCCGCTGCGCTCCGCGCGGCAAGGCAAGTGCGGAAGGACGCGCAATGCTTGCGTAGAATTATCCGTATGGAGCCTCCTGCGATCCGGCCAGTCCTTGAACTCTATTTTGTTCAGAGAATGGCTGTTGACGATATCGCCGCCCAACTTTGCATAGCCCCCGGAAAAGTGCGCCGACACATATTGCAAGCAGCGCGGCGCTTCGATGAAAAACAGTCTTCATAGTTGCAGTTACCAAACAATCTCCTGGAGCTCAAACCTGGCGGGAACGCCGTCACAGCTGCCGTCCAGGCTCTGGCCGAATGGCTATTTTAGCATTTCGCATGGTTCCGCATCTTCGGGCGGTGCAGCGCCGATGCGACGTGGGGCAGATAATTCTTAAGTTGCTTTGGCGAAAAAGCGGGTCGTGCGCAGCGACAGCTACGCACTCTGCAAGTGCATCGATGAAGTCCAACGACAATGTGCGGTGGCGCGTGGACATGTTGCCGAACTCGAACATGGATCACGCATAATCCGTCAGGCGAGACTGTTATGATAAAATCTTTTGAACTGGAATTTGAGGGCGAAGCCCTTTGCCGAAAGCTAGGCGGAACATGGCAAAAGGATCGTGGTCTGTGCCTATGTCCGGCCCATGATGACCATAATCCCAGCCTGTCTATCCGTGTTGGCAGAAGCGCGCTGCTGTTCAAATGCTTTGCCGGTTGCGACACGAGAGACGTTCTGCGAGCAATCCGGCATTTACGCCTGCCTTTTGCGGACCGGCACATTTCCGATTTGTCGCGCAACGTGCCCTCGCCTCACGCGGGTGCAGGGCCAGCCCTACGCATATGGAACGCATCCGCATCCCTCGTGGGCACGCCTGCGCAAAGCTACCTGTCTGGGCGCCTGCTCACGCCACCCTGGCATGATCTGCGCTATAATTTACGCACGCCGCTGGGACGAGGCAGCCGCGCGCTGTTCCGGCCCGCCATGATTGCCGCCGTACGGGAGAGACGACGGCTCGTCGCCATCCACCGCACCTTTATTGATGCCGCAACCGCCACCAAAGCAAAGGATCTGGCCGATCCCCGCATGATGCTCGGACGTCCGGGGCGCGGCGCGGTACAACTCATGCCTCCCGCTTCGGTGCTCGGCCTCGCCGAAGGCATCGAGACCGCGCTGGCGGCGATGCAACTGCACAAGATCCCGGTATGGGCAGTCCTCGGAACAGAACGGGCCGGACATATCCTGCTACCCGACTGGCTCGAACGCCTCGTTCTGCTGTTCGACCGGGATGAGGCTGGATGGAAAGCGAACAAAAGTGCGCGCCTTGCCTATGAGCGCCCAGGCCTTGAGATCATCAACGCATGGCCGCCGTCGCCCAATAATGATTGGGCGGATGTGCTGGAAGGGCAATCACGCGCTGCCTGATAACAGGCTCCGCTGCCCTGCACCTGTTGGCAGCAGAGCAGCGATACAGGTCAGCCGTTGAGACGGTCCTTGATCGCCTTTGCGGGCGTGAACGTCAGCTTCTTGGACGCCTTGATCGCGATAGTTTCGCCGGTTGCCGGATTGCGGCCCTCGCGCGCTGCGACGTCCTTCACCTTGAACTTGCCGAAGCCGTTCAGCGAAATTTCGTCGCCTTTGGCCGCCGCCTCGGCAATGACCCCAAACAGGGCGTCGACGAGTTTGCGTGCGTCAGTCTTGGTCAGTCCATGATCGGCGCTGAGCGCCTCAGCCAGCTCGGAATTGTTCATAAAACGTCCTCCTGAAATTATGCAGCTGCGGTGTTTAGCGGCACGGCACCGTGCCGTCACGCCTCAAAACGGCGCAAACGAAAGGAGAGGGGGAGGGCGGCGAATGCGCGGTTCGATGTGCGGACCGCAGCTTTTGCGGAGTTTGTTGCATGACCAAGCTATCCATCCTCGTCCCGGCAACCCATCTCACCAAGTCGCCCGTCAATGTACGCAAGCGGACCGATCCGCGCGCTGACGCTGAGCTCGAAGCCAGCATCGCCGGGCATGGCCTCATACAGAATCTCGTCGGGGTGCCGGTTTCCCGTAAGAAAGGTCATTATCGCATCACGGCCGGTGGCCGCCGCCTCGATGCTATCCATCGCCTGATCGAGAAGGGAACGCTGCCTGCTGACTATGAGGTGCCCGTCCTTGTTCTCGCTAAAGCGAAGGACGGCCGCGAAATTAGCCTTGCTGAAAATTACGACCGGCTGCAGATGTCGCCTGCTGAAGATTGTCTGGCATTTCGAGATCTGATCGAGGTCGAGGGCTGCAGCACGGCGGAGATCGCCAAGCGCTTCGGCATCGAGGAACGCTTTGTTGTCGGGCGCCTGCGTCTCGCGAACCTCGCCCAGCCGATCTTCGATGCGCTCGAGGCTGACGAAATCACGCTCGATGTGGCCAAGGCCTATGCGACGACCGCGGACACCGCCCGTCAGACGGCGATATGGGAATCGCTGAGAGGCAGCTATTCCCGCGACAATGTGAATGAAATCCGGCGGGCGCTCAATGGCTACAGCTATCGCGCAACCGACCCCAAGGCCCTGCTGGTCGGGCGGGATTCCTATATCGCGGCAGGTGGCCGTGTAGAGGACGCGGACCTGTTCTCCACTGCAGCCGACGAGCGCTGGATCGACACTCATATTCTCGATGATCTGGCGGAGACGAAACTTGCCGCGCAGGCCGAGGCACTGCGTGAGCGCGAAGGCCTGGGGGAAGTGCGCATCGTCACCGGCGCGCGGATCCCCTATATGGAAACCTATGCGCTGCAACCGCTGACCGGCGTCGCCGAACCGCTCACGCAGGAGCAGGAAGCGCGTAAACAAGAGATTGAGGAGGAGATTGCCGAGATTGAACTGCTCGCCGAAAACGAGGCCTATGAGCCGGAAGAGGATGAGGAACAGCGCTATGCTGCCCTCCACGCGGAACTCACGGCGATCGTAGAGCGCGAGGTTGTGATCGATCCTGAGCAGAAAGCGACCGCTCTTGGCTATGTGGTGCTCGGCCAAGACGGCACGCCGCAAATCCATCATCAACTCTATATCGCGCCGGTATCTGACGAGGAGAGCGGCGAGGCCGATGATGACGGCGAAGACGGCGACGATAATGCCAGCGTTGAAACGCAGGAGAACGATACCGCCAATGACGCTCGCCCGGTGATGAGCCAGCGCCTTCGCGAAATGCTGGCGATGATGAAGACTGAGCTGCTTGCGGTCCACGTCGCCAGTGATCCCGCATTCGCGTTAGATCTCGGCACCTTCATCATGGTCGATCGTGAATCCCGCCTGGCGTCCTTCGACATGCCGAGCGATCTGCGGGCCTCGGTGCCTTCCCGTCTCTTGCCCGACTTCAAGCCGGAAACGGCGGCGGCGGGTGAATGGACGAAGCTCGACGAGGCGCTCGATCGGAGCTGGCTCCACCACCAGGCCGTTCCAGATCGTTATGATGCCTTCTGTGCGCTGCCCGACGATGCACGTGCGGCCTGGCTCGGATGGGCGATCGCGCGCACGCTTCATGCCGTTTCTGCCGGACGACGCGAGGCAGGCTTTCTCGATCATCTGGGGCGCAAGCTCGGCATCGATGTCGCGGCCTGGTGGCGGCCGACGGCGCTCACCTATTTCGACAAGCTGACCAAGCCTGGCATCCTCGCCTTGTTCGAAAAGATTGGCGGACTGGAACTTCGCATGCGTTATTCCGGGTCGAAGAAGCACGATCTGGCCGCGTCGGCCGAGCGGCTATTTGGTGGCGATGTCATCATCGAGCCCGAAATCCAGGAACGGGCGCTCCTCTGGCTACCCGACGAAATGCGGTTCGCTGCCCCTGAAAGCGGCGAAGAGCCGACCTCGCCCGACAATAGCGAGCACGACCTGGCGGACATGGTGAACAAGGAAGGCGACCAAAGCTTCGCGCAAGCCGCCTGAACATGGCCGGGGGCACGGCTTAGTCCCCGCCCCCGGTTTCGGCCTTGGATGGAACTGTGCAACGGTCTAAAATGAGCCGCTGCTCTTAATCGCCAGGGATAATGGCCTATGCATATTTCCATATCTGATGCGGCAAGCCAACTCATCGACCTCGTTCGGCGCTCGGAAGCTGGGGAAGAAATCATCCTGACCCGTGAGGGGCACGCTGCTGTCCGTCTTGTTCCGGTCAATATGCCTACTGATAGGACCAGCCGCCGCGTTTTGCTGGAAGAGAAGCGCTTGGCGGCCACACCCAAGACGACAACTGGCCCCGATGCGGCAAATAGCCAGGACTTTCTTTATGGCGATGAGGGCATGCCCGGATGATTGCGGTCGGCACGTGAAAGAGCGAACGTGTCTGCTGCTTATGTCGGAGACGATTTCAGCCGGGGCGGATGTCGATCGCCGTTTAACTTCATCGGGTTGACGGGTTTGGAAGCGCGCACAGGAAGACCCAGCTGACGGTCATGCCGCGCCCGCAGTTGTCCGCGATCATTTAGTTCAAACCGCAGCACTTCTTGTACTTGACGCCCGACCCGCAGGGACATGGATCGTTACGCCCCGTCTTTTCGCGCTTGATGGTGACCGGTCGGTAGGGGTCATTTTCAATCCGCCACTGGTGCAGCATCTCGACCCAAATCGGGATCAGGTCAGGTGCTTCCCGATCCCATTGGTCTTCCGCAGTGAGAGTCAGCTTTTTCGTCCCATCGGCAAACGCGCGAAGTTCGCGAATACCCTCGATCGCTGCGCGGCAACCGGGATCATCGTCATTGAGGACACGCTGCCAGCCCGAAGGGGCAAGATCCATCGCCTGTCCAAAGCCCTCGATCCACAACTCCCACAATGTCTCGTCCGACCGTGTGTCGATCTCCAGCACCGGTTCGAAGCTGCCCGGCTGACCCAGGCAGGCCAGGATGACATGATAATGGTGCATGATGAGGTCTGTGAAATGCTGGAAACCGCCCATTTCACTAAACTGCAGCATGCCCGTGCCGTCTTCGCCGACCCAGATCATCTTCAGCCATTGGCTGGGTGCAAGCAGATCGGGGCTGACGAGGATTCCGGTGAGGAAGCCGTCCAGCTGCGACAGCAGCATGCAATCCTCGCCCTGGTCAAGCAGCAGCCGGTCGAGTTCGTCGATATAGTCGAGTGGAATAGCCATGCTCTTCCATAGCCTCGAGCCAATCCCCCGTCACCGGGTCTGATCTATCCTTCCTGCACAGTCAGGGGCCGGAATGAAGGAGAGCGGGAAAGGGAGAGCCGGATTGTCCTATTCTCGCATGAGGTGCCCATGACCTTGCCCCAACTCGCTTTGTCGCAAACCCACGACGCGCCCGAACGCCTGTTCGAGGTTGCCCAGTCCCTTGCCCACCGCCTGCGCAATGGTGGCATCGTCAATCGCCAGTCCCTCAAGCGCATGATGACCCAGGCGTTCGGCGAAGATGATGCCGGCGGTGCATGGTCGATGCGCGATGCATATGATGCGCTGGAAACCGCGCAGATCCTGCACCTCGCCGATCCGCAATGCGCGCTTCTTGCAGGAACACCTGCCGACATCTTCAAACGACTGCGGCAATTTGAGCGCGGATTGCCAACGCAGACCTACCGCTCGGAAAAGCAGGTCGAGCTCCAGCAGTTCAGCACGCCCCTCAGCCTCGCCTGGCTCGCAGCCATGGCGGCACGTTGTCGCTCGGACGATATCCTGCTCGAACCCTCGGCCGGCACCGGCATGCTGGCAGTCCATGGTGCACGCGCAGGCGCGCGGCTGCTGCTTAACGAGCATGATCCCGCCCGCGCCGACCTGCTGTCCCGAAGCTTGGGCGAGATCGTGACACGCCATGATGCCGAACATATTCAGGATATGCTGACCACCGAGCAGATTCCCACGCTGGTGCTGATCAATCCTCCCTTCAGTCGGAGCGTTGGCCGCGGGATCGATCGCCATGCCGGTGCGCGCCACCTGCGCGGCGCGCTTGCATCTCTCGCACAAGGCGGGCGATGCGTCGCCATCATGCCGACAAGCTTCTCGCCAGAAGGTTCGGCCGCGCTTGGCTACAATGTAGTCGCGGAGCTTGTGCCGCCCCGCATCGAAATCGCCATATCGGGTAGCCCCTATGCCAAACATGGAACGGGGATCGATGTGCGTCTGCTGATCTTCGACAAGGGATGGATCGGCGTGCCAAAGCGTCACGTCGCCTGCAACATCGAGGCAGCACTGGACCTTGTCCTCGCCATCCCTGATAGGCTCGATCCCCTGCAGCCTCCACCTCTCCTTGCGCCGCCAGCCGTTGGTCTTTTGCCTTCCCGACCAGCCACTAATGTCGCGCGAGGAAGCCTCTTTGGGCATATGAGCGGGCAAAGGCTTGCGCCGCCGTCGCGCGTTGCAGCGGTGGCAAAGGACGCACGGCCAATCACATATGTGGTTCGGGAGGCGCCGCTTGCTCCCGGCGAGACCGTGGGCATCTATTCTGCCTGGCGGCCCGCACGGATCTCCATCGATGCTGCCTCCAGGCATCCCGATGTTCTTGTCGAATCCATTGCCATGGCCTCGGTGTCCCTGCCGGTGCCGCGCTATCAACCCCTGCTCCAGGACCGCGCGGCCAAGGCACTGTCTGAGGCGCAGCTTGAAACCATCATTTATGCCGGTGAAGCGCATGCGCGCGATCTTCTCGGCCGCTTTTCATCTAACCTCGCCGGCGATCGCTTGATCGAGGACAGGGAAGGCAAAGCCTATCGGACCGGCTTTTTCATCGCTGATGGTACTGGTGTGGGCAAGGGTCGCGAGGCGGCGGGCATCATCCTTGACCAATGGAACCGGGCCAATCGCCGCGCGATCTGGATTTCCATGGCCGACCTCATCGAGGACGCCCGCCGCGACTGGACGGCGCTGGGCGGGCTTGCCATCGATATACAGCCGATTTCAAACTTTCCCCTGGGTACGTCGATCACGATGGAAAGCGGCATTATCTTCCTCACTTACGCCGCCTTGCGCTCCGCGCGCCACGATACAGCCTCCCGCCTGCAACAACTGCTGGACTGGACTGGCGAGGATTTCGTCGGCGTAATCGTCTTCGACGAGTCTCACGCCATGGCGCACGCGGGCGGGACCGAGACGGATTTTGGCAAAGCGCAAGGCTCGGAACAGGGGCTTACCGGCGTTCGATTGCAAAATGCGCTTCCGCGCGCTCGCATTCTCTACATGTCCGCGACCGGCGCGGCCAAGCCGGACAATCTCTCCTATGCTGTTCGCTTGGGCCTATGGGGACCAGGCACTGCGTTTGCGACGCGCGACATGTTCATGAAGGCAATGGAAGAGGGTGGTATCGCCGCTCTGGAGGTCGTGTGCCGGGATCTCAAGGCTATGGGCCTCTACACGGCCCGGGCGTTGAGCTTTGCGGGCGTCGAATATGAGCCGCTGGAACATGCGCTGACGCCAGATCAGATTTCGATCTACGATGCCTATGCAGATAGCTGGAGCATCATTCATCGCGGATTGCGCGACGTGCTGGCCGAGATCGGCATCGTCGACAGAATGTCGGGCAAGACCCAGAACGCCCGGGCGCGCGGGTCAGCTCTGAGCACCTTTGAATCTGCGAAATTGCGCTTCTTTTCCAGCCTTCTTGTCAGCATGAAAATGCCCTCGCTCATCAACGCGATCGAGCAGGAGCTGGCGTCGGACAACGCCGTGCTGGTACAACTCGCCAGCACGGGCGAGGCTATCATGGATCGGCGTCTATCCGAACTCTCCGTCCAGGAACGGGCGACGATGGACGTTGAGGTTTCTCCAAGGGAAACCCTGATCGACTATTTGAAGAATGGCTTTCCCGTGCGTCAGATGCGGGTCTTTCGTACCGACGATGGCGCGATGCGTGCTGAACCGATTATCGATGCTGAGGGCAATCCGGTGCTTTCCCGCCAGGCGATCGCCGCACGCGACGAATTGATCGAGGAGCTATGCGCTCTGCCCGCGATTCCGACCGCGCTCGACGCACTTATCGCGCATTTCGGAACCGACCAGGTCGCCGAGATTACGGGGCGCTCGCGGCGTATCGTGCCTGACATCGCCGGGCGACAAAAGGTCGAGAGGCGCAGCGCTCGGGCCAATCTGTTCGAGGTTCAGGCGTTTCAGGATGGCCGCAAGCCCATCGCCGCCTTTTCCCTGGCCGGGAGTACCGGACGATCCATGCATTCCGATCGGAACTGTGCCAGCGCGCACAGGCGCCGCGCGCATTTTCTGCTGGAACTTGGGTTCCGCATCCTCTCGGCGGTACAGGGCTTTGGTCGTAGCCATCGGACGAACCAGCTGACGCCGCCCGTCTATCGCCCGCTCACCACCGATTGCCGGGGGGAGCGGCGCTTCCTCAGCACCATCATCCGCGGTCTGGAAGCGTTGGGCGCGTTGACCAGAGGGCAACGCCAGACCGGATCGCAAAACCTGTTCGATCCTTCCGACAATCTGGAATCCGACTATGCCCACGATGCGCTCGTTCAATGGTTCCATCTCCTCTATGAGGGCAAACTCCGCAGCGTCTCGCTCGCTGATTTCCAGGAGATGACGGGCCTTGAGCTTTGCGACGAAGGCGGGGAACTTCTGGAACGTCTGCCGCCCATTCATCGCTGGCTCAACCGCATATTGGCACTGCGGATCGCAACGCAGAACAGCATATTCGAGGAGTTTCTAGGGTTGGTCGAGGACCGCGTCGAAGCGGCGCGCGCTGCCGGCACGCTTGACCTGGGTATTGAAACCATCCGCGCCGAGAAAGTGGTTCTGCTTTCCGACCGTCTGCTGCGCACCGATCCTGTAATCGGCGCCGAGACACGGCTTTTGCGTCTGGAACTGCACCGGCGGCCACCGGTTACCAACTGGGCTGCGTTGCAGCTTATTTGCAAGAACACGGACAATATTGCCTGGCTCCGCAATGCCCGGTCCGGCCGGGTCGCACTGTGCATGCCGACATGGCCGGGACAGGACGACGATGGCAAATGGGTCGAACGCTGCTATCTCATTCGTCCCAGCGGTCAGCTCCGCATGGATAGAGCGGCCCTAAAAGCCAGCCATTGGAGCGAGATCGAACCCGATGCTTTCCAGGTCTTTTGGGAGGGGGAAGTGGCTGAAGCGACGGAAAATCTCTTGGTCGAAACGATCACGTTGGCCACCGGGCTGCTGCTGCCCGTATGGCACAAATTGCCGGAAGATGACGTGCGCGTCTGGCGGATCGACGATGGCGCTGGCGGTTCAATCCTGGGGCGCATCATCCATCCAGCAGCCGTCGAACGGATCCAAAGGGAGTTCGGCCTCGATGGCGCGACAGCTCTTGGTCCCGACGAAATCATCGATGGTGCGCGTTCGGTGGGCGGAGTATCGATCCCAGGTCTTGGTCCGGCCAGACTTGCCCGGGTTCATGTCAACGACAGTGCGCGCCTCGAAATACGAGACTATCGACCCGAGGATCGGACTTGGTTGAAGGCTTGCGGAGCATTCAGTGAGGTCGTCGCCTTCAAGACCAGGATTTTCCTGCCTCCTGACCGTGCGGGCGACATCCTTGCTAGGATTATGGCAGAGCGGAGCTAGTCTTCGCCGCGGTGCGCCCCATCGCGCGACCGATGATGCTCGCAAGGTCAGCGTTCAGACGAGATATGGGTTGGATAAACCCATATCTCGTCGGTGACCATTATTCCGTAGATGTCGGTGCTGGAACAGGCGCTTTCTTCTGCTTTACACCGGATACCCGCCGCCCTACACCTTTCGGCTTCGTGGATGCCGCAGCTGTTGGCGTTGCGGTCTTTCCAACTGTCCTTTTCCCGTTGGCTGGCTTGGCAGGTTTGGCCTTTGCGGGCTCTGCTACTGCGGGTTCCAAAGGCTCCTTCACGGATGCTGTCGGGGCCTTCGCAGTTCGCGGTGTGGTTTGTACTCCCAGTTTCTTTCTGGCTGGCTTTATTGCCGCGGCCTCTGCTTGTGCGGGCACATTCGCAGGTTCAGGCTTTGGCTCGGGCGCAACGATTTCGGCTTGATCGCTGGGTTTGGCAGCGGCTGCCTTACCAAGGGCGCGCTTTGGCTTTGCTTCCGTTGTACTTACCGACGCGACTTCGACAACTGGTGTCGCTTCGAGAACTGGTGCCGCCTCTACCACGGGTGATGCTTCCACTACCGGAACTGCATCCTGTGCTTTCGCGCCAAACCGCCGTCCAAGGCCGAGCTTTTGCGCGACGGTGCGCCGCTGTTCCGAATAGGCAGGCGCGACCATGGGATAATCCTTGGGAAGCTTATAGCGCTCGCGATATTCGGCGGGTGTCATTCCATTGACCGCCAGATGCCGCTTGAGGGTCTTGTACGGCTTTCCATCGAGCATGCTGATGATGTGTTCGCGTGAGCCAAGGCTCTTGCGGATCGATACAGCAGGAACATGCTCGGGTGCCGCTGGCACTTCCGCGTCGGCCTTCCGTTCAAGCGCGCCGCGGGTCGCTTCGATGATGCCAGCGATGTCGCCGGCTGGAACCTGATTGTTGGAGAAATAGGCGCTCAGTAACTGCACCGTCATTGCGGTAAAATCAGGCTGCTCGGTATCGGCCACGAAAGGACTCCTGGTTGAGAAACGAATGGAGGATGCCGGTTATCGCCGGACTGGAACTGCGCTGTAGCTAAGCGGGAATCTGCAGCTCATGCAAGACGGGAATGAGTGACGGTCATACGGTCCGGTAAAGGGGAGGGGGTGAGGATGGAGAGACCGACTGGAGTCCAGTAACTACGAAAGGCATGTCATGGCCGACCGTGTATCCGCGCATATCATGATAGGCGGTGTGCTGCCCCGCTCACAATATCCCGTTCTCGTTCAGGCGATCGGCAGCGACAATGCGGCTGTATATTGGGACGGAACGCCCTTCGATCCCGCCTGCCTTCCCGTAAATGATCCTCTCACCTCGATGGATCACGAGGTGGCCAATGGATGCTTCGAGACAATCGAATTATGCTGTCGACGTCTTGGCCTTCAATATGTCCGATGGTCAGGCGGATATGCAGGAAGCTTCCCCTCCGTGCGCGTCATTTACAGGGGCCATGGCGAACCGCGACGCTATCTGACGACTGAAGATGACCAGCAGCTCTTTTCGATCGAACGCATTAGGGAACTGGGAAGCATCGTGGCAATCGAAAATGACTACCAGCTTGCACGCCAGAACCCGCCGCCGCTGGTGCTCATCGATGAAGAACCGATCGATGAAGCAATGATGGAGCCGGTCCATGGCTGACCATTATGTTCAAGCTTCCTTCGCCTTCACCTGCATGGCACGTGAAGCTGCGTTGATCGAGGAGGCGTGGCAGCACGCGTCCGATCTATTGGGTGATTTTGCCCCGGGGGAACCGAGCGCTGAATTCCTCGCTGCCTTCATGCCGACCGATCTCGCCAATCCGTTCAACGGCCTGCTCGAAATCTTCGATGATCCCGACTTCCCGCATTTCGGGGCTGAGATCGAGATTGCGGGAGCAGCCGAGTGCATTGTCGCCATTTATGGCACGACCGACTTCCAGCCAGGTCCGATTGCAGAACTCATCCGACGCTGTTGCCAGGAGAGCTTGCAAACCGCGCCTGTCGGGTTCGACTGGAGCTATGGCTGTTCGCGCCCAAGTCGCGACAGTTTTGGTGGAGGATGGTGCGCGATATTTGCCGATCATGTCGAATTTGCCAGCACCCAAGAGGAACTGGCGCGCCGGTTGGTCCGATCTGCAGTGACGCCATCGGTGGAACCGCTTGATCCATGGATCGACTATCCACAATACCCCTCCGCCGATTGGCAGACCGAGGTCGCCAACGGCGACACGCGTCTTGGCTATCTCGACTGGGTTCTCGCCCGAACTGAAGTAGACCACAGCGTGCCTCCCTCAATGGAAGTGCCGTCCGCCTGACGCACCCGCCCCTCCAAATCTGATCGAGCCATAAGGATGACATCATGACCGATGCTAACGCGCCGGGCGCGTCCGCGCGCCTGTATAGCCAGACCGACCATGACGAACGCGGCAATTTCCATTATGAAGGCGATCTCTATCGCGCCGGCGAAGCGTTGCCATCGCTCGCCTCCCGGATCGATCGCCACCTCGCCCAGCATTTTACTGGCACCAGCTTTGCGATCCGCACCGAGACATTTGCGGGCGGACGCAAGGTCATCGCGGAAATCCTCGATACACCTGACGACCTCACCGGCCGTGAAGCGCAGGACGCCTTCATCGGCGAGGTGCGCGATCAGATGGAACGGTTCGGGTTCACGCGGACCAATCCGTTGCAGGATTTCTGGTCATGCAGTTTCTACAGCGAGGTCCGCATCGGCCAGGCCTATTGGGCGGCATTGGCAAAACGTCAGGGTATCCGCAATCCCGTCGATACGGTCCTATCACTAGCGGCGTTCAAGAAGCGCGTAAAAGCCGGTGATCGGTTGAAGCTTCTCGACGCACCGTCTGGTCATCGTCTTCTTGGAACGACCCGCGACATCACCAAAGTGCGCTCGGGCGACCTGATCCTCGAAGGTCGCTCCTACCTGTCCTTTCCCAGGGGATCCGCCTTCGCCTGCGACGGCCGCCTGATCCGGATTGCTATCGGTTCGCAATATGGTCCTGACGATCATCTTCTCTACGAATGGCTAAGGGCTTCCTGAGCGCCATTTTCTATGGTGATCGCGCTTGCCCAGGCCATGCGCGATATCGGGAATAATTGTCAGCGGCACCTTCATGTGACAGCGAGCGATATCGATCCGCGGGCGATCCACATGGCCTATATCCAGTTTTCATTGCTTCATATTCCAGCCCACCTCATGGTCGGAAACGACTTGTCGGGCGAGATACAGGACCATTGGTTCGCCCCAGCGCATATATTGGGGGGATGGACCGCTCGGCTCGCCCTTCGCCAACGTTGCGGACCCGTGGCTGAGATCTCCCAACGCGCGACCATCGCGACCGGCCCGACTTCACCATCGCAAGGTGCCGTTCCGCCATTGTACGAACCACGGGCATCGCAGCGATCCATGCCGCGACAGTTGAGCCTCTTCTGACATTCTCACGCCTCACATCATAGGAGATTGGCATGTCCCGACATGTCCATATCGACGCCCTGGGCCGGATGACGTCCGGCACAGCAATCATAACTTTGGCCATCTGCGGACCGCGCGGCGGCATGCGCGCCGTCGAGGAAATTTCGATCGATGAAGCCGAGAAAATGGTCACTCAACTTCAGGCTGCGGTCGCTCATGCTCGAGCCGGGGCCGCCATCGCTCCAGTTGATCGCTTCACGCAGGACGTCACCGATCGGCTCGGCGATCCGAGTCTCGCGCTCGATCCTTCTTTTCGTACATGGTGTGCCGACAATCATGGCCTGCTCAGTCCACGGCAGGCGGCTGAACGCTGGTGCTGCTGGCATGTTGCCTGACCGATCCTGGCGGTCGCGAGCATGGTCGGTTTCCCGCGCCCATGTGACGGGTCAATACAGGATGACGCCCGTCCCAGGAATGATCTGATCGAAAAAATCGAAATCGCGCCGGTTGCCGGTCAGCAGTTCACAGCCGGTCGCCGCAGCCTGCAGAAACAGCAGGGCATCGTTCAGCAGGGCGATCGAATGAGGTTGGCCGCAAAGCCTCGTGACCATGCCTGCCAGCATCCCTGCCTCTCCGAACATGCGGGAGGAGGGCGCGCTGAGGCGATGCTCCGGGATATCGTCGATTGTCCGTCCCAGCGTCTTGAGGACCGACGCGGTGCGTTTGTCGGCCGGATCGAGCGCGCCCATCAAATGAGTCATTTCGGCAAGCGCCACGCAGGAATGATTGACGATCCGGTTTTCCAGCAAACAATCTACTTCAACCGGTGTCTTGCCCTGGAGCACGTCAATATAGACGCACGTGTCGAGCAGAAGCTCGCGGCCTATGACAGCTGCCTTGTGAACCAGTGGCAATTCCTCTTCGGGTCGTCGCGACAGCCTGGCACCAGATCGCTGCGGCCTGATCCTGCGCAACGAGGCCTTACGATCAAATCCCAAGCGCAATATCCGCAGGGATCATGCCCTTTCGGCGCACAAGCCTGGCTCCAAAATCATCTTCGAGCGCCACTTTTGCGAGCGCATATTCGACAAGATCGGTGGTCGAGGCGATGCCGCTGCGCATCTTGGCGCGATCGATGAGTTCGCGTGGCACGCGGGCGCCGACCGCGCTGTTCGTGCCCGACAGCAAACCCGCGGCCTTGGCAGCGGCCACGACCGCTCCATGTCGCTGGGACAGATGATCCTCGTGCTTCGTCGCCATCACGGCCTCCTTTCGTTGAACATATACGCCAATTTGTAAAACATACAAGCCGCCGTCGTACCTGCTGCCGCCGGTCGGGGTCTCGTGAACCCATATCGCGATGCGCGAAAGGGAAGGGAGGGGCGGGAATGTGACAGGGGCCGTGAAGCACCTGTCGCTTTGCATCTCAAGGAGACGATTTCCATGGCGACCCTTGCCCCCATGAACGAAAACCCCCGCGTTACGGCGCCCTATCGGATCGATGTCTCGCGCGGACGCATGAGCAGCCGCGTATCGTCCGAGTGGTTCTCCCGTCCGGACGATGAGAAATATCTCTCGCTGACCAGTCTTTATGATGCCGTGCGCGGCCGCGCGGACCGTGCGACCACGCGTATCGTTGAAAGCCGGTCGATCCGGGTCGAGGCGAAAAGCGACAATCCAGAGCGGCTGATGCTGGTGGCGCCGGGCGATGATCGACCGCTTGCACCCACTAACTGGTCCTTTGGCCAGGTAGCAAGTCTCGTCGGTGCCCCGGCCTCTTATCTGCGCCAGCTGCCTGCCGCGCTTGCCGGCATCAACCTGCAGCATGGGTTGATCAACCACCGGGGCGAGCAGGTCAAACTGCTCCAGACCGAGAATGGTCGCACCGAATTGCGCGCGGCGACCGGATCGGAATATGGCAGGATCTTCGACTGGGAACTGGTCCAGGCGGTGATGGCCTTTGCCGGCGATGGCGTCGGCGACACGCGCTGGAAGGTGCCTGGAACGATCGACTGGGGCAGCATGACCTACAACCCTCATGTCGATATCACCAGGGAGACGACCACGCTCTACGCATCGGACCGGGACATTTTCCTGTTCCTCGTGGACGACACGCACCCTATCGAGGCCGGCAAGCTCCCTAATGGCGATCCCGACCTTTATTTTCGAGGCTTCTACGCCTGGAACAGTGAAGTCGGCTCCAAAACGCTCGGGATCGCGACTTTCTATCTGCGCGGCGTATGCGCCAACCGCTGTCTGTGGGGTGTCGAGAATTTCGAGGAGGTCAACATCCGCCACTCGAAATTCGCCGGTGCCCGTTTCGCGCATCAGGCCGCGCCCGCGCTCGAGCATTTCGCAAACTCCTCGCCGTCGCATTTCATCTCCGGCATCAAGGCCGCTCGCGAGCGGATCGTCGCGCGCAAGGAGGAAGAGCGCGAACCCTTCCTGCGCAAGCGCGGCTTTTCCAGGGCCGAGACGGCAAAGATCATCCAGACCGTACTGGCCGAGGAAGGCCGTCCGCCTGAATCCATCTATGACTTCGTCCAGGGCATAACGGCGCTGGCGCGCGCGAAGCCGCATCAGGACAGCCGCCTCGATCTGGAAAACAAGGCCAGAAAGCTGCTCGAACAGGCGCTTTGAGGCCCGGCACCGCCGCTCTCATGCCTTCTCCACCTCCCTCCTCGCCATCCCGGTCATTCGCCGGGGTGGCCATCGTCATGAAAGGATGCCGCCATGCGCGCCAAATCGTCCCTTACCCTGCCGCAATTTATCGTCGACATCGCCTTCTTCAGCGGCGGCGAATACTATGCCACCGAGACTTACACCGTTCCTGCATCCACCTGGTTTGCTGCGGAGCAACAGGCGCTGCAGATGTCGGTAAACAGCGTCTATGACGATGCGCGCATTCCTGACCTCAGCCGAACCGCCACTGTCCGCACGGCCTGATCATGCTCTGAGATCAATCTCGATGACAAAACTTCCGAACCGGAATCCTGGGACGGGTGTGCCGATCCAGCCGCTGTCCGAACCGTGGGCGCCGTGCCACCTTCCCCTGGAGCCATCTCCATGACCCGCTACACATTATCCCATCTCGAAACCGCTGCTTGTCTTTGGGAAGCCGTCCTTGAAATGCGCGATCGTGCTGCGACCACTCCCGATGAAAGCAGTCTGGCGCTTGCCTTGCGCACATGCTTCGATACGCTCGGTACAGCGGCGCTGCGTCTGATAGTGGTAGGCTGGGTCGATGCGGTCGAGGCTGCATGGCGCACCGTCGAAGGCGAATATCCGTTGTCGTTCGATTGGGATTTTGTGCCCCGTTGGATTGCCGACACGATCGACTGGTCAGATCCGCGCCGTCCGGTCATTCGCGCAACTGCGCCCGTTCGGAACGCCGGATCGAAGTCGTTTCCACTGCCCGGATATGACGCACCCCCCCAACCCGCGATCGGGACCAGCCATGAGGACCATCTGGCGATAGAGGTCCACACGGCCGTGATTGAACATCGGCATGGAATGAACATCCACGTCGCGGTCGATGCGATGGCTCTCGACGAGGAAATCGCTGCTTATTGCCGTGAATATTGGAGCGAGATCGACGACGCGCGCGACCCGGATAACCTGTCCGACACAGAAGCGATATCAAGCTATTTCGAATGTCATCCGTCGGAAAGCTGCACGAAGGATCGCATACGTATTGCGCCCGTCGCAAACCCGTCTCCCCTTGCTGCCGGATCGATCGAGCAAGGCCGCTATTGTGTACTATCGACCGCCCATCTGACGGTTCATACCGCCTCATGCCTCGATAAATGGGCGTCCTGGCCGCCCAGTGATCGACCGATCGACATCGCGGCTTCGGTCTATGGCTGGTTCGTACCGACGCGCGCCATTGATGATGACCGCCGTGCGCAATTGCCGCAGGATCTGCTGCGGCTCATCGCCTTCGGCCGCGCGCACGGCTTCCAGTTCCTGCTCTTCGACTGTGACGGCAGTGACGTCGACGGACTGCCGCTGCACCATTGGTAGGGAGGTTTCCAATCTGGCCGCCCCGGCTTCTCCGCGATTATCCGAATTTCCCCGCGACCTGATTCCAGAAGCCGATCTTGCGTCCATGCACCTTGCGAAGATCGGCCAGCCAGTCATCATGCGGTACGACATCGACATCGCCTGCGATACGGTCGGCCAAATCCGTCGCGGCTGCAAAGTCCCGCGCGGCATAGGGGTAGTATTTCGAACTCGCCCGGTCGAGTACGCCAGTCACCAGTCACCAGTCGGCGATAGAGCAAGGTGGCCCCACCCGGATCGGCCTGAGACAATGCCTCGGCGGCGGGACGCAGAATGTCATAGGCCCGGGCTTCCAGCTCTTCGAACCGCTCCCTGGTCAGCTTGCCAGCGCGTTTGAGATCAGGCCAGGCGATGAGGAACGCCAGTGCCGATGTCGCTCGATCATAGGTCATGGCCTGATCGAGAGCCTGCCTTTCCGCAGCGACATCCTCGAAATCAGGCAAAGCCCTGAGCCATTCGCGTAGCGCCTGACCGTCGAGCCAGCGGTCGAAGATCGCCTTGCGCTGCACCTGTGCATCGTCCCTGCGGCCCAGCGCCTCAAAGGCGCGTAATTTGAGATCGGCGAGTTCGCGCTCGTTATGGCTGCGCTCAACCGGTGCGTCGATCCAGTCAAGGGCTTCTGCCGCACGACCATGTGCGATCAATCGGGCGGCCACCTGCGCATTGAGTACGGGGGTGCGACGATCGGGATCGACCGTTGCAATATAGGCGTCCACATCGCCGTCGAGATCGGCGAGTTTGGGTAGCAGCCAGCCGACCTTATAGTCGAACTGTCGCCGGTCATTTCCTGTCTTGGCCGCCTGCCGCTCAAGCAGCATCCCGCGCAAAGCTGCTCGGCCCTCGTGCCCCAAGGCTGGAGAAGCCGCTTCCGGCAGGTCGTCGAAAACACCGTAGCCATCACCCTCGACGAGCATGAGAATATCACCCGCCAGCAGCTCGACATTGGGTGCATCCGCCTGGCACTATAGCCTGCCCAGATCCTCGCCGCCTTGACGGAATATCTCGCCAAGCGAACCGCTGCTGTCGTCGGATCTTTCGAACACCGGCTCGGCAAGGCTCAGGAACAGCCGCATGCTATCGATCGCCTGGCTCAGCGAGTGGTCGGCTAGCGGCCCCATGATCGCTTCGCGCAGTTGATCGAGTTCGCGCGCGAGTGCAGGCACCTTGTCCCATTCGACGAAACCTCTCGAACGCCGGATGGTCTTCAGTCGCTTGTCGATTTCGTGCGCCAGCGCGCCGCTATCGTCCTTGGCCGCCAGTTCCATGCGGACGGCGCGGGCGAAGACGGCGTCACGCTCGGCTTGCGCCAGAACAAGCCGAGCAAGGCGAGCGGCTCCCAGCGCCGCGATCGCTTCGGACGTCATCTTGCCCGAACCGCGATTGGCCTTTCCGGAGGCCGCCATCAGCCGTCCTGCCCTGATACCAACCCTGCCGTTCCCTGAATCAGGGCAAGCAGCATGGCGTGCAGTGCCTCCTCGGCCCGTTCGCGCCGTGCCGGATCGGTGGCGGCGATGTCCCGGCGCATCCAGTCCGGCAGGCGCCGGAGCAAGGCGGTCAGTTGCGAATCCATATCCTGAGGCATTCCTCGTTCTTCGCAGCCGGGGACCGCTGCCGCAACAGCAGCTTGCACATGGGCCTCAACGGGCACCATGCCCTTTGACGACAAATGGAGGGGAGGAAGAGGGGAAGGGATGATGGGTTCCAGTCCGGAACCAGGGAGACCGCCATGCCCCTTCCCCCAACGATCCATAGTGCCGTCAGCCCGGCCGCGATCCGCCGCGCGTCCCGCCTTTTTTCAGGCGACAGCCGGGACTGCCTTCATGAGATGTTCCAGAATGCCAGGCGCGCCGGTGCCACCTGCATCGCGGTCGATCTGACCGAACAGGATGGCCGATACCTTCTGCACATCCGCGATGATGGCTGCGGCATCGATGATCCCGCCGCCCTGCTGATGCTGGGCCATTCGGGCTGGGGCGATGACATTGCCCGCAGCGAAGACCCGGCCGGCATGGGCATGTTCAGCCTTGCCGGCCGCGCGGTCGAAATCCAGTCATTCTCTCCCTCTGCGGGCACGGCCTGGAAAGTCCAGATTCCGGCAGACGCATGGGACAGCGGCGCGCCGCTTGCCATCGCCCCGGCCATGATCGGTTGGGGCACGCTGATCTCGATCGAACTGCCGCCCGACTGGAAGCAAGGCTTGTCTGCGGTCGTCGCCGATGCAGCCCGTCACTATCCCTTACCGGTCACCTTGAACGAAACGCTGCTGCCCCGCGAAGACTTCCTCAAGGACGCCATGTTTGTCGAAAACGCCAGCGGCTGCCGTATCGGTGTCTATGATCGGGATCCTGATTGGCCAAGAGACCAACGCATCAATTTTCACGGGCACCGCGTCAAATGCGCCTTGCCGACGGTGCGGGAAGAAAAGGATAGCGGCAGTCTCTGGACGGTCCGGATCGATATTATGGATGCGCCGGAAATTCATATGGTTCTGCCGGCGCGCAAGGAGGTTATCGACAACGCGGCGTTGAAGGCGCTTTGCGAAGCGGCTGAACGGATCATATTCAGAGCCATCGCTACCCGGCCAGACCACCGGCTGCCTTTTACCGCCTGGCAGCGAGCCTGCGAGCTGGGCGTCACGCTGCCGCAAGCGCGTTCAGGGTTATCGATCTGGCGGCCGCAGACCGCTGACGATTGTCATGGACGCAGCCGCCGCGTAATTGCCCCGGAAGGCGCAATGCTCGTTGTCCCCGCCCTGGAACCCGATATCGCGCAGGCGCTTGCGCTGGCGCGGGGCAAACCGCCCATCCAGGACGTGCAACTCGTCGAGGCGGAAGACGCGCTGCAAGGCTATGCCTGGTATGACGATCTCCCGGTTATCAGGGATATTGCCTTTCGTATTGCCCGGGATGGCGTCGTCGATCGCTATGAGGACGGCATGTGTCTTCCAACCGATCTTGCTTGTGGTCTTGTGGACAGGATCACGCTCGATCTCATGGTTGGCGACACGGGTCGCAAGGATGGTGCCGGCAGCGTCCATTCCATTGAAATCCCTGCGCTCGTGTGTCGCAATGGTGGTTGGGATATCGATGAGGCCATCATTCTGGCCGTGCGTGATGGTGATATTATGCCGGACCGACTGGGCCGCATGATCTTTGCGACGCTCTTCTGCGGAGCGGACGATTGCGACTGCGATAGCTGGGATACCCAGGCACGTTCCTTCGAGCGTGATGCCCGGCAACGGGCTACCCATGTCCTGCTTGGCGAAGATGCAGCCACGCTGGAAGCCATTAACATGAGCGCCTGGGATAATCTGAGCTGGCTGATCCCGCTTGATCGCAAGATCGTAATTCATGCCGAGCGTGGCGCCATCACGGTCGATTTCCTGCCCGACTGACCTGGTGCCTGAGATAGCTCGGCATCCTTGTTGTTTATAACCTAATCTATAAAAGGAGACTGGTCATGCGCCGCTTCACTGTCTGCGCCTGCTCGACAGCGCATCTTCCGCCAGATGAATACCACGCCATTGAGCAACTGATCCAGTACGCGCCGCGAAGGAGCGGCCGGATCATCGTCGATCATCCGATCTTGTCGATCGAGGCCCACCAATATGGCTGCTGGGTCCATCTTGGCTTTATCGATGACTGGCCCGATCGCCCCGATGGGCTTTCGCCCGAATTCTGGGCTTTGCTGTCGGACGCCCGCAAGGCTGGAGCGAATTGGCTGAGCTTCGACCGTGATGAACCGCCTTCCGATCGGTTCCCGGTCTTCGCGGCCGGGCAGGGGGAGGCAACGGGCGACGCCGGGGAACCGGTCAATGCCGCGAACCCCGCTGCCAGGATCACGATCCGCTGTTCTGCATGTGGCAGCGCCGAGGTGATGCGCGATGCCTGGGCGCGCTGGGACGATGATGCCCAGGACTGGGCGCTCGGCGCTGTGTTCGACGCAGCTTTTTGCGAGGCCTTTGAAAAGGACGCCACGCTGTCCGAACAGTCGATCGAGGGATCGCAGCACAAGCATCCCTGATCGCCAGGCCCGCTGGCCATTTATCGCCTCAAGCCCTTTCCCTCGACCAGCATCTCCGGCCGCTCTCAGCGCCGCCGGGCAAAGGAGCATATCCCATGACGATCGCCAATCATGATTTCATCCGCGACACGAAAGTCCCGCTCGGCCGCTCATCGACCAGTCCGCTCGAACTGGATCTGGGTAAACTGATGGCGGGACGCTGCCTGATCCAGGGATCTTCGGGCGCGGGCAAAAGCCAGACGCTGCGCCGGATCATCGAAGAAGCCTTCGACTATCTCACCACCATCATCATCGACCCGGAAGGCGAGTTCGCCAACCTTGCTACGCATATCGGCGCAACGACGGTCATCGCACGCGAATATGCCAATGATGGTCTCACAGCGCTCGCGCTGCGAACGCGGCAGCATCGTATCGCCCTCCATCTCGACCTTACCGATCTGGAGCCCGATCATCGCATCGAGAAAGCGGCGGCCTTCTTTGCGGGCCTGCT
>Ga0209231_1000339_pt1 | contig 28467 bp, 30 predicted proteins | sample Deesub45470m_DNA_FD_188086 | JGI IMG/M metagenome (GOLD analysis project Ga0209231, IMG submission 188086) | Deep subsurface microbial communities from North Pacific Ocean - 450_OLKR46/470m Metagenome (SPAdes) (version 2) | ecosystem: Environmental > Terrestrial > Deep subsurface > Unclassified ... | reverse complement strand
CTCCAGCAGTTGGCAATAGGCGCCGGCGATACCAGCATCGGTCACGCCAGCGCCTATTGCCAACTGCTGGAGAGCCTGTCCGGCACGCAAGTCCCGGAGCGGGCTTACGCCATCCGTGCGATTGCGTTGGAGCTGGAGCGCCTCGCCAATCATGTCGGTGATATCGGTGCCCTGGCCGGTGATGTCGGCTTCTTGCCTACCGCCTCCTTCTGCGGCCGCCTGCGCGGCGACTATCTCAACCTGTCGGCCGATCTCAGCGGCAGCCGTTTCGGTCGCGGCCTGCTCCGCCCCGGCGGGGTCGGCTTCGACCTCACCCCGGCCCTGATCGACCACTTCCTGCAGCGTTTGACACTGCTGGAAGCCGAGACCCGCGGCGCCCTCGAGCTCTGCTTCGATTCCCCCTCGGTCCTCGCCCGCTTTGAAGGGATCGGTTTCGTCAGTGTCGACGATGCCGAAGCCCTCGGCCTGGTCGGCGTGGCGGCCAAAGCCAGCGGCCTGGTCCGTGATTGCCGTCTGCACCACTGTCCCGGTGAACAGGAAGGGGGGATTGATACCCCGGTGATCGATGTTGATGGTGACGTCTTCGCCCGCGGCAATGTCCGCCGCCGCGAGGTTTACGCCTCCATCGACCTGATCCGCCAGATCCTCAAGCGTCTGCCACCAGGAGCGATTAAAGTGGAGTTGCCGCCACTCGCTGCCGACAGTCTGGCGGTGTCACTCTGCGAAGGCTGGCGCGGCGAAGTCGTGCATGCGGCGGTCACCGACCGCCAGGGCAAATTTGAGCGCTACAAGATCGTCGATCCATCGTTCCACAACTGGAGCGGGTTGGCATTGGCGCTGCGCGGTGAGCAGATTTCGGATTTCCCATTATGTAATAAAAGTTTCAATCTTTCGTATTGTGGCTTTGACCTATAAGTCATTGAATCATTAGGTTTGCACCGTCAGAAGGTCTCTGACCGGGCAGTTAACAGTGTTGCTGGTTGATGACCACGCTTGCCGGCATACAGAATGCCCCCCGCCAGGGGAAAGCCATTTTTTGCTTACTTTTTTGTGGCGCCTGCCAAAAAAGTAAGGCGTGAGGCGGGCGCAATCCGCCGGTTTAAAGGCTTACCCGTTTAGATTTGTTAGACCGTTTATTGCTGCACCAGAATCAGGAGAAACCCATGCTGACCATCATTCGTGAGCGCCTCCGCCAGGGCCACCGCACCGGCAAGTTCCCCAAAGTGGAACCGACCCTGCCGGAGCGCTTTCGTGGCCGGCCGACCATCGCTCAAGGCCTCGCCACAGCGGTCTACGCCGAAGCCGCCACCCTCTGCCCCTACGGCGCCCTGCAACTGACAGGCGACCAGCCACAGCTCGATCTCGGCCGCTGCCTGTTCTGCGCCGACTGCCCGCCAGCCACCGCTGGGGTCATGAGCTTCACCACTGATTACCGGCTCTCGGTACGCCAGCGCCACGACCTGCTGGTTGGCGACGCCGAATACCGCCTGGCCGAAAAGCTGGAGAAGCGGATGCTCAAACTGTTCGGCCGCTCGCTGAAGCTGCGCCAGGTCTCCGCCGGTGGCTGCAACGCCTGCGAAGCCGATCTCAACGTCCTCGGCACTCTGGTCTTCGATCTTGGCCGCTTCGGCATCCAGTTTGTCGCCTCGCCGCGCCACGCCGATGGTGTGCTGGTCACCGGGCCGGTGACCGAAAACATGAAAAGCGCCCTGCTCGACACCTACGCCGCCATCCCCGAACCGAAGCTGGTCATCGCCTCCGGCGCCTGCGCCATCGGCGGCGGCCCGTATTGCCACAGCCCGGAGCAAAACGGCGGCATCGGCGATCTGCTGCCGGTCGATCTCTACATCCCCGGTTGCCCGCCGCACCCCTACACGGCGCTGGATGGTTTGCTGCGGCTATTGGGGCAGCGTTGAACGCCAGGGATAGCGAATTGTGGAATCTGCTTATGTATCTCGCTCAAGTGATCATGCAACCCTAAGGTGCGATCGACCAGTCCCCCTTTGGCAAAGGGGGATTCAGGGGGATTTGTCTTGGCTGCGATATGAAATCCCCCCTCGCCCCCCTTTGTTAAAGGGGGGATCTGTGAGTCAAATGCCTTGAATGGAGCGAAGTGGATCACCAGATTATGGAATTAAGCGTCCTGTTGACTGTCTGCATCATCGGCTTTTTCGTCGTGATGACGCCAGGCCCGAATATGGCCATCGTCATCAAGAACAGCCTCTCCCATTCGCGCCGCGCCGGCGTCTACACGGCGGCCGGGTTGGTGCTGGGCAACATGGTCCATATCACCTACTGCCTGGTCGGCATCGGTGTGCTGATCAGCCAGTCGATCCTTGTTTTCAACATTATCAAATGGCTGGGAGCGGCCTACCTGGTCTACCTCGGCGTCAAGTCGCTGCGGGCACAGCCTGATACCGGCATCGCCCGCTACGGCACCGGCCCGAAGCTCTCCGGCGCGGCGGCACTGCGCACCGGGTTTTTCACCGACCTGCTCAACCCCAAAGCAACCCTCTTTTACCTGGCACTCTTCACCCAGATCGTGCGCCCCGATACGCCACTGTATGCGCAAATTGTTTATGGTGTGGCCATTGCGGTGCTCGAATTCGGCTGTTTCAGTCTGCTGGCCGCAGTGATCGGCCACGATCTGGTTGTCCGCCGTGTCGAAGCGTTCGGCCACTGGATCGAGCGCTGCACCGGGGTGATCCTGATCGCTCTGGGGATCCGGGTTGCGTTTGAAAAGGGGATACGGTAGTTCTTTTGCGGGGCGAGACTGGCGGTCTAAATCAAAAACCCCGTTTTCCAACCCCGACGGCTTCATCCAGAGAATTGACAATGACACTGGATAGGTATATTTTTTATACCATGCGATTCGAATTCGACCCCAATAAAAGCCTCGCCAATTTGTTGAAACATGGCATCGACTTCGACGTCGCGCAAAATTTGTGGAACGACCCGGATCTGCTGGAAATACCGGCAAAAACCACCGACGAGCCGAGGTCTCTTGTCATCGGTAAAATTGATGGCAAGCACTGGTCCGCAGTCATCACTGATCGCAACCAGATCATTCGCCTCATCTCAGTCAGGCGTTCCCGGCCAGAGGAGATCGCACTTTATGAAAGCTAAAGATTTTGACAAAAAGTTTGATGATGACCAATCCATTATGGATGACCTCGATCTTTCCAAAGCCCGACGTCCGGAGCATGAACAGAGGCGGGTCAATGTTGACTTTCCCATCTGGATGATCCAGTCCCTTGATAAAGAAGCTCGACGTCTTGGTGTTCCCCGGCAATCAATCATCAAATTATGGATATCAGAAAAACTTGAAAAAATTGCCAGTTAGTCCTTTCAATGGGTCGGGGTCGGACCAAGATCAATGTCGAGCCGGGAGTTGGCGCTGTTGCTGAAGGGTTGGCAAAAGAGTCGTGAAGGTCTCAGCTTTTGACTTCAATAACGCCTCACTCCTTACGCCTCACCCCTCACAGTTCCACAAAATGTTTGACCATGCGATGAATTACCGCTAAGAATAGTCCAGCTTTTTTGTCCAGATTGGAGGAGGGGCCATGGCGGTGCAAATCAAGAACTCAATAATAAAAAAGCCGCCTTGCCGGAGATGACCGGTGGGCGGCTTTTTTTGAACTGAATTGTGTGAATTGAATAAATTGGGGAGTGTCCGCATTTCCACAGATAAGTGTCAAATGGAGACTTAACCCCTTTTGCTACCGTTAGGCATATGAGAATGAATATGATTATAGTTCCAGTTACTGAGCGCGGAGAGGGAATGTGAAGTACTTCATCGACACTATTACAAGTCCAGCCTATTGGCAGTATGTTTTGTTCTCACGGTATGGCGTTCAAACTGTTCTCTCTTTTTTTGGTGGATTGTGGCTTTTTATTGAGACCTTAGATTTTTTCAAAATCTATACTCGCGATCAGTATGGCTCATATGCATTTTTCTGGGTGATAGCAATATCAACTATATTGGCAATCATTTTTAGACGCCCCATCCGATCAATTAAAGTTGCATTCCCGGAAAATGACTTCTGCTTGGAAGTGCGTATTGGAGATATTTTCGATGCGTCTGGCGCAGTCATGATTTCCACAAATACAATTTTTGAATCGGATGTTGCTGGAGGTAAAATTTCACCAGACAGTTTACAGGGACAATTCACTGCCAAATATTTTACGGGCGATCAAACCACGTTGATTAGCCATATTAATGAAGGGCTAAAAGCTTTCAATGGACCCCCTTACACTATGGGTACAACTGTCCCTGTGAATACCCACGGAAAGACATTTTATTTTGTTGCTATGGCAGAATTTAACGAACAAGGGACTGCTTCGACCACACCACTAGCTGTAGAGCAAGCATTAAGTGGTCTTTGGCGTTTTGTTCGAGAATCAGGAGAGCTTCAAGAGTTGGTTGTTCCTGTCATTGGAACAGCCAGGGGCAGAATAAAAATTTCAAGAAAAAAAATGATTGAAAAAATTGCAGAATCATTTGCAAACGCCTCTATTGAAGGGAAATTTACAGATCGCCTTATCATCATGGTTCACCCAAATGATGCTAAACGGTTTCAAATTAATCTTTATGATATTAAAGATCATCTAAAACATGCACTAGGGAGGGGATAGTAATGGCTTATCGTAACGGGACATATGTAGCGTTCCACGCAGGCGGTACTTCAGACCCAACAAAGTCAGACATAAAATATTTTAATACCATGAAGATGTGGGACGCTAGCAAGCACATTGATTTCAATTTTTGCGATAGTCATGAAAAAACTGCGTCAGTAAGGGACTCTTCTAAAAAAGATACGCTGCGAAGGAATCTAGTTACAAGACTCAAAAACTCAAAGCAGTTCCTCTTGATACTCACTAAAACAACTAAAAACGATACAGACTGGGTTCCCTTTGAGATTGCATATGCAGTAGACGATTGTGCGTTGCCGTTAATATTGGCGTATCCAGACTATAATTCAATTATGGCTCCAGCCGAGCTTTCTGAATACTGGCCTCAAGCACTTAAAACTAGAATAGAAAATGGATCAGCGAGGGCGATTCATATTCCTTTTAAAAAGAGCCCGGTGCTTGATGCTTTAAGTCAATTCAATATAAGCAACACAAAATATCCTACGAATGGGTACGGTTATTACACTCGCGAGGCCCACCAGGAATGGGGGTTGGTATAGCCCTAACAGCAAAATTAACGCGGATGGAAAATAGCCGCGCAGATATTTGAATACTTTGGTGGTGCGCTCAAGTTCGCGATGCAGCCGGTTATCGAAACCGTTGAGGCTGTAGGAAAACCCCTGCGTTATCAAAAAGGGCCCTCATTGTGGGTGCTAATACCATCCACCGAGCACGAAAAGTCGATCCTAGAGCAGATTTAAAAGCCGATTTCCACGAAAACTGTTGAGCGTAGGTTTTTCTACAGGCTCGTTAGCAGAAAAATGATAGGACCTTGAATTGACCAAAATTCTAAACGGAATAGCTCTCCCTAAAGTGCTCTATAAATATCGCGATTGGGAGAACTCTTTCCACAAAAAACTAATTACACACCAGCAAATATACTTAGCCGAACCGTACAGCTTCAATGACCCATTCGATTGTAAAATTCCCACCCGCTGGGAAGCCATGACACAAAAAGAAATGGACGTAAGAAACCAAGAACTAATAGCGACTCTTGGCGTTAATTTGAAAAGAATGCAAAAAAAGCAATTCGAAAAAAACTTAAAAAAACAAGGTCTATGGTGGGACAAGAAAAATATCAAGAAACCAGGAAAAGACTATTTTGACAAAATAAATAAAATATCAGGCGTCATCAGTTTAACTTCCAAAGCTGACAACATTTTGATGTGGTCACATTATTCAAACAACCATCACGGCATTTGCGTTGGTTTTAATACTGAGATTTTACAAAGCTTGGAAGTTTTCGATTTTATTGGAAAGGTTAGTTACACAAAAGAATATCCTTTCATAAGTGGAGCATTTGAAATCGACCAAAGATTCTACCTTGAAATGTTCAGCAAATCTGCTGACTGGGAATATGAGGACGAATATAGAATTACTAAAAGACACATGGAAAATAGAACGGCAACATTACCTAAAGAAGCGATTGACAGAGTAATCATAGGTTGTGAGGCAAGCGTAAAAGTTCAAGATAAAGTCATTCAAAAAGTAAAAAAACATTTACCAACCACAAAATTATTCAAAGCTCACAGGAAAGAGTTTTCCTTCGGAATTGAGTTTGAAGAAATAGAACAAAAACCCTGCTAACCAGAGAAAATAAGAGAAAATAGGGACATAATACCTATTCTAATGTCGGTTGATTTCAGAAGGCGTCGGTGAGTTATGTGAGTTGTTTCAACACTAATTGACAAATGAACAACGCCCCCTGAGACAAGCCGCCGCTCAAGGCGAACACGTTAGGGCTTAAAATGAAAACAACAATTTGGGTAGGCGAATTGAATGGAAGTTATCTTGTGTATGACCCGTTAATTCAAATTCCAGAGTGTCCACATGTTTTTCTTTGGGATCCGTCATCAGGGGAAATGAGAGAATTTGTTGCAAGTTCTGTCCGAGAGCACATAGTAACTCAAGAAAATCTACCTGTTTCTGCAGCACATATAGAACAATACAAGAAATGGTATGCAACTGAAGGTGAGACATGGAGTAAAGAAGAAAGACTCTACTATGAAACCAGGCAACGTGAAGAAGAAGAAAAAAAGCGGAAATGCCTTGAAATTGAAATGGCAAAGGCGGCTGCTCTTGCTGAGGCACAACGTTTAGAAAGAGAAGCTGAGCGCATAGCAAAACTGACCCCAGAAGAGAGACACAAGGAACGGCTTGAACGTCTCGGAAAAGAATACCTTGGTGTTCGCCAAGCGAAACCCAATCCCTCACGACGCCGTGTTACACATTGTTGGGCCTGTAAAAAAACTTTGGACAATTCAATTGACGTAGAGTGTGTCTCTTGCAATTGGATCCTTTGTCAATGTGGAGCTTGTGGTTGTCGCATATAAAGAAAAGGTCAGGCCTCCGTTTGACCCCTTTACTGTGCAAGGAAGAAAATGCTGAAGTTAATCGAGGACAATCATTATCACATATGGACAGATGCTCTTCACGCCCGAGCGCTGGCACATGAAACAAGCAACCGATGGGATCGCGGAACGTATGTGCGATGGACGATCATTACCGCGTGGATATCGCTTGAAATTGCTTGTCAAGATGCGCTCAAAGAATCGAACATTTCTTATAGTTTTAAAGATAATTTGAACAGTGCCATAGCGAGTAGATCTTTCCCTGGGCTTGATTGGGGGCAAGGTGTCTGGCAACGAGTGCTTGAATTGCAGGCTTTAAGAAAGAATTGCGTTCATAGATTTTTTACAGAGTCTGATCTATTCCCTGAGGCAAGTGTTGCCGATTTTGCAATTGACGTTACACGACAAGCAATTACAGAAATTTATAGACACGTCGGAGAAGCGGCACCACTTTGGGTTAATGACAATTTTGATCGTGGATGGGCAAGCAAGGGCGGTTTTCAATTGTTTGGGAATATATATAGCACACCACCTGGCGTAGATGAAAATGCTCCAGACACAATAAAAATCATCTATGTTTACAAAGACATGGAGTGCATACGTGAGGTTCTTGCTGCCGGAACAGATCCTGCGTCACACGTAGACAGGCTAATTGAGACTATAGGTCTTCCGATAAGTGGCATAAAAGTGTACAGAGGTGAAACCGTCATTCAAGAAATGCAATTCCCTATGGACAAAGTGCGGTAAACACTGAAAAAAGGGGACAGGCTACTTTTCCCATTGGCGACCTCTCCCGATACCCCCTCATATTTTTTCTGTCAGGAAACGACTAACATGGGCCTGAAGAAGATTCCGAGCGAAGGTGGTTCGGGTGGCAAGCGTGGGCATTCGTCCATGGAGCATCGGCTAAAAACTGCCGAGGTCAAGGAAGCCGCCAGCCGCCAGCGCCGTCAGGCCGACAAGGCGATCAGCCGCGAGGCCAGTTATTTAAAGCCGGGAGTTGGGGCTGTTGATGATATGTTGCCAAAAGTGTAGTATCCAGTCTTGTGCAACAGGTTCATAATACCTGTTCTCAGAACAAGAACAACCACGGCAATAACCCACATCCGCCCAGGGGATGACCAAATTTAACTGCTTTCAAGAGGCACATATACCGTATGACATTGGCATTTTTCGCTATCGCGATTGGTTTAGCACTCCTCGTCTGGAGCGCCGACCGCTTTGTTGAAGGCTCCGCTTCCACCGCCCGCCATTTCGGCATGCCGCCGCTTTTAATCGGCATGGTGATTGTCGGTTTCGGCACCTCGGCCCCCGAGATGGTGGTTTCGGCGCTGGCGGCCTCGCAGGGGAACCCCGGTATCGCCCTGGGGAACGCCTACGGCTCGAATATCACCAACATCGCCCTGATCCTCGGCGTCACCGCGTTGATCAGCCCCATCGCGGTCCATTCTCAGGTGTTACGCAAGGAACTCCCCATCCTCACCGTTATCACGGCCATCGCCGCCTGGCAGCTCTGGGACGGTGCCATCTCCCGCCTCGACGCTTTGGTGCTGCTTGGTGTTTTCGTTGCGCTGATGATCTGGACCATCTGGCAGGGGATGCAGAAAAAGGGCGATGCGTTTGGCGGCGAGGTCGAGCAGGAACTCGAGGTTCGTAGCATGCCGCTCCGGTCGGCCGTCTTCTGGCTGGTTATCGGTTTGGCCCTGCTCATTGTCAGCTCCCGTATTCTGGTCTGGGGCGCGGTGGAGATCGCCCACGGCTTTGGCATCAGCGATCTGATCATCGGCCTGACCATCGTCGCGGTTGGAACCTCGCTGCCGGAACTGGCCGCGTCGATCATCGCCACCCGCAAGGGCGAACATGACATCGCACTCGGCAATATCCTCGGTTCCAACCTGTTCAACACCCTGGCCGTGGTCGGTATCGCCGGAACCATTCAGCCGATGACGGTCGGACCGGAGGTTTTTTCACGGGATATGCTGGTGATGTTCGCGTTGACCGTTTCGCTGTTTGTCATCGGCTACGGTTTTCGTGGCCCGGGCCGCATCAACCGCTTCGAGGGCGCCGCCTTGCTCGCCTGCTACATAGGTTATAGCGTCTATCTGGTCCGTACGGTGTTCGGCCAGTGAGCCCAGGCAACTTGATGCAACAAAAAACAGGAGATTGAACCGACACCATGCGCACAGAAACACTCTGGTCTATTGAGGCCCCCGGCGGGATCGGGAAACTGCTGGCTTTTGAACCCACCGAAGCGGAAGTGCTGGCTGCCGCACCGATGCTCGCGCTTTTCAACAATGATTGCCACAACTCGTCGATGCTGACCAATACGCAGGAGATGACCGCCACCTGCATTGTCGAGAACTATGCGTCTCTGCGGGCGAACAATGGTCGCCCCTTTTTGCTGGAACAAGATGGCGTGCTGATGGGCGATGCTGATTTTCGCAACATTTCCGGCAGTACCGCCGAATTCGGCATATTGATCGGTTCCCGTAACCAGCAGAGTCGCGGGCTCGGCACGCGCTACGCGGCGATGATGCACGTTGCAGCCTTTCGTGCCCTTGGGCTTGAGCGGGTCTACTCCTCCATCATCCCGGCAAACATTGCCTCCCGTCGTATGGTTGAGAAACTCGGTTACGTGCTCGACGAGAGTCCCTTCGCAAAAACTTTCGCCGAGGATAAGGACGATATGGTGTTGTCCCTCGACTGGCCTCAGTTTCAACTCGCCAACGCAGAAATCCTGAGTGAAGTGACGATCACAGTACGGGACAAATAGGGGGCAGTCAACAGATCGAAATCAGGTCTTATGTTTGACTGTTTAACTCTGGGACGGATCAGGGGACAGCCTATCGTTCCCCTGGTTGCCCAATCTGTCGCATAGTGTGGTTCTGTTAAATACAACAAATTTTTCCAACTTCATCACCTGCCTGTTCTGCCCTGCAATTTTATCATTCACCCTGCCTTTTCAGTATCTTAGCAGCATCCCCACCCCTGATTCATCATCTGGCACAACACTTGTAGTATCTAAAAGAGAATTGAAGCATCTCGTTTTGGTCTAATGGTCAATGTTGATCCAATTTCCCTCTAAAGGAGTTTGACATGAAAAATTTTGTCAGAAGTACGATGACGTGTAAGCAACTGACAGCAAAACTCGCTGTCGTTAGCTTATTCGCCGCTCTGTTTGTGGCGGCTCCGTTCCAGGCCGCCATGGCTCAAACCGTACCGTATCTAGGTGCAGCCGAAGATTTCAATATTCTGGCCGGTACGGCAGTCACCTGCACCAATTCCACCATCCTCGGCGACGTTGGCGTCTACCCTGGTACCGCGGTCACCCAGACCGATTGCACAATCACCGGGACGGTTCACGCCGGTGATACGGTTGCCGAGAATGCCCAACTGGACTTTGACACCGCGTACACCAATGTCGGCTACGCCCTGTGCGATTCAACCTTAACCGGCACCCTCGATGGCTTGACCCTGACCCCGGGCGTCTACTGTTTTGACGCCGCGGCCACTCTGACGGGAGTTTTGACCCTCGACGGCCAGGGTGATCCCAATGCTGTCTGGATTTTCAAAATCGGGACTCTCGGCACCGGCGCACTCACTGCCACCAACTTTTCGGTGGTCATGGCAAACGACGCAACCCCGTGCAACGTTTACTGGTGGGTTGCTGAAGCCGCAACGCTGACCACCTCCAGCTTTCAGGGGACCGTTCTTGCTGGTGCTGCCATCACTGTCACTGGCGGAGTCTTTAATGGCGATGCACTGGCCAAGGCCGCCGTCACCCTGACCGGCGCCACCATGACCGATTGTGTACAACAAGGCAAGCCGGACAAGCCGGCAAAGAGCAAATGCAATCAAGGTGTGGGCAACGGGCCTGAAGGTTGTGACCCCGGCAACTCCAATCAGGGCAATGCCATGCGTTCTAACGATGAACTGGGCGGCACCCCCGGCGATCCCGGCCGCAAGGGTGGCAACAGCTCTAAATAACCTTCAACTTTCAAGGTTTTAGTGGCAACAGCGTAAAAGAGGGACAGGTCGATTCGACCTGTCCCTCTTTGCATTCGCGTCAAACTCTGCTGAAAAAAATCTGCAAGTCGTTCAAAAGCACGCTATCCTTCACAAATCAATTGAACTATTTCCCCTTTAGGAGGGCCTGGATGAAACTGAAAATTCTGCTGAGCCTTGTTGTTTTCGCGGTCTTGATTCAATTCGTCCCCTACGGGCAGTCGATCAACCCACCGGTGCTGGCTGAACCTGCATGGGATAGCCCGGATACCCGTCAGCTTTTCTTTCGTGCCTGTGCTGATTGCCACAGCAACGAAACAAAATGGCCATGGTACAGCCGAATCGCGCCGATAGCATGGCTGGTTCGCTTTGATGTCGACGAAGGTCGCGAACACTTCAATGTGTCTGCCTGGGGAATGCAGAGTAAAAACGAGGGCTCCGAAGCGGCTAAAGCAGTGCGTGAAGGGGAGATGCCACCTCTGCAGTACCTGCTACCCCATCCCGAAGCCAGGCTGTCAGATACTGAACAATCGGCATTGGTTCGGGGGTTGGTTGCGACTTTTGGCGACAAGAGCGGTGACCGGAAACATGATTGAGTTTCGAGTGTAAACGCGATTCATGACCCCATAAGCGCGTAGCTTCCGGAGCCAGGGTGATATTATCCAACTGCCATTCTGGTGGTAAATCTGGTAACGTTGCCGAGTGATTGGCATTTGCCCAACCAGGGGCGTAGCGAAAGAGAGTTCATGGATAACGAGGTGCAGAAAACCCGTCAGGCCGAAGCCGCTCTGCGAATAAGCGAGCAACGTTATGAGCGCATGGCCAATACCGTGCCGGTCATGCTCTACGATTCCCTGATGGACGCAGAAGGGACCAGCCGTTTTCTTTACCTGGCACCGGAACCGTGTCGTGATCTGCTGGAGCTCGATCCCGAGGCGCTGTTGCAGGACATGAGCCTGGTCTGGAAACTGGTTCATCCCGAAGACCTGCAGCGCTTTCAACAGGCGGACCTGGCTGCCAACCGGGCGGGGGAGGAGTTTTCCGAAGAGATTCGGATCATCACCCCTTCCGGTCGGCTGAAATGGCTTCTGGTCAATTCGAGACCCAACCCGGCGGTGGCCGGTGCGCCCGTCATCTGGAGCGGTTATCTTCAGGATATAACCGAACGCAAGCAGGCCGAAGAGAAGCTCAGGGAGACCGAGCAGCGACTTCGTCTGATTATTGAAAACAACACCAACCTGTTTTATGTCCACACCTCCGACCAGATTCTTACCTATGTCAGCCCCCAATCGCGGGAGTTTTTTGACTGTGAGCCCCAGGAAGCGATGGTGCGATGGACCGAGCTGATAACCGATCATCCCCAGAACAAGATGGGGCTCGAGGCGACCCGGCTGGCGGTCGAAAGCGGCAAGCGTCAGCCGCCCTACCTGCTGGAGTGCATCGGCAAAAAAGGACGGAAGATCTGGGTCGAAGTCAACGAATCGCCGATCGTCGAAGCGGGCAAGACCGTGGCCATTGCCGGCACATTGACCGACATTACCGAGCGCAGACGGGCGGAGAAGGAGCGGGAGCAATACTTTAACTTCTTCCAGACCTCTGCGGACCTGATGTGCATCGCCGATCCGGAGGGGTGTTTTCTGAAGACCAACCCGGCCTTCACCGAGACGCTGGGCTATTCGGCGGAGGAGCTTGCGTCGAAACCGATCCTGGAGTTTATCCATCCGGACGACCGTCAGTCCACCCGGGACGAAATACGCAGGCAGAAGGAGTCAGGGTTTACCGAAAACTTTGAAAACCGCTACCTCTGCAAGGATGGTTTTATCAAGTGGCTGTCGTGGCGGGTCACCTTCGACAAGAGTGAGGGGGTCGTCTTTGCAACGGCTCGCGACATTACCGAAAAGCGGGCGGCGGAAGAAGCTCTCCGGGAGAGCGAAGAACGCATGGCGCTGGCCATGCAGGCCGGCAATATGGGGCTTTACGACCTGAACCTGCAAACGGGTGAGGCGGTGGTTAACTCGGGCTATGCGCTGATGCTCGGCTATGATCCAGAAACCTTTCACGAAACAAATTCCAACTGGATCGCGCGCCTGCACCCCGATGACCTGGACCCCGTGGCTGACATCTTCCGGCGCTACGTGGCGGGTGAATTGCCGGAGTATAAGTTGGAGTTCCGGCAGCGGACCATGGAGGGCGCCTGGAAATGGATTTTGTCCCTTGGCAAGATTATGGAACGGGATCAACAAGGCCATCCCCTGCGCATGCTCGGCGTGCATGTCGACATCGATGACCGCAAGCAGGTGGAAGCGGCATTGCAGGAGAGTGAATTTTTCTTCCGCGAGTCGCAGTTTGCCGCCGCCGTCGGTTCATATAAGGCTGATCTGGTTGCAGGCTGCTGGCAGTCATCCGAAGTTCTGGATGAACTGTTCGGTATCGGCCCTGATGACGACCGGAGCATCCAGAGCTGGCTCGATCTCATCCATCCGGATGATCGGGAAGCCCTTGAGCGCTACCTGCAGGAAGAGGTGGTCGCACAACAGAAACCGTTTGCCCGGGTGTATCGGATCATTCGCAAGAATGACGGTGAAATCCGTTGGGTGAGCGGGCGGGGTGCCCTCCGGACGGATAACGATGGGAAATCCCTGCATTTGACGGGGACCATTCAGGATATTACCGATCAGGTGCAGAAAGAAGAGGAGCGGCAGACTCTCGAAGCTCAGCTGCAACAGATCCAGAAAATTGAGTCGGTGGGGCGACTTGCCGGCGGCGTCGCCCATGACTTCAATAATATGCTGAGTGTCATTCTCGGCCATGTGGAGATGGCCCAGCAAAAGGAGACAGTTTCGCCAACACTCCAGGAGCATCTGGCGCAGATTCAGCAGGCAGCCACCCGTTCCGCTGACATTGTCCGTCAGTTACTCGCTTTTGCCCGCAAGCAGACCGTGGCCCCGAAGGTTCTCGACCTGAATGACACCATTGACAACACTCTCAAGATGATCGGTCGATTGATCGGCGAGGAGATCGAGCTGCTCTGGCGCCCGGAAAATAATTTGTGGCCGATCAAAATGGACCCGGCCCAGATCGACCAGATCCTGGCCAACCTGTGCATCAATGCCCGGGATGCCATCGATGGCATCGGCACGGTGATCCTTGAGACCAGGAATCTCAGTTGTGACGCGACATTGAGCAGCCGTCATACCGGCCTGGTGCCGGGGGACTATGTTCTGCTGTCGGTGAGTGATGATGGTTGCGGCATGAGCCCGGAGCTCCGCGAGAAAATTTTCGAACCGTTTTTCACGACCAAAGGGGTCGGGCAGGGGACCGGACTTGGCCTGGCCACGGTCTATGGTATCGTCAAGCAAAATGGCGGTTTCATCGATGTCTATTCTGAACCGGGACAAGGGACGACTTTCAAGATCTACCTCCCCCGCTACCGGGGTAAGGAAGAGCAGGCACGGGTTGCGGACGTGGCGCCGGTGGTTGAGCGCGGGAGGGAGACGGTGCTGCTGGTTGAGGACGAGCCGGCCATTCTCGACGTCGCTACACAAATGCTGGAGATACACGGATATCGGGTGCTGGCCGCGGCGACCCCGGGTGAGGCCATCCGTCTGGCTGAAGAGCACCGTGGCGAAATTCACCTGCTGATGACCGATGTCGTCATGCCCGAAATGAATGGCCGGGAGCTGGCTAAAAAGCTCCTTTCCCTACACCCTGGACTGCGGCGGCTCTTTATGTCCGGGTACACCGCCGACGTGATTGCCCACCACGGGGTGTTGGATGAGGGGGTCCAGTTTATCCAGAAACCGTTTACGCTCAACGCGCTGGCGGCCAAGGTGCGCGAAGTTCTCGATAGTTGAGCGCAGGTTGGGTTACCGGCAATCGGTGGACGAGAATGGAGTCAGGTCTCCGCTTGACCTTTTAACCCTGACCCCTTCACCCGGTCAGTACTCAGCGCGGGCTTTTTCCAGCGACTTCTCCAGGTCGGAATAGCTTTTTGTAAACCCTTTTTTGATTTCATCCCAGGCATTGGCCGAACTGTGTTTCAGCCCGCCGTACCACTCGGCGATGTCGGTACGCTGTTGCTGCAGGGTTTTCAAGGTTGCGCGCGACTGCTCGCGCGTCGCCTGACTCATCTGTTGCCAATTCTGGTCGATATGGCGTTGAACCTGCTCGATGCGTGCATCGGTCTTCTCCAGAGCGTCTTTTGCCGCGGCGACCGCAGCATCCCGCTGCTCGGCCGTATAGTTGCCGATCGCCTGCAAGGCTTCATGAACTTCCTGCTTGACCTCGGTGCCGGATGACGGTTCACCGCTGCTGGCGGCCATGACCGCCGCGCTGCCACACAAAAGAAACAGAAAACCGAACAGAATGACCCGGGCCAATCGAATTAAACGTAACATAAAACCTCCATCTTAACGGCCTGCCTCGGCCTGATTTTGTTTCTAACCCCGCACAGATAATGTTTCAGCCTGTCAGCTGAAACTTTTGTCGATTATAGCACGCTCGGCAAACTGCAGGAAAATAGGGACATATTACCTATTCTCATGTCAGATATAGGCAAAGTCGCTTAAGAGAGGGTCGGACCGTTTTGCTGCCTGCCTTCATTCGTAAAGGAGCCACGCATGTTCAAAAAGTACACTGAGGCTAAATCGATCCCCGCACTGCCGGGGATCGAGCGCAAAACCCTGGCCTACGGTGACAAGACCCTGCTGGTCGAGTTTTTGCTGACCAAAGGGAGCCAGCTGCCGCAACACGCCCACCCGCATGAACAGACCGGCTACCTAATCAAGGGGCAAATGCGCCTGTCCATCGATGGCAAGGTCAACGATGTGCATCCCGGCGATAGCTGGTCGATTGCCGGCGGGGTGGAGCATGGGGCGGAGATTCTGGAGGATTCAGTTGCGGTTGAGGTGTTCTCGCCGGTGCGCGCCGATTACCTGCCGTAGCTTGACGCTGTCGGCTGGCGTTGACAGCTTGCAAATAGATAACGGGCAGCTTGCTCTCAGTGGAGAGCGGGGTGCCCGCTTTGTTTTGCCGGCAACAGGACAAGGTCGAACAATGCGGCGATGCTATCCGGTTGCGGGTAGTGCTGGGTGACCAGCTCGGCATAGCCGTCAGCATTGACCACCAGGTGGATATGTGGCGGACGGCTGCCGTAGGGGAGGGGCGGGTGACTTTCAAACCGGTAGAGCCCGTTGGCATCGGCATGCAAGGTCGCCCGCCAGGCATCACCGTAACGGCCGTCGGGACCGTTGAGCCAGATCTCGATTCTGGCTCCGGGCAGCGGCGCACAGTCGCGCGCTGCGCGCACCGTACCGCTTAAGATGTAGCCGCTGCCGACGCTGCTGCGCTTCGGTGCGCCGGGGGTGTAAAACGGGCCATCGGCGTCAGGCCGGGTCGGCGGGCAGCGCCAGGTTTCGGCGGAAGCGGACAGCGGCGCTAGCAGAAGCAGGCAGCAGGCGATGTTGACCAGGGTTGCAAGTCGCATGTTATTCATTATACCACCCCGCCGCGGTCTGCCTTATTCGGAGCGCAGCCAGGGGGCGGGCTTTTGACCGAGGGCTTTCCAGGTGCCGGCCAGTCCAAGGCTTAAGGTCAGGGCCATACCGAGGGCGATGGTGGTCAGAATCGCCCAGGGTTTGAGATGGAAGGCGGTCTGCATCAGTCCGTCGACAATCCCCCAGGCGGCGAGGCTGCCGATCAGGGCGCTGATGACACCGGCGGTAAGGCCGAGCAGGGTGAATTCGGTGGCAAAGGCCTGGATGATGTCGATGCGGGTGGCACCGCAAACCTTGAAGATCACCGCATCGTTGATGCGCCGGTGCTGATCGGCCGACACCGCTCCGGCCAGGACCAGAAAACCGGCAAGCAGGGCGACGGCGGCCATGGCCTGAAAGGCGCTGCCGATGCGGTTCATGGTGCGGGAGACGTTGGCCAGCACCTCGCGGGTGCTGATGGCCGAGATATTGGGAAACGCGCTGGTGACGGCGCGAAACACCGCCGCTTCGCCGTCACGGTCAACATGCACCGCGGCGATGTGGGTCTGCGGCGCCTGTTCCAGAATCCCCGGTGAAAAGAGCAGGGCAAAGTTGAGCTCCATGGTCTGCCAGTCGACCTGGCGCAGATTGGCGATAGTGGCGGTCACCTCGCGGCCGAGGACATTGACGGTAAGGGTGTCGCCGACCTTGACCGCAAAGCCGCGCCCGAGGTCGGCAGTCAGTGAGAGCAGAGGCGGCCCTTTGTAATCGGCCGGCCACCAGCTGCCGGAAATGATTTTGTTCGCACTCGAAGGGGTGGCGGCGTAGCTTAAAAAGCGGTCACCACGGATCGCCCACTGGACGTTGGGGTCGACGGTGGCCTGCTCGGCCGGGATGCCGTTGATGGCGGTGATGCGGCCGCGCAGGGTCGGCGAGCGTTCGATACGGCTGACGCCGGGGAGGGCGCGCAGGGTGCGTTCAAAATCGGCCACCTGCTGCGGCTGGATATCGAGAAAGAAAAAGGCCGGAGCATCGCCGGGCAGGGTGTCATCGACCAGATCATTGAGATTCCCCTGCACCAGGGTGATAATCACCAATGTGGTGAGGCCAAGGCCGAGGGCGAACAGGGTGCTGGCGGCCGGCGAGCCGCGTCGGGAGATGTTACCCAGGCCGAGGCGCAGGGCCGGATGGCGTGGGCGTGGCAGACGCCGGGCGCTGCGGATGGCGGCGGCGGCCGCGAGGCGGAACAGGCCGAAGCAAAGGGCGGCGCCGACAATGAACCAGATGGCGAGGCGCTGGTCACTGCTGCTGGCAACGACCAGTGCCGCCAGACACATAGCGGTGAGGGCGATGGCCATCCAGACCGGTCGTGACGGGCCGTGCAATTCGGCGTCGAAGTAGCCGCGAAACAGCACCGCCGGTGGCACTTGCAGTGCTGCACCGAGGGGTTTGAGGGAGAAGACCAGGGCGATGAGCAGGCCAAACAGGGCGGCGAGCCCAAGGGTAGCCGGGTAGATGCTTGGGACCAGGGGGATCGGCAGTCCGGCGCCGAACAGGGCGGCGACCAGATAGGGGAGCGCAGCGCCGCAGACCAGCCCGGCAGCGGAGCCGATGGCGCCAAGAATCAGTACCTGCAGCAGATAAGCGGTAAAGATGACCCGTGCCGGGGCGCCGAGGCTCTTCATGGTGGCGATGTGGATGATTTTGCCGGCCAGATAGCCGCGCACCGCGCCGGAGACGCCGAGGCCACCGACCAGCAGGGCACAGAGGCCGAGCAGGGTCAAATTGAGATTCATCCGCTCGAGAAAAAACCGGACCCGTGGTGTCGCATCGCGCCAGGTGTGCAGTCGCCAGCCGGCGTCAGGAAAGGTGGTCTCCAGGTCAGTTTTTAACCCATCGACAGCGGTTTTGTCCGGCAACTTCAGCCGGTAGGCATAGGCGACCAGACTGCCGGGCTGGATCAGGTTTGTTGCCTGCAGACCGGAAAGATTGATCAGTACCCGCGGCCCGAGGGTAAAGGCTCGCACACTGCGGTCGGGCTCGGCGCGCAGGATGCCGCGAACCTGAAAGCTGGTGGCGCCGATGTGGATCGTGTCGCCGATGCTGACTCCGAGCCGCTCCAGAAATGCTGCCTCGACCAGAGCGCCGTTGTCGGTCAGCGCCGTCGTCAGGGGCTGCGGCGGTTCGCTGCCGATGGCGCCGTAAAGCGGGTAAAGGCCGTCGACCGCTTTGAGCTCAACCAGCGCATGCCGGTCACCGTCGGCGCTGCCGGCCATGGTCCGCAGGCTGCGCACCTGCGACACCGGCCCCTGCTGCTGCAGAAAGGTCAGCTGTTCTGTTGTGACTGGTCGATGGTTGATCTCGACTTCGAGATCGCCGCCGAGCAGGGCGCTGGCATCAGTTAACAGCCCGCTGCGGGCCGCTTCGGTGAAGGAGCCGATGGCGCTGATGGCGAAGACGCCGAGAAACAGGCAGCCGAGAAAGACGCCGAAGCCGCGCAGTCCGCTACGCAGTTCGCGCCGCACCAGTCTTAGCGCCTGGGGGAGGGTGGCCGGATGGCTCATAGGTCGGCCAGTCGGCCATCGGCCATGCGCAGGGTGCGGTGGCAACGTTTGGCAAGGGCAGCATCGTGGGTGACCAGAATCAGGGTGGTGCCGTGTTGCTGCTGCAGGTCGAACAGCAACTGCATGACCATGGCGCCGGTCTCCAGATCGAGGTTGCCGGTCGGTTCATCGGCGAGGATCAACGCCGGGTTGGCGACAAAGGCGCGGGCGAGGGCGACGCGCTGCTGCTCACCGCCGGAGAGCTCGCCGGGAAAATGACTTATGCGTGGTTCGAGGCCGGTGGCACACAGGGCGGCGCGGGCGCGGTCGAAGGCGTGCTCGGCACCGGCAAACTCCAGCGGCAGGGCAACATTCTCCAGGGCGGTCATGGTCGGCACCAGGTGGAACGACTGGAAGACGATGCCGACGTTCTGGCGCCGGAAACGAGCGAGGGCATCCTCGCTTTGCCCCTGCAGGGCGATGCCGTTGATCTGGATCCGGCCGCTGGTCGGTTGCTCCAGCCCGGAGAGAATCATCAGCAGCGTGGTCTTGCCGGCACCAGACGGGCCGACGACGCTGACCGTCTGGCCGGCAGCAACGGCGAGGTCGATGCCGTTCAGGATGTTGACCGGACCGGCGCCACCAATTAGACTCAAGTGCAGGTTTTCTATTTCAACGAGTGGGTGAGCCATGAATGTTGTCTCCGTAATGATTCGTTTCTTCCTGTTGTTGCTGGTTGGGCTGCCTGGAATTGCGGTCAGCGCCGGGGAGCCAATACGGGTTCTGGCCCTGGGCGACAGCCTCACCGCCGGCTACGGTCTGCCGGCCGAAGCGGCATTTCCGGCGCAGCTGGAGCGGGCGCTGCAAGAACTCGGCTACCCGGTGCAGGTGATCAATGCCGGGGTCTCCGGCGACACCAGCGCCGGCGGTCTGGCCCGGCTTGACTGGGCTCTGGCCGACAAACCACAACTGGTCATCATCGAGCTCGGCGCCAACGACGCCCTGCGCGGCTTGCCACCGCAGCAGACCAGACAGAATCTGGATGCCATCATCAGCCAGTTGAAGCAGGAACAGATTACGGTGCTGCTCACCGGCATGCGCGCGCCGCGCAATCTCGGCCCCGATTATTATACCAAGTTCGACGCCCTTTACCCGCAATTGGCTGCACAGCATCAGGTTGCTTTCTATCCGTTTTTTCTGCAGGATGTTGCCACGGTCGATTCTTTCAATCAGCCCGACGGCCTGCATCCCAATCCGGCCGGCGTAGAGCGCATCGTAAACGGGCTGCTGCCGACTTTGCTCCCCTTGCTCAAGGCTTTATCCAACCCCTGAAAGGGCTTGTCTTGCAATCTGGGCTTTTGTTCAGGGCTCTTTTGGCTCGCGGAAGGCGTGCAGGACATCGCGGCCACCGCGCTTTTTCAGTCCCATATTCAGCAGAATCAGGAGATGGGTGATAAAGGTCAGCATAAAGGCCAGAGTGACCCAGCCGGGGAGCCAGCCGATGGCGGCTTGCGCCAGGTAGTCGTCCCAGCTGTCGATGTTTTGTGGATGGAGCTTGATCTTCATCACCCATCCGGCAATCAGGATCATAAACAGGTAGATGTAGTTGGCGGCAACCCGGCTGCCGAGGGCGTAGAGCACACTCATCTTGTACTGCGGGTAGCGCAGGTCGGAGGCGAGCTCGGCTTGCCAGTGGACCCCGTCGCTGTCAAAGCCGGGATCTTCGCTCAGGGTACCGTGGGCCAGAACCCCGTAGATGAAGTTCTGGTGCAGCAGGCGCACCCGGTATTCATAAGCATCGTAGAAGCGAAAGCGGCGCGCTTCGATCAGCAGCAGGGTGTAGATGATGGCAAGGCCGAAGAGGAAGAAAGCGTGCGGAAACTCTGGATGGCTGAAACCGAAGCCCAAAAAAGCCGCCGTCGCCCCGACTGCCCAGTTGGTGGTGCGATCGAGTCGTTCGCGCCAGGCGAGGCTGCGCTGTACTTCGGCCCGGTAATAGTGGGCCAGAGTGGTGATGGTTTCGCTGCGGCTGAGTTGCCGATCTTTCGTTTCGTCTGTCATGACTTAAACATAGCAGAATTTCAGCTGTTTTCTTCATTGTCAGGTCGTTGGGCGGGGGTAGGCAGAGGTGTTTAGACATTGACAGTGTTTTGAGCAAAACATTTATTAACAGGGATGTGCAGGATGTACAGGATGAAAGTCATACCAAGATCCATTTTCTGATCATTGTACGTTTTTACATGGTTTTATCCTGCATATCCTGTATATCCCTGTAAATAGGCTTTAAAGCCTCTGCTTCGCTTTTGCTATCAAACGCTGAGCAGTCAAGATGAGCAAGCCTGAGTTTAAATTGTTCCTTTTTGGGGAGTGAACGATCCTACGCATATGAAACAACCCTTTTCTTTTTTATGGCAATGGCTACCCCGGCCCGGGCGGCTGCTGAAATATCTTTTTCTGCTGCTGGTTGTTCTAGCGCTGGTCGTCGCCAGCGGTGCCGCCTGGGTCTTATCCGACCTGCCTGACATCATGCCACTCAAAAAATCCGGGACCACCCTGACCATCGAGGTTCGCGACTGGCAGGGGGAGACCCACCCGTTTCTGGTCGGGCCGAAAAACCCCGACTGGGCCCCGCTGGAGACGATTCCGGCCGAGCTTAAATGGGCGGTGATTGTCGGCGAGGATGCCGGCTTCTACCAGCACGACGGCATCGATGTCGAAGCGATCAAGGAGGCGCTGAAGTACGACCTCAAACGTAAGAGCTTTGATCGTGGTGCGTCGACCATCACCCAGCAGCTGGCCAAAAACCTGTTTTTATCCCGGGATAAATCGTTCGTGCGCAAACTGCGTGAGCTGGTGCTGGCCCGGCGGATGGAGGAGGAGTTGACCAAGGGACGGATTCTCGAACTGTACCTGAACGTGGTTGAACTCGGACCCATGGTCTACGGTGTCGGCCATGGCGCCCGTTATCATTTTAATCTTCCGGTCAAATTTCTGATTCCGGCCGAATCGGCCTTTCTCGCCGCCATGCTCCCCGGTCCGCGGGTTGCCTACAATCCCAAGAACAAACCGGTCAAGGTGCGTAAACGAGCCGAGCGCCTGCTCAATCTGCTCGGCGGCCGCAAGATCCTGACTGCGGACGAGATCGCCGATGCCGTCGCCGCCCTTGCGCAGTATGGCGGTGAGTCGCTGCCGATCGAGGCCGGGTTGCCACCGGTTGATCCTGATTTTGAGGAGACGGGGGAAAGGGACGATGAGGAGAGCGTTACCGACGAGGCCAGCAATGTGCAGGAGGGTGATCCGGTTATTGTTCCAGCGGTTATAGAACCTGACACCCTCACGCCAGTCGTGGAAGAAACCCAAGAGTCGCAAGAGGGTGCAGTGCCAGACAGTCCTCCGATGGATACACTCCCTCCGGCAACAGAAAGCCCGGAGCGACAGTAGCTGCCGTCCGGGCGATATTTATGTTTTTTGCGAACAGATCAATATTGGGCGGGCGCGCAGAAGAGCCGGATTACCGGAGTGGGCGAGGCTAGCGGCCCTTATTTCCTTTTTGTTTTTTGTCTTTGGCCGGTTTCGATGCAACAACCTCATTATTACCGTTGCTCCGCTGACAAAGGGTTTTAACCGCGTACCAGTTCAGCCACAGGACCCAGGCAACGCCGATGACACCGACGTACTCCAGATTTCCCTGAATCCCGGTGCGCCACATGTCGAACAGAAAGGCGCTGAAGAAGCAAAAAGCGATGAGCTTGTTCGCAAAAAGCGGCCAACTCCCCTGAAAGCGCCAGGCGGCGCTGAGAATGTAGATGTTCCCCAGTCCGTAGCCGATGGCGATGTAGGCGAAGACCTTCTCCCACTCAGGGACGCTGACGGCATTGAGCATGCCGATGCCGTAATAAACAAAAATAAATGAGGTCAGGCCGCTGAAGAGTGCCAGCCCTTTTTGAAAGATCGTATCCTGTTTGCTCATGTGTTTAAAGCCTTACAGTTAGAGGGTGTGTCGTGACCATCCGTCCTGAATCTTCGGCGGCACAGTGTAGCAACCCGATGCGGTCAACGACAAGCTTAAATCAGAGCCACCGGCTGGTGGCCGGCAGCAAATCGGGTCACCTTCTTGTCCTGCATCGATTTTTCTGGTGATTTGGTGTATATGGTGGCAGATTTTATCCTTATTGACTCTTGGTTCATGGAGGTTGGCAGTGCTTTCCCGTCAAAATCGTATGCATGTTCTATTGGTTCTGGTCGCCGCAGTGATCATCTTCTTTCCTTTGATCAATCAACGGCCGCCAAAAGAGAAGGCAACCGCGGCGACAGCGGCGGCAATTCTGTTTTTACAGCAGGTTGATGCCGATCTCTTTGTCGAAAGCTGGCAGCTCACGGCTCCGGCGATGCAGGCGAAGATCCCGCAGCAGGAGTGGGTTGATCAGTTGGCGAAACTGCGGGGGCTGACCGGACCTCTGGTCCAGCGAACCGAGAAAAAAGTGGTGCTCAGCACGCCGGCCGAGTATAGCCCGGAAGGGGAGTATATCGTCATCACTTTCGACAGCACTTACCGGCGCAAGGCAGATGCCAGTGAAATTGTGACGGTGATGCAAGAGAATGACGGTGACTGGCGGGTGGCAGGGTATTACATCAAGTAGTAAAAGGAAAAGGAGACCGATGATTGAACGATTGCCAGCGATCTTTTTCGGCCACGGCAACCCGCTCAATGCGCTGGCGCAGAATACTTATACCTCAGCCTGGGCCGCCATCGGCCAGCGCCTGCAGCGGCCGCGCGCCATTCTTGCCATCTCTGCCCACTGGTATGTGCCGGCCTGCGCGGTGACGGCAAACGCACAGCCGAAAACCATCCACGATTTCGGTGGCTTCCCGCCCGAGCTCTACCAGATCAGCTACCCCGCAGCGGGCGATCCGCTGCTGGCGGCGCGGGTTGTCGACCTTCTGGCGCCGCTGGCGAGCCTTAACGACAGCTGGGGGCTCGATCACGGCACCTGGTCGGTGCTGACCCATGTTTATCCGCAGGCCGATATCCCTGTTGTCCAGCTGAGCATCGACAAACGCCAGCCACCAGAGTTTCACTATCAACTCGGGCAGCGCCTCGCCGTCCTGCGCGAGGAGGGGGTGCTGGTGATCGGTAGCGGCAATCTGGTGCATAACCTGCACACTTACGCCTGGGGGCGCGAAGGGGTTGAACCCTTCGACTGGGCGCTGCGTTTCGAGCAGCAGGTGCAACAGCTTCTGCGCTCCGGCGACGACCTTCAACTGGTCGATTACGAGGCTCTCGGTCGCGATGCGCAGCTTTCGGTTCCGACGCCGGAGCACTACCTGCCGCTGCTCTATATCCTCGGTCTTCGGCGGCAGGGGGAGGCGGTCAGTTTTCCGGTGCAGGGGATGGATGGTGGCTCGGTGTCGATGCTGGCGGTGCAGACCGGCTAGGGTGGCAGCATTCGGTGTTGTCTGTGTGACAAAAAATAAGGGGCAGCCAGAAAAGGCTACCCCTTGAGTATTTTTTGCAAGGTGCTGTGAAGGCAGATGCTTCACCGCAATGGCATTGGTTCCCTGCCTGTCAGTGCGGCAGTTTGGTCTTGCCGAGATAATTTGTCAGCTGCGCTACGACGATAATCGACCCATAGACAACCAGCATTCCCACAAACGCATCGAGCATGATGTTTCTCCTTTCGCGGGTTGAAGTTGCGCGCCAAACGTCAGCACGGGACGCATGTTAGCGACCTATCTTATTGAAATACAACATATTTTTTTAAAACAGCGGTTTGGATTCTACGGAATTTAGAGCGGGTATTGTTGTCGTGTGGTCAGGCCAATTGACCGATTGGCGGGGATGTGCGGATTCAACTGGTATTTTAAAACCGCTGGTTGGCCGCTATGAATTATTTTTTGGCTGCAGAAGGTTGGAGTGGTGTGACACGAGCGTTTTCGCTGCTTTCGTCAGCGCCCGGCGACTCACCACCCCTGGTAGTTGCGCAGCAGCTCACAGACGATTTCGGTGCATTCGTGATCAAGATTGTAAGTCAAGCCGCAGACCGATTTGTCGCAGTCGATGCGCTCGGCCAACTCTGCCCCCCAGCTTGAGTCATAAAAGCTGACCATGGCCGCCAAAAACTGCTCCTCGCCGCCACTCTCTTTGGCAAACACCGCTTCGACCGGCCCACGCAATGGTCGCAACTGCTCCTTATCCCAGGCGGTGGCAAGACTGCCAGGTCCGAACAGATCCTCCCCCAGAAACGCCACCCCCCGTTTCCAGGCGGCCAGAAAACAGTCGCGCTTCTCCTCGGTCTCCACCAGTACATTGAGAATGTTGTCCTTGTGCATCGGCGTCTCCGTTGGCGTGGGTCGTTGTCTGCTACCTGGAAGTCTAACAGAAGATGTGTCAGTAGCTTGGTGCGATGGCAAAATCAAAGGCTGACTGACTGTTTTTTACATGGGCAGATTAATCGGGTTCGCATGTGTTAGGATGTAATTTATACGCTGTAATCTTTCATATCTGACCCAGCGTTTAAATTGTCGATCACCTGTGCAGGTCGATAAAGTGCCATGGCAAGACCTGATTCAGTTCACTTTCTTGATTTATAGATTTAACCGCCCTTTCGTTTTTTAATGAGCATCCAACTGATTTTATAAATGGATGTCCTGACCAAGACACTTCTTTTGAGGCCCGACGATGCAAAAATGTATTCAATTCCTGATTCTGGTTCTGCTTTTGCCTTTTATCACCGGATTCAGCGACGCGCAACCGGCGCCAACAGATCTGACAGAGCAGGTAGAGCAGACAGAGCAGACAGAGCAGACAGAGCAGACAGAGCAGACAGAGCAGACAGCGCAGGGCGACAACCGGACGGCGACTCTCTTCCCGGTGGATCCTCTTTTTGTGAATTCGTTATCAAGCGCCAAGGAACCTCGCACCTATGTTACCTGGCTTCGCTTGAATCTCCCCGTTAGCAACTTTAACGTTGGCTCGGTCGGGTTTGGTGATAGCTTCGGTCTGGTGCGCATACCAGGATGGGGTGAAACCGACGCCTGGCAACTTGGTATCAGCGGGGCCGTCCTGGCCCAATTTAACATGGACGCCAAGTCTCTCGATCTGATCAACGCCGACTATATTATCGGCTTCCCTCTCGACTATCGAAATGATGTCTGGTCTGGCCGGTTGCGCCTCTTTCACCAGTCCTCTCACCTGGGGGACGAATTCCTGCTTCTGCCTCAGAACCCTGAACTGACTACGCCTCGTATCAACCTGAGCTTTGAGACGGTTGAGCTGCTCGCCGGCTGGGATTGGAAAGGTCTCCGCATCACCGGCGGGCCCTCCTATATTGTTCATACATCGACTCCCCTCAAACGCTTCAGCGCGCAGGCAGGGATCGATTACCTCCTCACCAAACCGGACACCACGTCAACCATTTACCCTTTTGCCAGTGTTCTCTGGCATACCTGGCAAGAGACCGGGTGGGGGACAGATATAACCGCAAAGGCAGGTGTTAACATTCGCAGTCCTTATGCCGAGAAACGCTCGATTCAGATATTTGGTGAGTATTATCACGGCAACCTGCCCTTCGGCCAGTTCTACGCCTTGCGCGCCGAGTATTTTGGCGGCGGCATCAATATCTCTTTTTGAGACTTCATGGGTCGGACCAAATCCAATCTACAAAGAATTGTTGCCTGACCGGAACAACACCTGATCGCAGGTGGAAGAGGTTTACGGCAAGACGACGCAGACTGAGTTTATTCTCGTTGGTGTGGGGCAACTGGTCGGGATTGATAGGATTGTAGAGGGGTTGTGGAGTAAAGGGTAGATGGTGGAAAAGCTTTAGTTTGCCGGTCCGGCCGGTATGGGGTCGGACCAAAGCAATTGTCTTAAATAAAGATATAATACTGATGATTTTCCACTAAAAAAACCCTATAGGTCGACTTTTGTGGTCAAAAATCAGCCCACAGCGGGAATGCAATAACGCGTGAAGGGGACAGGCTCCGCAGATGCCTGTCCCCTTCACGCGTATATCGACTACCTGATCGAAAAACCTCATCCGGTCGTGACGACTTCTGGTGGCGGTATCCTGGTGGCCATTTGTTTGAACATCAAAAGCGCACGGTCAACCCGCCTCCCCAACGATAATCGGTATGCCATAAGGCCCGAAGTGAAACGGTTTTGCCGAGGGTGTAGGAGAGCCCGGCGACTGTTTCCCAGTCGCTGTTGCTGTCGTACTGAACCAGGCCATCCAGTGCCAGTCGCGGCAGCAGTTGAAACTCGCGCTCGACCTGTGCCCGGAACTCGCCGTCGCTGCCGATGAAGCCGTTGGTCTCCAGATTAAAGGGCAACAGGTAGTGCAGGCCAAGAACCCCGCGATTATCCTCGAGATCATTTCCGAAATTGGCGCCGATAAAAAAGGTAGTGAAGCGGTTGACATGGCGGTCCCAAAGCAGGAGGGTTTCCCACTCGGTTTGATCGACCTGCTGCCAGCCGACCTCCACCTCGGCACGCAAGCTGTTACGGGTGTTGGAGAGCATCAGCACGGCTTCAGCCATGTTGCTCAGAGCCTCAGCCTGGCCCCAGGCGTACCAGGAGTCGCGATAGAGTCGCGGCCGCAGGTCGGTAAGTGGTGGTGGCAACGGGAAGTTTTCGTAATGAACTGCCCGCGCCATGCCGCTTTTCATGTGGTAAAGCAGGTGGCAGTGAAAAAACCAGTCGCCGACTTCATTGGCCTCAAACTCGATGACCGTGGTTGACATCGGCGCAACGTCGATGGTGTGTTTCAGGGGTGAGTAGTCCCCCTGTCCATTCACCACCCGGAAGAAATGGCCATGCAGGTGCATCGGATGGTGCATCATGGTGCGATTGATCATGATGAAGCGGACCACTTCTCCTTCACGGATCAGAATATCGTCGCTTTCGGACAGTGCCAGATCGTTCAGAAACCAGACATAGCGTGCCATGTCGCCATCAAGGGTCAGGCGTACTTCGCGGATCGGTGCATCGGTCGGCAGGGTGGTGGGGCGAGTGGCGCGCAGTTGCTCATAGGGGGGCCAGGGCCGGGCGGGATCCATACCATCGACCGCGAGGCGGGCAGCGGCGGAGACATCAGCCGCCAACGGCTGGAAGCTGTTGCCATAACGCTTGCCGCTGCGCGCTTCTGGCGCGATTTCTGCCGAGTCGCCCGACCCTGCGTGGCCGTTATGCTCCGCCTTTGTTCCGGTAGCCGGTTTCATGTCGTGCATGGCGTGGGTGTCCGGCGCCATGGCTGGTGCCGGGGGATCGAACAATGCCGCCAGATCTTCGGCCGCCGGCGGCATTTTAGCGCCGCTTTCGCCGGCCATGGTATGCATGGAGTGATCGACCGCTGCCGCTGGCGATTCAGGTGAATCGAATAATGCTTCCAGATCGGCGACGGC